>Ga0302325_10004761_pt1 | contig 31231 bp, 19 predicted proteins | sample Palsa_T0_2_FD_201948 | JGI IMG/M metagenome (GOLD analysis project Ga0302325, IMG submission 201948) | Peat permafrost microbial communities from Stordalen Mire near Abisko, Sweden - Palsa_T0_2 | ecosystem: Environmental > Terrestrial > Soil > Palsa > Peat permafrost | place: Sweden: Abisko... | reverse complement strand
CGTTCGTAAGAGGGCGGGGCCAAGCGGCATCCCTGGGGCGGCGGGGAGATGCGGAAAGAGATAATCCCGCTTCGCCGCGTGTGGAGGGGGGATTAGCCGCAAAGAGGCGCAAAGGACGCAAAACTCCACTTCGACGCGGGAATGAATTCCAATACGGAAAGCCTGTCAGATTTGCCCTCTCGTTGCGAAGTTGCATTACTGGCGGCCGCCGCCGCCGCCCTTTGGGCAACCACGCATACGCGGGATTGCCTCTCGCTCCACTCGAGTTCGGAACGAGACGGGCAACAGAATCTGTGTCGCCCCTTCAGGGCTCGATCTCTTTTCCGCGTGTACCTAGGGCGTTGCTGGCTCGCCCGTCGCGAGCAGCCGCTTTTCCCCTCCGCCTCCTCGCTAGGCTGGCATGTTACCGGGCCTTTGGCCCTCCCGGAGTCGTCATTGAGCCGGGGCATCGCTTGGGGTGGCAGGCTGCTTGTCCCCTTTGTCCTGGACCGCCCATAATCTTTTGCTGTGAACGGTAAAGAGGACCCCGTTGGCCACGCACGGGGTGCTGGAACTGGTGGCGACCGCGCCCTCGAGGGTGCTGAGCACTTTCAGGGTCTTGCCGGCCGCCAGGATGCTACCACCGACAAATACTTTCCCATCCGCGACCACGAGGGCGGAACTCAACTCGCCGCGATCGCTTTTCAGCTCATAGGTCCAATACTTCCGGCCGGTGTCGGCATCCAGGCAATGGACGACGCTGGCTTGGTCGATGATGTAGAGCAGGCCGTCGGCAATCGCGACGGTGGCCAGCGTGGCATTGAGATCGTCATAGCTCCAGATCAGGCCGCTGCGGGTGACGTCGCCCGTCCTGGTGGCATCGATGCAGACCAGATGACCCAGGCTCTCCTTGCTGCCATGATTCGGGTCGCCGCCGATCGCCACATAGACACGGTTCCGATAAAAGACCGGCGTGGCAATGATATCGCAGGGATGGATTTTGCCATCCCCTTTGCCACCGTGCGCGTAGAAGGGCGCACTGCGGAACTCCGGCGGCAGACAATCGAACCACCAGACCTTCTTCAAGATCGGGACATCCGGCACGCGGGCCTGCGGAATGCTCTCGATGGGCGTGGTCTGGGGCATGCCGATCGTATAGCGGAACTCCAGCGGCAGCGCCGGCCGGGCGTCGGGCGGGAGCACGTGCTGCGCCTCGGCGTACTGGGCGGGCGTAAGCCCGGCGATGTCTTTGCCGTGGACGTCCAGGAAATAGACAATCGGCCCGCGCAAGGTCGCGGTGGTCCACTGGTCGGGAGCGACCTGCCGTGCCGGATCGACCGGCTCGAAGCCATAACAGAGCCCATTGCCCGTCGCGAAAAAAATCTGGGTCTTGCCGTTGACGATCGCCGCCGAAGGGGACGACCATTGCCCGCGCCAGAGCTCTTCGCCGATCTGTTCGTCATCGCGCGCCACCAACTGCCCGGTGTGCTTGTTGAACACGATCAAGCTCGGCGTGAGCGGATAGAACGGCCGCTCGGTGGTCTTGAATCGTTCGTTGCCGGTGCAGACATAGACGAAGTCGCCGAGCACGAGCGGGGAGCAACTGGCGGTGTGGTCTTGCAGGACGGGCAGATTCCCGACCATGTCGTATTTCCACACGATGTGCCGGTCGGATTCTTCGGGGCTGGCCTTTGCCGGCGAGGCCAGCCACGATGCCACGTTCACGCACACCATCTCGCCATAGGGCGTCACCAGGTAAAGACGGTCGCCCTCGACCGTGGGCGTGGAGCACACGCCCCAATGTTCGATGCGGCGGGCTGGCGGGCGGCAGATGAATCGCCCGAGTTCCCGGCCCGTCTGCTCGTCGAGACAGAGCAAGAGGTCCGTTCTGGTGTCTCTCATGCCGATAAAAACCCGGCCGTGACTCACCACGGGGCTGCCGCCGGTAAAGTCGCCGACTTTCGCGAACCACTTGATATTCCTGGTGGCGGCTGGATCGAAGTCCATGCCCCCGAGCGCATACCAATCCGGCAGGCCCTTCTCGGTCTCGGAAGCCATATTGTGGGACGGTTGTCCGCACCACGTCGGCCAGTCAGCAGCGTAGAAGGGGGTGGCCGAGAGAATCAGGGACAGCAGGACGCCACCATACAGGGTCGTATTCATCCGAGATCGGGCGGGGGATTTCCGGTTTGAGTTCCTGTTCATGGGGAGATTAACCTAATAGTAGCGATGGAAATTGCCGCAAAGAGGCGCAAAGGGCACAGGAGAGCAAGGCCGAAACATCCAACATCTGCGCCCGAGGCGCATCAGCCTTCGGCTGACAATGAATTCCGCAGCGGTCACGAGAGACTATGCAAGGCGCTCTTCGGCAAAAAATACCGCAGGGAATGGCACGAACCGGAAACATGGATGAAAGATTGACCGGAAAGATGGGTGACCGAAAACGGGGCAGACGGCAAATCCGGCATCGGTTCGATGTGCTCTTCGGAAACGCCTCCGGCGTGGGCGTGAGCCAAGCCGCTCGGAGCGCGGCATCCACCAAGGCGCCAGATTGTTACTCATATTGAATCTCATGCAAATACGGCGGTTTCGGCGTCGCCGCCGAGTTTGATGCTCTTGATGGAACGCCTCACGAGCCGAGGCGCTGCGAAAGCGGCGGAGCACCGCCGCACTCCAAGACGCTGTCGCGATTCAAGTGGGCCCGATCCTCTTCGTGTCCGGGTTTTCCTTCGGCGGGGTCGGGGTCTCAGCGGCTCACGCCGCTCTATCGATTCGATGGGAGAAGCGAAAGCGTCTTGTAAATCCGTCACCCAACGGTCATTCCGATCAACGACTCCCATGCATCCTTCCTCCGAGCCACTTTCCCGCCGTGCCGCCTTGTCGAAAGCCGGACTCCTGGCCGGGACGGCATTGGCCGGCGGCGGCGCCGGGCTCCGCGCGGCCGATGCGGGGCCTGCGACTTCCGGAAATGGGAGCGGCTTTGTGCTTTGCCTGAACACGGCGACGCTGCGTGGGTTCAAGATGAAGGTGGAGGACGAAATCGATCTCGCGGCGAAGACCGGCTATCGCGCGATCGAACCGTGGATCGACAAGATTCATCGCTACGCCGCGGACGGCGGTTCGCTGAAGGATCTCGGCAAGCGGATTGCCGACCTGGGGCTCACCGTGGAAAGCGCCATCGGCTTTGCCCAATTCATCGTGGACGATGACGCCGTGCGGGCCAAAGGCATGGAACAAGCAAAGCAGGACATGGACGCCGTCGCGCAAATTGGCGGCCGGCGAATCGCCGCGCCCCCGGCGGGCGCCACCAAGGAACCGGGTCTCGATCTGCACAAAGCGGCCGACCGGTACCGGGCGCTGCTCGAACTTGGCGACCAGATGGGCGTCATTCCGGAACTCGAATTGTGGGGGCATTCGCAAAACCTCCGGCGGCTCAGCGACGCGATGTTCGTCGCGCTGGAGACGCGGCATCCCAAGGCCTGCGTCCTGGCTGACCTGTTTCATCTGCACAAAGGCGGTTCCGGATTCGAAGGGCTGCGTTTGCTGAGCGGCGCGGCGCTCCCGGTCATTCACATGAACGATTACCCCGCGCAGCCGCTCCCGGAAGAGATCGACGACAGCTTTCGCGTGTATCCCGGCGACGGCGTGGCGCCCCTGGACGAGATCCTGCGCGCGCTCCAGGCCACCGGCGGGCACAACGTCCTTTCGCTTGAACTCTTCAATCATGAATACTGGAAGCGCGACCCCCTCACGGTCGCCCGCACCGGTTTTGAGAAGATGCAGGCGGCGGTCGCCAAGGCATTTGCGTAGCACCAGTGCCGGCGGCGGGTGCGATTCATGCTTAAAAGAACAGCCCATGGAACTTGACGAATACGATTTGCGGATCGCCGCCGCGCGGGCGGAGGTTCTGGCGTGGCTGCAACGGCGCAAGCCCGGCTGGTACGATTCCAACGGCGAATTGGCGGCGGGGTTCGCCAGCTTCATCGCCGGCAAGACGGACCTGGAAGTGCGGACGGTGCGCAACCCGAGCTCGTGCAACTATGAGGCGCGCTGGTACCATGGGGGACGCGAGGCGGCGGAGTTTCGCAAGCCCTTCTGCGCGGAGGCGGAGGGCGATGCGCGGTTGCTGGCTTGCGTGGCGATGCTGCGGATGCCCGCAAGCTGACGATTTCGCGGTGGAGTCCCCTATGGCGGTGGGTATGATCCACCGCATGAATCTTCCCCTTGTTTCACAAAGTTTTCGGCGCCGGAGCGTGCGCCTCGGGGCGGGCTTGCTCCTCACCGCGCTGGTATCGCATTCCGCCTACGGCGAGCTCCGATTGCCGGCGGTGATCAGCGATCACGCCATGATTCAGGCGGGCAAGCCGGTGGCCGTTTGGGGCTGGGCGGCGCCCGGGGCCGAGGTCACGGTCAGCTTTGCCGCCGCGAGCGGAAAGACGGAGCACATCACCGCCACGACGGCCACCGACGGACGATGGAGCGGCCAGCTCCCACCAGTGCCGGATGGGACGACTGGCGAACTGGAGGTGCGGACAAAAACGGAAGGGCCGATCAAGGTCGCGGACGTCCTCGCGGGCGAGGTCTGGCTGTGCGGCGGGCAGTCGAACATGTCGTACCTCCTGACCACGAAGGGGCGCAATCCGAATGAAACCACCGGGCCGGAGATTCTGGAGGAAGCGCAGAAGAATGCCACCGAGGCACGCGGGGCGCTGCGCTATTTCGCCGTGGGCAGCAAGAAAGCCGATGATCCGCTGGAAGATGTGCAAGGAAAGTGGTTCGTAGCCGCGCCCGACAACGTGGGAAACTGTTTCGCGCTTTCCTGGAATTTCGCGGTGGCGCTCAACCATAAGCTGCACGTGCCGGTCGGGGTGATCGATTCGGCAATCGGCGGCACGGCCATCGAGCCGTGGACGCCGCTGCCGGAGTTGCAAGCGTGTCCGGTGGGGCCGGTGGCGACCCGGCGCTACCAGCAAAGACTGGACGGAGTGGCGCCGGAGGTGAAAACCAAATTCGAAACGGACCTCGCCGCTTGGACCAAACGCTTCCCGACTCCGGAGTTGCAACAGCAAAACCTGGCCACCAAACCCATCCCGGACGGCGGAAATGCCAACGTGCCGGCCCGGCTCTACAACGGGATGATCCATGGCCTGGAGCCGTACACGCTCAAGGGGTTTCTCTGGTTTCAAGGCGACGGCAATTTTGGCAACCCGCAGGAGTATGGCGAACTGGTCAAGACGCTGATCCGCGCGCGCCGGGCCCATTGGCACGATGAGACGCTGGCCTTCTACTACGTGGAGATGCAGAACTATCACAAGCCGCAGGAGAACCCGGTGGAACCGAACCCGATGAGCCTCATCCGGGAAGCGCAACAAGGGGCGTTGGAACTGCCGAATACCGATGTCGCAGCCTCGCTGGATCAGGGGATCGACAAGCCCAATTACGAAGCGCATTTCCCAAACAAAAAGCCGTTGGGCGAGCGCCTCGCCGGACTGGCGCTGAACAATCTCTACGGCCAGCCGGGATTGGTCCACAGCCCGGCGTTCAAGAGTTATGCGGTGGAAGGTGATAAGGTTCGGCTCAAGTTCGACCACGCGGAGGGTTTGCGATTGCGCGGGGATGGCGGGCTGAAGGGTTTTGCCATCCGGGCCGAAGACGGCGATTGGGTCTGGGCGCAAGGCCAGATCGAGGGACAGGAGATCGTGCTTTGGAGCGACCGGGTCCCGAAGCCGGGCGCGGTGCGTTACGCCTGGGCTTTCAATCCACTCCTCAGCGTGGAGAACAAGGCCGGGCTGCCCCTGCGGCCTTTCCGGACCGACCCGGGAGGCGAGAAGTGATCGTGACCAAGGCAACGGATTGACTGTGGATGTCACCTCTGCGAGCCTAACCGCATGACCGTTGCCCTCACGAAAGATGTCGAAGCCTTTGTCGAGGAACAAGTGCGCGCGGGTGTCTGCCCGGACGCCAGCACCTTGGTCAATGACGTGTTGCGCTCACTGAGTGAAAACCAGCAACGCCCCTTGGCGACATCGCCGGAACTCGAAGCGTGGCTTCTGGAGGCCGCAGACTGCCCGGCTACGCCGCTGAACTCGGCCGACTTCGATGCCATCCGCGACCGGGTGCGTGCCCGACTCGACGGCCCGGCGGCATGAACGTCCGCAAGGCGGACGACTTCATCGCCGACGCAGAACTCCAATACGAATGGTATGCGGAGCACGCGGGATGGGAAGTGGCTGATCGTTACCTGGCGTCTGTTGCGAGCACTTGCGCACTCATCGGGCGCCAGCCCTTGCTTGGTCCTGTGGCTGCACTGAGCCATCCGCGGCTCTCGGCATGGCGTTTCTTCGTTGTGGTGCGGCCCTTTCACCGTCACGTTGTCTTCTATGAGATTGTGGGCGGCGAAGTGATCATGCGACGCATCCTGCACGGCCATCGTCAGCTTCCTCAGCGCCTCTTGGAGCCACCCGGCGCGGAGTGAACGTGTCCGTTTGCGGTAAATAACGATTCCCAGACTGACCTGCCCATCACTGTAACCTGATCCTCAGCGTGGAAAACAAGGCGGGGCTGCCGCTGCGGCCTTTCCGGACCGACCCGGGAAGCGATAAATAACCGCAGAGGGCGCGGAGAAACGAGAGAGGGCCGCAGAGATTAGAAAAGCTGCTGCCAGGTTCTCCGCCCATCCGCCGTCCGCAACACCTTGGACGCCCTCTTAAGTCCACCAGCTTCGGCGATGCGCACCGTCATCTCGCTGCCAGCTTTGTCTTTAAGGACGTCGCGCTCGCATCTTTTTTTACCTCGAGGAAGGCGACGTTCGAGGAATCTTCCGCGAACCGCTTGAGGCCGGCCTTCTTGATCAGCGCGTCGGCCACCTTCTTCAGCGGCGTGTAGCGTGGATGATGCGCCTCTTTATAGGGATTGTTGCCCTTCGCGTTGTAGCAGCAAATCATCGACCAGCGCGGCTTGTCGGAATCATTGCGCGCCGAGGCGTGCAGCAGATTCGAGTGAAAGAACAGGGCATCGCCCGGCTTCATGACGCAATCGACCAACTCGTAACGCTTCATCGCTTCCTGCACGCGTTCCAGGTCCGCGCCCGCCTGGTCGCCGGACAAGATGTGGTCCACGCGCCCCATCGCATGCGAGCCCTTGAGCACTTGCATGCAGCCGTTTTCCTTCGTCGCCGCGTCCACGGCGATGGAGACGCTGCACAGGTTGGGCGTGAGCACGCCATTTTGATACCAGTAGCCGTAGTCCTGGTGCCACGCCCAGGCGCCGCCGACTTTCGCGTCCTTCATGATCATCTTGGAGTGATAGTGGTAGGCCTCGTCGTCGAGCAACTGTTCCACCGAGTCCACCAGCTTGTGGCAGCGGGCAAACATCCCGTAAATGCCGTCGCCGGGATGATTCCAGAGTGACAGCCGGACCCTCGCGCCCGTGCCATCGTCCCGGCTGAAGGAATGCTGGTCGAGCACGCGATCCTCGTGCGCCGCGCGGCTCAGAAGATCGATCTCCGTCCGGTCAAAGAATCTCCGCGCGATGATAAAGCCGTCCCGGTGATAGGCGGCGACTTGTTTGGAGGTGAGCTTTCCCTGTTTCATGGCTGGGGGGTGAGACGTGGAGGCGTGCGGGGCAGGACGGCCCTCCCATCATCTCATGAAACGAGGCTTTTCGGCAGCTCATTTCGTGCGTTTCAGCAGTGCGCTTGCGCCGGGTGAGTTCCCGGGGTTTTCAACAGGGGGTCAGAGCCGCCAGTAACTCGTCGACGCCCATCGTGACAATGGTCGTGGCGGTGTCGCTCATCCCGTAGGGAAGGATCAGTTGGTCGCGATGGAGCAGCGCGCCGCAGGTATAGACCACATTCGGCACGTAGCCTTCGCGTTCGTTGCCTTCCGGCCGCAACAGCGGATCTTTGAGTTCGGCGAGCACCTTGGAAGGATCGCAGAGGTCGAGCAGCAGTGCGCCCATGCAGTATTTCCGCATCGGCCCGACGCCGTGCGTAATGACCAGCCACCCGGCTTTGGTTTCGATCGGCGAGCCGCAGTTGCCGATCTTCACGGCTTCCCAGGGCAGGCAGGGACGGCGCACCAGCTTGGGGTCGCTCCAGAAATGCGGATTTTCGGAGAACATCAGGAAAAGGTTTTCGTCGTCCTGCCTCGAGAGCATCGCATAACGGCCGTCGATACGGCGCGGGAAGAAGGCCATGCCCTTGTTCTGCACGGCGCGGCCATTGAGCGTGACTGCGCGGAAGTTGAGGAAATCGGCTGTCTCGAGGAGTTGCGGCAGAATCGCCCGGCCGTTGTAAGCGGTGTAGGTGGCGTAGTAGCGGACGGCGCCATCGTCTTCGACAAAACGAACGAAGCGCGCGTCTTCCATGCCGTTGCTCTCGTTCGATGAAACCGGAAAGATGATGCGTTCGGAAACCGCGACATGGTCCGGGAAATGGACTTCGTAATTCGACTCTGCGAGCCAGCGCACGCACTCGACGGTGCGCTGCGCTTCCCGCGGCAACGGCCCCGATCCCTGCGCGGCCCGGCGCATGGCGTCTTCCAATTCGCTCAGCGTGAAGTTGCCGTCGAGCGACTTCATCAACGTGGCGGTCCATTCATTCTCAAAGCCCATCTCCATGAGCTTGTGAAGAAACACCGACTTGCGATAGGTCGGGTTCGGATTGAGCACCGGTGCGGTGACAAAGCGAGAGGGTTCGTCAATCGTGACCGTGTAGTCGGCGCGGATCAGTCCGGTGCGAAATTCGATCGACGAGATATGGCCTTCGCCGGTCGCGCGCAGACTCAGGATGAAACGCAACTCACCTTCGGCCAGCTCCGACTGGTCCGGATGCGGCACCATCGAGGGATTGAAGAGCGCAGCGCATTCCAACGAGTATTCGCCGGAAAAAAGCGCGCCGATATAGAGCTGACGGGCCTCGGAGAGCCGGCGACCGCTGAACACGTGCGGCCGCACTTTCTCGAAATTCCTCTGCCAAATTACGCGAAGATCCACGTGCCGGCCGGCGAATTCCTCGAGGACGCCCGCCAGTTGCTCCTCAGTTTCGCCTTCGGTAAGGGCCAGCGCGCGACCGATGATGTTGACCACACGAGCGGTTTCGCCGGGGATGAACGGGCGAATGAGCACGCGCGCGTTGTTTGGCCGAAGGATGACGCCGCTTTGCCGAATATTCAGGCTGCGCATTTTTGGAAGGTGAGCTTCACCGCAGGGGCGACGCGGGTGATTTCCGCGAGAGACAGGTAGAAGGCGAGGCTCGATTCGGCGCCTTCGTTTTGGTTGAGGCGATCCTGCAGCAAGGCATCGCGGCAGCCCCCCGTCATGAGGTCGTAAAGCGGCTGACCCAGGTCGTTGCGGCCGAGGAACCACTCGAAGCAACGGCCGGCGGCAACGTGCCAAAACTCGTCGTGCGTCACGGAATAAGCCTCCAGACACGCGGAAACCATGGCATGCGCCTCCAAGGGCTGTTGATCGAAGCGGGCGCGTTCCTGGCCTTGCGCCCAAAAGCCGTGGCATCCGATGGGCGCGAAATGTCCGCCCTCCGCCGTTTGCGCCTCGAGCAACCACCGCAGCGAGGAGAGGCCGATCTCGAGCATTTCGCCATTGGACGTCCAGTGGCCGCTGAGGATGAGCGCGTGGGAGAGCTTGGCGTTGTCGTAGGTCACGATCCGCTCAAACCATTGCCAGCCGGGCAAAGAGTTCGCCCGGAACAAGCCCACCAATTGCCCGGCGAGGACATTGCGCATCTGGCCGACGATTCGGTCGCCGGCGAAGGTGCGGAGATACTCATGAATGGCGAGCAGCGCAAAGGCCCACGCCCGGGGTGAACTGAAGCGCGCCACGGGCGGCAGCCCGCGCTGGAAGAGCAGCGCGCAGAGATTGCGATGGCCCTCGTCACGGGATCGTCCGAGCGCGGTGCCCACCGCCCACAGCGCGCGCGCGTGGCTGTCCTCCGAGCCGGCGCGCTCGATCCACTCGCGGTGATGATTCATGAAGTTGCGGAACCGGCAGGTATTCGCATCGAAGGCGTACCAAAGAAAGGCGAGGTAGGTGCTCGAGAGCCTTTCGATCTCGGCCGGCGGCTCGCCTATTTCCCGCAGCAGCACCGTAAAGATGAAGGCGCGCGCGTTGTCGTCGGTGCAGTAGCCCTCGTGGTAGTTCGGCACATTGTAAATCGCGTGCTGAAAGATGCCGGTGTGATCGCTCATCTTGAAGAGATGATCGAGTTTGAGCGGTGGAACCGGGTAGTTCGCGTTTTCGATTTTCCGCACCGCGACGGTCTCGATCGAGGGCACGCTGAGACCCGCGCGGGCGCGCTCGAAACTTTCCATGTAACGGCGCGCAACCACGGGCCAGATCATTTCCCGGCCGGCTTTCCAGGCGCGCTTGCGCATGGCCGTCATGAGGGTCGGATTCGACAGATAGTGGTTCACCCCCCCGGCAATGGCGGGAGAATCGCGGAACGGAACGAGCACGCCGCGTTCTCCGGCGAGCAACTCCTGCGCATGCCAGTACGGCGTGGAGATGATCGCTTTCCCGGCGCCGAAAGTGTAGGAGAGACTGCCGGAGGTGACCTGCGCTTCATTGAGATACGGCGTGATGTAGATGTCCGCCGCGCCGATGAATTCCTTGAGTTCCTCCAGCTTCACGAAGCGGTTGTAAAAGATGACGTGGTCCTTCACCCCGCGCGTTTCGGCAAGCTGCTCGAGCTTGCGCCGGTAGACTTCGCCCTCGCGGGCGATGAGGTGCGGATGCGTCGCGCCCAGCACGAGATAGACGATGTTGGGATGTCGCGCGAGGATCGCCGGCAAGGCGTCGATCACGTACTCGATGCCTTTGTTCGGCGAAAGCAACCCAAAGGTCAGCAGCACCGTCTTCCCTTCCACGCCGAAGATGTCCTTGTAGAAGTTCGAGTCGATAAAGGGCATGTCGATGACGCCGTGCGGGATAAGATCGATCTTCTCCGGCGCCACGCCATAAATCGTCTCCAGCATCTTCCGGCCGCGTTCAGCCATGACGATGAAACGATTGGAAAGCAGATCGAGTTGTTCCATGACCGCACGCTGGTCGCTATTCGGCTCACTGAGGACCGTGTGCAGGGTCGTGACCACCGGCATCCGCACCTCGCGCAGGAAGGTGAGCAAATGGCTCCCCGCCGGGCCGCCGTAAATGCCGAATTCATGCTGGACCGACACGATTTCCACATTGTTGATGTTTAAAAACTCCGCGGCGCGCCGATAGGAATCGAGTTCCTGTTCATCGATCTCGAAACGCACGCGCTCCGGGTAATCGTAACCCTCGGGCCGGTCGTTGACAGAGCCGACGATGCACTGCGCGGACGGAAACTCGGCGGCGACGGCTTCACAGATGTCCGCGGTAAAGGTGGCAATGCCGCAGCGTCTCGGCACGTAATCGCCGAGGAAGGCGACATTCTCGGTGTTGGGTGATTTCTCCATCATCTCAAAAATCGAAAGATTTCGAGCGCCTCACGGTGGCAGCGACGTGGCACCCGCCGGACAGCGGCGGGAAGTCCTGAACGAAACACCGCCAACCTCCGCCCTGTCGGCCCCCCGGTCAACCCCCTTTGCCCGTGTGGGAATCGCGGAGGTCGGCAAACGGCTGCCCTATCCGCGAGGCCGCCTGTGGTATCGCCGGCCTTGCCAAATCTGAGAGCGTCTTCGCCGAATTCGTCGGTGAAGCCATCCCGTACCGCACCCCGGACCGCAATCTTTGGGCTGCGGAGAATTCGCCCACGGGCCCATCTCCAGCCAAAAACCCGGGCCTCGACGGACAGTGGGTGATGCCGCGCAAGGCCTACGGCAAAAGCATCTTGGATTGTCCGGGCCGGAGTTAAAACTCATGGACCACTGAAGATAGGCCGACGGCTGGAGTGTTTACGGCGCGAGCGAAACTTCGCCCGCACTCATTCGGAGAAGCCCGGTCGGCACGAATTTTGCACAGGGGGGGGCGTATGCCCATCCATCCGCAACCTCGTCCTTCCCTCTCCCAAGCCAGGCTTCCTCGCCTGCCGCAGTCTCCCATCTCCCGGCGATGAAACGGCTCGCCCTGTGGTTTCAGAACCTGAAGGTCGCCCAAAAGCTGGCCTTGATCAGCATCTTCTTTGTCATGCCGGATTCGGTGATGCTGTACCTCTTCATCACCGCGATCAACGACAACATCGACGTCGCCCGATTGGAGCAGAAGGGAAACCAGTATCAGCGGCCCTTGGAAGAGCTGCTGGAGTTTTTCCCGCAACATCAGCTACTCGCGCAGCGGATGCTCGAGGGCGATCCTGCGGCGGGACTCCAGGCAGACAGCAAAGCCGCCCAGATAGATGATTCTTTTCGCAAGCTGGAGGCGGTCAATGCGCGGATTGGTGAAGAACTTCAATTCACCGACGAAGGCCTCGCCAAGCGGCATCGCGAGCATTATCGAGTCGAGACCGTCCGCGCCGAATGGGAAGAATTGAAGGCCGGGCTTTCGGACCTCACTCCGGCGGCCAGCGCCGAAAAGCATCTGAACCTGGTGGCCGACATCCGGACGATGATTACGCACGCGGGTGACACGTCCAATCTCATTCTCGATCCGGATCTCGATAGTTACTACCTCATGGACGCGACCCTGTTGGCGCTGCCCGCGGCGCAGGACCGCCTGGCTGCGGTCATGGCGACCGGCCAGGCGATTCTCCGCCAACCGCTGGTCACTGAGGAGGATCGGCAGCGGTTCGCCATCTTCGTCACGCTGCTCCAACAGGAGGATCTCGATCACGTCACCACCAGTGTGGAAACCTCGCTGCGGGAAGATCCGAACTTCTACGGAACCAGTCCGAGTCTTCAAAAAAGGGTGCCGCCGGCCCTGCACGATTACCGCGCGGCCATGGCAGAGTTCATCCAGTTGACCAAAAAGTTTGTGGATCCCAAAGGTCCGGGCGTCACCGCTAAAGAGTATCTGGCAGCAGGCACCGAGGCACGCGACGCCAGCTTCAATCTTTGGCGCATCGCCGATGAAGAAGTCGACACGCTGCTCCAGTACCGCATCGAATCATATCAGCATCGCCGGGCGAAGAGCTTGCTGGTGGCCGGCTGCGCGCTGCTGGCCGCCATCGGTTTTGTGACTTTCATTACGCGGAGCATCAGCGGGCCTTTGCGTCAGCAGGCGGACGAACTCCAAGCCGCCAATCAAAAAATGCAGGTCGAAATTGCCGAGCGCAAGCGGATCGAATCGGCCCTGCGCGCGGCCGAGGAAAACTATCGCGGCATCTTCGAGAATGCCGTCGAGGGAATCTTCCGGTCCACGGCGGACGGGCGGTACCTGGTGGCGAATCCGACTCTTGCCCGGATGTATGGTTACGACTCCACGGCTGATTTACAGGCCGCCATGACGGATATTGGCGCCCGGCTCTACGTCGATCCACAGCGCCGCCTCGAATTTCAGCGTCAAGTCGCGCAGCACGGCACGATCCACGCCTTCGAATCGCAGATCTATCGCAAGGACGGAAGCATCATCTGGATTTCAGAGCATGCGCGCGCGGTGCATGACTCCGCGGGCAATCTCCTTTATTACGAGGGCACCGTCGAGGATATCACTGAGCGGAAGCGCAGCGAGGCGGAATTGGACGCGATGCACACGCAACTTCTGGAAGTCTCGCGCCAGGCGGGGATGGCGGAAGTCGCCACCGGCGTGCTGCACAACGTGGGCAACGTGCTCAACAGCGTCAACGTCTCGGCCATGCTGATTGTCGAACGACTCACCAAATCGAGGATCGCGCATCTGACGAACGTCTCCGTCATGCTCCGCGAAAACGGCGCCGACCTGGCCCGCTTCCTGACGACCGATCCGAAAGGAATGAGGCTCCCGGCGTTCATCCACTCACTCGCCGAGCGGCTGGGCGTCGAGCAGGCCGAATTGCTCCGCGAGGTCGAGGGATTGACCAAGAATATTGCGCACATCAAGGAGATCGTCGCGGTCCAGCAAAACTACGCCAAGGTCTCCGGCGTCACCGCCACTATGCCCGCCACCGAACTGGTCGAGGACGCACTGGAAATGAACGGCGCGGCCTTTGATCGCCACCGCATTGAAGTGGTCCGGGAATTCGGCGACGTGCCACTGGTGCGCGTCGACAAGCACAAGGTCCTGCAGGTTTTGATCAATGTCATTCGCAACGCCAAATACGCGGTGAGCGAAAGCCCGCGTCTGGACAAGCGCATCACCGTCCGCATTGGCATCAACGGCAGCCGCCGGGTCAAGATCGCCGTCTGCGACAACGGCATCGGCATCGCGCCGGAGAATCTCGCGCGGATCTTCGCCCATGGATTCACCACGAAAAAGGACGGCCATGGCTTTGGTCTGCACAGTGCCGCCCTGGCGGCCACCGAAATCGGCGGCTCGCTCACCGCGCACAGCGACGGCCCCGGTCATGGAGCCACCTTTACCCTCGAACTACCGGCGGATGAGGCCAGTGGAAAGCCCGCGGCCCTGGCACAGATCAACTAGTGCCGACCGTATGTCCGACTCACGCGACTCCGATATGCCGCTCGCTGGAGAGCGTAACCAGCGCATTCTGATCGTCGACGACAATACCGCGATCCACGAAGACGTGCGCAAAATCCTCGGGGCCCCGGCCAGGGAAGACTCGGCACTCGATGGCGAAGCCGCCGACCTCTTCGGCGCCGGCGTAGAGACGCTGACGGACGTCGAGTTTGAGATCGACTCCGCCTTCCAGGGTCAGGAGGGGCTGACGATGGTCCAGCAAGCCTTGAGTGAAGGACGGCCCTACGCCATGGCCTTTATCGACGTGCGCATGCCGCCGGGTTGGGATGGGATTGAGACGATCAGTCGGATCTGGAAGATGTATCCCGAACTGCAGGTCGTCATCTGCACGGCCTATTCGGACTACTCCTGGGAGGATATGATCCGCAAGGTCGGCAAGACCGACAACCTGGTGATTCTGAAAAAGCCCTTCGACAACGTCGAGGTGCTCCAGCTCGCCCATACGCTGACGCGCAAGTGGACGCTCAGCAACCGGCTGCAATGTCACCTCGACAGTCTGGATAGAATCGTCGCCGCGCGCACCCATGACCTCCAGGCCGCGAATGCCCGCCTACGGCAGGAAATGGAGGATCGCACGCAGGCCGAGAAAGAGTTGTGCCGCTCCGAAGAGCGTTTTGCCAAAGCGTTTCAGGCCAGCCCCATCCCCCTGGCCATCCAGTCGCTCGAGACCGAACGCTTCATCGACGTGAACGAGGCTTTCCTGACCATGACCGGCTTCCGGCGTCTCGAAATCATCAGCCGCACGCCGGCGGAACTGCAACTTTGCCCGGATCCCGATATGTCCATTCTGCTCATGCTGAAACTCCGTGAGGACCGCTCGGTGCGCAGCTTCGAGTGCCAGCTGCGCACACGCACCGGCGAGATTCGCGATTGTGTGGTCTCGGCGGAGGCCTTCGAACTCGGGGCGGAGACGGTGGTCCTGCTGGCCAAGCAGGATGTGAGTGAACAGCGGAAGTTGGAGAAGCAGCTTCGGCACGCCCAAAAGCTGGAGGCCGTGGGCCAGTTTGCCGCGGGCGTGGCGCACGATTTCAATAACATGCTCACCGTCATTCAGGGGCACGCCAGCATCCAGCTCGCCGCCGATAACATCGAAAAGGGCCTGTCCGACTCGCTCAATCAGGTGTCCCTCGCCGCTGAGCGCGCCGCCGCGCTCACGCGCCAGCTCCTCACCTTCAGCCGCAAGCAGATCGTGCAGCCGCGGATGCTGGACCTCAACAGTATCATGCACAACTTGCATAACATGCTCCGCCGGCTCATCGGGGAGCACATCGATCTCCGTTGCGAGTTTGCCGAGCACCTGCCGGCGATCTTCGCCGACGAAAGCAATATCGAGCAGGTGGTCGTGAATCTGGTCGTCAATGCCCGCGATGCGATGCCGCACGGCGGCCGGTTGATGATTCGCACCGAGGCCGTGGTGATCGACCAGGCGCATGTCAGCCGCCACGCCCAGGCCCGCCTCGGGCGCTTCCTCTGCTTGAGTTTCACCGATACCGGTTGCGGGATGAGCCCGGAGACGCTCAGCCATATTTTCGAGCCGTTCTTCACCACCAAGGAAGTCGGCCAGGGCAGCGGACTGGGTCTGGCTACGGTCTACGGCATCGTCACCCAGCAGGAAGGTTGGATCGAAGTCGCCAGCCAGTTGCACCAGGGCGCCACCTTCAAGATCTTCCTGCCCGTCTCCGACGCGAAAGCGAGCCTTCCCGCGAGCACCGATACCACGGAATTGCGGGGCGGCGATGAGACCATCCTCGTCGTGGAAGACGAGCCGGCGGTACGCGAAATCATGACCCACGTCTTGCGACACCATGGTTACCACGTCCTCGAAGCGTCCGACGGGCCCGAGGCCATCGGAAAGTGGTCGGAGCAAGGCGGCGAAGTCGATTTGCTGGTCACCGACATCGTCATGCCCAACGGTCTCAAGGGGAACGTGCTGGCCGATCGCCTCCAGGCCGAGAAGGCCGGACTCAAAGTGATTTTCTCCAGCGGCTACAGCTCCGAATTCGCCACCGAGGCCGAACCGCTGAACGCACGCTTCAGCTTTCTCGAAAAGCCCTACAAACCCGAGGTCCTGGTGCGCGCGGTGCGGGATTGCCTGGATAGTTGAAGCACGGGAAGCCGGAGGAATTCCTCCGCTGCTTCCGAGTCACCTCAGAGGATGGCTTCTGTTTCTTGGAAGACGCCCTCTCAGCGGTGGTCTTTGGAATCGGAGGCGGCAAGGCGCGGTTCGACGGCGTCCACGAGGGCGAGGAATTTGCACACATCGATCGGCTTGGTGAGATAGTCGTTGGCGCCGGCGGCGCGGAGGCGCTCGATCTGCCCGCCCGTGGCATCGGCGCTGATCATCACGACAGGCAGTTGCGCCGTGCGGGGATCGGCGCGCAGTTGCCGAAGGATCTCGTCTCCCTGGATGTCGGGCAGGTGGAGATCGAGGAGGACGATATCGGGATGATGCAGGTGCACGAGTTCCAGACCGAGGCTGCCTTGCATGGCGGAGATGAGCTTCACCTCCGGCCGCCGCGCGAGGATGCGCTCGACCAGGCGGAGATTGGAAAGATTATCCTCAATGTAGAGGAGGGTGCGCGGGGTGGTGGAGCGCGGCCGCTCGGCGGGGCTGGGAATGGGGGCATCCAGGCTGCGCGCGCTGGTGGTGGTTATCCCCTGGATGATCGGCAGTTCCACCCAAAACGTCGAGCCCTGGCCGGGCAGGCTCTCGGCGCCGATCCTGCCGCCCATCGCTTCGACGAGATGCTTGGAAAGAGACAATCCCAGCCCGGCGCCTTCGGTGACCGTGTCGCGCACGTCGAGGCGCTCAAACGGCACGAAGAGTTTCTCCATGTTCTCGGCGGAAATGCCGCGCCCGGTGTCCGCGACCTTGATGCGCAGCCAGCCCTCAACAGTCTCGCACGAGATGGTGACGGAGCCGCCGTCCCGGTTGAATTTCACGGCGTTCGAGAGCAAGTTCAGGACGACTTGCTTGAGACGCTGGGCACTCGCGAGCACCTGACCGATATCGCCGGCCACCGGGTCGATCCGCACGTGACGCTTGGCCGCCAGCGGCTTGATGAGGGAAAGGGTCTCCTCCAGGGTCCCGCGCACGTCGACCGGCTCGGAGGTGAGTGCGAGCTTCCCGGACTCGACGCGGGCGATGTCGAGGACTTCGTTGATCAGCCCGAGGAGATGATTTCCGGCGCGGACAATCTGCGTCACGCTCTCCATGTTCTCGACGCTCTGGCCGTCCATTTCCAAAAGCTGTGCAAAGCCCAAAATCGCGTGCAGCGGTGTGCGCAGTTCATGGCTCATGCGGGAAAGGAACTCGCCCTTGGCGCGGTTGACTCGCTCGGCTTCTTCCTTCGCCTGCTGCGCCACGGAGGCCGCCCGGTTCCGCTCCGTGGCGTCGCGCTGGAAGCAGATGAAGTGCGTCACTTGGTCATCCTCTCCACGAATCGGCGAAATGTGGCAGGTGAGCACGAATTCGCTGCCATCCTTGCGATAGTTCACCGCATCGAAGCGGAAATCCGCGCCGTGGGCGAGTTGCACGGAAACGGCATCAAGGACGGTGCGATCCGTCTTCGGGCCCTGGAACATGCGCGGGGTCTGACCGAGGACCTCCTCGGCAGAGTAGCCGGTGAGTTTGGTGAAGGCTGGGTTCACGAAGACGATCTCCGGCCCCGGTAAAGCGACCGAGGCGGTGGTGATAATGACCGACTCCGTGCTCTGGACCATGGCCGCCTGCAGCAGCCGCAGGGTTTCCGCCGTGCGGCGGCGCTCGCCGATCTCATAGCGCAATTGGATCTCCGCCACGACCAGCATCGCCAGGCCCGCCAGGGTGGCGATGTTGGGCTTCGTCAGCTTGCGCGGCTTCGTGTCGATCACGCACAGCGTGCCGAGATTCAGCCCATCGCTGGTCCGCAGCGGGGCGCCGGCGTAAAAGCGAATGTGCGGCGGGCCGGTCACCAGCGGGTTGTCGGCGAAGCGCGCATCCGCCCGCGTGTCGGGCACGACCATCACTTCGTCCTTCAAAATGGCGTGGGCGCAAAAAGCGGCGTTGCGGCCCACTTCGCGTGTCTCCAGGCCGAAACACGACTTGAACCACTGCCGGTTTTCATCGATCAGCGTGACGGTCGAAATCGGCGCCTTGAAAATGCGGGCGGCGAGTTCGGTAATGTTATCAAACGCTTTCTCCGGCGGCGTATCGAGCACCGCGTAGCGCCGCAGCTCTTCCAGCCGTTTTGCTTCGTTCGGAGGAAGTGGAAAGCTCATGGGGCCGGCATAATATCCCGCACTCCTGTGCCGTGGTCCCAACCGAACAAAATCCGCGACACCGTGCGAACCACTCTTTTTAGCCGATTTCCACGCCTGGTCAACAGCTGGATTTGCTCCGGCCGCAAGGTCCGGCGCCCGAAGGCGCATGGGCGCCGCGCCGTTCCCGGCTCCGGCCCGGGTGGGTGCGAAAGTGGCAGGAGCCGCGTAAATTGCGGCGATTTCCCGTTCGAGGGCGGCCAGGGTTTGGGCGGTGGTTTCATCACTTTCATGGAGTGCGATTGACGCGGGCCTCCGGGGAGCTGGCGGAGGCGGGGTTTCGATCGCCGGCGATGCGTTCGAGCAGCGCGCAGAACGCGGTTTTGTCGAGCGGCTTGGAAAGGTAATCGTCCATCCCGCCGGCCAGACAGCGCTCGCGGTCGCCGGCCATGGCGTGCGCGGTCATCGCCGTGATCGGCGTGTGGCGGCCGGTCATGATCTCGGACTCACGGATGCGGCGCGTGGCTTCGAAGCCGTCCATTTTCGGCATCTGCACGTCCATGAGGATGAGGTCGAAGGCTTCGCGCGCGGCGGCTTCCACAACTTCGCGGCCATCCGCGGCGTGAACCAGCGAGTGGCCCCGCTTTTCGAGGAGGGCGGTGGCGAGGGCGCGGTTGATGACGTTGTCTTCGGCGAGCAGGACGCGCAGGACGCGTCCGGCCCGCTCCAGCGGTGCGGCGTCGGCCGCGGGTTCCACGGCGTCCAACCCGCCGATCGCGGCGAGAACCGCGTGCAGCAACTCGGATTGGGAGACCGGTTTGGTCAGGTAACCCGACACACCCAGCTCGCTGCAGCGCGCCGCCACTCCGCTGGGCATCGCCGAGGAAAGCATCACCACTCTCGCGTCGGCGAGTTCCGCGTGCTCACGGATCTTTTCCACCACCGTGAATCCATCCATCCCCGGCATCATGCCGTCGAGGAGCAGCAGCGGAAAGGGCATGCCGGCGCGCTGCGCGCTCAGCAATTCGACCAGCGCCTCCGGACCGGAGGCCACCAGGACCGGATGCATCCGCCAGTTCGTCAGGATCTCGCCCATGATGCGTCGATTCACCGCATGGTCATCGACCACCAGCACCCGCAGGCCGTCGAGCTGGCGCGGGTCCGCGTAGCGGACGCCCGGGACCGGCGTCGAACGCACTGGGAAGCGCGCCGTAAAATGGAACGCCGATCCCTGGCGCAGGGTGCTCTCGACCCAAAAGCGCCCACCCATTTGCCGCACGAGCTGCGCCGCGATGGCGAGCCCCAGCCCGGTGCCGCCGTAGTGCCGCGTGGTCGAGCCGTCGACTTGCGCAAAGGCCTCAAAAATCGACGCCACCTTCGACCCCGGAATGCCGATGCCCGTGTCGGTGACCGTGAAGTGCAGGACATGCGCGTCGTCCGCGATCGACTCGATTTCGGCGCCGAACATGACATCGCCGTGCTCCGTAAACTTGATCGCGTTGTCGATGAGATTGAGCAGGATCTGCCGCAGCCGCATGGGGTCGCCAATCAAGTGATCGGGCACCTCCGCGGGGAGGTCGGCGGTAAGTTCGAGTCCTTTTTGCTCCGCGCGGATGCCGAGTGGCTTGAGCATCGCGCCGAGGCAATCGCGCAGGCTGAAGCTGATCGCCTCCAGCTCCAGCTTGCCGGCTTCGATCTTGGAGAAATCGAGGATGTCATTGATCAAGCCGAGCAGCCCGTGCGCAGAAGTTTTCGCCATGCCGAGATACTCGCGCTGGGTGCGATCGAGCTTGGTGTCGAGCAGCAGGTCGGTCATGCCGATGATGCCGTTCATCGGGGTGCGAATCTCGTGGCTCATATTCGCCAGAAACTCGCTCTTCGCCCGGCTGGCCGCCTCGGCGGCATCCTTCGCGATGCACAGTTCGGAGGTGCGCTCCCGGACGCGGGTCTCCAGTTCCTCGTTGCTCGCCTGCAGCGTCTCCTTGCCGCGGACGGCGTCGTCAATGTCCGCGCAAGTGCCGACCCATTGCACGATCCGGCCTTCTCCATCGCGCCGCGGCAGGCTGCGAATAAGATGCCACCGGCAGGCGCCGTCGGCCGCGCGCTTGAGACGGACTTCGGTCTCGAAGTTTTCTCCCGTGGTGAAGGAGTGCGTCCATCGCTCGATGCACGGCTGGAGGTCATCCGGGTGCACTACCGCGCCCCAACCCCAGTCCTTCGCTTCGTCGAGCGTGAGCCCCGTGTAAGTAAACCACGCCTCGTTGTAGTAGTCGAGGCCGCCATCCGGCCGGGCACTCCAGATGATCAGCGGCACGGTATCGGCGAGAAAGGAGTAACGCTGCGCGCCTTCGCGCGCCACGGCGGCGAGCTTCGTCTCCTCCAGCTCCAGCTCCAGGTGCCGTCTTTCGGTGATGTCCTGGAAGGCGCCCTGGACGCGCCGGATGAAACCCCGGCTATCCCGCTCCGCTTCTCCGATTGAGCGCACCCAAACGCGCCGGCCCCGGGCCGTCAGGAGTTCCAATTCGAGGTCGAAGGGCGTGCCGTCACGGACACAAGCCCCAAACGCCGCGGTGATGGTTTCGCGGCACTCTGGCGCATAATATTCAAGGGCTTCCCCGACCGGTGGAGCGAAGCCCGGAGGGACCTCATGGATGGCGCACACCTCGTCCGACCACGTCAGCTTGAACCCCGTCGCTTCCACCGACCAGGTGCCCATGCGGCTCAACCGTCCGGCCATGGCCGCCTGCGTGCGCCGGCGGACAAAGTCCTTCTCGACGGCCCAGACCGCGGCGAGCAGAAGACCCAGCGCCAGGATACTGCCACCGACGACGATGGCCTTCGCCAGTTCACCGCTGCGAATCGCGTTCACCTGCCGTTGCCGCAAAAGACCTTGCTCGACCGCTTCCATTTCGGCGACCAATCCGCGGATTTGGTCATGGAGCTGCTTGCCCACGCCCGTCGCTGTCGCCGCCTGCGCCGCAGCGAAACCCTGGGTGCGCCGGAGTTCGATCTCCTCGCCCAGTCGGGCCATTCGCTTCGCGACGAGCGGCTCCGCGAGATCCAACCGGTGTTGTTCGGCGGTGTTGTCCACCGTCAATCGGCGCAGAAATTGGAGATCCGAGGCAACCTTCTGCTGCGCCCCGACATACGGCTCCAGATACTTCTCCTCACCGACCATGGCGTAGCCCCGCTGGGCGCTCTCACCGTCGGTGACATCCGAGAGCAGCAGGCGCAGCGTGGAAATCACTTCCGCGGTGTGCCTGGCCCATTCCTCGTCGGAGCGCAGGCGGTTCACACTGAGGTAGGCGATGAGGCCGATCACACCCACGCAGACGAGGGCGAAGGCAAAGCCGGGCTGCGCCTTCCGCACCGTGGACCAGGAGCGCGACGGGAGACCGCTCGTGGAAAAGAACCTCGCGATTGCGTTCATAAATTCTGGGTGTTCCATCATGCCAGCAGTCGGGTCGGCTCAGTCCCGCTGGAAGCGAGGGTGGCCAGGGCTTCGTGAATAGCCTCAATCTCGCGCTCCAGGGTGGCGAAGGTTTGGGCCGTATCTTCAAAATCCTCGTGCGGCGCCGGCGTTTCGAGTTGGCGGGTGAGTTGGAGGGCGGTGTGCGCGCCAAAGGCCCCCAGGGAGCTGAGCAGGGCATGCGCGGAGCGGGCGAGATCGCCGGTGTCGCGACGCGCGATGGCGGCTCGGATGTCGTCGAGCAGCCGCGGCGTGTTCTCCTCAAAGAGCGCGATCATCTGCCGCATCAGCTCCTCGTCGCCATCGAGCTCGGCGAGGAGTTTCTCCCGGCTGAAGACCGGCCACGGTCCTGGAGACAATTTGCCTCCGGAAATCGCTCGAGCCACGGGCTCTCGATGCCCGTTGGGCAGGGCCACCGGGGTCGGGCCGGCGGCGCCGATGCGCGCGAGGAGCTCGAGCAGCGCAGCCTTGTTCAGTGGCTTGGAAAGATAATCGTCCATCCCGGCGGCCAGGCAGCGCTCGCGGTCGCCGGCCACGGCGTGCGCGGTCATCGCCGCGATCGGCGTGTGGCGGCCGCTGATGATCTCGGACTCGCGGATCCGGCGGGTGGCTTCGAAACCGTCCATCTCCGGCATCTGCACGTCCATGAAGATGAGGTCGAAGGCTTCGCCGGCGGCGGCGGCCACCACCTCGCGACCGTTGCCGGCGTGGACCACGGTGTGGCCGCGCTTTTCGAGAAGGGCCGCCGCGAGGGTGCGGTTGATCACGTTGTCCTCCGCGAGCAGGATGCGCAGGCGGCCCGTGGGTCCCGCTTCGCGCCTCTCGGAATCCGCGGCGGCGGTGGCCAACCGCGGCGAAGGGGCTTCGCCAGGGACGGAAACCGGTGGCAGGCTGGAAGCCACCACCACCCGGAACCGTGCGGTGAAGTGAAAAGTCGTTCCTTTGCCGGGAGTGCTCTCGATCCAGATCTTCCCGCGCATCCGTTCGACCAGTTGCGAGGCAATGGCCAGTCCCAGCCCGGTGCCGCCGTAGTGCCGCGTGGTCGAACCGTCCACCTGGGCGAATGCTTCGAAGATCATCTCCTGTTTTTCCGGCGGAATGCCGATGCCCGTATCCGTGACCGAAAAGTGCAGGCCCTGTTCACCGTCCCGAACTCCCTTGGGGGCGATCTTCAACACGATGGAGCCGCGTTCGGTGAACTTCAGGGCGTTGTCGATGAAATTGAGCAGGATTTGCCGCAGCCGCAGCGGATCGCCCAGAAGGTGTTTCGGCACGCCGGCCGCGATCTCGGCCCGCAGCTCCAGGCCTTTTTGCCGCGCGCGAATGACCAGCGGTTTGAGCAGGTGGTCGACCGTTTCGTGGAGCGAGAAATCGATCGACTCGAGCTCCAGTTTGCCGGCTTCGATTTTCGAGAAATCCAGGATGTTGTTGATCAAACTGAGCAGGGAATGCGCGGAGCCTTTCACCATCCCCAGATAGTTGCGCTGGTCGTCATCAAGGTTTGTTTCCAGCGCCAGATCCGTCATGCCGATGATCCCGTTCATCGGCGTGCGAATCTCGTGGCTCATGTTCGCCAGGAAGTCGCTCTTCGCGGCGTTCGCCCGCTCGGCTTCGGCGCGAGCGGCGTCCGCCCGCTCCTCGGCCTGAAGGAGGGCGGCCATAGTCTTGTGCAGGCGAGCCTCCTTTTCCCGGCTTTCGCTGATGTCGGTGGCCACCAGGCAGATCGCCGCCGCGGATCCTGCGGGGAGCGGAGCCAGCGCCAGTTGCAGGGGAACCGCGGCTCCGTCGCCCGCGCAGAGGGTGATCTCCGCGGTGCTGCCGGAGGTGCGTCCGGCTTCCAGCAGGGCGGCAAATTCTTCGCGCTCGGCCAGGGCGACGAGCACGCCGAAGGCGGCACCGACGATTTCCTCGAGCGGCGTCTTCAACAGTTCTGCAAACCGGCGATTGCCATAGAGAATCGAGCCGTCGGCCGAGAGGGTGACCGCCCCCTGGTTCATTTCCTCGATGAGCACCCGATAGGGATCATCGGCGCCTTTGAGGGTGAAGAGGTGGTCGCCGAGCGGCCCTTGCGCGAGCACCGCATCCACTTCGCCGCAGCGAATGGCCCGCAAAGTTTCATTGGCCTCGTCGAGACGCCCGCGCAAATCGGCGACTTCCTCCATCAATTCATCGAGCGTTGGGGCCGGTGGATTCATGGGAGAAGTGAGGCCGCCGGGATATCCAAGGCCGCAAGAATGCCTGCGGTCTTCGACAGGTCGCCGATCAACCGCCGCACCGGCGCCGGCGAAAGCCGGAGCAGCGTCGGGACCACCATGATCTGGTCGTCCATGGCGCGCTCAGGTTTTTCATAAAGGTCCACCACGGTGAGGCTGTAGCGGCCTTTCAAGTGGGTCTCGCAAATCACCTTGAGATTGGAAATCGCACGGCTCGATTGCGGCGTGCTCCCGGCGACGTAGAGCCGCAGGATATATTTGCCATTCCGGACTTTCGCGACTGGGTCAACCGGCATGCGCGCCCTCCTTCCCGGCGCCCCGCGGGGCCGCAGCTCGGCGACAGAGGTCGAGACCGATCACGACATTGGCTCTGTTCGACAGGTTGCCGATGATCTTGCAAATAAGCTCGGATTGCATCCGTACCATCGCAGGGACGGCCAGGATCTGGTCGCCCCGCGCAAATTGCGGACTCTTCCCCAGAGTCGATGACCTCATGCGAGATTGGCCGGCGGGATGCGCCTGGCAGAGATGCTCGCGATGGCGCAGGCCGGCACCATAGAGTAGCAAATCCCACTCCGCGGGCTCGACCGCGACGAGTTTCGCTTCGCCGGATTCGGCCGGCACTTTCACGAGGACTTCCCTCCCGTCAGGATTGGGCGAATCCGCAGGCCGTTGTTTTTGACGGCGTCCCCTTTGCGGCTGCGCCCCATCGCCGCCTCGTCCAGGGCGAGCGAGGCTTCGCGCTGTTTGTCCATGCTGGCGGTGCGCGTGATGATGGCTTCCTCGCTGGAAAACTCGGCCCGAAGGCCGGCGATCTGCGCTTCGAGCGCGGCACGCTTGCATTCCAGCGCCAGTTGTTGCCGCTCGGCCTCTTCATTCAGGCCCACCCGCTCGGCGCGCTCGCGCCCTTCCTGCTGCACCCGCGCTGATCCGGTGAGCATGCCGCCCGGCCCAATATAGACATCGGCGAAGTGGATGCCGTAATCCGTAATCACGAATTCGCGCACCTGATTCGAACTCGCCATGCCACGCGATTTCAGCAGGTGCAGGCAGCGGTTGCGTTCGCCGTTGGATTCCAGATCGCGCAGCGCCAGCCAGGTGTCCACGAGCGAGGAAATCGCCGCATCCGTCCGCTCGAGGGCGCTGCCGATCGTCAGATCGGTGAGCATCACCGTGATCCCTCTCTGTTTGAGGAAGTCCATCAACCGCATGATCGCCGCCTTGATTTCCAAGGCATTGCCGGTCGTATCCAAAGCGGAGATCGTATCGATGATTACCACTTCGGGCGAAAACTCGGTGATGAACTTGATCGTGCGCGCCAGGTGCATCTCCAGGCCGTAAGTGAACGGTCGCACGGTGTGAAACTGGAGCCGCCCTCTTTTTACCCACTTCGGCAAGTCGAATCCGATCGAGTTCATGTTGCGCATGATCTCGCTGGAAGATTCCTCGAAGGAAAAGTAGAGGCACCGCTCGCCGCGCCGGCAGGCGGCATCGGCGAAAGTCGCCGCCACACTTGTCTTGCCCGTCCCAGCGGTGCCGGAAACCAGAATGCTGCTACCGCGATAGTAGCCTTTGCCGCCGAGCATGGTGTCGAGACGCTCGATGCCGGTCAGGATTCGCTCCCGCGATGCGGTATGTTCGATCTGCACCGAAGTGACCGGCCAGATCGAGATGCCATCCTTCTCGATTAGAAACGGATACTCATTGGTCCCGTGCGTGGTGCCGCGATATTTCACCACGCGGATGCGGCGGGTCGTCACTTGGTCGACCACGCGGTGATCGAGCGAGATGACGCAGTCCGAGACGTATTCCTCCAGGCCAAAGCGGGTCAGCGTGCTCTCGCCGCGCTCGCCGGTCATGATGACGGTGACGCCCTTTTCCTTGAGCCAGCGAAAAAGCCGGAGGAGTTCCGCACGGACGAGCGCTTGATTGGGCAGGGCGCTGAAAAGGACTTCGATGGTGTCGAGGACGACGCGCTTCGCCTGGATGGCATCGATCGCGTAACCGAGCCGGATGAAGAGCCCCTCGAGATCGTACTCGCCGGTCTCTTGGTACTCGGCGCGATCGACAAAGACATAATCGAGGACCAGCTTCTTGCGGGCGATCAGCGCTTGTAAATCGAAGCCCAGCGACGCCACGTTTTGGGTCAATTCCGCGGTCGTTTCCTCAAAGGCCACGAAGACGCCGGGCTCGCCAAACTCGGTCGCCCCGCGGACGAGGAATTCCATCGCCAGCAAGGTCTTGCCGCAGCCCGAGCCGCCGGAGAGCAGCGTGGGCCGGCCCGCGGGCAACCCGCCGCCGGTGATTTCATCGAGCCCGCGAATGCCCGTCTGCGCTTTCTGGAGGGTTCTCGGAGCAGATACGATGGTGTTTTTTTTCATACGGCGGTCTTTGGCACTGCGTGTTTTTTCCTGGGAAAGTCAGCATCGCCGGAGGCGCGAAGACGGGCGGGGGCCGGTCTCGCGTCGAGAAAGCTCAAATCCAGCGACGAGGTCTGCACCACCTCGAGGATGCGATCGATCAGCCGCAGCAAGTGCTCGCCGCTGGTCAGAATCTCGCGGACGCTCGAGGCCTGGTCGTCGGTGAGCGAATCCATGCCCAATAACTGCGCGAAACCGAGGACGTGGTTCATGGGCGTACGCAGTTCGTGGCTGGCGCGCGAGAGCAAGTCCCCCTTGGCCCGGAGCGCGGTTTCCAACTCCGCCGTGCGTTCCAGGACGCGGCGTTCCAGATCGACGTTCGCCGCGCGCAGGGTCGCGTGCAGCCCAAGGATACGCTCGGCCACGTGCACGCGCGCGGCAAAGGCATCCTTTTCAAATGGCTTCGTGACGAAGTCGTCCGCGCCCGCGGTCATCGCCTCCAGGTAATTCTCCTTCCCGGAACGCGAGGAGAGCAGAATGATGTAAGTGTAGCCCGCCCAGCTCTCCGCACGGATGCGGCGGCAGAACTCCAAGCCGTCGAGATCGGGCATCATCCAATCCGAGATAATGAGTGGAAACCCGCCGCCGTGCCAGGCCTCCCAGGCTTCGCGGCCGTTACTCGCCTCGTGCACCTCGTGCCCGAGCTTTGTGAGTGCAGAGTTGAGCAGCAGCCGGGTAATGGCGTCGTCGTCGGCGATCAGGGTCTTCATTCGCGTAAATGTGATAAAGCCCACAAAGTACCCTGCCTATGGCGTGGAGTGTGGAATTCGGTCCTGCGGGTAAACCCTGAGAGCCGCTGGCAGGCAGCGCCGCGGGATTTGGGCAGTGCTCAGTGCTCAGTAAGAGGGTGCGGTGCGAAACGCTGGAAATGAGTGCTAAGAACCAAGAATTTCCGCCGCCCTCTCTTACCCAACCTATTCGGGTTGAAATGCGACGAACTGATCGAGCACACCCAGGAGAGCCCGGACTTCCACTGGTTTTGTCAGGAAGGCCCGCGCGCCGGCGGTCAGCATCTGCTCGCGCTGGCCTGGCGGGTCGTCGGCGCCGAACATGATCACGGGAATCTCGCAAGTGCGCGGATTGGCGCGGAACTGCGCCAGAACTTGACCACCATCAGTCCCGGGAAGGTGCAGATCGAGCAGAATCAAAGCCGGGCGATGTTCGCCCGCCATTGCCAACCCGAGTGCGATGGTCCCGGCTGAGAGCAATCGGATCGCTGGCCGCCGCGCCACGATGCGCTTGATGAGCCGCAGATTGGACACGCCGCCCTCAATGTAGAGGAGCGTCCTGGAACGTGGCGTTTCCGACTGGGGAATGAGAACCAAAGAGTGCGCGTTTTCAGCGAGTGGCGCGCCCGGGCCTTCCGCCAGTGGCACTTCGATCCAGAAAGTGCTGCCCTCACCGAGGGCGCTCTCGACGCCGATGCGGCCGCCCATGAGCTCGACCATCCGTTTGGAGAGGGCCAGCCCGAGTCCGGTGCCGACGATGTGGATTCGAGAGCGCTCCGCATCCAGTCGATCAAAGGGAGTGAAGAGGCGGGTGAGATTCCCGGCGCTGATGCCGGGGCCGGTGTCTTTCACCGAGAAGCGAAACATGGGCGGATAGGCCGCTTCAGCGGGGGCGCATTCCACAAGCACATTCCCGCGGGGACGGTTGTATTTTATCGCGTTGGAGAGCAAGGTAAACAAGGCCTGCTTCAGCCGGTGAGGATTGGCGAGCACGCGCCAGCGACGATCGAGAGGGGAGCGCAGATCCAACTCGACCTGGAGCGCGACGCCAAGCGGCCGGGCCAGAGACAGCGCCTCGTCCACCAGCCGATCCACCGGCACCGGCTCCGTGGCCAGCGTGATGCGACCGGAGTCGGCATCGGAAATGTCGAGGACCTCGTCGACCAGGCCCAGCAGGCGCCGCGCGGCATGGAGGAGTTGGGCGATGCTCTCGCGCGTCTCGTGGCCGAGATTTTTCTCCGTTTCCAGGAGCTGGCCAAAGCCGAGGATGGCGCTCAACGGCGTGCGCAACTCGTGGCTGGTGCGGCTGAGAAACTCGCTCTTGGCGCGGTTGGCTTGTTCGGCTTTCTGGGTGGCCGCGAAAAGTTCGTCGGTGCGCTGCTCCACGCGTTGTTCAAGTTCAGCGTTCAGCGATTGAACCTCCAGCTTGTCCAATTTGTGTTCGGTAATGTCCTCATAGGTTCCCAGAACGCCGGTCACACGCCCGTCCCGATCGTGCAGAGGACTCTTGCTCGTCCTGAGCCACAGCGGGCGGCCATCGGCGGCGATCCCTGGTTCTTCAAAACTGCATTTCGCCGCATTGAGGTCGAGCACCGTCCGGTCATCGGTCCGGTAAAGTTCGGCCACCGCTTTCCAACTCCCGTCAAAGTCGGTCTTGCCGATGACTTCGTCGGGCCCGCTGAATCCCATGTCCAGCGCGAAAGCGCGATTGCAGCCCCGGTAAATGAGATCACAATCCTTCCAAAAAACGCGCTGGGGAATGTGATCGAGGACTCCGCGCAGAGTTTCCCGCGACAGAAACAACTCATCCTCCGCCCGCTTGCGCGCGGTGATGTCATGCATGATAGTCGAGAGGAACTCGAGCTTCCCGTCGGGGGCATTGTGGGCGTGGATGACTTGGGAGACGGGGATTTCCTGGCCGCGCCGGCTTAACAAGACGGATTCGCCGGTCCAGTTGCCCTCGCGGATGGCGATGTGAATCCCGTCGGCAAAAGCGGGATGACTGGCGGGATTGGGGATGAAGTCGGCGAAGTTGGCGGCGGCGATATCTTCCTGGAGATCGACGCCCAGGAGATGGCGACCGGCCCGGTTGAGGTAGACGAGGCGCCCGTTCGGATCGCTGATGCTGACCAAGTCGGTGGTGGATTCGAGGATGGCGGCCAGCCGATCGTGAGCCGCCTCCGCCTGCTTGCGCGCGGTGATGTCTTGAATCTGGGTGATGAAGTGACGTGGCTGGCCTTGTCGGTCGCGGATCAGCGAAACATTTAACAACGCCGTGACGATGTGCCCACGCGCGTGGAGATAGCGTTTCTCCGCCTGGTAGGCGTGGGCTTCTCCAGCGATCATCCGGCGCTGGTTTTCCAGGTCGGCTGCGAGGTCCTCGGGATGGCTGATGTCCTGGAAGGTGCGGGCGAGCAACTCGGCTTCGGAGTAACCCACCAAATCGCAGAGCGCCCGGTTGACCTTCAGCCACCGTCCGTCGGGCGAGACGAGAGCCACCCCAATGGGCGCATGCTCGAACGCACCGAAAAAGGATTCCTCACTTTCCAGCCCCGCCGCCTCGGCTTTTCTGCGTCCCAGGAGCAGGATCTTCAGGAGATTCTCGATCCGGGCGAGGATCTCGATGATGTCGAAAGGCTTGGTGACAAAGTCGGTGGCGCCGAGGCTCAGCACCTCGCGCCGCGTTTCGATCTTGAGGTCGCCGGTAATGACGAGGATCGGCAGATGCGTCTCCGGCGGAATGATCGCCAGGATATCCGCGAGCACTTCGAACCCGCTCCGGCCCGGCATAATCAAATCGAGAACGACCAAGTCTGGCTGAAACTCTCCGAATAGGCGCACGGCGTCGAATGGATCGGTCGTGCCCTGGACGTCCGCATAACCGTCCCGCTCCAGGATTCGCTGGAAAAACTCCACCACGTCAGCCTCATCATCGATAATGAGAATCTTCGCCTGCAGCAGAGTGGCGTCCCGCATCTTCAGCCACCGCGTGAACCTTGCGATTCATCGGCGGTGTTCATCCGTTCGATCGTGGCCTGAAATTGCATCTTCCACTATACGCCATAATTGGCGTTCGTATTGTGGAATAACCGTGTATATTCCGGCTCGGGTCTTCCCGGAGAGCGGGGGCCCATTGTGCATCAACCAAACAACCCATTGGAAAAGCTCCGCATCCTCGTCGCCGATGATCATGAAGTCATTCGCCATGGCGTTCGGGCAATGGTGGAAAAAGAGGCCGGATGGGAAATTTGTGGAGAAGCGGTCGATGGCCGCAAAGCCGTAGCCCTGGCCGAGAAGCTCAAGCCGGATGTGGTCGTGCTGGATCTCGGCATGCCCGAACTCAACGGGCTCGAAGCCACGCGGCAGATCAAGCGCGCCTTCCCGAGGACGGAAGTGCTGATCTTTACCGGCGAGGAGAGCGATCAGGTGATCCATGATGTTTTTGCGGCCGGAGCGCGCAGTTACATTTTGAAAAGCGACATGGGCCAGCACCTGGTCGCGGCCGTGCGTGCGCTCGGCCAGCACCAGCATTATTTTACCAACCGCATCTCCGAGGTGGTCTTTGCGCGTTATATCGATGGTGAGTCGGGCGCGGGCAAGGACAAGACCGAAGGCCTCACGACCCGTGAGCGGGAG
>Ga0302325_10004760_pt1 | contig 31233 bp, 32 predicted proteins | sample Palsa_T0_2_FD_201948 | JGI IMG/M metagenome (GOLD analysis project Ga0302325, IMG submission 201948) | Peat permafrost microbial communities from Stordalen Mire near Abisko, Sweden - Palsa_T0_2 | ecosystem: Environmental > Terrestrial > Soil > Palsa > Peat permafrost | place: Sweden: Abisko... | reverse complement strand
ACATCTCGCCGAACCTGGCACCAGCGGCTCCCCGTCCTCGTCCCTCAGCCATTCGAGGCTGCTGTCCGGAGGGGGCAACCGCTATGACTACTGGCGCATCGCCTGGCGCGTGTGGCAGGCGAACCCCGTGCTGGGCGTGGGAGCTGGCAATTACTCCAGGCCATACTACGAACAGCGCGCCACGACCGAGGACATCGACCAGCCGCACTCCATCGAGCTGCAGGCGCTCTCAGAGCTCGGCCTCGTTGGCGCGCTCCTGCTCGCCGCGTTGATCGCCGGCGTCGCGTGGGGGGCGGTCCGCATGCGCCGGGAGGCTGCGAGCTCCTCGCTGTCCAAGGCGCTGCTCGTTGCCAGCGTTGGCGCTTTCGTGGCCTGGCTGGTGCAGACGAGCGTCGACTGGATGCAGCTGCTTCCGGGACTCACCGCAATCGCGCTCGCCGGCCTGGCGGTCTTCGTGCGTCCGCGCCGTCGCGTATCCCGGCCCGCGGACGGCGTCGGCCGTATCGAGGAGCGACGCTCGCCCATAGCGAGGCCTGCCATGGCGCTGGGCGCCTCCGCGCTGCTCGTGACGCTCGTCGTCGCTGGCGCCAGCCTCGCCCGCCAGGGCCTCGCCGATTACTACCGTTCCCGCGCACAGAGCCTGCTCGATGACCGGCCGGCGTCAGCGCTGAAGGAGATAGATCGCTCCCTCGACATCGACTCGGACTCGGTCCAGAGCTACTACATCAAGTCCGCGGCCCTCGCTCGCTTCGATCAGGCCGCGCAGGCGACGTCAGCACTCGAAGATGCCCTGGCGCACGAACCGCGCAACTTCGTGACCTGGGTGCTGCTCGGAGACCTCGCCGTACGCGAGCGGAGGTTCGCGGAGGCGACGTGGGACTACGACCACGCCCACAATCTCAATCCGCGGGATGAATCGATTCTTGCGGCAGCACGCGACCCTGGCGGCGCCCTCGAGCACTAGAGGCGTAGTCTTCCGAAACCGTGCGCGCAGCAGCCTCACTTGGCGGAGTCCTTGCCGTGACCTTGGTGGCGCTCTCACCGTCCGCTACGCGGGCCGACACGGGCCTGGAACCCGGCGTTCACGTAGACCCCGGCTCGCCCGCCGCCAAGGAGTACGTGATCCCTTTGAGCCAGGCCCGGCAAATAGGCGCCGAAGGCTCGAGCGACAGCTCGTCAACGCCCCTGTTCGGTGCTGGCATCGGGCCGCGGGGACCCGGAGGATCGTCGCATTCGGGCACACGCAGGACGTCGGCTGCCGCCAACGCTTCGGGACCGGGGTCTGCGTCGAAACCGAGCTCGACGAGAATCGCGAGTCGGGAATCGCTCCCCTCCTCGGTGCTTGCCTCCAGCTCCCGCGCCTCAGGGGACAGCGGATCGCTGCTTGCCCTCCTGGCCGGAGGCGTTGCCATCCTGATCCTCGGCGGGCTCGGAGGAGCGATGCTCAGACGTTCCCGTCACCTCACCGGACCCGGCACGATCGGCAAACGTTAGATGCGGTTCCTGATCACCGGCGGAGCCGGCTTCATCGGCTCGCATCTGAGCGATCTGCTGATCGAGCACGACCACTCGGTGCACGTGCTCGACGACCTCTCGACCGGCGGCATCGAGAACATCCGCCATTTGAAGGGCGATCCTCGCTTCCAATACACGGTCGGCTCCGCCGACAGCCACGCCGTGGTCGCCGAGCTCGTCGACGAGTCCGACATCGTCGTGCACCTGGCCGCCGCTGTCGGGGTCGAGCTCGTCGTCAACAGCCCCGTGCGAGCGATCGAGACCAACGTCCACTGCACCGAGGTCGTGCTGGCGCACGCCAACAAGAAGAAGAAGCCCGTCCTGATCGCCTCCACCAGCGAGGTCTACGGCAAGAGCCAGGCGCTTCCGTTCAAAGAGGACGGCGACATGCAGATGGGGGCCACCGACAAGGGACGCTGGGCCTACGCCTGCTCGAAGGCCATCGACGAGTTTCTGGCGATGGCCTACTGGCGCGAGCGGGCGCTTCCGACGATCGTCGTGCGCCTGTTCAACACCGTCGGCCCGCGGCAGACCGGGCGCTATGGAATGGTCGTCCCGAGGCTCGTGGGCCAGGCGCTCGCCGGCGAGCCGTTGACCGTCTACGGCGACGGTCGTCAGACCCGCTGCTTCTGCCACGTCGCCGACGTCGTCCAGGCACTGTTCAGGCTGATGACCGAAGAGAGCGCCTACGGAAACGTGTTCAACGTCGGCGCGACCAACGAGATCTCGGTTCTCGATCTGGCTCAGCGGATCATCGAGGTGACGGGATCTGGCTCGGATATCTCCCTGACCTCATACGACGAGGCCTATGGCGAGGGCTTCGAGGACATGTACCGCCGCGTGCCCGACATCACGAAGGTGCAGGCGCTCATCGGCTGGCGCCCGAGCCGCTCCCTGGAGAACATCGTCCGCGACGTGGCAGCGCATCAGCGCCACCTGGCGAGGGGTAGCACCCCGGCCATGCGCCTGGCTGTTTGACCGCTTGACTATGCGGTTTTTGGGCAAGCCGACGTCGGGACTCGAACCCGAGACCCCCTCCTTACCATGGAGGTGCTCTACCAGCTGAGCTACGTCGGCACGAAGCCCGAATCGTAGCGTCCCGGCAAGGGCCTGGTGACTCGCGACAGCAGGCGCACCGTCACTGGAGCCGGGACAGGGCGCCAAAACCGGGCCGCCTCGGGTGGAGCAACGTAGCTCGGAGTTCCTTCGCGCACCAGGTGCACGAGCGCGGGCTGGCCGAGATCCTCGGCGGACCATTCGTAAAGCGACTGGAGTCGGGGCAGAATCACGCCGTAATCGAGCAGACGCCCGAGGCTGTTCTCGGCGTTGACGTAGGTGTGCAGGTCATCGATCACCGGGTAGCGCTCGGGCAGGATGCGAGACAGCGACAGGAACGCGCCGGCCATCCCCAGGCGTGGATCTCCAAGCAGCCTGCCGAGTGGCGCGAAGCGCCCGAGCGACAGCCGCGGGGCTGCGACAAGCGAGTGCGCGTACAGCACGCGCAAGAGGACCACGTTCATGAAGAAACGCTCCACCGCGCCCTCTTGCTCGGCGAGATCGCGATGGTCGAGATACGCCGCGACAATGCTCGCGTTGTGCGCCCTGTACCAGCTGCGCGCGGTCGGATCGGCGAGGAACCTCATCCACAGCTCGACCGTCGCAGAGGACGGCCCACCGCCCAGCCCACCGCTGCGCGCGACCATCTCGCAGCCGTCACGCAGGAGCCGCTCGTTGACCGCGCGCCACCAGCGACTTCCGGGGACCTCAGCGTCGAGTGACGCCAACACGCCGCGACCGACCTGCCACCTCATAAACGACAGCGCCGCCCGGCGAAACCGAAGATGCCGCGTAGACCGAACCGCGGGGTCCTCGTATGTGCGGGCACACAGCACCAGCCGCCCCCTGGGATCGTCGCGAACCGCCTCGACGAGTGCTGCTGCGCGGTCTGCGCCAGGCGCGGAGTTGGACACGACTCCCAGTATCGCCTCAGGCTGGCGGAGAGTCGCTTCGAGCTTCGCTGGTCAGATCGAAGAACAGCTCGAGCGGCGTGGCAGCCCGATGAGCCTCGGCGGGATCCCGAGGGGACATTCGCGCCAGCAGCCGCACCGCCGCATCCTCGCAAAGACCCCGACGGGTGCCGGCCGCCCTACAATGTGGGCATCGTGAACGTGACACCGGACGAGGATGCGAGCATGAACGATGAACAGGGCGCCGAGTGGAACGTCGCCGAGTGGCACGGAAAGATGCTGCTCGACAGCGACGGCGAGAAGATCGGCAAGCTAGAGGACGTCTACGTCGACGTCGAGAACGACGTGCCGCAGTTCGCGACCGTCAAGGAGGGCTTCATCGGTCGGCACCTGACGTTCGTGCCGCTCGGCGGGATCAAGGTCGGCCCCGACGATCTGCAGGTGGCGGTCACCAGCGAGCAGGTCAAGTCCGCGCCCAACATCGAGCAGCACGGCGAGGAGCTCTCCCAGGCCGACGAGTCGGCCCTCTACCACCACTTCGAGCTCAACTACACCCCTCCTGGCACCGAGAGCGGGCGCCGGCTCGCTCGCCGCTGAGCAGAGTTATGCGACCCAGGAGAATCGCCGCAGAATGCGGGGAATACACGTAATGCGCGCCGCGGCAGGTGCTACGCTACGAGTGTCAATCGGATAGGCGCGCTGCTCACTCAGACGCATCGCTTAACCACTCTGAGGAGCGCGTTGTGACCGCCCAAAAGCCAGGCGATGGACCCACCGATTCGACGTTTGGGGCCTTTGACAGAGAGTGTGAGGGCGTGGCGAGCGTCTCGGCGATGCTCGCCGACCAGCAGGCGCTAGGCGAACGCGACCAAACGCTGGCGGACGCCGATCAGACACGATCTGACAGCGACCAGAGCGCGGCGGACAGCGACCAGGCCGCCGCGGACAGCGACCAGGCCGCGGCCGATATGGACCAGCTCGCCAGCGACCGCGCTCTCCTAGCAGGTGGCGACGCCGGAGCTCATGAGTTCACGCGTCAGCTTCGCGAGCGCGCCGCGCGGCAGCGAAGTCGGGCTTTGGCGGGTCGTGTCGCGGCGGCCGCCGGTCGTGACGCCGTTGCCAACGCACGCGATCTGGCGGCGGTCGAACGCGATCGGGTCGTTGCCCTGCGCGATAAGGCGCTGGCGGCTCTCACCGCCACCCCGAGCGGCGCCGGGGGCGCGGAGATCGCGATACGCGCGGCCGCTGACCGCGAACGCGCCGCGGCCGCTCGCGTCGCCGCGGCCGAGGGCCGGGCGCTGGCGGATGGCGAGCGAGGGATCCGCGACAGGGAGCAGGCGGCTCGAGACCGCCAGCAAGCCCGGGCAGACCGGCTGCGCCATCAGCTCGCGACGACAACACCGGGAGGCTGAGCCGCCTCTCCGGCTCCGGCTGCCAGCTGATCCGACGGCGGGTTGGCTTTGGTGTCAGCTTTTATCGATCGCTCGCCAGCGCTGGCTGCTCTCGAGCGGCGTTGCCCGTCAGGCCCATATTGCCACGCAGGAACCCTGCGACAGCGTCGGCTGTGAGTGGGCGGGCAAACAGGAATCCCTGGGCGAGATCACAGCCCTCCCGCTGCAGCTCCAGCACCTGGTCGTGGTGCTCGACCCCCTCGGCGAGGGTCTGCAGTCCGAGCGCCTTGCCGAGCTGGATCAGCGTATGTGTTAATGCGTGCGCCTCGTTCGATATCTCCAGGCCCGTAATGAAGGTGCGGTCGATCTTCAGCGAATCGACCGGGAACTGGCGGAGGTAGGCCAGGGAGCTGTATCCGGTTCCGAAGTCGTCGACCGCGATGCGAACTCCCAGCGCCTTCAACTCCTTGAGGAGCCCGGCGGTGGTCTCGGGCTTGCGCATCAGGACCGTCTCGGTGATCTCGAGGGTGAGCATCGCGGGGTCCATCGCGCTGTCGTGCAGCGCCGCGCGGACCTCCTGCACGAACTCCGTTCGCTCGAGCTGGCGCGCGGAGACGTTGATGGACATGTTGAGTGGAAACCCGCTCTTGTGCCAGATCACCGCCTGCGCGCAGGCCTGTTCGAGCACCCACCGTCCGAAGGTGACGATCAGGCCGTTCTCCTCGATGATCGGTATGAACGAGTCGGGCGGGATCACGCCCGCGGTGGGATGGCGCCATCGCAGCAGTGCCTCGACGCCCACCACCTTCTCGCTGTGGAGATCCAACATCGGCTGGTAGACGAGGAATAGCTGCTCACCGCCAAGCGCGCCCGCAAGGTCCATCTCCAGGTGGATGCGATCCTGCGCGGCCGTGTGCATCGAGGACTCGAACTGCACGTATCCGTTCTTGCCGATGGCCTTGGCCCTGTACAGGGCGAGGTCTGCATCGTCCAGCAGATCCTCGGCCGATGCCGGTCGCCCGGTCGCGATGCCGATGCTCGCCGTCAGGCACAGCGGCGCGTGGTCACCCTCGGCCAGGTGGATCGGCTGGCGAAGGACGTCCAGGATCCGCTGTGCGACCAGCTCGGGGGCGGCGTCGAGCCCGATGGAGTCGACCAGCATCACGAACTCGTCTCCGCCGATACGACCGATCGTGTCGTTGTCGCGCAGGGCCGTCTTCAGGCGCGCGCCGACCTGCCGCAGAATCTCGTCGCCGGCCTGGTGACCGTAGCGGTCGTTGACCTGCTTGAAGTCATCGATGTCGACGAACAACGCGGAGACGGGAACATCCAGGCGCCGAGCTCGGGCGAGGATCTGCTCGGCGCGGTCGAGCACGAGATGCCGGTTGGGCAGATCGGTCAGGGGATCGTGCATCGCCGTGTGTTCCAGCTCGCCCGTCTTCTCGCCGACCAAGCCCCAAGCCCGCTGACGCGAGCGTGTGAGTACCTCGTAGAGCATGAAGATCAAAAACGTCATCAGCAGACCGCTTGCCAGGACCGTCGCGCCCTGCAGATCGGGAGAAGCCGACGGCGATGCGCTGCCGGCCACCTGTACCACCCATCCGTCTCCCAGGTCGCTGCGTTCGGAGTAGCCGCGCGAGGCGACGCCCGCGCGTCCGACCAGCTGCAGTGGGCCGCCGATATTGCGGTGATACAGCGCCAACGAAAGCGACCGACGACCGGCCAGGAGCGGCCCGATCAGCGCGGTTGCGTCAAACGAGGTGCCGATCACACCGGTCAGCGCAGCGCGGCGCTCGGCGAGCGTCGCCAGCGACGCGCCACGCCGGTAGACCGCTTCGCCGACGGCGACCAGCGACAGGCCTGGGATCGGCGCGACGATCGTCGAGTCCGTGTCGCGCGCGGCTCTGATCAACGCGTCGAACGGCGATCGCCCGAAGCCGGGGATCACCGGCGCGCAATAGTCGAGTAGCGGTGGGTAGAGGCTCGTTGCGGCCGTCCCGCCGACGGACGCACGCGTGAGGCAGTAGACCGAGCGGCGACCGGATGGCACGATCGCGAACCTGCCGCCGATGAGCGCACGAAACGCCGGATCGGAGAGCGCGGCGCGCCGGAACGCCGGCAGGCCGGACGCCGGCACGATCTGGATCAGGGCCGAGGCGACGCCAGCCGGAGCACCGGCACCGCGTCGCAGCTGGTCATACCATTCGAGGAAACGCGTGTCGCTGGCGGTGGGCTCCAGCGTCGCGATCGCGCGCAAGGTGCGCGTCAGGTCGAGGCCTGAATCGAGCTTCGAGCCGAGCGCGTTGCTCAAATCGGCCGCTTCGGTCTTGAACGACTGCCGTTGCGTGCGCAGCAGGCTGGAGCGCCATTCAGAGGCGACGAGCGCCGATCCGGCGCAACCAAGGCCGATGATCAGCCCGCTGATCATGACCGCTCGTGTTCGGCGTCGGACCGTGCTCGACCGCGATCGCAAGATCACGATTGCGGCTCACGAAGGGCCCGACGTTCCAACCCGGGGACGTCCCAATGCGAGGTGCGGCCCAAGAACCGCAAGGATTCCATCAGCTAACCAACGTCATGCTAATGGATATCGGTGTTGGCGGTCAACTGCTTGAACACGAGACGCGTCAGCGGGCGATCAGGCGGGCTCGCCGGTGTCCGGTAAAGCTGCGGGACGTAGGAGATGTCGCGCACTGCTCGCGGCACCTCCGCCTAACGCTGAGGCCGCGAGCTGCCGATCTAGGCGATAGGTCGAAGAGGCCGGGGAGCCATTCCCCATCTATCGTGGCGCTCGACGCCGCAGTGAGGAGACGCCATGACATTCGGCGTCCCACCGACAAGCGAGTCGCCCAGCGGCGGCTCCCTCGCAGTGACGGCGCCCGCCGGGCAGCGACACGGGCACACCGACCACGGTCGACGCCTGACGACGGCGTTCCAAGCGCTCGAGGAGTTTCCCGCGCTGGTCGAGTCGCGCGATCGCCTGCTGTCAGTGATCGCCGACGAGCACCACGCCTCAGCCGACGTCGTCGCTGCCGTCGAGTCCGACGTCGCTCTGACGGCCGGCGTCCTGCGCCTCGCCAACGCCCAGCAGGGCGGCCGCGGGCGCGTCGACACCATCGCCGTAGCCGTCGAGCTGCTTCCTACCCAGGCCGTCCGAGCGCTCGCCGAGCGCGTGCGCACGTTCGACTTCTTCGCGCGCGCCGGTGTCTGGAAGTCCGCGCCCGAGCGCTTCCGGTTGCACGCTCTCGCCACCCAGCGCGCCGCCGACAGGATCGCCTCCAGCGCCGGCTATGCCAGCCGTGACCGCCTGGCCGTGACCAGCCTGCTGCACGACATCGGCAAGCTGGTGCTGATCCACGCCCACCCCGGCTACCGCTCGCAGGTCCGCCGTCGTGCCAGGACGCCCGAGGAGCGCATCCGTCAGGAGCGCACGGAGCTCGGTGTCGACCACGCCGTGGTCGCGGGCGTGCTGATCCGCCGCTGGGGGCTGCCGGCGTCCGTTGCCAGCACGATCGAACGCCACCACAACCCCGACGCCGCGGGCGAGGCGGCGATCGTCCGGCTGGCCGACATGCTTGCCCACCAGCGCCACGGCGCGCGTGTATCCCCTGGCGAGATGCTCCTGAGCGCTGGCGTGGTCGGGCTCACACCCGGGGAGCTGCGGCGGCTGATGTGCGATCTGCCAGGCGCGAGTCAGCGCCGGCGCCACATCGACCCGAGCCCACTCTCCGTCCGGGAGCTCGCGGTGCTCGAGCAGCTTGCCAGAGGCAGCGTCTACAAGCAGATCGCGCACGACCTCGCGCTATCCCCCGGCACCGTTCGCACCCACCTTCACAACATCTACGGCAAGCTTGGCGTGGCCAACCGCACCCAGGCGGTCCTCTTCGCAAACGAGCGCGGCTGGCTCTCGGCTCTAGCCTGGGCCGGGACATCCGGCGCCACCGGCACGGCGGGCGACCGATAGCCAGGCAAGGCTTGAGAGCTCACCGGCGCCCGGCCCCGGTATCGTGCTGAGCGAGAATGGCATGAGTGAACGGTTCGACGTTGTCGTGGTGGGGGCGCGGTGCGCGGGGTCGCCGCTGGCGGCGTTGCTCGCGCGCCGCGGTCTGCGCGTGGCGGTGGTGGAGCGCGCCACCTTCCCGCGCGACACGCTGTCGACCCACACCTTTCAAGCGCAGGCGCTGGCGTTCCTGGCGCGGCTCGGCGTCGCCGAGAAGATAGTCGCCGCCGGTGCGACGCTCGTAGGACGTGTGGACTTCCGCCAGGAGGACTTCAAATTCACAGAGGCGTTTCCGCAGCGCCCGGGCGACATCGGCGGCACCACCTCGATTCGTCGGCACCTGCTCGACCCGATACTCGCAGAGGCTGCGGCCGAGGCGGGCGCTGAGCTGCGGATGGGGACGAAGGTGACAGGACTCGTGCACGAGCGCGGTCGGGTCGCCGGCGTGCGGATCGAGCGGGAGGGGGCGCAGAGCACGCTGCTTGCGCGGGTCCTCGTCGGCGCCGACGGTCGCAGCTCGACGGTCGCCGGCCTCGTCGGCGCTCGCAAGTACAACGTCACAGCAAACGAGCGATTCGCGTACTGGTCCTTCTTCGAGGGAGCCACGCCAGGCCCGGACCCCGCGTTCGTGCTGCATCGCTGGGGAGAGCGTTTCGTCGTCGCGCTCCCCGCGGACAGCGGGTTGCACCAGGCGATGGTGATGCCGGAGCTGCGCATGCTCCCGAGCTTCCGTGCTGACCTCGAGGGCAGCTACATGGAGCACATGCGCGCGTGTGAGCCGGTGGCCGAGATCCTGTCCGGGGCGCGCCGCGTGGGCAAGATCTTCGGGATGGTGCGCTGGGAGTGCTACTTCCGGGAGGCGGCCGGGCGCGGCTGGGTGCTGGTCGGCGACTCCGGGCATTTCAAGGACCCGTGCGCCGGCCAGGGCATTCAGGACGCGTTCCGCCAGGCCGAGGCGCTGGCGCCGGTGATCGCACGCGCGCTCGAGGGCTCGGATGAGGCAGCCGATCAGGCGCTCGCCGAGTGGGGCGCATGGCGTGACTGGGACGCTGTCGGGCACTACTGGCTGGCCAACGACATGGGCAAAGCGGGTGCCGCGCCCGCACCGGTCGTCGAGCTCGGAAGGTGGTTGCTCGAGCGGGGCCAGCTCGACGAACTGGTCGATGTGTTCTCCCACCGCAGCCTACCTTCCGAGGTGATCACCCCGCCGCGGCTGATTGCCGCGGTCGCGCGCCTACTCGCGCGCCCAGGAGGTGACCGGCGGGGGCTGCTACGCCAGCTCGGCCCGCTCGTCGCCGAGAACGCTCGCCGCCAGCGCCTGAACCGGTGGCCGGTGTACGCGACCGCCGACGCCGCCAACGGCGCCAGCGCGTCGGACGGCCAAGTCGCCGCCGCCACCCCGCAATGACGCCTCGGCGGCGGCTGTGAGCGGATGAGCTCGACGCCGCACAGCGCTCCATGCGTGATACAGGGAGTGCACTCTCCGATCCTGCAGGCCGGTCCCACCGACGCCGGCGAGGCAGTCGTGTTCGTGCACGGCAATCCCGGCCCGGGAAGCGACTGGGCGGATCTGCTCGGGCGCGTCGGCGAGTTCGCGCGCGCGCTCGCCCCCGACCTGCCCGGCTATGGCGAGGCCGACAAGCCGGCGGACTTCGACTACACGATCGAGGGCTACGCCCGGCACCTCGGTGGCCTGCTCGAGGAGCTCGGCGTCCGGCGCGCTCACCTGGTGGCGCACGACTTCGGCGGCGCCTGGGCGCTCGCCTGGGCGGTGGCCAATCCCGACGCGTTCGCCAGCGCCACGCTGATCAACGCCGGCGCGCTGATCGACTATCAATGGCACCGTTACGCCAGGATCTGGAGGACGCCGGTCGCCGGCGAGCTGTTCATGGCGAGCGCAAATCCCGCGGCGACCCGACTGCTGCTCGGCCGCGAGAATCCGCGCCTGCACAGAGACGCGATCGACCGCATCTACGCGCACGGTCGCGGCTGGAGCACGAAGCGCGCGATCCTGAAGCTCTACCGCGCAACACCCGCCAGCGCGATGGAAGGCTCGGTGCAGGCGCTGCGGGCGCTCGATCGCCCCGCGCTGGTGCTGTGGGGCACACACGACGCCTACCTTCCATGGCAGCAGGCCGAGCGCCAGCGACAGGCGTTCCCGTCGGCGCGGGTGGAGCTGCTCGAAGGTCTCGGGCACTGGCCGTTCCTCGAGGACCCGGGGTGGGTGGCGTCGCTGGTCATCCCGTTCCTGCGCGAGCAGCTGGGGTGAGCGTATTTCCCACCAGCTCGCCGAAGAGGCGGACGCGGTCACGGAGGCGGGGTGAGCGGTGGCGGCGGTGAGCGTCGAGGGATTGCGCAAGTCCTACGGTGCGGTCAAGGCCGTCGACGACGTCAGCTTCGCGGTCGAGCGCGGTGAAGTGTTCGCGCTACTCGGGCCCAACGGCGCGGGCAAGACGAGCACGATCGAGATCCTCGAGGGCTTCCGCGATCGCGACGGCGGCGAGGTGGCGATCCTGGGAGTCGACCCCAGCGATCGCCGCAGGCAGCGATGGCTGCGCAGCCAGCTCGGCGTCGTCCTGCAGGAGCTCGCCGTCGAGCCGTTCCTGTCGGTGCGCCAGGTGCTGACCCGTAACGCCGGCTACTACCCCGCTCCCCGACCCGTCGAGGAGGTCATCGAGATGATCGGCCTGACCGAGAAGGCCGACGCCAAGGTCAAGACGCTGTCCGGCGGCCAGCAGCGACGGCTGGACGTCGGCCTGGGAATCGTGGGCGACCCCGCGCTGCTGATCCTGGACGAGCCGACCACTGGGCTCGACCCGGCGGGCCGGCGGATGTCGTGGGAGCTGTTCGACAGGCTCGCCCGCGAAGGGACCACCGTGATCCTCACAACGCACTACATGGATGAGGCGGAGGCCCTCGCGCACCGCATCGCGATCATCGCGCGGGGACGGATCGTGGCAGCGGGCACGCCCGACACGATCGGCGGGCGCGACGTCGGTACCGCCACGATCCGGTTTCGACTGCCGGTCGGCGTCACCGTCGGCGAGTTGCCGGTGGCGGCGCGCTCGGACGACGCGAGCGCGGTCGAGATCCGCACCGACGAGGAGCTCGCCGTGCTTCACACGTTGACCGGCTGGGCGCAGCAGCGCGAGGTCAGGCTCACCGGGCTGACGGTCAGCCGCACCACACTCGAGGATGTGTACCTGCGCCTGACTCACGCCCAGGCTGAGGAGTCTGAGCCCTACGAGGCCGAGCCCGACAGCGGTGCAAGGCCGGTGGCGCGGCGGTGAGCGCGCCCGCCCCGACCACGATTGCGCGGTTCGCCGGAATCAGCGACGTGAGGCTCGTCTTGCGACAGCTGCGCTACGAGCAGCTGTCCTTCTGGCTGAATCCGGTCGGCGCGATCTTCACGGTCGTGTTCTCGGTCGTGTTCCTGGTGATGCTCGGCCTGAGCGCCGGCTCCTCGCGCGTCAGCTACCTGGGGAACATCAAGCTCGTCCAGTACTACGTGCCCGCGTTCGTCGCCTACGGTGTGATGGCCGCGTGCTTCACCACGCTGTCGATCAGCCTCGTCATACGCCGCGAGACGGGGCTGCTGAAGCGGTTGCGCCTGAGCCCGCTGCCCACGTGGGGCCTGCTCGCGGCGGTCGTCTTGAGCACGGTCGTGATCGCGCTCATCCAGGTCGTCCTGCTGCTCGCGGTCGGTCGTTGGGGATTTGGAGTGCACCTGCCGAGCGACCCCGGCGCGTTCGTCGTCGCGCTGCTGGTCGGCGTGTCGAGCTTCACCGCGCTGGGCATCGCGATGAGCACGATCATCCCCAACCAGGAGTCCGCGGGACCGCTCACCAGCACCCTGTTCTTCGTCCTGCTGTTCCTCTCCGGCCTGTGGTTCCCGATCAAGTCCGGGTCCCAGCTCGCACACATCTCGACGTGGTTTCCGATCCGTCACTTCCTCAAAGCGGTGTTCGCGGCGTTCAACGCGCATGGTGAATCGCCGTGGGCATGGAAGGACCTGCTGGTCCTCGCCATCTGGGGAGCGGCGGGAGCTGTGGTCGCGCTGCGGCGCTTTCAGTGGGCGCCGCGCCGGGGCTGATCGCCCTAGCCGGTCCGCGTCACCTCGAACGTCTGCCCGGCGTGGCGCAGCCGCTGCACCAGCGCGTCGCCCATCGCGGTCGCTGGCGTCAGAACGCCCGCGCGCGCCGGCAGCCGCTCGGCGTCGAGCGCCAGACACAGGCTGCTCTCGCCAAACATCACCGACGTCGCCTTGTATCCCGGGTCGCCCTGGGCGGCGACGCGGCACAGGTAGCGCGCGCCGCTCGACGTGCGCGCGTGGATGTCGATGCGAAAGAAGCCGCGCGCGCGAGCGCTCTCGCTCGGGCCCTCGCCGGGCGAGGGCAGCACCCGGTCGAGCGCCGCACGCGCCGGCGCGAGCGACAGCCCGGCCGTCAGCGCGCCGACTCCACCCGCGATCGCGCCGGCCTGCGCCGCGCCCAGCGGACCCCCGAAGCCCATCACCTCCCGGTAACGGAAGCTTGGTCCGTAGGCCCAGCCCTGCAGCGCGTTGCTGCGCCGCACCACACGCGTGTTGACCTCGCCCATGATGAACGGGCCGAGCCACAGTCCCAACTCGCCGTCGTGCTCGACGCCGCGCAGATCGCGCTCGGGCCCGTGACTGGGCTCGGCGTCGCGGTCGGGGCTGAGGGCATAAGGATCCTCGACCAGCCGCGCGATCTCGCCGTCGGCGCGCGCGTCGTCGAGGACGCCCTTCAACGAGGCGATCGTGCCGCCGCTCGCCCCGCCCTTCATCGCGCGAACGACCAGCGTCGTGTCCTGCAGCTGTCCCGCGTCATCGGCGGCGACCGCCTCGTGCAGCATCAGCACGCCGAGGTCGGATGGGATCGAGTCAAAGCCGCAGCCGTGCACGATGCGCGCGCCGCTGTCCGCCGCGAGCGCGTCGAAGCGGTCGATCACCTCGCGCATGAACGTCACCTCGCCTGTCAGGTCCGCGTAGTGCGTGCCGGCTCTCGCGCACGCCTCCACCACCGGCAGCCCGTAACGGCGGTAGGGGCCGACGGTGGTGGCGAGCACGCGCGCCGTCCCCGCGAGCTCGCCGACCGCGCGCTCGTCGCTCGTGTCGGCGATCAGCACCGGCCAGTCCGCGGCGCGCGCGCCGAGCGAGGCCTGCAGCTCACGCAGGCGCTCGTGCGAGCGCCCGGCGAGGCCGATCCGTGTCTGCGCCGGCGCGGCGCGGGCGAGGTATTCGGCGCACAGCCGTCCGACGAAGCTGGTGGCGCCGAACAGGACGACGTCGAGCGCGCGCTCCGCGCTCACGGCACGGTGACTCGGTCGCTCGCCGAGCGGCCCAGGCGCGCGACCTCCTCGTCCATCAGCGGCACGATCCGCCTGGCATCGCGCCTGCCCTGAAGCTCCGCGAGCCGCGAGGTCAGCGCCGGCTTCAGCAGCCGTAGCAGGCCGACCCAGCCGGGGACGTTGACACGAGCGGCCCGCTTGTCGATGCCGCGCACGAACGCCTCGGCGCACTGCTCGACCGACGTCGTCGCGCCCAGCGCTCCCGGCAGCGCGTCGAGCATCTCGCGAAACGCCGTCAGGTCTCGCTTGGCGTCCTGCACCATCGGCGTGTCGATCCAGGACATGTGCGCGCTCCCGACCGCGATCCCCCTGTAGCCCAGCTCGAGACGCAGAGCGTTGGCGAAGTGCTCCACGCCTGCCTTGCTCGCGTTGTACGCCGCAAGGCCGGGGGCCGGCGCGTAGGCGGCGGCCGAGGACACGACCAGCACATAGCCCCTGCGCCGCTCGAGCTCCACCAGCGCCGCGCGGACGGTATGGAAGACGCCCGTGATGTTGATGTCGATCAGGCGGCGGAACACCGCCGGGTCGACGGCGGCGACCGAGCCGTAGCTGGCGATTCCGGCGTTGGCCACGAGCACGTCGATGCCGCCGAAGCGACCGACGGCGTGGGCGACCGCCTGCTCCATCTCGCCGAGATCGGTCACGTCCGCGGCGATCGACGTCGCGCGCTCCTCGCCCAGGCGCTCGGCCAGCTCGCTCAACGGGTCGGCGTCGAGATCGACGAGCACGACCCTCGCGCCGTGGGCGACCAGGCGGGTGGCCGTCGCCGCGCCGACGCCTCGCGCGCCCCCGGTGATCAGTACCACCTTGCCCTCCACACCACTCACAGACCGCCACCATACCGCCGCGAAGGCGTGCGCGTCAGGAGGCTTGCGGTGTGCGCGGGGCGTAGCGATGGTGCAGCATCAGCTGGTTGTCGTCGGGGTCGCTGAAGAAGGCCATGTGGCAGACACCGGTGTCGAACGTGTCCCCCTGGAAGATCACGCCGCGGGCCTCGAGGCTCGCGCGAGCCTGCTCGATGTCCTCGACGTGCAACGCGATGTGGCGCAGGGGGTGGTGCTCGATGCCCATCTTCTCGGCGTCGATCACGCTGAGCGTGAGGTTGCCGGTCTCGAACTCCGCGTAGTGGCGGTCCTTAAGGTAGACCGAGCGCGGCAACCCGAGCGTCGTGCCGTAGAACTCGACGGCCGCGTCGAGGTCGTGGGTGGGGACCGACACGAAGTCGACCCCCGTGATCAGTGAGGTGGTCGTTGTCATCGCTCCTGGGCTCCTCGTCGAGATTGGGACTGTCCTGCCGAAGCTGCTCACGAGCTGTATACCGTAGGGAGGGTGGCACCGCGATCGCGCATGCTGGCGTTTGGCTCGGCCGCCGCGCTTGTTCTCGCCGGCGGCGCGTGTGCCGTCCTGGTCGCGGGCATAACGGGCGAAGTTCTCACGATCGTGCTGATGTCGGCGGGGCTCGCCGCAGGCCTGCTGCTGATCTTCCTCGAAATCGGCCTCGACGAAGAACGCGATCTCGCGCGCGAGCGGTCGAAACGCACTCTGCTTACCCGCCGCAGGCCGCGGCTGCGCGAGCGCCCGCGACGCCCCGGCTGAGCCCGCCGGCGTCGCCGCCGCCACGCGCGGCGCCGCGCTACGCACTTCGTCCGCGACCGCAGCCCGGCTCCGGGGCACGCTCTAACGTGCGTGTGATGACCGCTCGCCTGGCAGCAGTGCTCGTGATCTTGCTGGGCGCCGCTGCGCTTCCCGCCAGCACGATCGCCGGCGCGCCCCCGAAGCGGGCGTCGGCGGCGAGCATTTCCGCCAAGGAAGCGTCCGAGCTCGCCAACGACGATCGCGGGCTGTCCACGGCGTTCTGCCCCGCGCACGAGGAAGCGGCAACGGTCGCCAGCAGTCGGCCGCACGCGAGCGCTGCGGAGGCCAACCACACCGGCTGGCCGCAGGACGAATGCCTGAAGATGGACAAGGGCCAGCCCGGACTCAGCCACACGCTCGTAGGGCTCAAGCACGTGCACAACTGGCTGCTCGGCGGATACGGCGACGACACCTTCTACGCCGGCGAACGGGGCGACGTGATCTGGGGCGACTACCACCCGGAAGGCCAGCCCGAAAGCCAGAGCGACTACATCCACGGCGGTGCCGGAGCGGACTGGATCTACTCCAGCCACGGCTACAACGAAATCTGGACCGGCGCCGGCGACGACCATCTCGCGCTCGTGTACGGGCACGGGATCGTGTACTGCGACGGACCCGGTGTGAAGACGTTCGTCATGCGCTACCTGCCGCAGAACCGTCCGTGGACGTTCGTCGGCTGCTCGCACAAAGTGCTCGTGCGCTATCGCGCCTGAGCGGGCGCCCGCTCAGAAGATGCCGTCGAGCAGCTCCGCCGGCGAGGCCAGCTCCAGGCCGCGGGCAAGGATCACGATCGTCTCCAGCCGCGGCGAGCGCTTGCAACGCTCGAGCAGGCTGATCTCCGTGCGGTGCAGGTTGCAGATGTCAGCCAGCGCCTCCTGTGAGAGGCCCGCGCGGTCGCGGTGCTGGCGGAGGTTCGCTGCGAATTGCTTGCGGACGGTCTCCATCACGTTTGCACTCTCGCGCCGCGCAGACGAAAGTTCCACAGACGATCGTCTCGGAGTCAACGGTCATCATCGCTCGGCGAGTTAGAAACATTACACGCTTCTTATGACAGTTGTCTGTCACGCGACGCCCGTCCGCCCGGCGGGGCGGCTTGCACGGGTTCAGCTCAGGGTGCGTTCTCGGCGGCACGCAGACCGCGCAACATCCATATCCCGAAAAGGACTATCAACGCCACCGCGCACACGAACGCGAGACCCGTCTGGTCGTGCACGCCCGAGATCAACCCGCGGCCTGCGTCGAGGAAGGCCGTCGCCGGGTTGACACTTGCGACCGCGTGTATCCACCCTTTGAGCAGGCTCAGCGGCACGTACACCGGCGCCAGGAACAGGATCAGGAACACCGGCGTCTGCATCAGCGGGCCCGCCTGGATCGAGCGGAAGCGAAACGCTACGCCCGCCGCCCAGCCGAAGCCCACGAGCACCAGCAGCGCCGCCAGTCCGTAGAGCCCGAACACGTCAACGCCGTCGCCCGTTAGGCGCATGCCCGTCGCCAGCGCCACAGCACTGACCACCGCCAGCGTCACAGCCGCGCGCGTCAGCGCCACGATCGCGTAGCCCAGCGCGATCCCACGACGGTCCTCCGCCGCCAGCATCAGCCGTCGCGCGAACCCGCTTTCGAAGTCGAACGCCAGCGTGAAACCCGTGAACAGTCCACCGAACATCGCCGACTGGCACAGCACGAACACGAATTGGAAGGCCGTGTAGCCGGCCGGGAAGTGGAAGCCGTGCAGGCCACCCAGCGCCGACAGGCCGCCCGCGAAGCTCGCCAGGAAGATCAGCGGGAAGATCAGCGACGGCACGATCAGGTCCGGCCGGCGCGCGTACGTGTGCAGGCTGCGCCACGCGATCGCCCGCGCCACGCGCCAGATGCCCGCGCCGGCTGGCTCGGTCGCGTTCATGTTCGCTGCATCCTCGTGCGCAAAGCCCCCGCAACGCCCAGCAGGGCGAGCGCCGTCAGCCCGAGCGCCACCGCGAAGCCGCGCCACAGCGCGGTGCCGTCCCAGCCGTATATGTACAGGCTGCGAAAGCCCTCGATCAGGTAGGAAATCGGGTTCCAGTCGGCGACCGTGTGAAACCAGCCCGTCTTCAGCAGATTGCGCGGCAGGTTGCTGGAGGACAGGAAGATAAACACGAAGAACAGCGGGAACAGGCCCTGCACCGCCTCGCCCGAGCCGGTGCGCAGCGCGGCCGCGCAGCCCAGCGCGCCGAAGCCGAGCGCGGTCAGCGCGCCCAGCGCGAGGATCACGGGCACGCCGCCCAAGCCGGCGTCCAGGTGCGCGCCGGCGACGACGCCCATCACCATGTACACCGCCGACTGCAGCACCCCCAGCACGCCCACGCCCACCAGCAGCCCGGCGATCAGCGACACGCGTCGCAGGGGGGTCAGCGCCAGACGGTTGAAGAAGCCGCTCTCGATGTCCTCCGCCAGGTTCGTGCCGGCGTTGATCAGCGAGAACATGCCTCCCTGGATGAACGCCACCGCGATCGCGAACGAGATGTAGGAGTGGGTTGGAAAGCCCGGCAGGCGCGTCGCGGCCTTCAGCCCGCTGGCGTTGACCGCGAGCAGGATCAGCGGGAAGAACACGATCGGGAACAGCTGGAAGGGCTGGCGCAGCGTCTTCAACGTCGCGCGCGCCGCCAGCGCTCCGATCTGGCGTACGTGCTCCTTCACGCGCCCGCCCTGTCGGCCGCTTTCGCTTCCTCGGGCGTGCCCTGTGCGCCGGCCTCAGCGGCCCCGTTATCCTCGCGGGCGGCGCCCTCCAGCGAGCGGCCGGTCTTTGCCAGGAACACGTCGTCGAGCGTGGGGGCGTGCAGGCGCAGGTCGGCGATCGGCAGGCTCTCCGCGTCGAGCGTGCGCACGATCTCCGCCAGGTCGCTGACGCCCTCGGGCAGCCGCGCGGCGACGCCCTCGGAGGAGGCCGCGGCCTCCTCGCCAAAGCGCGCGAGCACCGACGCCAGGCGCTCGCGGTCGCCGGGGTCGGCTGGGATCGCCTCCACGCTCGGACGGCCGATCGACGCCTTCAGCTCGCTCGGCGTTCCCTCGGCGACGATCTTGCCGCGATCGATGATGCCCACGCGGTCGGCCAGCACGTCGGCCTCCTCCAGGTACTGCGTCGTCAGGAACACGGTCACGCCGTCGTCGGCCAGGCGGCGAACCTCATCCCACAGGGCCGTGCGGCTCTGCACGTCCAGGCCCGTCGTCGGCTCGTCCAGGAACAGCAGGCGCGGGCCGTGCACGAGCGCGAGGCCGAGGTCCAGGCGACGCTTCATGCCACCCGAGTAGCCGCCCACCTTGCGGTCGGCCGCCTCCATCAGCCCCACGCGCTCGAGCAGCTCGCCGCCGCGGCGTTCGCCGTCGGAGCGGCTCAGCCCGTGCAGCGCGCTCTGCAGGCGCATGTGCTCGCGGCCGGTCAGGTAGGGGTCGAGCGCGGACTCCTGCAGCGAGGCGCCGATCGCGCGGCGCACCGCCGGGCCCTCGCGCGCGACGTCCAGCCCGGCCACGCGCGCGCTGCCGGCGGTCGGCGGCAGCAGCGTCGTCAGCACCAGCACGGTCGTCGACTTGCCCGCGCCGTTGGGGCCGAGGAAGCCATAGATCTCGCCGGGCGCCACCCGCAGATCGATGCCGTCGACCGCGCGCACGCCGCCCTTGAAGTCGCGGATCAGGCCGTCGACCTCGATGCCGTTCTCGGGCGGCGAGCCGTTACCCGCGCCCGGTGAACGCGCCCCGCGCCGCGCGTTGCCCGCGCTCATCCGGCGCCCTCGGGCGCGGTCCGGCGCGCGAGCGGGCGCAGCGGCGAGGGCTCGACGCGCAGCAGCCGCGCGGGCATCTGCGGCATCCACCAGTTCCAGCGGTCGAGCACGGACACGATCGCGGGGACGAGCAGCGCGCGGATGACGGTCGCGTCGAGCAAGATGCCGGCCGCGAGGCCGGTGGCGAGCACTTTGATTTCCGTCTCCGGGCCCGACGCCAGCGACACGAACGCCAGGAACAGGATCAGCGCGGCGCTTGTGACCAGCCGCCCGGTGCGTCCGATGCCGATGATCACGGCCGCGTCGGTTGAGCCGGTCGCGTCGTACTCCTCGCGCATGCGCGCGAGGATGAACACCTCGTAGTCCATCGACAGCCCGAACAGGAACGCGAACACCATCAGCGGGATCCACGCGGTGATCGAGCCGGTCGCGCTGATTCCCCAGATCAGGTTGGAGCCGTGGCCGGCCTGCCACACGAGCTCGAGCACGCCCCAGGCGGCACCGACGCTGATGACATTGAGGATGACCGCCTTCAGCGGCAGCAGCAGCGAGCGGAACGCGCGTGCGAGCAGCACGAACGTGATCAGCGCGATCAGCGCGATCATCAGCGGGAAGTTGCCGTAGACGGCATCGATGAAGTTCTTGTTCTGCGCGCCGATGCCGCCGACTTTGACGTCCGTGCCGAGGCTCGCGCCGCTGCCGCGCGCGGCCGTGATCACGCGATCGAGCGTCGCGCGGCCTTCGCCGGTGGAGGCGTCGGCGGTGGGGTACTCGTCGACGATCGCCGCTGTGCCCGTCCGCCAGCTCGGCAGGTCGGGCGCGACGGCGCCGTGCACGCCGCGCACGGCCGCCAGCGCCTGCGCGACGCGCGCGGGCGAGGAGGAGTCGGAGCCGCCGACGAGCACCTCGGCGGGCACGAGCACGCCCGAGCCGATGCCCGCGCGCTCGAGCTCCACGAGGCCGCGCTTGGCGTCGCCTTCCTTGGCGATCGTGTTGACGTTGGAGGTCCCCAGCTGGAGGTTGGTGGCGGCGAGCACGAGCGCGGCGAGCACGAGCGCGGCGCCGGCGACGGCGAGCCAGCGCACGCGCACGACCACGTTCGCCCAGCCCGTCCACGAGCGGCTGGCGTTCTCGTCGCTGCGCACGTGCGGCCAGTCCAGGCGCGGGCCGAGCTTGCTGAGCACGACCGGCAGCAGCGTCATCGCCACGATCACGCTGATCAGCGGGATCAGCATGCCGCCGTATCCGACCGAGCGCAGGAACGGCACCGGCAGCGCGACCAGCGCGAACAGGCCGATCGCGACGGTCGTGCCGCTGAACACGACCGCGCGACCCGCCGTCTGCATTGCCCGCTCGATCGCCGCGTCGCCCTCCAGGCCGTGGGCGCGCTCCTCGCGCCAGCGCACGACGACCAGCAGCGAGTAGTCGATCGAAACGCCCAGGCCGATCAGCGCGATCAGGAACTGCACGATCGGCGAGACTTCGGTGACGGTCGTCAGGCCCCAGACGACCAGGAAGGTGGTCATGATCGAGGCGACCGCCATCATCAGCGGCACGATCGCGAGGAACGAGCCGAACACGAACGCGAGCACCAGCAGTGCTCCGAAGCCGCCGAGCATCGCCTCCAGCAGCACGCCGGGCCCCTTGCCGCCGCCGCTCTGCACCGACAGCGCGTCGTAGCCGGTCAGGTGCACGGGCGCGCCCCCCACCGTGACACCGCGCAGCGCGGCGGTCGCGTGCTTGGCGGCTTCGGGGTTGGCTTCGAAGGCTTCCTTGGGGTCGGGCGGCGGGTAGGCGATCACGAACGTGGTGCGCCGGTCGCCGGAGAGGAAGCTCGCGCTGTGCGTGCTCGCGTAGCCCGCCAGACGCGTGCCGGGCAGCGTGTGTGCCAGCCGCGATTCGACGGCGCGTAGTTCGGAGAGCACCGCCGGCGCGTCCACCGAGCGCCCGGCCGGCAGGCTCACCACGGCGAGCAGCGGCGCGCCGTTGCCACCCGTACCCCTGAAGTCGTGCTTGATCGCCTGGTTGGTCACCCAGCCTTCCTTGCCGGGGACGGAGAACTTCTGTTTGAGCGCTTTGGTGGCCGAGCTCGCGGAGGCCATGCCGACGAGCGTGAGCACCAGCCAGAAGGCGACGACGATGCGTTTGTGCGCGAGGACCCAGCGGGTGAGCGATGCCATGCCAGTCTCCTTTCCGTGCCTGGGGCGGCAGGGTGGGGATGGGTGCGAACTGCAACTGAGACCGGGACCCGGCCTGGAACTCATCGCCGCGGCTGCGCGCACCGCACACGGCACCCTTCTACACGGTGCTTCAGCCGGGTAATGGTTCCGAAGGAAATAATCTACACCATGAGTCGTTGTTTCGGAGTACAATTATATTGTGGATATTGATACGGAGTACGGAGACTCCACGGGCAACGGCGACGGGACGTGGCCGGCGCGGCTGGCGCCGGTACTGGACATCGCGCGCCCGGCGGTCGGCTTCGTCGTGTCCTCGACCGGGTACGCGGTCGCGCGGCGCTTTCGCGAGACGCTCGCGCCGCTGGAGCTCGAGCCGCGTGAGTTCGCGCTGCTGCGCGCGGTCGGTGCCGCCGAGGGCCAGTCCCAGCAGGCGATCGGCGAACGGCTGGGGATCCCGGCGAGCCGCATGGTCGCGTTCGTGGACGCGCTGGAGGAGCGCTCGCTGCTCGAACGCCGCCGCAACCCGGCCGATCGTCGCACGCGGGCGCTGCACCTGACGCCCGCCGGTCGCGACCTGCTGGGGCGCGCGTTCGTGGTGGCGGCCGATCTCGAGCGCCACCTGTGCGGGCAACTCGATGCGGCTGAGCGCGAGCAGCTGCTCGAGCTGCTGCGGCGGGTTGGCCAGCAGCTGGGGCTGGCGCTGGGGCCGAGCTCGACGCACGCCCACTCGGCGCTCGCGGACGAGTAGCCGAAAACGGCACCCCGGCTTCAAGCAGCCAGCCCTGCGGGCCGAAGCAGCGACGATGGGGCCGTTCGACACAGCGATGCCGATCGAGCGCGACGATCACGTCGCACGCGCGCGGCGTACCGCTGCCTGCACGCGCATCGCGATGGGCCTCACCGGCGTCGCCCTAATCCTCGCCCGGCCCCACCTGCTCGGGCATCCGGCGCTCGGGCTCGCGGGCTTCGCGCTGATCGCTTCCACCTCGCTCGTCCAGCTGGCGGCGCCGCACCCACGGTGGCTGAGCGTCGAGGAGTCGCTGTCGGCGCTCGCGGGGGTGTTGATCATCGGCCTCGGCCCGCAGAGCGTGAGCGTGCTCGACGTCCTGTGGCTGGTGGCGATCGCCAGCGGCGTGCTCGCGCGCGGTGGGCGGGTGCACTGGCTCGGTCGCAACATCGTGCTGGTGGCGCTCGTACTGCCGATTTTTAGGGAGGGTTCGGTGAGTGGCGAATACGCGGCTGTGTGTGCGGGCACGCTGGGCCTGCTTTTGACGAGCGGCCGGCTGACGCGCGAGCTCAACCACCTGCTGATGCAAGCGCGGCTGGCGGCGGACAGCGCGGAGACGCTGCTGCTCGCCGGCGACATCGCTGCGCGCATGGCCGAGCGTGGCCAGCCCGCGATCGGCGGTCAGCCCGCGACGGGTCTGCCCGCGGCGGGCGCACGGGACGGCGGCGCGTCGACGGTGCGGCTGAGCGCGCATGAGCAGGCGAGCGCCCGCGACGCGCTCGCACGGCTATGCGCCGGCGAGGGCCTAACGATGGTGGTGCAGCCGATCGTCGAATTGCGCAGCGGCAGGGCGCACGCATACGAGGCGCTCGCCCGCTTCGGCAAGCAGAGCGCAACCCCGCTGCACTGGTTCGAGCTCGCGCAGGAGCTGGGGCAGCGCCCGGCGCTGGAGCGGGCGTGTCTGCGCCAGGCTCTCGACCTGCTTGCCCGGCGCCCGCGGGGCACGAGCCTGTCGGTGAACCTGTCGGCGCCGGTGCTGCTGGAAGCGCAGACGCTCGAGATGCTCGAGGACACGGCCGAACGCCTGCCGGATGAGCTCGGCGGGCTGATCGTGGAGATCACCGAGGAGACGCTCGTGCACAGCGACACGCAGCTGCTGCATGCGATCGAGCCGCTGCGCGTGCGCGGCGCACGGCTGGCGGTGGACGACGTGGGCGCCGGCTACTCGGGCCTGCGCCAGATCACGACCGTTCGCCCCAGCTACCTGAAGCTCGACCGCTCGCTGGTGAGCGCGATCGACTGCGACGCCGAGCGCGCGGCGCTGGTGGGCGCGCTGGTCGGCTACTGCCGTCAGGTGGGCTGCGCGCTGGTCGCCGAGGGCGTGGAGACGGCGGCGGAGTTGAGCACGATCGAGCGCCTGGGCGTGCCGCTGGTGCAGGGCTTCTACTTCGCGCGGCCGGGCAGCCCGTGGCCGGCGATCGGTGGCGCGGATGTGGATGCGAGCGTGGAGTCGAACATCGCAGCGCCTGTGGAGAGCGCCGACGCCGGGCTTGGCGCGGTGCTTCAGCCGGCTGCGTAAACGCTGTCGCGCACACCGCCCGAGGCGGCATGCTCTGCCAGGAAGCCTTCGACGGCGTTCGCGGGCAGTGGCCGCGAGAACAGGAACCCCTGCCCTTGGTCGCAGTGTTCGCGCTGCAGCGCCTCGAGCTGGTTGTGATCCTCGATACCCTCGGCGAGCGTCTCGATACCGAGCGTCTTGCCGAGCTGGACGAGCGTGTGGATGATCGCGGTGGACTGCTTGGACTCGGCGATGCTGTTGATGAACGAGCGGTCGATCTTGAGCGCGTCGGCGGGGAACTGGCGCAGATAGGCGAGCGAGCTGTAGCCGGTGCCGAAGTCGTCGATGGCGATGCGCACGCCGAATCGCTTGAGCTCGTGTAGGCGTGAGCCGGTCGCCTCGGGGTCGCGCATGAGCGCGGTCTCGGTGACCTCGAGCGTCAGGTAGGCGGGCTGCAGGCCGCTCGCGTCGAGCGCGCTGCGCACGTCGTCGAGCAGCCCATCGCCGTCGAGCTGGCGCGCTGAGACGTTGACGGAGACGCCGAGCGGGTGTCCGCTCGCGTGCCACGCCGCGGCCTGCCGGCATGCCTCGCGCAGCACCCACGCGCCGATCGGGACGATCAACCCGCCTTCCTCGGCCAGTGGGATGAAGTCTTCGGGCGAGATCAGGCCGCGCTCGGGGTGCTGCCAGCGGATCAGCGCCTCGACGCCGTTGATGCGCTCGGACTGCAGGTCGAACGTGGGCTGGTAGGCGAGGAACAGCTCGCCCCGCTCCAGTGCCCCGGCGAGATCCATCTCGAGCTCGACGCGGTCGCGGGCGGCCGTCTGCATGGCGGACTTGAAGGCGACGTAGCGGTTCTTGCCGGCGGCCTTCGCCTGGTAGAGCGCGAGGTCGGCGTCGCGCAGCAGCTCGTCCGCGCTCTCGCGCATGCCCCAGGCGACGCCGATGCTGGCGGACAGCGCCAGCTCGCGCCCGACGTGTCCATCCATGTCGTAGGGCTGGCGCAGCACTTCCAGCAGCCGCTCGGCGACGAGCTCGGGCCCGGCGCTGAGCGAGGCGCCCTCGACCAGCACGACGAACTCGTCGCCACCAAGACGCGCCGCGGTGTCGCCTTCGCGCACCACGCTGCGCAGGCGCCGTGCGACGATCCGCAGCAGCTCGTCGCCGGCGGCGTGGCCGAAGGTGTCGTTGACGTGCTTGAAGCCGTCCACGTCCACGTACAGCGCGGCGACCGGGAGCTGCTCGCGCCGGGCGCGCGCGAGCATGTTCTCGGCGCGGTCGAGCGCGAGCACGCGGTTGGGCAGGCCGGTGAGAGAGTCGTGCAGCGCCTGGTGGCGCAGTTCGCCGGTCTTCTCGTCGACGAGCCCCAGCGCGCGTTCGCGCGAGCGCCCGAGCGTGAGCACGAGCGCGGCGAGCAGGAGCGTCACGAGCACGCCCGCGAGCGCCAGCAGCAGGCCCTGGAGGCCGGCGGACAGCGCCGGGCCGGGCACCGCTCCGGCGACGCGGATCACCCATGTACCGGCGAGCTCGAAGGTGGTGGAGCTGGTGAAGCGCGGGTGGGCGCCGGCGTGCCCGCCGTCGATGCGTTCGAGCCGCTCACCTGGATTGCTGTGGTACAGGCTCAACAGTAGCCCCGTGTGCGGTTCGAGCGCTGCCCGGGCGAAGGCGGCAATCGAGAACGAGCTGGAGACCCAGCCGAGCAGAGCGGAGCGCCGCTGCGACGCGGTGGCCCGCGCTGCTCCGACGCGATCGAAGGCGCCTTCGACGAAGAACGTGCTGTGTCCTTCGGCGCTGACCGGGTGCACGAGGAAGCCTTGCGTGCCAGCGAGTTGCGCCAGGAGCCGCGCCTGATCGGTCGCGCCCGTGCGAAAGCCTCCGATCGGGCTGTGCGGGTCGCACCAGTCGCCCTGCAGCAGAGCGGCCGACTCGGGAGTGAGGTTGGTGGGCGTGACGGCGGCGGAGAGCAGGCAGTAACGGCTTCTGCCGGCAGCCGTGACGGGCAGGACGTGCCCGCCGAGGAGCCGGCGAAGCCCGGGGTCCGCGTCGCGGGCGCTCTGGAAGGCGCCCAGCTGGGACGCGGGCACGTCGCGCACGACCAGCGTTCCGAGCCCGCCGAGGTCGTCCTGGCGCCCTCCGAGTTCGTCGAACCAGCGGGCGAAGCCGCTGGTGTCGATGTTGGGTTGACGCGCAAGGCCGGCGCGCAGCGCGGTGACAGACTGGACGTCCTGGTTGAGGAGCAGTTCGGCCGTGCCCGCGACGTCCGTCGAGGCGGTCTCGAACGCCTGCCGTTCGGAGCGCTCGACGCTTTGGCGCCAGAGCGTGCCGCTCACCAGCGACGCGAGGACGCCCAGCGCGAGAATCGCGGCGACGGCCACGCGCCAACGCCGCCGGCCCGCCGGCGCCGGGGGCGCGACATCGTGGGCTCGAGCGGCGTCGAACGCGGGCATGTGAAGGGCTTCGGCCAATTCGAGCTCGACCGCGACCGTAATGCGCCGCAGTCACGGTGCGGCGTCGCCACGCGGCGGATGGGCAAGCGAGCTGCTGGCGGCAAGCCGCCAGCAGGCCGCGCTCAGCCGCAGAGGTGCTTGACCTTCTTGTACACGGCGGGCCCGCCTTCGGTCGGCACGGCGCTCGCCTGTTCGACTGTCCCCGTCTTGAGGAAGTCGCCGACCACGACGTAGCAGCGGCCTACGGCGAACAGCACGTTGCCGGCGGCGCCCGGCTTGCCGGCTTCGGCGGCGGTGAAGGCGAAGGCCCCCGGGATCGAGGCGATGCTGAACTGCTTGACTTCGACCTTGCCCTGCGCCTTGACGTCGGCTGAGATGCTCGCTTTCAGTTCCCGCTTGGCGTCCTTGGCCGTGCGGAACACGGCCGTGAGCGACAGCGCTTCGCCCTGCGAGTCGCTGAGCAGCTCCTGGACGCCCTGGCGGAAGCCGTCGCGCTTGAGCCTGGCGGCTTCCTTGCGCGCCTGACGCGGACGCTCTTCCAGCACGGACTTCGCGTACGCGCTGGGCGAGGCTCCCGAGCGCAACCTGACTTTCGCGGCGCTGAAGCCAGGCAGTTGGCTCGGCTTGGCGACCAGTGACCGCGGTGCTATCGCCGCGAGGGCGAGCGCGGCGAGCAGCGTGAGCGAGAGCGCGAGTGCGCACATCAGAGTGGCCAACAGAGCGGTCCGACGCTGCATCGGCGCGAGCGTATCTCAAATGTCAAACGGCGGGGGTGTGGCGGCGGGCGCCGGCGCTTGTGGCGAGCAAGCCGCGCGGCCGCCGACATATGGCACAATATATGGCATGAAACGGACGACGATCTATATTCCGGATGAGCTGAAGGCTGCGCTGGAGCGGACCGCCGCTACGGAAGGACGTAGCGAGGCGGAGGTCGTTCGCTCGGCAATTGCCTCAGCGACCGCCGGCCGTGCGTACCCACCGCCGCAGCTGCCGCTGTTCGCGAGTGGTGACGAGACGCTGGCCGAGCGCGTGGATGAAGAGCTGGCGCGCGGCTTCGGCGCGTGATCCTGCTCGACACGAGCGGCTTGCTCGCCGCGCTGGACTCGAGCCAGCGCCACCACGAGCGTGCAGCCGCGAGCCTTGCCGGCGCCACGCCGCCGCTGCTGCTCTCGCCGTTCGTGCTCGCGGAGCTCGATTACCTGATCGCCTCGCGCGTCAGCTCACGCGCGCGAGCGAGCCTGCTCGAGGAGGTCGAGCGTGGCGCCTACCTGCTGGAGCCGATGGCGGCTACGGACGTCGCCCGCGCACACGCGATCATCCGTCGGTTCGCGGACCTCGACATCAGCCTGGCTGACGCTTCGGTCGGCGTGCTCGCCGAGCGCCACCGGGTTCGCGACGTGCTGACGCTCGACGAGCGCCACTTTCGCATCCTGACCGCCAACAAGAGGCCGTTCCGCCTGTTGCCGGCGGACGCCTGACGGCGACTACGCGCCGACGGCCTGCGGTGAGGGCTTGACCGGTGAGGGCTTGATGGTGGCGAGGAGCCGGTCAAGCTCCTCGCACAGGGGCCGCATGTCCTCGAGAGCTCGCCGATAGCTGAAGGTGAGCGCCTCGCTCCCCAGCGCCCAAACCCCGACCGACTGGCCGTCGGTGCGCATCAAGATCGGACACGGGAATCCGCTACCCGGGCCGTGCACGCCCGGCTCGAATCGCTCGATGTCGTGCGTGGTGATTCGCTTGGTCCTGAGCGGCCCTCTCACGACGACTCCGTCAGCGCTCACCCACAGTCCGCTACGGGCGAAGCGCACCCCGAGTGCCGCGCTGGCGCCGGCGAGCGCTAGGAAGAACAGCACGAACACGGCCAGTCCGCCGTTGTGTTCGTAGGTGGCCTTTTTGCCCGCGACGTCGAAGATCATCGCGATCCAGAACGCCGACAGCAGAAACGAGTATGTGGCGAAGCCGATCGTTCGGCGTCGCCTGCGTATCCAGGTATCCGGCGCGAGGGCCGGCGAGCTTGGGCCGGGCGCGCGCGTGTCATCGATCGCCATCGTGGGACTCGTATCGGACCGACCGGTGCGCGCCTTGAGGCATGGCGCGGAGTAGTGTTGGGGGATGGACGAAGGCGAGGATCGGATCGACGAGCTCGAACTGCGTCGTCGGGAAGCGCGGCGCGCCGTCGAGGAGGCAGGGGGAGGCGAGTCCGAGGGGTTCGAGCTGGCCGAGCAGGAGCTGATCGAACACGCCTCCCATGGCGATCAGCACACGCCGACGCGCATCATGCTCGATGCCGCATCCGAGCGGGAGCCCACCGGCCCTGTGGAGGGGGAGGCCGATGAGGGCGTCTACGGGGACGCTGATGAGGAGTACAAACCGGACTGATGCTCGACGTACGCGCGTCGATCCGCCACAAATGATCACCCCGAGCGTGCACGGGGACGTGCTTACAGCCATCTCCGACGGAATGGTCGCGCTGCTCAAGGAGTTCTACGGGCGAGGGCCCACTCGGGCGAAGTCCTACTACGAGGACGACTTGGTGGTGTGCGTTCTGCGCGGCGGGTTCTCGCGGGTTGAGGAGACCCTGCTCAACGGTGGGCGCGGCCACGCGGTCATTCAGCAGCGCATGGAGTTTCAGGAGGTCATGCGCGAGCGGTTCGCCGGAGTGATCGCACACGCGACGGGGCGCAAAGTGATCGGGTTCATGAGCGGAAACCAGCAGCACCCTGATCTGATGTGCGAGGTGTTCATCCTCGCCCCGACCGACCTCGTCGACGATCACGAGATTCAGGCCGACGAGGCGTCCGCGCCTGATCGCTGAAGCACCTCGTCGCGAGCTTGGCTGATCACACTACGCCGACCGCGCAGCGGCCGCTCTGGTCCAACAGAGGCAGAAGCTTGGCCCGACACGAGCGAAATGGCCGGTATTTGCAGAGTCGCGCGTTGCGCTCCACGCCGCATGGTGTTTATGATTTGCAGGCGGGCCGGGAACTCATGTTGGGGGTTCCGCCCTGCCACGGGATTGACCCCACCTTCGCGCAAACTTCGTCGCTAGAGCGTCGCCAGCGTGCCCTTGGGTACTAGTTCACTCTCCAAGGAGGTCATTCTCATGGCGCGAGTCATCGTGTTGCCAAATGCCGCCAACCTCACCGAGGGCTTCAGCCGCTCGGTCGTTCTGGACGAGCGCGTCGACCCCGTCCACCTGGAGGACGAGCACTCCTCGCTCCAATTCATTGAACGTGTCGCTTGGGCGATTCAGGCCGCGGAGGGACGGGAGGTAGCGACGCCATGAACGACCCACTGACGCAAGGGCCGATTCTGGACCTCCCTGTCCGTCGGCGCGTCGAGATGGCGGGGGAAGGATTCGAACCTTCGAAGGCAGAGCCAACGCGTTTACAGCGCGTCCCCTTTGACCGCTCGGGAACCCCGCCGGGGGTGGGCGTGAAGTTTAGGACGGCGTGCGTGCTGCGGGTCGGAACGTGTCGCAGCGGCGCTGCGCGAGCGCACCCGGGGGCGCCGCCTCAGGACGCCTCGCGCAGCTGCTGAGCGTCGGGCAGCGTCTGCAGCTTTTTGAGGGTCCGGTTCTCGATCTGGCGGACGCGCTCGCGCGTGATGTTGAACGCGCGGCCGACCTCCTCGAGCGTGCGTGCGCGCCCGCCGACGATGCCGTAGCGCATCTCGATGACCTCGCGCTCGCGCCGGGGTAGGCAGGCGAGCACGCGCGTGACGTTCTCGCGGCGCAGTGCCTCGGATGCGATCTCGAACGGCGACTCGGCGGAGACGTCCTCGACGAAGTCGGCGAGCGCGGAGTCGTCCTCCTCGCCGACGGGCTTCTCGAGCGAGATCGGCTGCTGGGCGATGCGCATAATGTCGCGCACGTCGCGCACCGAGCACTCGAGCTCGGCGGCCAGCTCGACGGCGCTGGGCTCGCGGCCGAGCTGCTGGATCATGCGCCTTTCGGCGTGGATCAGCTTATTCATGCGCTCGACCATGTGCACGGGGATGCGGATCGTGCGGCCCTTGTCGGCGAGCGAGCGCGTGACCGCCTGGCGGATCCACCAGGTGGCGTAGGTGGAGAACTTGTAGCCGCGGCGGTAGTCGAACTTCTCGACCGCGCGGATCAGCCCGAGCGAGCCCTCCTGGATCAGGTCCAGGAGCGTGAGGCCACGGCCGACGTAGCCCTTGGCGATCGACACGACCAGCCGCAGGTTGGCCTCGACCATGTGCTGCTTGGCCGCGATGTCGCCGCGTTCGATGCGCTTGGCGAGCGCGATCTCCTCGTCGGCGCTGAGCAGTGGCACGCGACCGATCGAGCGCAGGTACAGCCGCAGCGAGTCGAGGCTCGGCTCGATCGTCAGATCGACGTCCGGGCGCCTGTCCGCGCCCTTGAGGGCGAGCTCCTCCAGGCGCGCGTGCAGGTCGTGCACGCGCTCGCCCGCCTCGTCGTCCTCGCCGGCGACCGCGCCGACGAGCGGACGCTCGCTCAGCGGGTCGTGCTGGACGTCCTCGTGGGCGTTGGTGCCGCCCTCGTGCAGCTGCAGCTCGGGTGCTCCCTCACCGCGGGCGATCACCTCGATCCCGTGCTCCTCCAGGTAGTTGAGGAGATCCTGCGCCTGCTGGCCGGAGACGTCGGCCTCCTCGAGCGCCGCCGCCAGCGCGTCGGCCGCCAAGAAGCCCCTCTCCTGAGACTCGGCGAC
>Ga0302325_10004759_pt1 | contig 31236 bp, 28 predicted proteins | sample Palsa_T0_2_FD_201948 | JGI IMG/M metagenome (GOLD analysis project Ga0302325, IMG submission 201948) | Peat permafrost microbial communities from Stordalen Mire near Abisko, Sweden - Palsa_T0_2 | ecosystem: Environmental > Terrestrial > Soil > Palsa > Peat permafrost | place: Sweden: Abisko... | reverse complement strand
CGGCCTCGTAAAGCACCACTGCTCCGGCAGCGCTTACATTCAGCGAGGCCACACGGCCAGCCATCGGAATCCGCAACAGGTGATCGCAGGTACGCCGAACCAGGTCATGCAGTCCTGCGCCTTCCCGGCCCAGCACCAAAGCGCAGCCCACAGAAAAATCAAACTGATCGTAGTCCATGGTGCCGCGCTCATCCAGGCCGATGATCCACAGGTCGCGCTTTTTCAATTCTTCCAGGGTGCGTACCAGGTTCACCACCCGGGCAATCTTCACGTGCTCCGCTGCGCCGGCCGAAGCCTTGACCGCTACCGGGCTGAGTGGCGCCGAACGGCGCTCCGTGACCACCACTCCGTCTACTCCCGCGCCCTCCGCAGTGCGCAGCAGGGCTCCCAGGTTCTGCGGGTCTTCCACCCCATCGAGCGCCAGCAGCAACCGGTCGCGCTTGTCACCCTTGAGCAGGTCATCCAGGTCCAGGAACTGCCGTTCCCGCACGATGGCCACCACCCCCTGGTGCGCCTCACTCCGGGCCAGCTTGGTGAGCTGGTCGCGGGTGTCCAGCCTCATCCTTACCCCCGCGTCCCGGCAGGCCTGGATGAGCTTCTCCAGGCGCACGTCCTGGCGCTCGCGGGCAATGCAAATGTGGTCAAATTTCCGCGTCCCGGACCGTAAAGCTTCCTCCACGGGATGCAATCCGAACAAAATCTCCATAACCCCGAGTTTAGACTCTGGTGCATCCAATTGGTTTGAGGGGGTGATTCCTATATCCTTATAGGCGCCGGCCTGGTTTCGGAGGAGCATGGCCGTAACCAGGAAACCTCAGAAATGTGGTCGCTCGGGGCGTCTTTGGAGAGGCTGCGAGCGTCTTTCAGGATGACATGCGTATAGCTTCCCTCACCGCGCTCGACCAGGCCCACAACGAGAACGCGATCGTTGCCCAGGGCCTCAAGCGCCACGATCCGGAGTTGCTCGATCAACTCATCGTCCAGTATCAGCACCGCCTGCTGCGTTACCTCCTATACCTCACCGGGAACCGGGAGATGGCAGAAGATATTTTTCAGGAAACCTGGATGCGGGTGCTGAAGCGTGGCGACCAGTTCAACGGCAAGTCCCGGTTCGATACCTGGTTGTTCACCATCGCCCGCAACCTGGTCATCGACGTGCGGCGCAAGCGCACCATGAGCAGCCTGGAAGCCATGCGCGAAGCAGGCGAAGACGGCCGTTCCTTCGACGTGGCCGCTGAGGGCCCCTCACCCTTTGAGATGTATCAGACCAGCGAGAGTGGGCAGCGGGTAGCGGAAGCTTTGCTTACCCTGGAGCCGCTCCACCGCGAAGTGCTTGTCCTCCGCTTTCACGAAGAGCTATCGCTCGAAGAGATCGCACAGGTCACCCATTCCCCTCTGTCCACTGTAAAATCTCGTCTTTACCGAGGCCTCTCCTCCCTGAAACCGCGTATTTTCGCGGCCGAAAATGCTGCCACAGAGGGAGAAGCGCGATGAAGGTTATTCCAACCAGGGGCGCGCCTCGGCGCCCCGCAGATCTGGCGCGCTCGATTGCCTGGCCCGACTACGATGCCAACCTTATGCTGGCACAGAAGACTCGTCGCGCAGTGCGAGACGAGGTAATCTCGAGCCAGGAACGGCGCGTCCGCCAACTACGGGGGATGGGCCTGGCTCTTATCGGCTTCCTGTTCCTGATGGTGCTGCTGGCGCCGGCCCTCTGGAACGGTCTGGAAGATATTCTGGCTGGAGAACATATCTTCGATTTGCCCGCGCTGGTGGCTGTTCTCACCCTGATGCTCTTTCCTGCGATGCTGGCGGCCTTGATCGCATTATGGAAGGGAAAGCAGCATTTAGAGCACGATCGGGGTGGCTTTGAGACCTTCCGTCCGATAGACAAATGATCAACCCGGCACACAACGCGCAGAGCACTTCTTCCTTCACCGAAGAGGTCACGCTCATCCCCCGCTGGTCGATCGCAGCTGCTGCGCTGGCGTTTGTTTTCATGCAGTATTTTTTCTGGGTAATCCTGCCCGCCTACCGGCTGAAGCCGTCCACGGCTCCTTTCGGCCTGCGCCTCTACTTCGCGCTCTCCTGGAGCACGTTGGCGGCGCTCTATATGCTGATGGCAGGGTACGTAAGCCGCGATGCTCCGCGCCGCGCCATGAGCACGCGCTTGTGGGTGGTCATCTGCCTGGCTCTGCCGGGCGGCATCGGCTCAGTGCTTTATTTTCTGCTCCGCCAACCAGTGGTTGCGCTCTGCCCCTCGTGTGGGACCAGCATTCACACCGAATTCCACTTTTGTCCTCAATGCGCTTACCAGGTCTCTGCAGCCTGTGGCAATTGCTACCGCGGCGTGCGTATTACCGACCTCTACTGCGTTTACTGCGGCCATAGCCTGGCTGCGGATAACATGCCCTCACGCCTGCGTGCCTTTCAATCCTGAGCGTTCATAACATGCCGATGACAGCGCTGATCGTGGACGATGAACGGCTCGCGCGGGAGGAACTGAAATACCTTTTGGATTCCGCGGGTGGAGTGGAGGTCATCGCCCAGGGCCAGAATGGCATCGAGGCGGTCCACCTCATTCGCACCCATCATCCCGACGTGGTATTTCTGGACGTGCAAATGCCTGGCCTGGACGGCTTCGCCGTGCTCAAAAAGCTACTCGAGCGCGACGAAGCTGACCGCATGCCGCAAATCATTTTTGCTACCGCGTTTGACCAATATGCGGTGCGCGCCTTCGACGTCAACGCCATCGATTACCTGCTCAAGCCATTCGACCGTGCCCGCGTGATGCAGGCCCTTGATCGGGCCCGCCAGCGCTTGCAAGAGGCCCATCAGCTCGACCAGGAACCACCGCCGGAGAATGGCGCCGCCCGTCTCGAGGCCTTGCTGCGGCTGATTGAGCAGCAACAAGCCGGGGTGCGCCCCCGCAGCGGGAAGATCATTTTGCAGGCCCATAACCGGCTCTTGCTGGCCGACCAGAAAGATATCTGCTTCGCCGCCATTGAGGAGGGCATCATCTCCGTGGTGACGCCTACATTGGAAGGACAATCCAAGTGCCGAACCATTGAAGAGCTGCTGGAGCTGCTGGACCCGGCTCTTTTCTGGAGAGCTCACCGCTCCTTCGTGGTCAACATCAACCACATCAAGGAAGTCGTTCCCTGGTTCAAGAGCAGCTATCAACTGCGCATGGATGATCGCAAGCAGACCGAAATTCCGGTGAGCCGCGCTCAGACCCGTCGCTTGCGCGAACTCTTCAAGCTGTAACCTGGTGCGTCACACAGATCAGGGTACTTGGGTTGAAAAAGGCGGAGCCCCATCAAAGGCCTGTCTTTTTCGTTGCGCGAGAACCCATGTCCGGGTATCCCATCCTTCGCCGTTCTTTGCGAAGGGTGGGATCAGCAGAATGTGCGGGGAAGGGCCTCGGGTGCAGAGCAGTGGTATCCCACCCTTCGCAAAGAGCGGCGAAGGATGGGGCACCCGAAGTTTTTCTGACCGCAAAACCTTGGGACCGCTGACTGCTGCCGTAAAGCAGTCTAGTTGACCTTCGCTGAAGCCGCACGCACTCTGTCCAATGCTGCTAATTGAATGGTCCAGCTGAGAGGGACTTTGATAGGTGGAAAACAGACCTTCGATGTACAGGCCTGGTATTCGAGACTTCCGGTGACGTGAAGCTGAGGATCTTTAGCGAAAATCGCCAGCGTATCCTTGTTCACCACGGCGGCTACCGATGTATCCAGAATCGTCTTGCTCGTATACACCGGCTCGGTTTCGTTTGACTCAGGAAAAGTCATCATCTCCGGCTTCGGGTATACCGTCGGCCTCACGCTATAGAGATTCGAAGGGTCGAGAGTGAGCGAGGCCACGATGTAATGGTCTTTCTCCGCACCCGGGGCATACACGTGAGTGTCCCGATCCGGGGTGATGGACACCACCAGCCGTACCACCTCGCCCGGCGTCACTTCTTTGTCGGACTGCATCGTCGCCAACTCGACATGCGGGGAAGGCAGAGTTCTGATCGGCTGGGGGAGCGCGACATCGCCAAAAATGTTTTGGTAAACGTTATTGGCGGTTAGCCGGTTGATGTATCCATCCTCGAAGAAGCGCTTCTCGATGATTCCTTGCTGACTGATCAAGTAGTAGCCGGGAACCGGTATGCCCGCTTGCGCGCCTGTGGCCTCGATATTGCGGACACCGAACGCGTCGATAAGCTTGGACCCTTTGTCAGAAAGAAGCGGGTAGGTGATCGATTTTCGCCGCGAAAATTCAGCCAACACCTCGGGTGAATCGTAACTCACGCCGGCCACATGGATGCCTTTCGCGGCAAATATCTTCTGTGAGCGCTCCAGATCGACTAGTTGTCCCTTGCAGAAGGGGCACCAGTCCGCGGAACGAAAAAAGAGCAGAAGGAGCCCGTCGGGACCGGTCAGCGTGCCGAGGTTCTGCGGCTTGCCGCTTTGGTCAGTAAGCGCAATTTCAGGTGCTTTCACTCCGGGCTGCAAGCCGACGATGACTTGAGCATTGGCGGTTGCTTGCGATCCGCAAAGAATTCCGCAAAGCAGAAATAGGAACCTGACCTGATCTGAGATCCTCACTGATTTTTCCTCATGCGCTGTGGTTGGTTTTCATTAGCCTTTCGGCAATCTGTAACATGATGCCTTAGTTCTCAGTAGAAGTGAATGTAGGTTCCGCCAGGTTTTGCTCATTTGTCGCCGCGGGCAAGCAAAACCAGCCAAGCTCGGATGCATGCGCAAAGTAATCCTGAATACTGGCGGCTTGCTGCTCCGGCGTGACCTTTCTGCCTTCAAACGCTCGCTCGATAGCAGTCGCGATCGAATCACCATCTCCAAGGTCAGCGAGCAGCAGAAATTCCTCGCGCTCGATTCGGCGATAGTAGACAGAATCTCCAAAACGATGCACGGCCAGGTAGGTGCTGGACCTATTTACAGTGGGCAATCGCAGGTGCGAACCCTGCCGCCGTTCCGAAACTGCACTGCTCACGATGTCGATCTCGGGAGTCGCCTTGTGGACGGCCAGTACCACCTCGTCCACCGGATACTGCAGGTCCAGTAATTGCAGGTGCGGCTGCAGGCGCAGAGTGGAGTCGGATCCTAGGCCTGCGAAGTCCTGCCAGCTCAAAGGCGCCAGGCTTGCTCCGTCGAACGCTTCGATATAAGCCCATTCCAGTCGAGCAATGTCCACCGCCAGCGCGTGTTGAGGACCAGCGAGCTTGGGATAGGACGCCAGCCATCCCGGCAACCGCGCGCCGAGATTTCGCAAGGAAAACGAAGTAGACGGATTTTCCCGCAGATAGGCAAGCACCAGGGCGTCGAACTTCTCCTGGCCGAGAACTGCGTTGAGGGCGGGGAAGTCCTCCGATACGGCGGCGATCACGCGAAACCAATACTGCCGGTTGTAGATCTCGAGCCGCTCAAATGAGGTCAAACGAGAATTGGGCTTTATATAGCGAGAGGCGATTTCAGCGGTTTGCAGTCCTTGTTCGGTTGAGGCCTGCATCTCGAAATCAGTTGTCAATGGCCGCATCACATCCTGAGACATACGGCGCTGAAGCTCCAGGAGATTCATGCGGGCACCTCGTCAAAGCGGTCAGAGCCAGGGTGGACCTGGTACTCAACTTCGGTCTGGTCTGTCGTATTCAGATAGCGGTTCGCTTTGAGTGCTTCGTCATGCACCTCGGCAAAGGAAGGAATGTTGTCGTCCCACTCCAGGAGCGTCGCTGTCGGCCCTACCAGCTCGATTGCGCGAGCGTACATTTTCCACACCGGGTCGAGCACCGGATGATCGTGCGTGTCGAGGGTGTACTTCTCGAATTTGGAGTGGCCGGCGATGTGTATTTGTGCTACACGCGTTACGTCGACGCTCTTCACATATTCAAAGGGGTCGAAACCGTGGTTCTGCGAGGAGACATAGATGTTGTTTACGTCTAGCAGGATTCCGCAGTCGGCCGCGTGGACGACCTCGTTGAGAAACTCCCACTCCGTCATCTGCGATTCATGAAATTCCGCATAGCTGCTTACGTTTTCGACCGCGATGGGAATTTCAAGAAAGTCCTGCACCTGCCGAATCCGCTGTGCGGTGGTTTGCACAGCTTCGAAAGTATAGGGTAGCGGGAGCAGATCGTGCGTGTATCGTCCGTCTACGCTGCCCCAGCACAGGTGGTCCGAAAGCCAGGGCGTCCTGGTGCGCCGTGTGAGTGCCTTGAGGCGCTTTAGGTGCTCGCGATCAAGCGCCTGTGCGGAGCCAAAATACATGGAGACGCCGTGCTGAACGACGCTGTATTGTTCCAGAATCTGATCGAGTATTTTTAATGGACGGCCACCATCGACCATGTAATTTTCCGAGATGATTTCAAACCAATCGACCACCGGCTGCTCAGAAAGAATGTGATTGTAGTGTGGGACCCGCAGTCCAATACCGACACCGTAATCGGTAAAGGCGTTGAATCGGTTGGCTGGCATGGCAAGGCTCCTGCGTTTTGAGGAAAGGGGAGAATTGGAGGCTTGTGCGTCACAAGCCTCCAACAAACACGGAATTAGCTAGCCTTGGGAGGAGTGGAGCCGTCGGTGGCGCAGCCGCCCTTGCCTTTGCAGCTGTTCTTGCCCGGATCGGGGCCGCCGCCTTGGCCCTTGCAATCGTTCTTGCCCTTGCAGGAGTGTTTGGTGGTGTCGGGGGTGGGGTTGCTCTGGGCAACCAACACGCCGGGGGTGGACGATGCGCTGGCGGTCGGGGTGCCGTTGTGCTGGGCAGGTTGAGCGTTCAAGCGAGCAGTGGTGCCGCCGAGCAGACCTGCAAACGCAGCGGCGAGAGCGAGGGTATTAGCGGAATGGATCTTCATAAATGAATACCTTTCTGGGTTAGGCCGCGCACCAGGTGCGCTGGACGTTTTGTTTCTGGATTTGATTTGCAGGAGCGAAGCGCTTATCGGAAACCTTCTCTCTTGCCGGTTGTTAGAACCAATAGGAAGCTCGAAGTTACAAGCAAATGGTTCTTTCTTTCAGGGTTTGATTTCTGTGTCTGAAAGTCGCGGCGCAGTAATTCCGACGCGCACGCGCGAAAGTGGCGCTCCGGCGTCGAATACGATGTGGCCACTCTCTTCCTGAACGCCCAGTTGGCTCCAGAGAAGAGGAAGATCAACACGAACCGGAGTATCGCTCCAGTTACGATAAAGATCCTCGAGCACCGAAGTATGAGTTGCCTTATCTCCCACACTCAGTACTCGTGTCAAGGGCCAGTTTTTATCGATGGTGCCACCTGCCCCGACCACGGCACGAAGAGCGTCCTGCAAGCCATACGTATTATTTGTTTGCCGGCGTAGGTTGACGTCAGCAACCAGGCAAAACAAGGCTCCCCCCCAATAGGTACGCCCCCAGGTATGCGTACGATCAAGGCCTCGATCGGATGATTCCGGCTCCCCATGCCACATACCGCCCAACATCCCCGCCCACACTTGTTCCGGCGGTAGTTGACCCGACTGCGAACGCGCGATCGGCTCCACGTACGTGGCGATGCCTTCTTCCAGCCAGTGCTGTGAATCCGGCAGGGATGCCAGCGCCATGTGAACCAGCTCGTGGGTTACGACCCAATCTGCATCGAGTTCCCGCTGTGCGGTGTGCTGCCCCATGACGAGCCGGGTTACTGCTGGAAAGCCATCCCTATCTCCCCAGGTCGTTCCGCGCAGAACTCCATGTTCGCCGGTTGTGACGGCGATTTGTATCCGCGCCGATGAAACAGGGAACTTTCCATAGTAGGCCGCCACAGCCTGGGCACTCTCGCTGATGTTGGCGATGATGCTGGTCTTAGGGAGATCGGGTTCTGTGCCCTCAAACTCGATTTGCAGGTTTGCCCCGCCTATCTGAAGTGAAGTAGCGGAAGTGACCGTCATGAGTGATTCCGCACCATGAAGTTTCTCGGAATGTACCGGTAAGACGAGCAGTCCTAAGAGGCAGCAACGGCTGAAGGAGAGACACCGTTGGTGAGTTCGGTCCAGGATCTCCTGTCTGCTTTCGAGCTGGATGTCTGACGTTCCGTGATCCTTGCGGGTTACAGCTTTTCTGTTCCGCGGAGAAAATTTGCGGAAAAAAGCGGGCTCTTCTTCTCTGTAACTATTGTGTGTTCGTCTGCCTCTAACGCTGCGATAGGTTTCGCGAAACAGTAGATGTGAGCTTCTATTGACGCGAAGAAAGAGACACAATGAAACACCTGCTTCATTACTACTCTCTTGCCGCAGAAAAGATCGCTTATCTGCGGTCGCCGTTTCTGCTTGCTGTGCGCCTTTACTGGGGCTGGCAGTTTGTCCAGACCGGCTGGGGAAAGATGCACAACATTGGAAAAATCACCGGCTTCTTCATGAGCCTTAACATTCCTTTTCCCGCCTTCAATGCCTATTTCGTCTCTGGTCTTGAGTTCTTCGGTGGCCTGCTTTTGATTATTGGCTTTGCATCGCGTTTTACCGGGCTCCTGCTGGCCTTCAACATGCTTGTCGCGTACTGGACAGCGGATCACGAAGCATTGGTTTCCATTTTCTCGAACCCCGGAAAGTTCTATGTAGCCGACCCCTACACATTTCTCTTTGCATCCCTGATGGTGCTTATTCTCGGCGCCGGACTATTTTCAGTCGATGCATTGGTCGCCAAGCGTCTGGAAGTTCAGGCCTGAAGTTATGACGGGAACTATGCAGACCAGGGATGAGGCGCAAATGATCGCCGCCATTCTGGCCGGAGATACTCAGCTTTATCATCAGCTTATTCAGCCTTACGAACGCAGCGTGTACATGATGGCTTTGTCATACATGAAGAATGAAGCCGACGCGGAAGACGTTGCCCAGGAGGCGTTCCTCAAAGCCTTTCACCACCTGGCGAGTTTTCGCTCAGAATCAAAATTCAGTACCTGGCTGGTGGGGATTGCCCTCAATGAAGCGCGGAGCCGCTTGCGCCGCGACGGAGTCCTGCGTATGGATTCGCTTGACGATACCAGGGAAGACGGCGGTCATGTCTCTCCCGCAGTACTGCGCGACTGGCGGGAAGTTCCTTCCGAGGCTTTGCAGCGCAAGGAGGTTCGACAGATGCTGCAAAAGGCGATTACAGGTCTGCCGGAAAAATATCGCGAGGTGTTTATCCTGCGCGATGTAGAGGAGATGAATGTCTTTGAAACTGCGGCCGCACTGAGCATCACAGTAGCAAATGTCAAAGTGCGGCTCCATCGTGCGCGACTGATGCTGCAAAAGCAGTTGAGCCCGGTGCTGAAAAATATCAATCCCAAGAGGGGATGGATCCCATGGTTTTAAACTGCAAACATGTTTGGGATTGGATCTCCGGGTATCTGGACGATACGTTGCCGCTCGAGACGCGAAAGTTTGTACAGAATCACCTCGACCATTGCGAGATCTGTTCGGCAATCCTTGACTCAACTCGCAATATTTTGATCCTGACAGCCGACGAGCTGATCTTCCAGTTGCCGGTTGGCTTCAGCGAGCGTCTGCACGCGCGGCTTGATCAGGAAATGACCGGTTAGAGGGCGGTACCCTTTTCGTTCTCATGCAAATACTAGAGCGAGTGGTGCAGGCTTAAATGAAAGTACTCTTCTACGCCGATCAGAACAAGCGTGGCAAGAGACAAAATCAGCTGAGCGAGCTCTGTCCGCCTTTGGTGTTGACTCAACGGTTTTAGCCGCCATTGCGCAGCAGGGCGCTGGCGAAGGTGCCGAACATGCAAGAGGATGGCGAGATTCAACAACGAACCGAGTAGGGCGAGCACGATCATCGGGACCCGAATTGCATCAGTATGGAATCGCACCATCGCAGCGCCTACACCGGTGCTCAGGGCAAGGGACCCTATGCCTATCGCCAGGCGCAGACCATTAATAGCCACGATAGCGCCGCAGATGCTCTGAAGCAACGCGAAAAAGAAACTGGACCAGGCGATCAAACCTTGCCTATGCACCGGTTCGTCGGTAACGGTAGGCGTCGTGATCACGCGAGATTCGATCGGTTCTGAAGGACTAGTCGACATGAAAGCGCTCCGTGCGGGTACCTCATCGGTTGCAAATAACTTTAGTATCCATCTTACGCCTTGACGAATGGGAAAAGTCCTAAGCCAAGGATGGGGAGACATGCATTTTTCTCCCCGGTAACTTTTTCGCTCGATGGCCACTCTAAGAGTCACCCGCATGGCAAAGACCGTACAACGCATGAACCGCTTTGTTCGAAGAGGAATTCTCGGAGCACTCGCAGGTTCAGCCGCAAGCACACCATTGTTGTTCCTCACCATTACCAGGGGCGCCGAATTGGCCATAGTCCTGGTCGCAGGCTCAATCTACTCTGCCTGTGTCCCGCCTACGCGAGGCGCTTACGCTGACAACATCATGGCTGCGGCTTCGCTGGGAATTCCGCTTTGGGGTATCACCAGCATCCTCTTGCTCCCCCTTCTTTCCGACAACCACATGGCAATGGCTGCAGTGGACATTCAGGCGCAGTTTGCTCCCCTGGTTGGATGGATACTCTGTGGAGCCTTACTGGGCGCCTTCCTGCAATCATTCAGTGAGGTCGCAGAGACTCTCTACGGCGCCGAAGCTCAACCATCGTCATTGCCTACCACAAACCTGACCCGGATTGTCGTACTCGGCGGCGGATTCGGGGGCATGAAGGCCGCACAGTGCCTGGAACAGGAACTAGCCGGCTCGGTATCGATTTCTCTGGTAAGCGACACCAACGCGCTCCTCTTCACCCCCATGCTTGCCGAAGTGGCGGGAAGCAGCCTGGAACCGAGTCACATCAGCGTGCCTTTACGGAGCACCCTTCGTTTGACCCACTTCGTGCGCGGCCGGGTCACCGGGGTCGACCTCGAAAAACGAGTGATCGTTCTTGATGGAGCGGGCGCTACTGAACCTCGCCGCGAACTGCCATACGACCACGTCGTCTTTGCTCTCGGCGCGGTTTCGAACTATCTTGGCCTCGAGAATGTCGAAAGGATGGCTTTCGACTTCAAAACCCTGCTGGATGCAATTCGCATAAGAAACCACATAATCGAAATGTTCGAACGGGCTGATCGGCAAACCGACCCGATGATTCGACGCCAACTGCTTACGTTCGTGATCGCAGGCGGAGGATTTGCCGGCGTGGAATTGGCCGGAGCGCTCAACGATTTCGCCCACGGCATTTTCCCCGATTATCACAATCTCAATATTGAGGAACTGTGTGTGACCCTGGTTCACTCGCGCGACCGTATCCTGCCTGAGCTGAGTGAAACCCTCGCCACGTATGCGCTGGAGAAAATGAAAGAGCGCGGTGTGGTATTCCGCCTTGGAACCAGGTTGGTCGACGCCCAACCTGGGCTGGTGACTTTGAGCGACGGACAAATTCCCGCCGAGACCCTGGTCTGGACTGCGGGCACTGCGCCCAATCCTCTTATCAAGACTCTTGATTTGGCAACCACCCCTCGCGGAGCGATCGTCGTCGATAGCACTCTCGCGGTTAAAAACCATGCGGGCGCCTGGGCGCTGGGCGACTGTGCGGCCGTCATCGATAGTGAAACGAAAAAACCTTGCCCGCCCACTGCGCAATTTGCCCTGAGGGAGGCCACCACCATCGCCAGGAATATCAGCGCCACCCTGAAGGGTTCCCACGTGCGTGATTTTCATTTCCGCTCCCTGGGAGCCCTCTGTGTGGTGGGTCATCAAACCGCGTGCGCTGAGCTGACGGTTCCGTTTGTGCCCGGACGATCCCTGCGATTTTCCGGCCTGCTCGCCTGGCTCATCTGGCGCGGCATCTACGTCGCGAAGTTGCCGGGACTCGAGCGTAAGATCCGTGTCCTTATCGCCTGGACGCTGGAGCTGTTTTTTCCTCGAGACATCATTCAAACCATCGACCTCGGAGGAAAGGACATCCACCCATGGCGAAGCTAATCGTTGCGTCCCAGGTTGTTCTTGTGGGCATCGCGGGTGGGCTACTGCAGGCCAGCGTCCTTCACTCGCCGCTGCTCAGTGGTGCTTTGCTCGGCGCAGGATTCTCGCTTGTCTTCAGCCTGGTGTTTTCCAAACGAGCATCGAGTGCGGGTGCGGGGTTGATCTGGGGCTTGAGCGCCGCGCTTCTGTTTTGGTTTCTCTTGCTGGCGACAAGCATGCTGAAACTCGGCACCCATGATTCCGCCACAATGCTGGACCATGCTCGCGGCCGCTTCCAGCAATTGGCCGCTTATCTGGTTTGCATGGGAACGCCAGTCGGGCTTGCCCTGGGGGTTCTTGGAGGGTCCTTGCAAGACGAGTCCAGGCCGCGCTTCCATCGTAGCCGGGCGATCGTTGCCGGCGGCCTGGCCGGAATCGCCAGTGGCCTCATCTTCGGCCACTGGATGTGGCAAGGAGGATTTTTCCCATTGATTGCCGGCCTAAGCGGCTTCCATTCGCAGGCCATGCAAGTCGCGCTTCAGTTCTGTGTGGCCTTCCTGATCGGCGCCACTTTCGGGTTGCTCTTTCAACGCGATATTCGCGGTTACGGGTCGTGTATGGGTTGGGGTCTGGGCTACACTATCTGTTGCTGGTTCGGCGGCCCGCTCACACTCTTTCCCCTCGCGCAACGGATGCCACTGAACTGGTCGATGGATGCGGCGGCCAACTTGTTCGGAGCGCTGGTGGGTTTCATTCTTTACGGACTCATTCTTGGCCTTGTCTATGCAACCTTTGACCGTGCCTGGGTACGACTGTTCATCGAGTCTGATCCAATTAACCGCGAGCCCGATGGTCCAGGATTTCGCCTTTTCCGCTCGCTGGAATGGGGCGGTCTGGCGGGCTTAGCCGGGGGAATTGTTTCTAGCCCTTTCATGTTCGCTGCACACGTGTTGACCAGTGTTGCCGGTGTAGACACTCATTTGTCCATCTTGACTGGTCTTGTGGTCCACTTGCTGGTAAGCACTCTGATCGGAATGAGCTACGGCGTACTCTTCCGCGACGAGGCCTCGAACCTCGCCATGGCCGGCGCATGGGGCTGGGTCTTCGGGCTGATCTGGTGGTATGCCGGACCTCTTACCCTGCTTCCTTTGATCCTTACCGGTGAGATCGATTGGAGAGTAAGTGCCGCTTCTGCTTTGCTTCCTTCTCTCCTCGGACACCTGATCTACGGTGCTTGTACCGGTTGTTTGTTTTACGTATTTGAGCGAACCTACACCCACAAACAAATGCTCGACCCGAGAATGAGCGCCAGGGAACTGCGCCGCCGCCGCCCGATCGGAACCCCGGCCCCAGCCCTCTGGTTCTTCGCTATGGGCATGGGCGTCGTCATCCCGCTCCTGTTGGCATAGTTATCTTTTACTGTTTGATCACCGTGCCATCGCGCTTCCGTATCTCTCCCCATCCGCCGTTCAGGTTGTTTTTTCCTGGCGTAAAGGGAGCTTTGGCCGCTGCCTGCTCGTCGATCTCGATACCCCATCCCGGTTTTTCACTTACGTATATATATCCGTCCTTCAATTCAGGACAGCCGTGGAAGATTTCCCTGGTCCGTTCATTGAACGGCGTATATTCCTGGATGCCGAAGTTATAGCTGACAAGATCCAGGGTTGCATTGGCCGTGTGACCCACTGGGGAAACGTCGCCCGGACCGTGCCATGCGGTCTTCACGCCATATTGTTCGGCCAGGATGGCGATCTTGCGCGAAGGAGTGAAACCGCCGGCCTGAGAAACATGCACCCGGATGTAGTCGATGAGCTGCCCCTCGATCAACGGCTGCCATTCATGTGGGCTGTTAAATAGTTCGCCCATGGCGATCGGGGTGGCGCAATTCTGGCGAATCTGCTGGAAGTAGCCCAGGTCCTCAGGGGAGAGCGGATCCTCGAGGAAGAACATGTGAAACTTTTCTGCTTCCTTGCAGAATTGGACGGCCAGGTTCGGTGTCAGCCGCTCGTGCATGTCGTGCAGCAATTCGACTTCTTCACCTAGCTCCTGGCGGCAAATCTCCAGCAGCTTCAGCGAGCGGCGGAAATCATAAGCCGGCTCAAAAAGTGGTTTGTCATGCAATGCCTTGAGCGCGGTGTCTCCGCTATGGCTGGAGCCGTATCCTGACATCCCCGGAATACTCACCTGTACCCGGACATTGCGGAAACCCTGGGCCATAAAACCCTTTGCGCTTTCTACCACGGCTTGAAAATCAGCTCCGTCGGCATGCGTATAAGCATCCACCGCTTCGCGGCACTTGCCGCCCGCAAGCTGATAGACGGGCATGCCCGCCTGCCGTCCCTTGATATCCCATAAGGCCTGATCGACACCGCTGAGAGCATTATTCAGCACCGGGCCGTTCTTCCAGTAGGAACTGTCATAGCACGATTGCCAGATGTCTTCGATACGGTCCGTGGTCTTACCTAACAAAAACGGCTTCAAGTATTTTTCCACTGCCGGCTTGACCAGGTCCGCGCGTTGCGTGAAGGTGGCGCACCCATAACCGTACAGCCCATCCTGGTCGGTCGTGATCTTGACCACCGTAAGCCGGGTGCCGGCGGGCTCACACTCGATCACGCTAATGTCCTTGATGCGTGGCGTAGCCATGCCCCGCGTGGCGCGCGCGACTTGTTCCTGCGATCGCAGCAAAGGCGAAGCCAGACTGAGCAAGCCCGCACTCCCGATGGACTTCAACAATTCACGACGTTTCATGTACTTCCCCTGGAATGAAGATCCAATGATAGATCAACCCGATCAGCCGCGAGTACTCAAATCCTCCCCGGAAACAAAAATGATATGTTGTTCTCCTATGAAAAAAGTAGTCCTCGCGGCGGTGATGGTCTGGGCTGTGTTGGGAGCTTCGGCTGCCTTCTCTCAGGTAAAGATGACGAAAGAGCAGATGATGTTCTACACATCGGATTGGAAGGGTGACCGCTTTCCTGACGGACGTCCCAAGGTTCCGGATGATTTGCTCAAGCGTGCCCTGGACGTCTCGATCGAGGATGTGTGGGACTATCTGCGCGACCAGGGCTACCGCAATCAGTTCGAAGGTGACTGGCAGGCCTTGCACATCGAGAAGCCGTTTGCCGGCCGCGCGCTCACCGCGCAATACATGCCGATCCGGGCCGACATGGTGAAGGCGATTACCGCGGAAGGTAAGGCCGAGAGACGAGTGAGTGGCAATAACAGTTGGCCTATTAACGAACTGCAGATCGGTGACGTGTATGTTGCGGACGGTTTTGGCAAGGTGATCGACGGCACCTTGATCGGGTCGAACCTGGGCAATGGAATCGCCGCGCACACTCATACTGGTTTTGTTTTTTACGGGGGGATTCGGGACCAGGAAGAAAATCGGGAAATCCCCAACTTCAATGGCTTTTACAAAGGTTATGATCCCTCATTCTGGCAGCAGATGACACTTACCGCGATCAACTCGCCTGTCCGCATTGGGCGCGCCGTGGTGCTTCCGGGTGATTTGGTGCTGGCCAAGACAGATGGGGTCATTTTTATTCCGGCTATCCTGGCGGAAGCCGCCGTGAGTCAGGCGGAATTTACCAACTTGATGGACGACTACAACTTTGAACTGAATCGCGAAGGCAAGAACGGCGCTGAGTTCGAGGGCGGTTGGACGGCAGCCAAATTTCAAGGCCTGGCCAAATATGTGGATGCCCATCCTGACAAGCTGAAGATGCCGCGTTCTGAATTTGACGAGCTGTTGGCGAACGCCACCAAGCGGAATTCGCAACCGCCTCCACCGGCGCCAACCGAGCCTTAGCAGCGAAACAAGTCGGTGGGTGGCCCAGGTCTCGCTTTTGAGACCTGGGTTTCTCCCTCAGCAATTTTCGCCTTGGCTAGACTGTAAAATCAGGCGATCAAACGAGGGTGGAGTTCCAATGGGGACGTTCAGGGCAGCGGTAGGAGTGGCGTTGGGCCTTTGTTTCAGTGGGTCATTCACCGCACAAGCGCAGCAGGACTGGCCGGCCTACGGCGGACGCGATGGGACTCATTACTCCAGCCTGTCGCAGATCAATCGCGACAACGTGAAAAACTTGGTCGTGGCGTGGAAGTATGACACCGGTGAATTAGGTGGCATCGAGGCCAACCCCATCATGGTTGGCAAGATGCTCTACACCACCACCCCGGGCCGCAGCGTGATCGCGCTCAATGCAGCAACCGGCAAGTTGATCTGGAAATTTGACTCCGATCTTGAAGGAAGCGTGCTGACCCGCGGCGTGTCCTATTGGACCGACGGCCATCAATGCCGCATCTTCGCCGGTGCCCGCAATTATCTCTACGCTCTGGATGCAACCACCGGTAAGGTGATTCCCAGTTTCGGCGAGCGGGGAAGAATCGACTTGCGCAAAGGATTGCGCGAGCCTCCTCAGCAACAGTCCGTAGAGCTCACCACCCCGGGGAGTATATACAAGGATCTGATCATCGTCGGCGGAGCAAACCCCGAAACCCACCCAGCACCTCCAGGGGACATTCGAGCCTTCGATGCACGAACCGGAGCCTTGCGCTGGACCTTCCACACCATTCCCCATCCGGGCGAGTTTGGTGATGACACCTGGCCGAAGGATGCGTGGAAAAATGCCGGGGCTGCCAACAATTGGGCCGGCATGACGGTCGATGTCAATCGTGGCTTTGTCTACGTGCCCACCGGCTCTGCTGTCTTTGACTTCTATGGTGGAGATCGCATTGGCAACGATTTGTTTGCCGACTCGCTGATTGCCCTCGATGCTGAGACGGGAAAGCGAATCTGGCATTTTCAGGGAGTACACCACGACCTTTGGGACCGCGATTTCCCAGCACCTCCGGCTTTGGTGACGGTCACCCACGCCGGCCGGCGAGTCGATGCGGTCGCACAGACCACTAAATCAGGGTTGCTGTATGTTTTTAACCGGACAACGGGAGAATCGCTTTTCCCCATCCAGGAATTGCCTTTCCCTAAGAGCAATGTTCCCGGGGAAGTTGCCTCCCCAACCCAGCCTTTCCCCACCTTGCCTGCGCCCTACACGCAGCAGAGCACTACGGTAGATACACTTACCAACCGCACCCTCGAAGCGCATGCGTGGGCAGTGAAGCAGTTCAGTACCATGATCGGCGGCGGCCAATTCGTTCCCCCGAGTGTGGACAAGCTCACCGTCGACATGCCGGGATTTGCCGGCGGTGGGGAATGGGGAGGTGTGGCCGTCGACCCATCCACCGGCGTTCTCTACGTAAATGCCAACGACACCGCGTGGCTGGTTGGGCTGACCGTTCCCCCGCCCGCGGGAGGTTTGGGTGAGAAGGTTTACCAGAATCAATGCAGTGGTTGCCACGGGATGGACCGGGCCGGCTCCCCGCCGGCGATTCCCCCACTGTGGGGCATCGAGGGTATTCTCACCGAGCGGGAGATTGCCGGCATTATCCGCCAGGGCAGGGGACGCATGCCGCCCTTCAACAGCTTGTCCGACGAACAAGTGCAGGCCGTGGTGCGCTACCTGACCAAGTCGCCGCAGCAACAGCAGCCGGTAGCTGCCGAGGGTACCGGCGAAGATGGCAAAGACGACATGCCGTATAAGACCATCGGCTTCCGGCGCTTCACTGATCCCGAGGGCTACCCCGCCACTGCGCCGCCCTGGGGCACCCTCAGTGCGATCGACCTGAACACAGGTCAATATCTATGGAAAATTCCCTTCGGGACCTACCCGGAGCTGGTCGCCAAGGGGATGGCTGACACGGGTTCAGATAACTACGGTGGTCCGGTTGTTACCGCTGGAGGATTGTTGTTCATCGGTGCCTCGGTATTTGATGAGAAGTTTCACGCCTACGACAAGACGACGGGAAAGCTGCTTTGGGAGACCGCCTTGCCGTTCGCCGGTCTGGCCACACCGTCGACGTACATGGTGAATGGAAAACAATACGTCGTGATTGCGGCCGGAGGAGGCCAATCGAGTAGCAAGCCATCAGGTGGCGTCTACGTGGCTTTTGCGCTGCCGTAGATCCATATAAAAGTGGGCCATCAACTAAAAAGATGAAAATGGCGCGGACGAATGTTGAGTGGGCCACCCACCCCTTTGTCATCCCGACCGAAGCGTGGCGTAGTGGAGGGACCTGCGGTTCAGCGCTCTCTCCTGGAAATGTTTTTCAGCAGCGTCTAATCGTAGCGTTCAAACACGATTTGTTTTCTTTCCCAGCCCATGCTCTTCAAAGAATCCCGGTTGGCTGAAACCATCTCATTTAACCCGCAAATATAAGCGTGAATGTTGAACATCGCTCCATCCACCGCCCGCGGTTCCTGCACCCATTGGCGCGCGTGGTCTGCCGCGATTTGCTCCACTAAATCCTGCACATAGCCACGTGTGCCCGCCCACGCGCCTTGCGCCCTGCTCAGCGTTTTGAAGTAGAAGAAATTAGGCCGGGTGGCCGCGATCCTTTCGAAATAATCCTCGTAGTAAAGCTCGGTTTCGTGGCGCGTTCCATACACCAGCCAGATCCTTCGTCCCTGGCTGTGATCCCCACCATCCTCCGGGAACAGGTGTTCGACAAACCCGCGCATCGGTGCAATTCCCGTACCTGTCGCAATCAAGATGCTATCGGTCAACGGAGCCCGCAGTAGGAACAACCCATGCGGTCCATGGAACGCTATGCCCTGCCCTAGCTCGAGATCACACAGCAAGTTGGAGAAAAACCCGCCCTCCACGCGATTCACGCAGACGTCGAATCGGTTATCGTGGGGCGCCGATGCGATGGAGTACGCGCGGGTCTGCTGCTTGCCGGCAGGGTCGACAGCCAGAAAGGAAACAAACTGCCCAGGTTCGAAGTCGAATTTTTCCAACTCCGGGACGGTAAATTCAAGATGGAAACATGCAGCGGGTTCTGACAATAGAATTCTGCGCGTTAGACGCGCAGTGTGGGTTGGCCGGGACAATCTGCGTCACCTCGGATGAAACTCGGACGTTAACTACCTATCACCACATTATTCGACCGTCACGGATTTGGCCAGATTCCGCGGTTGATCCACGTCACAACCGCGCCGCACGGCGATGTAGTACGCCAACAGCTGCAAGGGAACCACCTCGATCAGCGGCGCCAGCAATTCTGGCGCCTGGGGCACATAAATCACATCTTCCACCAGTTCATGAATCTGCTTATTGCCCTCGGTCGCGATGGCGATCACCCGGCCCGAGCGCGCCGTCACTTCCTGAATGTTCGACAGCGTCTTCTCATACCGCAGCACCGATTCTGGACTCGACGCGTCGCTGGTGGCCAGCACCACCACAGGCAGTGCTTCATCGATCAGGGCATTCGGCCCATGTTTCATCTCTCCTGCCGGATACCCTTCGGCGTGAATGTAGGAAATCTCCTTAAGCTTCAGCGCTCCCTCGAGCGCGATGGGGAAGTGAATCCCGCGTCCTAAAAATAAAAAATTCGACGCCGACGCATACACTTTCGCGAGTAAGCGGCACTCGCCCTCGCGCTGCCGCAACACCTCTTCAATCTTTCCCGGGATACGGCTGAGTTCATCCACCAGGACCGCACTCTCCGCCGGCGAAATCGTTTCCCGCTTTTGCGCGAGGTGGAGCGCAAACAGGAACAACGCCGTTAATTGCGCGGTGAACGCCTTGGTCGAAGCAACCCCGATCTCCGGTCCGGCGTGGGTATAAATCGTCCCATGCGCTTCACGCGCCACCATCGACCCCACCACGTTGCAGATGGCGATGGTCATCGATCCCTTGGCGATCATCTCCCGCTGCGCCGCCAGCGTATCCGCCGTCTCGCCGGACTGGGTAATCAACATGCCCAGCGCGCGCGGATCGGCAATCGGATCGCGATAGCGGTATTCGCTGGCGTAGTCCACCTCGGTAGGGACGCGCGCCAACCGTTCAATCATGTACTTGCCGGCCAGCGCCGAATGCCAACTGGTGCCGCAGGCGGCGATATTCACCTGCGTGGCCGCACGAAACTGATCGTCGGTAATCTTCATTTCGCCCAGAAACACTTCACCCGTTTCCAGCGAAATCCGGCCCAGGGTCGTGTCCCGAACTGAACGCGGCTGCTCAAAAATCTCCTTCAGCATGAAGTGCTTGTAGCCGCCCTTTTCCGCCTGGATCGGGTCCCAGAGAATCTTCTCCACCTTGCGCTCGACCGCATCGCCGGCAAGGTTCGTGAACTTCACTTCCTGCGCCGTGATGACGGCCACATCGCCGTCGGCGAGAAAATACATCATGCGGGTGTGGTGCAGGATCCCGGGCACATCCGAGGCCACAAACGATTCGCCCTCGCCCAGGCCAACCACCACCGGGGGACCATTCCGCGCACTGACAATCGTGTCCGGCGCATCGGCAGAGATCACGCTGATCGCGTAGGCGCCGGTCAGCCGGCGCGCCGCCCGGCGCACCCCCTCCTCAAGCAGCATCGTCTTGCCTGAGCTCTCCGCCGAGCGCAATTCCTGCTCGATCATGTGGGCAATCACTTCCGTATCCGTCTCGGTGACGAAAACGTGGCCCTCTTCTGCCAGTTCACGCTTCAGTTCCAGGTAATTTTCGACAATGCCGTTATGTACCACCACGATGCGCCCGCTGCAGTCCCGGTGTGGGTGAGCATTTTCTTCCGTCGGCCGGCCATGGGTGGCCCAGCGGGTGTGGCCGATGCCGTAAGTGCCCTGCAGTGGGTGCTGCCGGATCACTTCTTCCAGGTTGCGCAATTTCCCAGGAGCCCGGCGCAGCTCAAGGCCGTGTCCCACAGACCCAACAGCGATACCGGCAGAGTCATACCCGCGGTATTCCAGCCGCCGCAAACCTTCCAGAATGACAGAAACTACATCCTTCGGACCGACGTATCCTACGATTCCACACATAGATTCTCATTGTACCGTCGGCACCTGCGGAACCACCTATTCTTCCAGGCGGTAGGTAAACTCTTCGATCACCGGATTGGTCAGTACCTCGCGGGCGATGCGTTCCACTTCCGTCCGCGCATCGGCGGCGTCCATGGCGCGGAGCGTGAGTTGAAAGTATTTGCCCTGGCGCACGTCCTCGATGCTTGTATATTGCATACGTTTGAGTGCCCCATGGATGGTCTGCCCCTGGGGATCGAGGACGGTGTGCTTCAGCGTGACGTAGACATGCGCTTTCATGGTGCTCGATTATAACCGCGGCTGCTTATTCTCCCGGAATGTCCTTCGTCCGCATCCAGGAAAATAAGCATGACCGTCACCATGTCTTTGATGTCAAGCCGCGGCTCCGGCGAGCACTGAAGGCGGCGCAGCGTAGCGCGGACATTGGCCATTTCCGCCTTGTCCAACCGGTCTGCTGCCGCTGCCAGGTCGACCCGGTGCATTCTCTGCCTTGCATGTTCCCAGATCTCGAAGACAGTAGCCGGCATTTGCGGGTTCAGCTGCAGCAGGCGTGCCTGCTCAGCTGCTTGCTTCGGGCTACCCGCTTCAATCTCAACTTCCCAGATCACTCGAAATTCCACGTCGCTCCCCGGCACCGCTGCTTAGGGAGGAATAACTGAACCCCGTACCAGGTGCAATCCCCTTGAGGGTCCGTTCGGTGCACCCTCGTAATACACAACACTCGTGCCGATTCGCTTTCTACTCCGAGGTAATAAGTACGTTCTGGAACACGGCGCAGCCGTTGCGCTCTGAACAGTATTTTTTGACCCTTTTGAGAGAAGCTCCGCCGTCTTCTCACTCTTCGCGCAGCAGCATCATGGGATCCACTGACAACGCCCGTTGGGCTGGGATCCACGTGGCCACTAATCCCAATAACGCCATGGCCAGCACCACCCCGGTCAGCACCAGCGGATCGCGGGGTGTCGCCTGGTAAACGATGTAGGCCAACACCTTGGTAGCCAGGATTCCCAGCAGTAAACCTATTCCTGAACCAACTGCCAGCAGCTTGACCGTGCGCCCCAACACTGCCTGCAGCACTTCTATCCTCTGTGCGCCAAGCGCCACGCGAATGCCTAACTCGCGCAAACGCTTGCTGACAGAGTACGCCGCCATGCCAAAAATCCCGGTGACGGATAGCATCGCACCCATCATGCCCATCACTCCCAGAGACATGGTTGCAACCCGCGAGGGAAACAGGACCACGGCCAGCAATTCATTCCAGGTCTTGGTGTCCACCGGTAGTCCGGAATCCAGCTGGTGCAGGTTCGTCCTCATGGCTGCGGCAAGTTGCTGCGGATCCCGGTGCGACCTCACGATCAGGAACGATGCACTTGCTGGCGATTGCATGAATGGGAGAAACATCGCTGGTTGTTGATCTTCAGTAATGCTCTGATATTTTCCGTCTTCGACCACGCCCACCACCTGAACCCGCCTTCCATCCTGCAATTTGTAGTAGCTGCCGACCGCATTCATGACAGACCCAAACATCTTGCCGGCAAAATCTCTGTTCACTACCACAACCGGGGGCGCGTCCTTGCCGTCATGCCAGTCGAAGGCCCTGCCCGCCAACAAGCTGGTGCCGGCTGCACCGAAGTATCCCGGAGATATTTCGTACCGGTATGGATTGGCGGCGGCATTCGAATTTCGCAGATCGGTGGTTTCAGCCTTGAAGACATTCTCCCGGGTGCCGGCGGTGAGGACCAACGGTGGGTAGTCACTGACCAACCCTGCATGTTCGACTCCGGGAACGGTTTGTATTGCATCGATCATCCGCTTTTGCATGGCGGGCACCTTGTCCATGCTGTAACCGGCCATACTCAAATTCGTAGCTGCCAGCATCGTGTTCCTGGGATCAAAGCCGTAATTGCCATGCAAGGAGCGCGCCAATCCACGAACTGCGACCAGCGAAGAAGTGACCAACACGGCGCAGATTGCAATTTGAATGACCAGCAGAAGATCTCGAACGGTCATCCGACGCCCGAGCCTACCGGTAGATCCCGCTTTGACTACCTCATAGGGATTGGCCCGAAGCACCTGGCGCACGGGAACAATCCCGAATAAGAATCCGCTTATCAATGCTAAAACGAGAGCGACCAGATAGAGTCGTGCATCTGGACTGACAGGTATGTGGACAGAAATCCCGGGAAAGGGCTGCCACTTGCTCAGGCGGCTCAACAAAACGACGCTGACCCACAGTCCCGCGGCGCCCCCGACGAGCGAAATAAGCATGGCTTCGGTCAGTAGCTGCCTTAGGATGCGTCGCCGGCTCGAACCGAGAGCGAGCCGCAGAGCAACTTCGCGAGAACGGTCCGCCGCGTGAGCTGCAAACAGGCTGCCCAGGTTGGCGCACGCGGCCAGTAGGATCAAGCCGGCGAGCAGCATCAATCCCGCAATGAAGGCCTCCGCCGGCCGTTCAAAAGAAGTGAGGCCTTCGTGCGCCAGGGAAGCAGTGCCATGACCGACTTCTCTAGGATAAGTCGTTTCCAGATAGGCGCCCACCCTATTCAGATCGGCGGTGGCTTGAGCGGGAGTTACGCCCGGTTTGAGATGCCCCAGCACCTCAAAGATGCCGTGGTCGGTGCCGCGCGCGTTCAGTAAACCCTCCGTGCTCACTTGATCCTGGTTGACGATCGGCATATAGAATTCGGGGGAGCCAAACAACAAAGTCCCCTGGAACCCCGGCGGCGCCACGCCAACGATGGTGAACGGATGTTTGTTTAGCCCGACAACCCGGCCGACCACGCTGGGATCTCCCTGGAAACGGCTGTGCCAATACGCGTAGCTGAGCACGACAAACGGCGCGCTGTTGCGGCCGTGCTCATCGGAGGCGTGGAAAAACTGGCCGAGGTATGGTTGAATCCGCAGCACGTCGAAGTAGTTCCCGCTGGTTGCGAAGCCATTGGCGACGGAGGGATCTTTGCCCGTATCCAGCCCTACGAACACCATATTGAAAGCTGCCAAGGCCTCAAAGCTGTGGTTGCGATCGCGCATATCGACGTAATTCGGATACGAATGCCAAGTGGTGTTCTCTCCAGCCATGGTTCCCCACAGGCTCTCCCACTGAGGCACGTTCACAGTACGAAGGAGAAGGCCATCCATGATGCCGAAAACCACCGCGTTTGCGCCGATGGCCAGTGCCAGGGTGATCACGGCAGCGAAAGTAAACCCGGGAGATTTGCGCAACACGCGCAGGGCTAACCGGACATCCTGCACCAACGATTCGAAAAAGTTACTGCCCATCGCTTCATAGCATTCCTCTTTGTATCGTTCCCGGCCGCCAAGCTCGATCCGCGCCCGGCGTTCAGCCTCGGCACGTTCCAGGCCTGAGCGTTCGAGATCGTCGGCCCGAAGCTGGATATGGGAGAGAAGCTCCTCTTCTGTTTCCTTCGCAACCTGTGAACGACGAAAGATATTCATATTTCCTCCGCTCGGGCGGCGAGAGCAGCGGTCATGGCGGTTGCCAGGCGATTCCAGCCCTCGGTTTCTTCTCGAAATCGCTTGCGGCCGGCAGCAGTGAGCTCATAAAACTTGGCCCGGCGGTTATTGTCTGAAACTCCCCAGCTTGCCTTCAGCAGTCTCTGGCGTACCAGGCGAAACAGTGCCGGATAGAGGGCTCCTTGTTCAATCAACAGCGCACTGTCCGTGATCTGTCCAATACGCAGGAGCACGCCATAGCCATGAAGTGGCCCGAGAGAAACCGCCTTCAAAATAAGTAGATCGAGAGTTCCTGGAAGTAGTTGGGCTTGGTCCGTCACACGCCCTCCTAAGCTAATAAGGAGAGTAACCCCCTTTCTCCTAAGCTGTCAAGGAGAGCAACGATTCTTTGACCCACGAGCATCGGGTTTCAAGTACGAGTGGGTGGCCAGGTCTCGCTTCTGAGACCTGGGTTTTCCGGCGTAGCCACTTTGTCTGGAGAAACCCAGGTCTCAAAAGCGAGACCTGGCCACCCACTTTCCATCTCGTTTTTGCGATCGTTTTTGACTGACCGCAGGGGAGTGGTCGCGCCCAACACTTGGAGGTGAAACGGTGGGCGCTCGTAGGTCACCATCCATCCATCCATCGAAACTAAACAGAGGGCAGATGATTATGAATTTAGTAATAGCTGAATGCTAACCTTCAAGCGGGTACCGGGGTTATCAATTTCTGTCCTTTCAGCAAGGAATATCTTGTTTATTGCTGACCGGTGCGCTTATAGTACCTGTGGCTTTGCCGCCACCGAATAAGGGTGAATCGATCCCGGGGATCCCCCCCAACAAATGATTCGAAGCCGGAAGACCGGAGGTGACCTTATGCCATTTGAAATAGGTCAGCGGGTGGGCGATTACGAGATTGTCAGCATGCTTGGGGCAGGCGGCATGGGGCAGGTCTACCGCGTTCGCAATGTAATTTCCGACCGCACTGAGGCCATGAAGGTGCTTCTGCCTGACCTGGTTGCGGAACCCGATCTCGCGGCGAGGTTCATCGGCGAAATCCGCATGCTCGCCAGTTTCGATCATCCCAACATCGCCCAACTGCATACCGCGCTCCAGGCGGATAACCAGTTAGTCATGGTGATGGAGTTTGTGGAAGGCCTCACCCTTGCGCAGCGTGCCGGGCTGGGCGCGATTCCCCAAGCCGACATCGTGAATTACATGCAGCAGGTGCTTTCCGCCTTGAGCTATGCCCATGGCCGCGGCGTCGTCCATCGTGACATCAAGCCCGGCAACGTCATGGTTACACCCGATGGCGTGGTCAAACTCATGGATTTTGGCATCGCCAAGTCGGGCGTAGCAAGTGAACTTACCCGTCCCGGTACGAGCATGGGTTCGCTCAACTACATGTCTCCTGAGCAGGTGCGTGGGGGCCCGGTCGATGCGCGGTCTGATATCTACTCGACCGGCGTCATGATGTATGAACTATTTGCCGGGCGCCGTCCCTTCCATGGAGACTCTGACTACGGCATTCTGAGTCAGCAGTGCAACGATGCACCGCAGCCGCCGGTGGAAGTCAATCCGCAATTACCTCCTGCACTGAGCGACCTTATTTTGTGCGCGATGGCCAAAGATCCGGCCAACCGCTTTCAGAATGCGCAGGCGGTTAGTAACGCACTGAGACACGTCGCTGCCGCGCAGGATCCTGTCGGCAAAGCACAAGAAGTTCCGTTTGCCCCGGTGGTCATTCCTGCTATCGCCCAGCCTGCGGCGCCTTCCTCTTCGCCGCACCGCGGGGCATGGATTGCGCTGGGCGCGTTTGCGGTTTTGGCCGTGGTCGCGGCTGCCGCCGTCGGCCTTCCTCGGCTGCTCCACACCAGCGCCAAGGTTGAGAACACCGCCGATCAACCGGCAAAGCCCTCGCTTGCAGCGCCGTTACCATCCAACCCCCCGCCGGTCGCCGACGCACAGGCGACTCCTCCGCCCGAGGTTCCCTCACCAGTTCCCGCACCATCGGACCAGCCATCGGACCAGGCACCGGTGAAAGCAAACCCTAACCCGGCGACGCATAGCAAGCTCGAAAACACCCCAAAGCCGGCCCGGCCCGAATATCAGCCGGATGCCCAGGCGAATACGGTGAACCAGCCGGAGGTGAATCAACCTCAAAATGCTGGGCCTACGGCAGAAGAAATGGACCAGGCGCGGGAGCAGAAAATGGCGCTCGATGCCCGCGCGAGTGCTGTTTCAGCCAGCCTGGAAGGCTTGAAGCGCCAGCAGGAAGCAGATGGCGTCGGCTTGCGGCGGGATATGGCGGTAGCGTATGCCCGCATGACTGGTTACCTCAGCTCCGCCGCCGCCGATTTAGGGAGCGGAAACATCACCGCGGCTCGCAGTCATATGGACAAGGCAGACAAAGAAATCTCAACTCTTGAAAGTTTTTTAGGCAAATAGGAGAGAAGGAAAATGCGGAAGGCTCTTCTGGGAATGGCCCTCGTTCTTTCGGTAGCGGTGCCGGCTGTGGCGCAGGATAAACACCGGGTAGCCGTGCTCGACTTCGGATACGGAACCGTGATGACCAGTGTTCAGGCGATCTTTGGCTCGAACCAGGATGTCGGTAAAGGCATTTCTGACCTGCTCATCAATGAATTGGTCAACGACGGACGCTTTCGCGTAATCGAACGCAGCGCCATCGACAAGATTCTCAAGGAACAGAATTTCTCCAACAGCGATCGGGTCAACAGCGCGACGGCAGCCAAAATCGGCAGCCTGCTCGGAGTCGACACCATCATCATCGGCGACGTCACCCAATTCGGTCGGGATGACAAGCACTACGGTGGCGGAGGTGGGGGCGGCCATATCTGGACCGGCGGCGCCGGCGGTCTGGGCATTAGCAAAGCAAAGGCTGTTGTCGAAGTGACCGCGCGCATGGTCGACGTGAATACCGGGGAGATCCTGGCGTCGGTAACCGGTCATGGCGAGTCTCAGCGAAACGGACTCACCAGCAGTGGCTCTGGGTACTCCGGCTGGACGGGTGGTGGTGGCCAGCTCGATATGGGTAGCAGCAACTTTAGCCAGAGCATTCTTGGCCAGGCCGTCAAGCAGGCCGTGAACGATACCGCCAAGGGACTGGACTCGCATTCCGCCACCCTTCCCGTCAACGCACCTCCGCCCGCAGCCCCAATCGACGGTCTGGTAGCGGACGCTAGCGGTGGAGACATCATCATCAACGTGGGCTCGAGCGCAGGCGTGCACGTGGGCGACAAGCTTGCGGTGACGCGGGTTGTTCGCACTGTGAAGGACCCGTCGACCGGCAAAGTTTTGCGCACCATTGATTCGCCTGTGGGAATGCTGACCATCACCAGCGTTGACAGCGGGTCTGCGGTAGGAAAATTCGATGGCGCGGGATCCCCGAAGGTCGGCGATGCCGTGAAGCGCCCACAGTAAAAGCGGGAGAATACAGGCTGCGGATCTTAGCACGATCAATCCCCCAGGCGGGCTACAGCGTGATCCGTGCCAATCCGTCCGTGTAGCCCCGGACTTCACAGGCTGCGGAAAAACTGTGCTTCTTGAAGGGTACGGGCTTTAGCCCGTACGTAACCACTGTTGAATCAATGCGGCTTTAGCCGCTGAGGGCTGCGATTTCGCTGTAACCCGGCTTTTTCCGCAGCCTGTTTAGCCCCTGCGGATCTCAGCACGGCCAATCCCTCGAGCTGGCTACAGTTTGATCCGCCCCAACCCGTTGGTGTAGCCCCGGACTTAAAGTCCGGGGTTTTCAAACCCTCTCGCCTTGGGAAGGAGCGCTAACCTTCGTCCTGCGAGCCTTTGTTCACGAACCGGGATTCCCGTGCCAGTTCGCGAGGTGTTCTTTTTGTAGTTCCGAGACTGCCTCGGGACGATAGAACTTCTCATAGAACTCAAGATCGAGGTGCACGGCCTGAAAGCCGACGCTGGTCCGAAACGGCGCCGTATACCCGGGAAAGCGGTCGTAGGTCTGCTGCACGTACTCGCAATAGGCGATCGTCGCTTCGATCGCGTGGGGCCGCTGCGGTTTCGCCGCGGAACCCAGGCTCGTCGGGTCCTTGTATTGCGACTGCTTGATGCCCTCACGGAACAGCCCCCGCGATCCGAACTTGCGCTCGAGGAACGACATCACGGCATCCTTCATGCTCGGATAGTACGGCGGACAATATGGCTTGAGGAGTGGCTTGCCGTCCTTTTCGAGGCCGATGGCCATCGGCACGGGCGGATTGCGACCAAGCAGGGACGCGACCGTGCGCGTGAGCCGTCCAGCGCCGAGGTACGAGAGCGCCGGCACCTCGACCATGCGGAAGCCGAGCCCGCGCAGCCATCCGAAGTCGTGGCCGGCGAAGTTGGGAAAGCCACCGAGCCCGAGGGCGTGCGCCATGAGCCCCAGGTTCTGAATCATCTGGCCGAGTTCGACCTGGACGATCGCATGAACCATCGACTCGACCTGTTGGATCGTAATCACGCGACCGTCGGCCGGGTTGTCGAACAGGTGTCCGCCCCGGCTCCGCGCGAACCGTTTGAGCCCGGCGGGACGGAACCCGCGACGATCGTCAACGATGAACATCCCCATTTCGTCATCGAGGAATTCCAGGATGCCGATCATGTACATCAACGTGTACTCGCCGATGGGGATGAAGTACGTGCTTCCCTTCGGGTACAGATCCCACTGGTTGACAGGGAGGTTGAAGGGCGGCTGCAGGGGTGCGTCCAATCGCCGCTCGGAGAGCTGAATGCGGCTGCGCCGATACATTTCGAGGACGTTTCCCTCGTTCGCGAGCGCCTCGATCTCTTCGAACTCGGCGGGCTCGAAGTCCTGGGGGCGTCGCATCAGGTAGGTGCCCGAGTCGTTGACGATGGCCAGCGACACGTTGTGAGCGGCGTCAGGGCTGCCGATGGTCCGAGCCAGGTAGCCGCCGATCATTGATCCGCCGCGGCCCTGGGAGTACTCGAGTTCCATCATGGCGCGTCCGCTGATGCCGCAGCCCGCGAAGGCGAGATACGCTTCCTCTTCCTCGGAGAGCGGCATCGGGGCGTGAGCGCTCTTGTGGCTCATCGGCCCGTATTCGAGGTGCATGCCGAGCCCGAAGCGACGGGAACGCCGGAACCGCAGGGCGTCGAAGAGCGGATAGGACCGCAGGTCTGGGCGCGGATCTTTCATGGATCAAGCAACCCTACCGGGCCGCCGCCGACGCCGTCAAGACTTCTCACGTCGTGGATCATATTCGCGAATCCGGATGGAAAACCCGACACGGCCGTTCCGCACGTGGGCGCTAGATGCCCACATGGCGGTGTTCAACATGCGCGTTCTGCCAATGTGCGAGGTTTGGGGTGGTGTGACTGGGTTGGTCCATTTCCACGGCCCATTTTTTTGCGTAGTACGCGGCCTTGATAGCAACCTTGTTATCCTTACCGCAGAAGACGTGTTTGTTCATCGGATCCACCGCGATGCGGCCATCAACCGAGCGCAATGAGCGCCCGGGCAATCTGTACTTGTCTCGCCGATGACTGAAACCAACAAAACCGGCACACAAGTTGCGAAGCTTCTGGAGCTAGCTCAGGCCGATCCCAGGCTTTTGCAGGAGCTGGAGCGGTTTCGGCGGACCCTCGTAGTTATGTTCTGCGACATTCAAGGCTCGACGGTATATTTCGAGAAACATGGCGATGCCGCTGGTCTGTTGATGGTGCATCAGTGCAATGACACCATACGACGCCTGGTCGAAAAACATGGCGGATCGGTGGTCAAGACAATTGGCGATGGCAGTATGGCGACTTTTCCGGAACCCAGGGGCGCCGTCGAGGCGGCCATGGAAATACAAACGGCGTTGGCTGAAGCCGGCGCTGCTCGGGCGGAAGCGGAACGCATCGCACTGCGCATCGGTATGCACTACGGCACGGGGATCGTGAGGACCAACGATGTTTTCGGCGATGTGGTCAATATGGCCTCACGCGTGGAGAGTGTTGCTAAGCCCGGTCAGATCGTCGTCTCCGAAGAGATCTGCGAGCAGGTGCGCCCATGCGGTTTCACTATCCGCGAGCTGGGCCGTTTTACGCTCAAGGGAAAAACCGGCGAGCGCACTCTTTTTCGGGTGATCTGGAATCAGGTCCAGGGTACGGCCACCGAGTACTGGGCCGGGCCTCCCGATCCCTCCGCGGCCACACCCCTCAGCTTCAAGCTACAACTGGTTGGCAAGGACGGCAGCGGGGGTGCGGAATATCCTGTGGAATCCGAACTTGCCATCGAACTTTCAACCCAGGGCACTCTCGCGGTTTCCAAAGATTTCGGTTCCAGTTCTTTGCGTGCGCGCGTTTTCTTGCAAGACCGAGCGCTCTTCGTCGAAGAGCGGAGCGCTGCCGGCGAAGGCGTTTTCCTTCGTCTCACCAATCCCCACGTATTGGAACACCAAGACATCTTTCTGGTGGGCCAGCAAGTATTCCGCTATGAGGAAAAGCCGGAGGCATCCACCTCGTTGACCCAGCTCGGGGTAGGGCTGGAAGAAATCGACCTTGGCGCCAGAGATGCGGCCGAACTGGTACGGAGCGATGCCACAGGTAATCCCAGGGGCAGATATCCGTTGAATCTGCCGGAAGTGAAGTTGGGCCGCACCCGCGGCACCTATGTTTTCCCCGATGACAATCTCATGAGCCGGGCTCATGTCCGCATCTTCCAGCGCGGGGAGGACTTTCTGCTGGAGGACGTCGGCAGCCGCAACGGCACCTTCGTGAAAGTGCGGGGAAGAGCTCCCCTTCCCTCGGGGTCTGCCTTGCTCATTGCGGGGCAATTGCTAAGGGTGATCCATTGACCGGACGAGTGACCGGCCCTTCCTACTCGCCACCGATCCAGCGGCCTTGAGACTTCCACCCAGCAATCTCCCCCCTGGCGTGCTCATAGCCGATTCCTTCAATCTGGCGCAACGCGCCGAACGCGAACATACCGAAGCGGTCCATCGGCATGCGCAGATAGAAATCGGCCATGCGCTGGAT
>Ga0302325_10004757_pt1 | contig 31239 bp, 22 predicted proteins | sample Palsa_T0_2_FD_201948 | JGI IMG/M metagenome (GOLD analysis project Ga0302325, IMG submission 201948) | Peat permafrost microbial communities from Stordalen Mire near Abisko, Sweden - Palsa_T0_2 | ecosystem: Environmental > Terrestrial > Soil > Palsa > Peat permafrost | place: Sweden: Abisko... | reverse complement strand
GCCGTAGACCTCGATCTGCTTTTCCGACACGTCCACTTGAAAGTGGTTTAGCTCACCCGCATGGGTCGGTTCCCGGACGCAGCCGGCGTGGATGGTCTGAAGCGCGCCGCCGTTTTCGGGATCGTTCTCGGTGTAATTGCGGACCACGATTGCGTCGTTGACCGTCACCACGTTGGTGGCGTTCCCGCTCGGACAGTCCGGGCCACACTGGCCGCCCTGGCCCGGCCCGCAGACGCCGTCGAGGCGGATGCCGAAGCCGTACTGGGGAAGCGACTGCCAGCTGGCAAGATGGGCGAACGGGTCGGGCGCCGGCGTACTGGTTATCCAGAACTCGGGCCAGGCGGCATGGCTACCTCCCGAGTCGTCGGAGACGTCGAACACGACCTTTCCCGTCCGCCCCGAGAAGTCGAATGGCTGCTTGGGGTACATGGCGAGCGAGGTGACGGTGCCGTCGCCGGACTCGCTCGTTTGGTTGGCGGGGGTGATGTCGGGATTGTCGTTGACGACCTCGTTGAGGCGGCCGTGACAGATCCTGATGTCGGTCTCGACCGTGACCGTCCGAGTCGGGCAGGTCCCGGTGATCTGGACGCTCCTCACGGCGGCGTCGTATTGGTGCTGCCCGAGGTTGTCGAAGCCGAGCTGCCTCGACACGCCCCAGAGGGTGCCGTTGAGCTCGCCGGAGCGGGTTCCGGTCCCGTCGGGCCGGTCGAAGGTCGCACAGAACGCGGCATGGGTCAACCCGCACGGTCCTGAGCGCGGCGAGCGCGAACCTTGCCGGCCGAGCACGACGGGTACGAGCGCACTCAGGAGGACGCCGCAGGTGATCGCCGCGAGAGCCATGGCCCTCGCGACCGGGCGCCGTGTGAGGTGTGGTTTGCCCAGCCTGGTGGCGTTCATGTTCCGGCGAGGGAACTCGGGCGAGCTGACCGGAGCCAGCACCTGAGCCGTGAAGTTACCCCAGGGGGCCGCGCGTGTGGAGGGCCGCTGGACGGATGTTGGCCGCCACCCGCGCTGCGACGCGCTGCGACGACGACGCCGTCCACCGGACGCGCCCGGTGGTGCAGGGGATCCCGTTGGGGACGCTCGACGCTCGGCCACGCCTTTAACAGGCGCTTCTGTTGTTCCGGTTGCTCGATGGCCGGAATCGAGAGGAGTGAATGCGGCGCGCGCGCGGAATGAGGTGGTTTCGCCGGGGCCGCTCGGCCGCGACCTCGGGGTAGTCGTGCGCGAGTTCGGCTGAAGGTCGCGTTACGAAACCCACACCAGGCAGAGGAAAGTGACACCGGGGGGGCCGCCGGCCCGCGCGGCGCTCGCCGGGGCACGGCGCCGAGCTGAAGCTACGCTGCGCCGCTCTGGAGCCACACGGCGCCACAGGGACGTCGGCCCGCCCCCTCCCCAACCGATAACCACCTACGGAAACAGCACAAACGCCCTTTAATCCGCCTCCGCGTCCAGCCGCGCGGCGATGATGACCGCCGCGCGCTCGTGCGCGGCGTAGGTGGCGCGTAGGGCGCCGACCGCGTCGCGTCCCGTCGCGCCTGCGGGAGGGGGATGGGCGACGAGCAGGCTCCGCACCTCCCGGCCCAGGGGCTCGCCCCCCACGGCGTCGGCCAGGCCCGCCAGGGCCTTCGCGCGCACGCGAGCGCCCTCGACGAACGAGGCGATGACCGTCTCCCGCGCGAGCGGCGCGTACCCGAACACGCGGGCGTGGAGCACCGCCGGGTTGACCGCGTGCGGGCGAATGAGGGCGCGGCGCTCGCTCTCCGATAGCCCAGCCGCCACGGCGAGATGATCGATGGCCTGCGTCAGCCCCTGGGCATCGACGGGAAGGGACGCCCGCAGCTCGGGCTCCAGCCGGTCGAGCAGGCTGGCGTGCTCGGCGGCGGCCGTGGCCAGCAGCGCCTCGACCCGGGCTCGGTGACTCGCGTCGTCCACGCCCACCACGGTAGTGGCCGCGCGGGCTGGCGGATCGGGAGTTCGGCTCTATCGCGCGCCGCGCTGGGAGCAGAGCGTTCCCGATAGACGCCTCGGCCGGCCTTGCAACCCTCGGTCGTCCTGTGGGAGAATCGGCTCAAATGGGGCGCGTCGCGGGGACGCTTCTGCTGGCCGGGATCGCATGGCTGTTCGCGTTCACGTCGGTCGCTGCCGCGACCACCTTCTACGTCAACTCGAACTCCGACACCACGAGCGCGACGGACGAGTGCGCGAACGTGCAAAGCACGGACTTCACGCCGTCGGGGCCGGCGGATACGTGCACGCTGCGCGACGCCATCGAGGCGGTCGCGAGCGCCGACGCCACGAACCCGGGACCGAACACGATCTCCTTTATCACCTGCGGGCAGTTCACGATCAGCGGGACCCCGCTCCCGGACATACCTGGCGATACGACCCTCAACAGCGGCCTGGTGGCCAACGCGTCGTGTACTGACACCGGGGCGAACAACCCCTACGACATCGAGAACTACGGGTACGCGCTGCTGGAGGGAAGCGGCTCGGGACCCGGCGGCGCCGCCGAATTTCCCGGGCTCGTCCTTGACGGTTCAGGCTCCACGATCGGCGGGTTGGACATCGGCGGCTTCACCGACGCGATCGTGCTCGCGGGCACCGGCGATCATCAGGTCTACTACTCGGCGATCGGCGCGAGCCCGTTCGAGCTCGGAGGCCTGATCCCGGAGAACAGCGCTAACGGGATCGAAGTGATGCCGGGCAGCGCCAACGACACGATCGGCTACGCGCCGGCGGACGGCAGCAACAGCTACCAGGACGACATCTACGGCAACGGCGGCTGGGGGGTGATGTTGGACGCCGGGTCGGGTCCGACCACGGTCGGGCACAACTTCATCGGGACCGACACCTCGGGCCACGAGTTCGGGCCGGGCACCGAGACCTACACCGGCCCCGGCAACGCCCCCCTCCCCGGCAACGGCCCGCCGGACGGTAACGGTGCCGGCGGCGTATATGTCGGTGACTCGAGCGGTGATGTGATCGGCGGCGACGTGCAGTGCCTGAACTTCAATGACGTCTGTACCTCGAACGTGATCTCGGGCAACGGCGGCCCTGGCGTCGAGGTCGCTTCGGGGGCCGGAAGTGCCACCGTGGCCAGCAACTACATCGGCGAGTCGCTCAACTTCTACGACACGCCGCTGCCCGACGGCGGGCCGCTGGCCAACGACGGCCCCGGGGTCTCGGACGCCGGCGCCGACGACACGACCGGCGGCACCGACGCCGGGGCGGCCAACATGATCTCGGGCAACAGCGGACCCGGGGTGGAGCTCGAAGGATCGGGCGCCGATGTCGACGGCAACCTCATCGGCCTCGACCTGGCCGGGACGGGGGCGGAGCCGAACACGCAGGCCGGAGTCCTCGCCACCGACGCCGGCGGGGTGAGCGCGGGCAACAGCCGGATCACCGGGAACACGATCGGCGGTAACACCGGTCCCGGGATTCAGCTCGACCAGGCGAACAACACGATCATCAGCAACTTCATCGGCACCGGCGGCGACCACACCACGCCGGTGGGCAATGCGATCGGGATCCTGGCGCGCACCGGTCCGGAGCTCATCGGCGGCCTCAACGCCAACCCGAACACGATCGCCTACAACGACGGCGCGGGCGTGGCCGTCGTCGACCCGCCGAACTCGAACTCGTACACCTCCGGCGTCGAGGTGGTCGACAACTCGATCTTCGCCAACGGGGGGCTGGGGATCGACCTCGGCGACGACGGCCTCACCCAGAACCACCCGCTCGACTCCACCCCGGGGCCGAACGGCTGGCAGAACTTCCCGGTGCTGAGCAGCGCCAGCGACGCCAATGGCGGGTTCGCAGTGCACGGCTCCCTCGACGCCGCGCCCAACTACTACTACACGGTGCTCGCGTTCGCCGACCCCGCCTGCGATCCGTCCGGTTACGGGCAGGGCCAGACCCTGGTCGCCTCGGGCGCCGTCACCACCGACGCGACCGGCCACGCCAACTTCGTGCTCACCGGTCAGGGGGACTACCTGGGTATGGCCCTCTCGGCGACGGCGGTGAGCGGCGCCCACAACTCCTCGGAGTTCGGGCCGTGCATCACCGTCGGGTCGGGGGTCGACCTCGCCGTTTCCCAGTCCGTCGCGGGGGGCGGCAAGGTGATTGCCGGCGATGCCGTGGACGTCGACATCCACGTCACCAACCGGGGACCGATCCAAGCAACCAACGTCATCCTCACCGACACCGCCCCGCAGGACGTCAAGATCGTCTCGCAGCCGGCCGGCTGCCCCGCGCCTGTGGGTGGCCAGTTCAGCTGCTCGATCGGCGATCTGGCGAGTGGGGCGTCGGAGGACGTCCACGTACTGCTCGAACCCGACGACGACGCCCAGACGCTGACCAACTCGGTAACGGTCACCGCCGACCAGGTCCAGTCGGTCACGGGCGACAACACCTCGTCGCTCGCCACCGCCGTGGCCGCCAACCCGAACGCGCCCAGCACGCCCGAGCCCGCCAACGAGCCCGCGCCGACCTTCGGGCACTACGTGCTCCTCTCTCGCCAGGCTGGGCAGGTGACGGCGACGCTCCCCAACGGCCAGGTGATCGACCTTCGCGACTTCGCGCTGGTCCCGGTGGGGACGGTGGTGGGGACGACGCACGGCGTCGTACGCGTCACCGACGCCCTGCCCGGCAAGACCAAGAAGACAACCTTCGCGTACTTCAAATATGGCCGCTTCAGGATCGCTCAGGCGCGCACCAAGGGCGGCCTCCTGAACGCGGTCATGAACGGCTCGCTCGCCGGCTGCAGCTCGGGTCAACTGGCCACCGCCAGCGCCACTGTGACCCGCGCCCCGGTGGCGGTGGCAGCGCGTCGCCGCCCGAAGACCCGTCGCCTTTGGGGTAGCGACGCCAACACCGGCGACTTCACCATCACCGGCAACCGCGGTTCCGCCACCGTCCGCGGGACGATCTGGGAGGTCAGGGACACGTGCACGACGACGACGGTGCGCGTCTATCAGGGAGTGGTCGACGTAGCCGGCTTCGGGAACACCACGCCGCGTCGGGCCACCGTCACCGCCGGTCACCGGGTCGTGCTCCGGGCGGGCTAACCCGACCCGGCGCCCATCCAGCTCGTGGGGCCGAGCGCCAGCATCGCCGGCGAGGCCGCGGCGGCGAGGCTGCGTGACCGCCGGCGAAGGACGCTGGCCGCGGTCACGGGGGCCGCCGGGGTCCTCGTGACCGTGCTCATGATCAGCGGATGGCTCGAGCCCCTCGAGCTGGCCGGCGTCGATGCCCGGTTCGCGGTGCGGGGCACGCAGGCCGCCCGCGCAAAATCGGCGGTCGTCGTCGCCATCGACGAGAAGTCGATCCATGCCCTGGGGCAGTTCCCCCTCCCCCGGCACTTCTACGCCGCCGCCGTCGACCGGGTGCACCGCGACGGCGCGCGACTGGTCGTCCTCGACATCGAGCTCATCGACCCGAGCGTTCCAGCGCAGGACAACGCTCTGATCGAGGGTCTGCGCCGTGCACCGGGAACCATGCTCACCACCGCCTACACGGGTCGCCACGGAAGCACGGGCGTGCTGGGGGGAGCCGACGGTCAGCGCTTCGCGCGCGTGAAGGTCGCCAGCGGGCTCTTCCGCACCTATGCGGGCGACACCTTCCGGCGCTTCGACGCCAGCGACGGTGGCCTGACCACGGTTCCCTTCCGCGCCGCGCAGGCCGTGGTACCAGGCTTTCGGGCGGCGTCGCTGGGGCGCCCGCCGGTGTGGATCGACTACGCCGGCGGCCCCGGTACCTTCCGGACCGTTTCGCTCGTCTCCGTCCTCGACGGCCGCGTCCCAGCCGTCGTCTTCCGGGGCCGGATCGTCGTCCTGGGCGCGACCGACCCGACAATCGGCGACGTCCACAATTATTCGGCTCTGAGCAGCGCCCAGATGTCGGGCCCCGAGATCGAGGCCAACGCCATCATCACGGCGCTCGAGCGGGCTCCGCTGCGCGGCGTCGCCGGCTGGCTCGCCGCGCTCATGACCTTCGTCCTGGTCCTCGGCCTTCCTGCGCTCCTCTTCGGCCGCCGCGGCTGGCGCGGGCCGGCCATCCTCGCGGCCGCCGTGCTCGGCTTCCTCGTGCTCGCGCAGATCCTCTTCGACGCCGGGGACATCGTCCCCGTGGCCAACCCGGTGGTGGGCGCCATCGTGGTCGGCGTCGTCGCCATCGGGGCGGACTCTCGGCTCGAGCTCCGGGCCCGGACCGAGGAGGTCACCGCCTCGCGGGCCCGGCTCGTCCAGGTGGCCGACGAGGCCCGCCGGCGGGTCGAGCGTGATCTCCACGACGGCGTCCAGCAGCGGCTGCTCGCGCTCGCCATGCGCCTGGCGGCCCCGGGGGCCACCGCCTCCGATGAGTTGCTCACCGGCTCGGTCGAGCAGGTCCAGATCGCGCTCGCCGAGCTCCGGGATCTGGCCCACGGCGCCTATCCGGCGATCCTCTCCGAGGCGGGGCTGCCGGCGGCGCTGCAATCGCTCGCCGATCACTGCCAGCTTCCCGTGACCCTGCGCCTCGGCGACGGGCTCGACGAGGTGGCGGACACGATCAAGCAGGCGGTGTACTTCATCGCCGCGGAATCGCTCGCCAACGCGATGAAGCACGCCGGGCCCTCGCGGGTGACGATCGACGCCGCCATGGCTTCCCGCGAGCTGCGGATGACGGTGCTGGACGATGGGCGTGGGGGCGCGGACATGAGCGGTAACGGCCTCACCGGGCTGGCGGACCGCGCGGCGGCGGTCGGTGGCTCGCTAGCGGTCAGGAGCAAACCAGGTGCTGGCACCCGAATCGAGCTCAGAATTCCGCTCTGATCTTGGCCCGGGCGTAGGATCGCGTCGTCATGTCTGCCGCCTCGATCGCAGGTCTGCGCGTCGTGCTCGTCGACGACTCGCTCCTCGTGCGCGATGGGCTCGCGCGGATCCTGACCGAGCAACGGGTCAAGGTCCTCGGGGTCGCGCGCACGGGGACCGAGGCGCTGGTCGAGGTTACGCGCCACCGTCCGGACGTTGTGATTCTGGACATCCGCATGCCGCCGAGCTTCACCAACGAGGGCGTGCTCGCCGCCGAGGCCATCCGCCGCACCGTGCCCGGCGTCGGGATCCTCGTCCTCGCCCAGGACGCCGAGCGCGCCCACGTCGGCCGGCTCCTCGGGCGCACGCAGCGGGCGATCGGCTATCTGCTCAAGGATCGCCTGGCCGATTGGAGCCAGCTATCAGACGCGCTCGCGCGCATCACCGCGGGCGGCACGGTGGTCGATCCGGTCGTCGTCGAGCTCTTGATGCGCTCGAGCAGCGACGAGCCCGAGAACGAGCTCGGGAGGCTGACCAACCGCGAGCGCACGGTCCTCGCCCTGATGGCCGAGGGACTCGCGAACCGCGGCATCGCCGAGCGGATGAACGTGAGCGTACGCACCGTCGAAGGCCATGTGGCCACCGTGTTCGAGAAGCTCGGGCTCAAGGAGCACGACTCCGAGAACCGGCGGGTGATGGCCGTGCTCGAGTACCTGCGCGCAATACCGGCGGTGGGCTGAGAGGAGCTCACCCGCCCCGATCGACCACCAGCGCGAACAAGGTCCCGAAGGCAACATGATCGGCGAGCTGGGGCGCGAGCGGCAGCGCCCTGATGGCCGGGAAGAGGCGGCCGATGAGCCCGACGTTGACCACGCCGATGGCGAGCCCGGCGGCTGCGCCCCAGGCGGCCGGGTGGCGGTGGGGCAGCGTGCGTGCGAGCGCCTCGCCGCACGCCGCCGAGATCCCCACGTGGACGAGCGCGCCGCGCACGAGCCCGGGCCGCCCCGGGGGCACGAGGGTGCCGATGGCGCGGGTCGTCTCATACACGTAGGTGGCGGCGGGTCGGACGCCGCCGGTGGTGAGGAGGGCGTGGAGCGTCGAGGGGGCCCCGCTGAACAGGGCCGCGACGGCGGTGGCCTCGGCGATGGCTTGGCGGTCGCGCGCCATGGCGCAAACCTACCGGGGCCGCCCCTCGCGCGCCCCCCGGCGGCCGAGTAGCCTGACGCGGAGTGTCGGAGCCCGCCCCGCACGCCCCTGGCCGCGACCCAGAGACGGGAGCGAAGCTGCCGAGCGAACGCGACTGGGAGCGCTCGGACGTACTCGAGCCCTGCCCCGGGCCCCGCCACCCCGTGCTCATCAGCGACGGCGGCGGGCTCCCCTTCCCGCCCGCCGCGCTCGCCGGGCCGCCGGGTCCGCTCGACCCCGAGGACGCCGCGGTGAGCGCCCTCCTCGCGCACCTCACGGCGCGGGCGGACTCGGGCCGCCCGTCGCGTCTGCCGTGGAACCGCCGGCCCTCCTCGGCCCCGCCCCCACCCGCGAGCCTCGACGGGTGGCGCCAGCTCGCCCGCACCGACGACGAGGTTCTCTACGCGCTCGGCCTTCCGCCCCGCATGCTCACCGCCGCCCTGCGGCGCGCCGGGCGGCGACGGACCTGGAGGTTCGTGGGATCGAGCGCGGCGCGGCCGATCCGGGTCGCGCGCGATGGCATCCGCGCCTCGTCGTGGCGGCTGACCCCCGGGCACGAGCCGGGCCCTGAGGACACGGAGCTGCGCATCCTCGTCACCGAGCAGGCCTACGCGAGCGGCCAGCGCGCTCACGGCCGGGTGCTCGCGCCCGAGCTCTACGTCGACGTTGACGAGCTCATGCTCACCATCTTCGTGACTCCGCTGCCGGGGTTCCAGAACGGAACCCCGAACCCGGAGACGCCGGTACGCGTCGCGCTCCCGCACCCGGTCGGCCCGCGACGCCTGATCGACGGTGCGCTCCCGGCTCAGGCGAGCTTGAGGGGGACGACTCCGTAGGGGTCGATGCGGTAGACGAGGGACACGCGGTGATAGCCGTCGGCGATGTCGGCGCCCTTCTTGGCCCTGATCACGAGCACCGGGCTCAGGCGCTTGCCCTCGATGACCTTGATCAGGTCCTTGATCACGCCGGGATCGTCGAGGGGCGCGGCGCTCAGCCCGGCGGCACGGAGGATGTCGTTCGCCCGTCGGGTAGTGAGCTCCGCCTTGCGCAGGTGCCCCACCGCCTTGGTCACCGCCGCCTTGTCGAACTTGAGCGAGAGGTAGGCCTCGGCCGCAGCGTAATCGTGGTCGGCGACCTCGTCGAGCCACTCGATCTTCCCGACGGGGCTGGGGTCCGGCGGGGGCGCCTTGGCTTTGGCCATCAGGCGCGGATCGTATCCGACTGCCGTGATCGCCTAGAGCTCGATGACCTGTCCCATGGTCACGGTGCGCTCGTCGGGGAGCCTGAAGTAAGCGGACGGATTGGCGGAGTTGTGGGCCATGAACAGGAAGAGCTTCTTGCGCCACCTGTTCATGTCGTGCTTGGCGGTGGGCACGATCGTGATGTGGGAGAGGAAGTAGGAGGCGTTCTTGAGGTCGGCGTCGCCCTCGAGCAGGCCCTGCTTGACGGCCACGCGCAGGGTGGCGGGGATGTTGGGGTCGTCCTGGAATCCGAAGCGGGCCACGAGCCCGGTGATGCCGTCGTGGGAGCTGCCGAGCTCGTCGACCGAGAGGCGATCAGACATCGGGATATGGGGGACGCGCTCGACGTTGAGGCAGATGATGATCACCTGCTCGTGGAGGACGTGGTTGTGCTCGACGTTGGCGCGTAGGGCGAGCGGCGTGGTCTTCGGGTTTGCGTTGGGGAAGACGGCGGTGCCGGGGACGCGTCGCGCGGGGCACGACTCGCTGTCGAGATATTCGACGAAGTCCTCGAGCGCCCCCTCCTCCTTGACCCGGTGGGCGGTGACGATCTCCCGCCCCTTGCGCCACGTCGTGAGGAGCGTGAAGACGATCGCGGCGATGCCCAGCGGCAGCCAGCCGCCGTGGATGACCTTGGTCAGGTTGGCCGCAAAGAAGGTGAGCTCGATGGTCAGGAAGACGACGGCGCCGAGCGCGATCAGCTTCTTGGGCTTGTGCCAGAGGAAACGGGCGACGGCGAGGAAGAGGATCGTGTTGAGCACGAACGTCCCGGTGACCGCGACCCCGTAGGCGGAGGCGAGGGCGTTCGAGTTCCTGAAGCCCAGGACGATGGCGACCACGACCACGAGGAGGATCGCGTTGACCGCCGGCGCGTAGACCTGCCCGACCTCGTGCTTGGAGGTCTGGCGGATGGTCAGGCGGGGGAGGAAGCCGAGCTGCATGGCCTGCCGCGTGACGCTGAACGCGCCCGAGATCACCGCCTGGGAGGCGATCACCGTGGCCGCGGTGGCGAGCACCACCATGGGCATCTGCGCCCAGCCGGGTAGGAGGAGGAAGAACGGGTTCGAGATGGCGGCGGGCTTGCGGAGGATCAGCGATCCCTGGGCCAGGTAGTCGAGGGTGAGGGCGGGGAAGACGAGCGCGAACCACGCGCGGCGGATCGGGGTACGGCCGAAGTGGCCCATGTCGGCGTAGAGCGCCTCGGCTCCCGTCACGGCCAGGACCACGGCGCCGAGGGCGATGAAGGCGATTCCGGTCCGGTCGAAGAGGAACTGGACCGCATAGGTCGGGGAGAGAGCGCGGAGGATGCCCGGGTGCTGCGCGACCTCGATCGCCCCGATCAGCGCGAGGGTGCCGAACCAGACCGCCATCACCGGCCCGAAGAGGTGGCCGACGAGACCGGTGCCGAAGCGCTGGATGGCGAACAGGGCGATGAGCAAGGTGACCGTGATCGGGAGCACGAGCGAGCTCAGTCCGGGAGTGGCGACCTCGAGCCCCTGGACGGCCGAGAGCACCGAGATCGCCGGGGTGATGGCTCCGTCGCCGTAGAAGAGCGACGCGCCGGCGATCCCCAGCATGATCAGGATCACCTTGAGCGCGTGGCGCTTGAGCTTGGCCCCGTCGAGGAGCGAGGTCAGCGCCATGATCCCGCCCTCGCCGTGGTTGTCGGCGCGCATGATGAAGGTGACGTACTTGACCGAGACGATCATGGTGATCGACCAGATCACGAGCGAGATCACCCCGTAGACGTCGAGCGGGTTGACGGGCACCGCCTTGTTGTCGATGTTGAAGACGGCCTGGAGGGCGTAGAGCGGGCTCGTGCCGATGTCGCCGAACACCACCCCGAGCGCCCCCACCACGAGGGCCGCCATCCCCGAGTGGGCCATCGCCCCACGGCCCGGGCTCGGGCCATGCTTGCGCCTCTTGGGGGCCGGAGCGGTGGCGGCGGGCACGACCAGAGCGTAGGGCGTGGGTCAGGTCTCGTCGAAGCGGCGGTCGGCCCGGACCTCGTGCACGCGCTCGGCGGCTCGCTCGAGCCAGCCGGTGCGCTCCGCGGCCACCGCGTCGAAGGCGGGGACGTAGGGCTTGATGTCGAGCACGGGCGTGCCGTCGAGGAGGTCGACGCCGGCGATCTCGAGCACGCGACCCGCGACGCTCAGCAGGCGGACGACGGACAGACCGATCGGATTAGGGTGGCGCGGCGAGCGGGTGGCGAATATCCCGCGCACGGTGTCGTCGAGGAAGGGGACGACCTCGAGCCCGCCGGGGGCGCCGCGATGGAGATGGGTGACGAGATGGAGGTGCGAGAAGCCATCGAGGTCCTTCAGGCCCGGCGCGAACTGTTGGTAGACCTCGACCTGGGCTCGGACCTCGGGCGCAGCCACGGACTGGAGCGGCATGCCCTCCTGTCGCGTGAAGGGAGATCGGAGGAACCCGATGGGGTGGTAGGAGATCGGTTCGCTCGCGTCCATCCCGGGAGGATGCCAGCTGCAAGGGCGAGCGTAGCGGGCGGCGCGGCGCGGCGCGGGCTCAGATTCGCATATGCAATGCACATGTGAGACTAGTTAGACTGGCACGTCATGACTTCACCCAAGCCGCTCCGCGGCCTATCCCACACGCCGCGCCGCGCGCTCTTGCTCGCCAGCGCCGCCCTCCTCTGCCTCTTCCTCCTGCCGGCGGTTGGCGCCCAGGCGGACACGAGTTCAACCCTCTCCGTCGTCGGCACCAGCGACGTGAGCGACTCCGGGCTGATCCCGAACCTGATCCAGCCGGCCTTCCACGCCGCCTACCCGCAGTTCTCGTTCACCTACACCGGCACGAACACGTTCAAGGCGACCAATGACGCCGAGACGGGCGGCTACAGCGTCCTCATCGTCCACGCCGCCTCGATCGAGAACCAGTTCGTGGCGGGGGGATACTCCTACAACCCGTACGGCAGCGCCATCTTCCGTAACGACTTCGTGTTTGCCGGACCGTCCGGCAGCGATCCTGCGGGCGTGACGGCGAACGCGTCGAACAACATCGTCCAGGCGTTCGAGGACGTCGCCACGGCGGGATACGACAGCGGAGGCTCCACTCCCGGGGCTTACTTCGTCGCCCGTGACAGCGGGTCCGGCACGTCCGTGTCGGAGCACTCGATCTGGGCACTTGTCGCCGCGCAGCCCACCCAGCCTCCGGGTCTGCTTCTCTGCGCGGTGCCCGCTGCCATCGGCGGTGGCTTGACGCCGATCGCCCCGGGCTTTGGCGTTACCGCCGACGGCCAGGCGTGCCCGGGGGGAGGCAACGACGGTCTGCCGCCGAACGCGGACTTCCCGGACTGGTATATCGGGACCACCCTGGACCAGGGCCCCACCGTCACCGCCGCCAACGCCTGCACATTCAGCGGTTCGGATACGGACAACTGCTACGTCTACACCGATCGCGGCACCTTCGACTACCTCTCGTCCGGATTGGATCCGGCCGGCGCCATCACCCTGAACATCGACACCAGGAACAACAGCCCCTCCGCTCCTGGCGGCGCCTATCAGCTCGTCAACTACTTCCACGCCTACGTCATCAACCCGAATGCGAATACTGCCATCTGCGCCATGTGCGAGACGGTCAATCTCGCCGCGGCCAAGGACTTCGTCAGCTTCATTACCTCGCCGGCCATCCAGTCGGAGCTGAGTAGCTACCTCGACGGGTCGCCTGCCGACAACGACAACGGTGGACCGCCGTTCGTCGCCGACGCCTCGCCGACGATCTCCGCGGCCGGATTCCCGAGCATCGATAACGCGGGTAGTCCGGTGACCGTGACCGGAACGGTCACGAATAACGAGATCGGATATCCGGCGCTGGCCAATCAGACCGTCCAGGTCGATGAGCTCGAAGGCGGGCTGGCGGTGGTCGTGGGTAGCGGGACGACTAACTCGAGCGGTGGCTACAGCGTGACCTTCACGCCGGGCTCGAGCGGCACCTATCAGGTGGCGACCGGGCAGATCACCCAGGTCGAGAATTCCACGCTCAGCCCGATATATGCCGACATGCTGGCGCCGGGCGCGTCGGCACCGGTGTCCGTGTCCGTGCAAGGGGCCGTGACGATTTCCTCGGCGACCGCCTCGCCTGGTGGAGTCACGGTGTCCGGGGCAGTCGGCCCGGCCGCCCCCGACGCGAATGCGAGGGTGAACATCCTCGCCCGGCCCCTAGGCTCGACCGGGGCCTACACCGAAGTCGGTGGCGGGACGCTCGGGGCGGGCCAAGCCTCGTACGCGATCAGCGCGACGCTGGCGGCCGGGAAATGGCAGGTCGAGTCGACCTACGCCGATCCCGGGCAGCTGATCGGGGCGACGAGCTCCGCCTTCGACGTGACATCGACGGCTTCGTCCGCGCATTCGGTCAGCTTCAAGTCGGTGAAAGCCAAGAAGGGCAAGATCACCGTGACGGGAAAGCTCACTCCCGGGCCCTTTGCCTCGGGGGCCAAGGTCGAGCTCCTGGTTCTGGAGACGACCTCGGTCAAGAAGACCAAGACCACCAGGCACGTCGCTACCGCCCGGATCGCGTCCGTCGGCCTCAAGCAGGTCGCCCATACGTCCGTGGGGACGGGTAAGACGACGTTCACGATCAAGACCAAGCTCAAGCGCGGGTATCGGTGGATCCTCCAACTCGAGTACGTCCAGAAGGGCCAGACGTCGAGCTACTCGAAGCTGAGCTCGCTCGCCGTACACTAGGCCGAGTGAAGCGTCGGCGAACTCGCTGCGACGAACGTAGCGGGCCAGCCAGCCGCCGCCCCGGGATCATCCCGGGGCGGCGGTTCGCGTTGACGCTCGTGCTCGCGGGGGTCGGGCTGGGGTGCTCGGGTGGGGCGGCGCTGGCGGCCGACGGGTCCGTGAGCGCGCTGGTCTATGGGCCCAGCGGCCCTCCCACGCCCGAGTCCGTCAGCTTCACGCACCTGTTCGCGGATTCGACGGACTGCCCGCCGTTTTCAGCTACTACGCAGTATTTCCCGTTGTACCCGCAAAATGGGACCATCCCTCAAGACACGCAGACGCTCCTGCCAGAGTCACCATCACAGCAAAACGGAACCTGGACTCTCGCCACTGTGATCGGATGTCTCCAGCCCAACCCGGTCTCGATCGACGACGTCAAGAGCGTCGTGGTAATGCAGACCGGTGGAGCCCCGGAGGCGGACCTCGAGGCTAGTGCTGCCGGTAACCCTGGCGACCTGCTCGCGCCCAGCGACTTCAAGAACTCCTCGGAGGTGCCGGTGGTCACCGATGACAGTGGCGCACACACCATCTACACGCGCCCGTGGTATGGCACACCGGATGACAATTTCGACGACCAGGTCATCCAGAACAGCTCATTGCCCCTTCAGATTTCCGTCTATGAGGGGGCGAAGGTCAACTTCAACGCGTCTGCGTCCCCCTCGAGTCCCGTGCCGGTCGGAACCACTGTGACCTTCACCGCGACCCCGACGGGTCAAGGCGGCGCCGGAATCACCTGGGACTGGCAGATAGACGGGGGCGCTCCGTTCTCGACCGAATCGACGACTTCGTTCACGTTCGGGGATGCCGGGGTCTATCACGTCGCCGTGGGAGCCACCAGTGCCGCCGGTGGACACGGCGGGCACACGATCGATATGACCGTCACCTCGCCAACCGCCACGACCCCCCCGGCGAGCAAGACCCCGACTCCGGGAGCGAACAACGGCAACGGCAACAACCCCGGCGGAACCAAGGCGGGCACGCACCCAAAGCCCGGGGCCACGAACTCCGGCAAGAAGCCAAAGGGCAAGCATCCGGCGTCGGGTAAGCACAAGTCAGCTCATCACACCACGACCACCCCTGCGGCGGGATCTGGCGGCAAGGGGACCTCCGGCTCGTCCTCGTCCGCGAGCGCGTCTCACGGCAAGACATCCGGGGCGAAGCAGTCCGCCCACACGACCGGTCCCGCCAAGGCGCTCCCGCGCGCGAGCAGCAGGACCTCGCCGCTCGTCGCCGGGCGCCTGATCAGCGACGTCTCGCCACTGCCGGCGGGCGAGAGTCCGCTCGTGCGCGTCGTGCCCGGCCCGATCGCGACCGCGCCGCAGCTGCGCCGCGCGGTCAGCGCCTCGGTGCTGCCCGCTCTCGCCGCGGGCCTCGCCGTCGTGCTCCTCTTCATCCTTGGTGCCCGCCGCGAGCTCGCGTGGCGGCGCCCCGGTCGGCGCGTGCTGGGCCTCGGCGGCTGAGTCCCGGCACCTACTCGCCTCGCTACGTTGCTTCCGCTCTACGCCCTCAGCACCCATGACATCGACGAGGCGATCTTCCACGTCGCGAGCGCGCTCGAGGTGCCCGTCCTCGTCCTTGCGCTGATCGCGCTCGCATATGTCATCTACGAACTCGGCAGTTTCGCGATCGAATTGCGTGGCCGGCGGACGCGGCAGTTCGCGGCCCTTTCGCAGGCGGCTGAGCGGGCGCGCCTCGCGCTCTGGGCCAACGATCGTCCCGGCGCGGCGGCGGCGGTTCGCGGGATTGCGCGGAGCCCGGCGATGGCTGACACGCTTGCCTTTATCGCCGCGCATGCGCGTACGGACGGAAGCGATCATGAGCTCAACAAGGCGCTGGCAGACTTCGACTTCGATGCGCAGCGCCGTCTCGCGCGCACGCGGATGCTCGTTCGCGCCGGCCCGGCCCTCGGACTCATGGGAACGTTGATCCCGCTCTCGCCGGCGCTCAGCGGTCTGGCGAACGGCAACACCGCGGCGCTCAGCCAGGATCTGCGCCTGGCCTTCAGCGTGACCGTTGTCGGGCTGATGATCGGCGCGGTCGCGTTCGGGCTCTCGCTCGCGCGCGACCGCATGTACGGCCAGGACCTCTCCGACCTCCAGTACATCGCGGCGGTGATCAGCGACCCCCGCCCGGCCGAGGCGGTTGTCGTCGCGCCGGGCCCCGTCGGAGCCATGGGCTATCAGCGCCCCGCGGGAGGTGCGACGTGATCACCGTCACCCCGCAGTCCCGGCTCCGCGAGGACCGCGCCGGAGACCCGCTCGATGGCCTCGTCAACCTCTTCGACCTCGGCATCGTGCTCTCGGTCGCGTTCCTGCTCGCGGCCCTGTCCTCGCTCCACCTCGCGGGAACGATCACCCGTCATGGCCTGCGCGAGAACGCGGCCAAGGTGATCAAGATCCAGCCGGGACAGACCGTCGCGCCGCTCCCCAAGCCCGGCGCACGCACGATCGGCCGCGGCACGCTGGCGGGCAGCGTGTACCGGCTCACCAACGGGGAGCTCGTGTACGTCCAGCAGGCACCGCGCCAGAAGAGCCGCTGATATGGGATACCTATGGCAGCAGCTCCGCGAGGCGATCCCGTTGATCGCGAGCGGGAACCAGTACATCCTCAGCGTGGCCTGGGTCACGATCAAGGTTGCCGCCGTCTCCACCGGGATCGCGCTGGTGATCGGTCTGCCCATCGGCCTTGCCCTCGGTCTCGGGCGTTTCCGCGGCCGGCGCGCGCTGCACATCCTCGCCAACGCGAGCCTCGCCCTCCCGCCGGTGCTCGTCGGCGTGTTCGTGCTGCTGTTGCTCCTCCGGCAGGGACCTTTCGGCTGGCTGAACTTCGAGTTCAACCTCCGCGGCGTCTACGTCGCCCAGACCATCCTCGCCCTCCCGTACATCGTGGCCCTGACCCCGGCCGCGATCCAGGGACTCCCGCCCGGCCTGCTCGCCCAGGCTCGCGTGCTCGGCGCCGGACGGCGCCAGCTCTCGCTGCTCGCGCTGCGCGAGGCGAAGATCGGCGTGATCGCAGCCGTGATCGCCGCCCTCGGCGCTGCGCTCTCCGAAGTCGGAGCGGTCATCATCGTCGGCGGCAACGTCGCGAACTATGACCAGACGCTCGCGAGCGCCGTGGTCGCGCAGGTCGTCGACGTCGGTAATTACCCGAACGCGGTGGCCATCGGCCTCGTTCTCCTCGCGCTCATCCTGGCCCTGATGGCCATCCTCACCGTGCTTCAGCAGCGAACCAGCGGCATCCACCTGCGCTTCCGGACATCGGCCTGAGATGCACCTTCTCTGGGAGGAGCTGCGCGTGGCTGTGCCGCTCATCTTCCACGGGAACCCCTACCTCCTCAGCGTCATCTGGTTCACGGTCAAGGTGGCCGCCGTCGCGACCGTACTAGCGGCCGCGATCGGTCTGCCTATCGGCCTTACGATCGGCCTCGGGCGCTTCCGCGGTAGACGCGCGCTCCAGGTTTGTGCGAACGCGAGCCTCGGCCTGCCGCCGGTCATCGTCGGTCTCTTCCTCTTCCTGCTCTTCGTCCCCGAGGGCCCACTCGCCTCGCTGCAGCTACAGAACACGAAGCGGGCGATTTACATCGCGCAGACGATTCTCGCCCTCCCCTACATCGTCGCCCTCACGGCCGCCGCGATCCAGGGCCTTCCGCCCGGGCTCCTGGGCCAGGCGCGCACACTTGGGGCCGGCCGACGCCAGCTCTCCACGCTCGCCCTGCGCGAGGCGAGGATCGGCGTGATGGCGGCGGTGATCGCGGCGCTCGGCTCCGCGCTCGCCGAAGTCGGAGCGATCGTGATCGTCGGAGGCAACCTCTATGGCTTTGATCAGACGCTTGCGAGCGCCGCGCTCTATGACGCCAACGCCGCTCATTACGCCCAAGCCGTCGCCGTCGGAATCGTCCTCATCGTCCTCATCCTCATCCTGATGTGCGGGCTCGGCGTGCTCCAGCAGTCGGGCGGCGGCATCCGCATGCGTTTTCGGACCGCCGCGTGACCGATTCGCCTTCCCACGGCCAGGTACTCCTGCGCTGCGAGCACGTCAGCGCGTGTCGCGGTGAGCGCGAGGTGGTGCGTGACGCGAACGTCGAGCTGCGCGCCGGTGAGCTGGTCGCCCTCCTGGGGCCGAATGGCGCCGGCAAGAGTACGCTGCTCGACGCGCTGGCCGGGGTCATCGCACCCGCGCACGGGCGGATCGAAAGGCACGGACGCGTGGCCGTCGCGTTGCAGTCACCTGACCTCGCTCGCCGCAGCGTCCTCGCGAATGTGACCGTTGCGCTCGACTGGTGGGGCGTCCCTCGTCCCGAGCGGGAAGAGCGCGCGCGCGAAGCGCTCCGGACCATGGGTGCCGAGCATCTCGCGCAGCGCCCGGCGGCAAGCCTGTCGGGGGGTGAGCGGCGCCGCGTCCACATCGCGCGTTCGCTCGCGGTGCGCCCCGACATCCTCATGCTCGACGAGCCCTTCGCCGGCCTCGACCCCGAGGCTCGCGCGAACCTGCTCGAGGACGCCGCCTCTGCCCTGCGCTCAGGGACCAGAGCGACGCTCGTCGTTGTCCATGACCGAGCGGAGGCGTGGGCGCTCGCCGACCGTCTGCTCGTGCTCATCGACGGTCTGCTCGTCGCGTCAGGGCCTCCGCGCGAGCTGCTCGAGCACCCGCCGAGCGCGGTCGTCGCGCGCTTTCTGGGATTCGACGGAGTGCTCGAGGAGGCCGGGGAGGTGCTGCTCACGAGACCTCCGCACGTGACGCTCGACCCCGACGGCCCCCTGCGGGCCCGCGTCACTCGTGCTGTACCGCTCGAAGACGGCGTTCGTCTCGAGCTCGAGCTCGAGCTCGGGCGCGGGCGGCTCTATACGGTCGCCCAACTGCCGGCCCCCCGCGTGGGAGACTCGGTCGGAGTCCGCATTCAGGGCGGAGCCCGATTCTCGCTCTCGGCGGCGCCGGCCGCGGGGGCCGACTCCGGCGCTCAGGCGACCGTCGCCTCCGGGGTCCCGCAGGAGCGCAGCCCGTAGCCGGTGGCAAGCGAGGCCACCGGATTCGCTCGCAGCGCAGCCTCGGCGCTCGCCACGGCTTGCGCGTCACCTCGCTTTGCCGCCGCCGTGAGCCCCGCGTACTCATTGACCGAGGTGGTCAGCGCGGCCAGGTAGCGCGTGAGCGCGTGAGCATCCTCGGTTGGGCGTCGCAGCGCGCGAATCTGGTTCGCCTCCGACTGCTCGATGGGTAGCACGACGGCCAGGTAGCCGCCCAAAGCGCTCAGGCGTTGCGCGGGCGAGCGGGTGAAGCTCGGCGGCGCAATCGAGCGGGTCTTGCTCACCGTGGTCGCGCAGATCGCGTCCGCTTGCGCGACGAAATCAGCCTTGGTATAGGTGCTGCCGCACCCGGCGAGCAACGCAGCGAAGGTGAGCACCGCGACGACGAGCTGGCGGTCACGTGGCGGACGCGTACGCGGCATCAGCGAGATCCTAGTCCAGCCCGCCCGCGCTAGCCTCGACGTGTGCTCGGCGTTGGATGAACCATGAACAGGTTGCTAAGAAAGCCGATCGGGGAACGGCAGCTCGATCTGGGAGAGCAGATAATCTGGCAGCACCAGTCGCGGCTTACATCGAGGGGCGCGCCATCGGTAGCACTCTCTATCTCACCAACCATGCACTCAGCGACGAGACTGGCGCGGCAGGACGATAGGAGGGCCGCATCTTTCCGACTGTCTCGACTCTGCCTCGGGCGCAGGTCGCGAGTACCAGCTCGGGAGGTCTTGTGCTAGCTCTCGATACGTGCTCAGCACTTGACGACAAATGAGAAGGCTACAGAGAAAACTCAACCCTGAGCCGGAGTCAATCCAGGGGAACAGGTGATCTGGAAGCACCCGGCCGGCGCCTGGATAGACGGGCACGAGGTCGGTGGAACACTCTACCTCACCAGGTCTGAGCTCATATTGTGCTCAAGGACCTCGAGGAGACCATCGTCTATCTAACTGCGGCAATCGGTGGTCGCCGGTCGTAGCTCGAGAGACGAACCGATCACCCAGACCTCACCGACCGGATCAACACAGAGCAACAGCGATTCGGTCTGAGGATCCGAGCCAACCGTAGAGTCCACGAACAGAACGGCAGCCGAGGGCGCGAGCCTCGGCGTGCGCGCCGCGCACGGCTCGACGTCCGCGTCCTCGCCGACGGGCGGGTGAGGCCTCGCACGAGTTGTGAAGCCCGTGTGACCTTTGGTAGCTTGCCCGCCATCCAACGCCGGGCCGGCGCTGTGCGCCCCGCTAGCAGCCGCCCGGAAGGAGGAGGCAGGCTATGGAGGCGTGGGACCTCTCATATGAGCTGGCGCCGGCTGGCGTCCCGACCTTCGCCGCCCGACTGCCGCTCACGAGCAGGGCGATCCGCTTCGCCAGCCGTGTGCACCGGGGCCAGCGGCGGGAGTCGTGCGCCAGCTCCGGTTCGAGCTCGAGGCGCTCCACATCCTCCCGCTGGGCTAATTACCGAGTGGGCTCCGCGCGCGGGAGTTCGGCGTCAGCCGAACTCTCAACGGAGCCGCCTGCCAGGCGGCTCCGCGCGCAGTAGACGCCGCAGGATCTTCCCCGAGGGTGACTTGGGGATCGTCTCGACGAGCTCGATGGCGCGAATCCGCTTGTGGGGGGCGACCTGGCCGGCGACGAAGCCGATGACCTCGTCCGGGTTTAGAGCGTCGTCCGCCGGCACCACGAAGGCCTTGGGGAGCTCTCCGGCCTCCTCGTCGGGGATTCCGATGACCGCGCAGTCGGCGATGAGCGGATGGGTGATGAGAATCGCCTCGAGCTCGGCGGGGGCGACCTGAAAGCCCTTGTACTTGATCAGCTCCTTGACCCGGTCGACGATCGTGAACCAACCCTCCTCGTCGACCACGGCCACGTCGCCGGTGTGGAGCCAGCCGTCGGCGTCGAGCATGGCCGCCGTCGCGGCAGGATTACCGAGGTACCCAAGCATGACCTGGGGCCCGCGAATCCAGAGCTCGCCGCGCTCGCCGGGGACGACATCGACGCCGGTACCGGGGTCGACCAGGCGGCACTCGGTGCCCGGGAGCGGGGGCCCCACGGAGCCGGGCTTGCCGGCGGTCGCACCGGGGCCGACGAGGTGGGTGACGGGGCTGGTCTCGGTCATGCCGTACCCCTGGGTCACCGAGCAGCCGATCCTCGTCTTCACCTCCCGGGCGATCTCCGCCGCGAGCGGGGCGGCGCCGCACCCGATGTGGGCCAGGGCCGAGAGGTCCCGGCCCGAGACCGCGGGGTGCCTGGCGAGGGCGAGGGCGATGGGCGGGACGACCAGCGCCCGCGTCACCCGGTGGCGCTCGAGCAAATCGAGAAACTGCTCGAGGTCGAAGCGCGGCATGGTCACGAGCGTGGCGCCCGCGAGCAGGCCCTGGTTCATGATCACCGAGAGCCCGTAGATGTGGAAGAAGGGGAGCACGGCGATGACGACGTCGTCGGGCGAGAACGCGTGCACGGGCCCGGCCTGGACGAGGTTCGCGACCAGGCTGCGGTGGCTGAGCATCACTCCCTTCATCACCCCGGTCGTGCCGCTCGAGTAGGGGATCGCGGCGATGTCGACGGAAGCGTCGATCTCGACCCGGGGTGCCGCGGCGGGATCGCCGAGAAGGTCGTCGTAAGACCCCTCGCCGAGGACGAATACCTCCACCTCCTCGGAGTGCTCGGCCGCCGCCCGGGCGACGTCGAGGAAGGGCGGGGCGGTGAGGAGCATCCGCGCCCCTGAGTCTGAGAGCTGTCGGGCGAGCTCGTGCTCGGTGGAGAGTGGGTTGGCGGTCGTGCACCGGCCACCGGCGGCGAGCGTGCCGTGGAAGGCGACGGCGTACTCGGGGACGTTGGCCATGTAGATGGCGAAGGTGTCGCCCTTGGTGAAGCCCCGCGCCGCAAGGCCCGCAGCGAAGGCGCGCACCGACCGCTCGAGGCCGCCGTAGCTCAGCGCACGACCGGAGGGGCCGTCGATCAGGGCCGGCTTCTCGCCGAGTGCGGCCGCGCCCCCGAGGACGAACGTGCCGAGGTCCATGTCCGGAATCTCAGATTCGATCGGGCCGCCCGAGTAGATCATGACTCGCGCTCCTTCCTCGCCACGGGCCGGCGAGTCTACCGTCGCCGCTTTGGCCGGTGTGTCGGTCAGGAGGGGACCGCCGGGCCAATGACAGCGATCGGGGCCGGGCTGACAATGACCGCGCCCTCAATCCCCTGATCGCCCACGAAGGGACCGAGCCTTTATGAGCACCATCACCACCTCGAAAGAGGCGCCGCCCACCAGTGGATCGCCGCGCCTGCGGCGCAACGCCGTCGGCTTCTGGGCGCTGCTCGCGCAGTCGGTCGCCCTGATCTCGCCGACCATGACCGCGGTCCTGATCATCGGGCTCGCCTTCGCCGACTCCGGGCGGGGAACCTGGGCGGCTTATCTGTTCGGGACGATCATGCTCCTCTTCGTCGTGCTCGGGCTCAACCAGTTCGCCAAGCGCTCCTCGACGGCCGGCTCGATGTACGCCTACACCGCGCGCGGGCTCGGCCCGGCCGCGGGCATTCTCTCGGGGTGGACATTGCTCTGGTCCTACCTCTTCATCGCCACGGTCGGGCTTGCGGGCGTTGCCATCTTCGCCGCCCAGCTCATGGGATCGCTGGGGATCACGGGTCACGTCAGCCCGCTTGTGTGGTTCGCCATAAGCGGGGCGCTGTGCGGGACCATCGCTTGGAAGGACATCCGCATCTCGTCGCTCCTCACACTTGTGTTTGAGGCGCTGTCGGTGTCGTGCATCCTCGTCCTCGCCTTCATCATCCTCTTCAAGCACGGGGTCTCGGTCGACACCAACGCGCTCGCGCTCAAGGGCGTGACGATCAAGGGGATGGACTTCGCGATCGTCATCTGCATCTTCAGCCTCGTCGGGTTCGAGAGCGCGACTGCGCTCGGCGGGGAGGCCAAAGACGCTACCCGCACCGTGCCGCGTGCGGTGATGTGCAGCCTTCTGATCACGGGCGCGTTCATGGTCTTCATGAGCTACGTCGAGGTCTTCGCCACCCAGCACGGACCTTCGCTCGGCTCGCTCGCGGTGCCGCTCAACTCGATCGCGGGGGCCTACCACGTACCCGTGTTCAGGGGCCTGGTGTCGATCGGAGCGATCGTCAGCTTCTTCTCGCTCTCACTCTCGTGCCTGAACGCCGGCGCCCGGATCATCTTCCCGCTGGGCGGGCACGGATTCCTGCCCAAGCGGCTGCACGCCTCCCACCCGAAGAACATGACCCCGCACATGGCCCTTGCCGCCTACGGCGCCGTGATCCTGACGGTGGCCGTCGTGCTCCACCTCGCCGCGGGCTGGAACATGCTCACCGAGTTCGGCGACGCCGGCACCCTGGCCGCCTTCGGCTTCCTCCTCGCCTATTTCCTGATCGCGATCGCCTCGCCCTTCTATCTCAAGAAGCTGGGTGAGCTCCGCCGCCGGAACGTGGTCATCGCGGTGCTCGGGTTCGCGTGCCTGCTCGTGCCCACGGTGGGGAGCTTCTACCCTGCTCCACCTTCGCCGATCAACCTGTTCCCGTACATCTTCCTCGGCTACATGGTCATCGGGGGCGGCTGGCTCTTCCTCCTCAGCCGCAGGCAGCCCGGCACGCTCGGGGCGATCGAGGCCTCGCTCGAACGCGCGCTGGAGGCCTCCGTGCACGCGGCGGTGGACCCGGACCACGACCGGGTCTCGATCGACCAGCCCCCGGCCTTCGGCCTCGGGGCCGCCGCCCGGCCTGGGGTGACCGCCGCGACCCGGCCCGAGCAGATCTAGAGCGTCGGGCCGGCTGGCCGCGGTGCGATCAGGCGATGGACCTTCAGGCTCAGCCCGAGGCGCTCGCGGTCCTCGGAGAGCATCGGGTCGAGCTGGGTCAGCTCGCGGATCCGCTCGAGCCGGTAGGCGATCGTGTGGCGGTGGGCGAAGATGGCGGCGGCGGTCGCGTTCATGTTGCAGTTCGTGTCCAGGTAGGTCTGAAGCGTGCGCACGAGCTCGGTCCGGTACTGATCGTCGTAGCGCACGAGCGGCGCGATCGTCGCCTCGTAGAAGGTCTTGAGCTCCTCGGGGTGCGACGCGAGCACCCTGAGCAGGAGCTTGTAGGTCCCGCCCGCGATCTCGTCACCCATGGGCGCGTCGGATTGGCTGAGGACGTCGAGCACGAGTTCGGCCTCCTGGGCCGCGCATCCGAGCTCGGCGGGATCGGAGTAGAAGCCCGACAGTCCGACGACGCCGTGCCGGCGCAGCCGCGTCGCTAGGCGCTTGGCGAGCGCCAGGGTGCTGGCCGCGCTACCGTCCGCGGCGGCGGGGAGCGCCGCGTAGACGCGCGGGCGCGCCTCGCGCCCGACGCCTTCGCGCTGCTCGGCCAGCGCTCCCGGATACTCCTCGGCGATCGTCGCCGCCACCAGTCGAGGGCGGTCGGCGATGAGCTCCACGCACAGGATCACCGCTCCGCGGGAGAGATCGCAGCCGAGCCGGGCGGCGCGGCGGACGACCTCGGCTCCGCTGAGGTCCTGGCGGGTCAGGAGCTCCTCCAAGAACGACCCGCGCAGGCTCTGCTCGACGTCCTCCCGCGCGCGGGCGATCGCGAGCTCGGTCACCGCGGCGGCGGCGGCCATGTGAAGGAACTCCGGCGCATCGGCGGACGGGGCGACGGCGCCGCGGAGCAGGGCGACCGCGCCGACGACCTCCTCGCGCAGCCGGATCGGGACCTCGGCGAGCACGTCGGCGGGGACCGCCGCCGGGCGGCCCAGCGCGCGCTCGGCGACCCAGCGGGTGAGGCGTTCGCCGGCTGCTCGGTCCTCGGCCGGGGCGATCACCGTCCCCCGGGCGGGAACGACGATCGCCACCGTTCCCCCGGTGCTCGCGGCGGCAAGCTCGGCCACGCCCCCCAGGCCATCGCCGGCGAGCACCGCGTCGACCATCGCCAGGTGCGCTTCGCGCAGGCGCTCGAGCAGCCTGGGCGGGCGATCGTGAAGCAGCGGCGGCGCGCTGGGGACGATCGTGATCCCTCCCGCCGCCCGGCGATGCCGGGAGCGGACGGCGGCGCCGTCCGGGGTCATCTGACGCCCGCCGGCGCGTCGGTATTTGTGTCGAAGGAGCTCCGATTCATGACTGCGGACCCGTGGCCGGGGGTGACGCGCCAGTATTCCGAGCGAGCGAGCGTCGGTCATTGGCCCGGTGGCGAACATCCTCCCCGTTGCCTTCGCCACGCGCTCGGTCTCATTCGCGGACCCTTAGCCTGGCGCTAACAACACCGCTGTCTGATCAACGGATCCGATTCAGAGTCGCTTTATCCGCGGTTGTGACAATTGCGACCGTCCTGCCCACCGCGCGATCCCGGCCGGGGCGCGGTTGTCCGGAGCATTGAGAACAGCATCGACCCTCCGGCGCACGGAGTGAGACGTGGGGATGCATCACGAAGAGGGAACCTTGAGTGGGCGCTCGACGCCTGCGGGCGTGCTGGGCGGTGGCGAATTGCCCCCGCCCGCTTCCCGCACGTGCCGCGACGGGCTCGTGCTGACGTGCGCCGGCTATGACGGCGCCGTCCGCTGGCGCGAAGGTGAACGCCTCGAGCAGCTCTTCGAGCAGCGTTGCGACACTGTCCCGGACGCCCTCGCGGTGGACGGACCGGACGGGAAGCTGAGTTACCGCGAGCTCGATGCACGCGCCAACCAGCTGGCGCGCTTCCTGGGCACGCGGCAGGGCGTGCGCGCCGGTGACCGCGTGGCGCTGATGCTCGATCGGGCGATCGACGGGTACGTCGCCGTGCTCGCGGTGATGAAGCTCGGCGCGACCTACGTGCCGCTCGATCCCGGGTTCCCCGCCGATCGCGTGTCCTACATCGTCTCCGACGCCGAGGTGAGCGCGGTGCTGTCGCGCTCGAGCTTCGCCGGGCAGCTGGCCGGTTCTGACGGCGTCCGCCGGCTCTACCTCGACGGGCTCGAGGCCGAGCTCGCCGCCGAGCCGAGCCACCGCCTCGACGGCATAGAGGCCATCGACGAGCTGTGTTACATCATCTACACCTCGGGTACGACCGGCCGCCCCAAGGGCGTGGCGGTCAGGCACGCCGGCATCGTCAACTTCGTCCGCGTAGCGGCCGAGGTCTACGGCGTCACCGCCGAGGATCGCGTCTATCAGGGATTGACGATCGCCTTCGACTTCTCGGTCGAGGAGATCTGGGTCGCGTGGATGGCCGGCGCCACGCTGGTGCCCAGGCCGAGCTCGGGCAACCTGATCGGCCCCGAGCTCCACGAGTTCCTCTCCGAGCATCGCGTCACCGCGCTGTGCTGCGTGCCCACGCTGCTGGCCACCCTGGATGACGATCTCCCCGAGCTGCGCTTCCTCCTCGTCTCCGGCGAGTCCTGCCCGCCCGACCTCGCCCTTCGGTGGCACCGCGCGGGCCTGCGCTTCCTCAACGTCTACGGCCCGACCGAGGCGACGGTGAGCGCGACGTGGGCGCTCCTGAGTCCCGACCGGCCGGTGACCATCGGCGTGCCCCTGCCCACCTATTCCGTCGTCGTGCTCGATCCCGAGGAGGACCGAGCTCTCCCGCCGGGGTCGATGGGGGAGCTCGGCATCGCGGGGATCGGGCTCGCCGACGGCTACCTGGGCCAGCCCGAGCGCACGGAGCGCGCCTTCGTCCCCGACTTCCTCGACATCCCGGATAACCCGACCGGCCGCATCTACCGGACGGGCGATCTGTGCCGGGTCAACGGCGACGGGGAGATCGAGCACCACGGGCGGATCGACGACCAGGTGAAGATCCGCGGGTACCGCATCGAGCTGGGCGAGATCGAATCGGTCATGCGCCAGGTCCCCGGGATCGCCCAGGCGATCGTCACCACGTGCCGGCCCGAGTCCGGCGTCGAGGAGCTGGCCGCGTACTACAGCGTGCGGCCGCAGGCACCGGCCTGCGAACCGAGCGCTGTCTACGAATGGCTGGCCGACGCCCTGCCGGCCTACATGGTCCCGGCCTATCTCGAGCAGCTCGACGAGGTGCCGGTCATGCCCAGCGGCAAGGTCGACCGGCGGGCCCTGCCCGAGCCCCGCGGTCAGCGTCGCCTCGCCGCCGCCGCGCTCTACGTCGCGCCAACCTCGGATGTCGAGGCGCTGCTCGCACGCGAGCTGGCGGATGTCCTCGGCCTCGAGCTCGTTTCCGTTGAGAGCCACTTCTTCGACGAGCTCGGGGCCAACTCCCTGCTCATGGCGCGGTTCGCGGCGCGGCTGCGGCGCGCCGGCGGCGCTCTGCCCACGGTCTCGATGAAGGACGTCTATCTCCACCCCACTGTGCGCGGCCTCGCTGCTGCGCTCGGCGCTCCCGGACCGGGCGACGCCTGGGACGAGCCGAAGCTCCCCCCCGCGATCGGCACGCCCCGGTATGCGCTGTGCGGAGCACTCCAGCTCCTCGTCTTTCTCGGCTACGCCGGGCTGACTGCGCTCCTGATCGACGCCGGCGCCGCTTGGCTCATGGCGGCGCACGGGTGGCTCGAGGTCTACTCGCGCGCGGCGGTGTTCGGTGCCGGCGTGCTCCTGGCCACGGGACTGATCCCGATCGCCGCCAAGTGGATCCTCATCGGGCGCTTCAAGCCGCAGCGGATCCGGGTCTGGAGCCTCGCGTACCTCCGGTTCTGGATCGTCAAGACGCTCGTCGTCCTCAACCCGCTGCCCCACCTGCTGGCCGATACGCCGCTCTACTCGCTGTACCTGCGGGCGCTGGGGGCGAGGATCGGCAGTCGCGTGCTGATCTTCAGCCAGCACGTTCCCGTGTGCACCGACCTGCTGAGCATCGGGGACGACACGGTGATCCACAAGGACGCGTTCCTCAATGGCTACCGCGCCCGCGCCGGTGTGATCGAGATCGGACCGATCACCATCGGCGAGCGAGGCTTCGTCGGCGAGCGCACCGTGCTCGACATACACACGACCCTGGGGGACGGCGCTCAGCTCGGCCACTCCTCCTCGCTGCACGGCGGACAGGTCGTGCCCACCGGCCAGTGCTGGCACGGCTCGCCCGCCCAGCTCGCCCCCGCCGACTGCGACTACCGGACGGTGGCGCTGTCACCGGCCCGCAAGCTGCGCGCCGTGAGGTACTCCGCCGGGCGGCTCCTCCTCGTGGCCCTGGTCCTCGGGCCGGTCGAGGCGGCGGCAAGCGCCCTGCTCCTGACCCACCCGCGTCTGGTCGACCATCTCCCCGTCCTTGCCGTGCCGGCCATCGCCGGCGCGCTCGTGCTCGGGGCGGCCCTCATTAGCCTGGTCGTGGCCATCGGCGTCCCGCGTCTGCTCACGCGCGCGCTGGAGCCGGAAAGGGTCTACCCGGTCTACGGCCGGCACTTCAGCGTCCAGCGCCTCGTCGCGCGGACGTCGAACCACCGGTGGCTGAACCACCTGTTCGGAGATAGCGTCGCCATCGTCCACTACCTGACGGCGCTCGGGTACAGGTTCGGTGCGGTCGAGCAGACCGGCTCGAACTTCGGCACCGATGTCAGGCAGGAGGTCCCTGCGCTCAGCCATGTCGGGACGGGGACGATGGTGTCCGACGGTCTGTCGCTGATGAACGCCGAGTTCTCGAGCACGTCGTTCCGGGTCATGCCCGTCGTCGTCGGCGACCGGAACTACATGGGGAACGACATCAGCTTTCCGGCGGCGGCGCGGACGGGCGAGAACTGCCTGTTCGCCACCAAGGCGATGGTGCCGATCGGCGGACCGGTGCGCTCGGACGTCGGGCTGCTCGGCTCCCCCTGCTTCGAGATCCCCCGGTCGGTGCTCCGGGACAAGCGCTTCGAGGAGATCAGCGGCGGTGAGGAACTGGGGCGCCGGCTGGCGGCGAAGACGCGGCACAACGTGGGGACCATTGCACTCCATCTCCTCGTGTCCTACCTGCTCGTCCTCGGACTCGTGGCCATCGCCGTGAGCCCGCTCGGTGGCACCGGCGCGACGGAGTGGGCGAGCACGATTGCCTCGGCCGTGCTCGAGGTGACGTTCGTGGGCTGCTTGTTCGTGCTCGCCGAGCGCGCGGTCACCGGCTTTCGTGCGCTCCAGCCGCGCTTTTGCTCGATCTACGAGCTCGACTTCTGGCGCCACGAGCGCTTCTGGAAGGTCGCTCCCACGGGCTGGGTTCACATCTTCGATGGCACCCCGTTGAAGGGGGTCGTCTGGCGTCTGCTCGGCGTTCCCGTGGGTCGCCGCGTGTTCGACGACGGACTCGCCATCACCGAGCGCACGCTCGTCAGCATCGGCGACGAGGCGACCTTCAACATGGGCTCCCATCTTCAGAGCCACACGCTGGAGGACGGGACCTTCAAGTCGGATCACATCACCGTCGGTAGCGGATGCACGGTTGGAACGGGTGCACTCGTCAATTACGGAGTAACGATGGAGGACGGCTCGTCGCTCGACGCCGACTCGTTCCTGATGAAGGGCTCATGGCTAGCCGGGGGCGCCCGGTGGCGGGGTAACCCGGCCACCGAGGTGCGCTCCTGGCCGCACGAGAAGGGGGTAACAACCGCGATGGAGATCGATGTCAACGTGCCACCGGCACACATTCAGGACGTGAATCAATGAGTGTCTTCGAGGATCTCGAATCTGCCGTTCGCAGCTACTGTCGGAGCTGGCCCGCCGTGTTCGATCGAGCGCAGGGCGCGTGGCTCTACGACGAAACCGGCAAGCCGTACCTTGACTTCTTCTCCGGAGCGGGTGCACTCAACTATGGGCACAACAACCCCCTGCTCACGCGGCCTCTGCTCGAGTATCTGTCCTCGGACCGGGTGATCCATTCACTGGACATGTTCACCGTGGCCAAGCGCGAGTTCCTGGCCGATTTCGACGAGCTCATCCTGCGCCCACGGGACTTGTACTACCGAGTGCAGTTCCCCGGCCCGGGGGGCACGAACGCGGTCGAAGCGGCGCTGAAGCTCGCCCGCAAGGTTACGGGCCGCACCGACGTGATCTGCTTCCCGTGCGCCTTCCACGGCACCACCCTGGGCTCGCTCGCCGTCACCGGCAATCCTCTCCATCGGGGGGCCGCCGGGGTCCCGCTCGAGCACGCCATCGTCTTGCCCTTCGACCGTGCCGATGGTGGGTCGGTCGAGGAGGGCTTCATCTGGTTTGACCGGCTGCTCGAGGAGCGGGGCGAGGGACGCGACCGTCCGGCGGCCGTGATCGTCGAAACCGTGCAGGGCGAGGGCGGGGTGAACGTCGCCGGCGCCGAGTGGCTGCGCGGCGTGGCCGGGCGTTGCCGGCTCCATGACATGCTCCTGATCGTCGACGACGTGCAGATGGGTTGCGGGCGCACGGGTCCCTTCTTCAGCTTCGAGCCGTCGGGGATCAAGCCCGACCTCGTGTGCCTGTCCAAGTCCATCAGCGGCTACGGGCTGCCGCTCGCTCTCACCCTGATCAGACCGGATCACGACATCTGGGAGCCGGGCGAGCACAACGGCACGTTCCGCGGCTTCAACCCCGCTCTGATCACCGCCAGCGCCGCCCTGCGCAGCTACTGGCGGGACGACGCCCTCGAGCGCGTCAGCGTGGCGAGAGGAGGACGGATCGCCACCGTCCTGGCCGCGCTCGCTGAGTCGGTTCCCGGCACCGAGATCCGCCCTCGTGGCCGCGGCATGGTGCACGGCCTGGCCTTCGAGCAGGGAGAGCTGGCTCGTGAGGTGAGCGCGGCGGCCTTTGACCGCGGCCTGCTCGTGGAGACGGCGGGGCCGGCCGACGAGGTGGTCAAGCTCCTGCCGCCCCTGACCATCACCGACAGCGAGCTCGACCAAGGCCTGGCCCTGCTCGCCGACGCCATCCAGGCGGTGTGCTGAAGGCCCGCTGGTCAACGCTTCGGTTTTCGGGTACCGTGGACGGTCCAGCTTGGCGGTACGGCGCGAGCCGTAAAGTCGAGTGGCGGTCACGCTTCTCTGAGTGTCGGCCCGGTCAACGGCCACGCGATCAGAGGAGCAGGCATTGGAAGTCGAGCTTTCAGGTGGCCCGACGGCGGACGAGTTCGATCCAGTCGCGCATCCGATCGTTGATCGCGTGGTGACCGGCGTGATGACGCTGGTGCCCGCTTTGGCCTTGCTGTGGGCGGCTCGCAGCGCTTGGGGCGGATATCTCCACTGGCAGGATCTGGTGGTGTTCGCGATCACGTACCTGTTGACGGGCATCGGCATCACGGTCGGCTTTCACCGCTTACTGACGCATCGGAGCTTTGCCACCTATCCGCTCGCGCGCGGCGTGCTGGCCGCGCTGGGCTCGGCCGCGGCGGAGGGTCCGGTG
>Ga0302325_10004756_pt1 | contig 31250 bp, 23 predicted proteins | sample Palsa_T0_2_FD_201948 | JGI IMG/M metagenome (GOLD analysis project Ga0302325, IMG submission 201948) | Peat permafrost microbial communities from Stordalen Mire near Abisko, Sweden - Palsa_T0_2 | ecosystem: Environmental > Terrestrial > Soil > Palsa > Peat permafrost | place: Sweden: Abisko... | reverse complement strand
GTCCTCCCGCCCCCGCTCACGCGTCGCCCCCCCGACGCCCCGTCACGCGCCGGGCTGCGCCCGGCGCCCCGCCATGACGCGCTCGAGCAGCGCACGCGCCTGGCGCAGCTCGGCCGGGTGCACGAAGCCGGTCGCCAGCAGCGCCGGCCCGATCGCCGCGCAGACGAGCAGCCGGCCGAGCAGCCCGAGCGCTCCGTCGGTCGGCAGCAGCAGGTCCCCGGCGACGGCCAGTCCCCCGACCACGACCACCAGCTGCGCCAGGCGACCCCACTCGAATGTCACCGCGAACTGGCGGCGGGTCAGCAGATGCATGAACGCCAGCATCAGCGCGTAGGCGCCGCAGAGCGCGATCCCCGCGCCGGCCAGCCCGAGCGGTCCGACCAACGCCACCAGCAGCACGACGTTCGTGATCAGGCCGACGATCGCGGCCGGGAAGTTGCGGGTCGTCACCTTCGCCCGCCCGGCGATCGTCAGGAACACCACCCACAGCCCATACAGCGCCCAGCCCAGCGCGAGCCACGGCAGCGCCTTGTAGGCGTCGTAGAACGACGGCGCCGCCAGCACTCGCAGGACCCAACGGCCGAGCAGCGTCAGCGCGGCGACGACGTAGCCGCAGACCAGCAGGTAGTAGGTCGTGACCAGTCCGTACAGGCGGCCGGCCTCGGCGTCGTCGGTGACCGAGTAGGCCAGCGGTGGCCACGCATACTGAAACGCGTTGACGATGAACGCGACCGCGCCGGCCAGCTTGATCGCGATCGAGTAGATCCCGGCCAGCGACGGGCTGCGGTCGTGGTAGAGGTAGTAGCGGTCGACAATCGACAGCAGGTAGACCGACGCCTCGGCAGGCACCGTCGGCAGGCCGAACCGCATCAGCTCCGCGAATCGCTCGACGTTCGCAGACCCGCCCCGCCCACCCCGCAGCCGGCCGCGGAGCTTTAACCACAGCCACACGAGGATCACCGTGGTCGCGCCGTAGTTGCCGAGCAGGTAGCCCTCGGCGCCCTTGTGCAGTCCGATCACGAGCGTGATCGTGGCGGCCACCGTCAGCACCACGTTGGTCACCGACGCGGCCGCGTACAGTCGCAGCCGCTCGTCGACGCGCAGCAGCTGGTAGGCGAGCTCGAGGTTCGTGAACGACCACAGCCCGAGCACCGCGACGCGGAAGATCCCCGGGCTGCGATGGCTCAGCACGACCCCGCTCAGCGGCGCCGCGAACACCAGCAGCACGATCGACGCGATCGTCGTCGAGATCACGAGGAACACGACCGCGCGCCGCGCCAGCGCATCGCGGCGCTCGGGATCGGTGTCTGAGAAGTAGAACCGCAGGAACGCTTCGATCATCCCCAGCCGCGCGAGGATGCTGATCAAGATCACGCCGTTGGCCAGCAGCTCGATCGTCCCGTAGTCGCTGGTGCTCAGATACCGCGTGTAGAGCGGCAGCATCACGACCCCGATGACCTTCGCGAGCAGGTTCGCGAGCTGGTAGGCGCCGAGGGACGCCGCCAGCCGCTTCAGGTAGCCGGCCACGGCGGGTAACGCTAGTGGTCGCTCGCGTACGTACGGTCGCACCGAGAGGCGTGGCTGGGGGTGGCTGGCAAGGACGCAGAAACCGCGGTGTGGCTCTGCCACATGAGGTTCCGAGGACGCCGCCAGGCGCCGCCAGACGTGCCTCGAATGCGGGCGTGCGTGCGTGAGCGGCCGCTGGGGGACAGCCACGGCACCGGCCGTGTGTGACGTTCTCGTGAACGGGAGGATGGCTCCGGCCCGAGACCAGGAAGATCCCCCGGTAATGGACGGTCAGGAGCTGGTGCTGGAGCGCGGTTCGCTGCGGGTCGAGATCACGCCGCGGCCGTTCGCGTTCACGGTCAGGCGCGGCGGGCGGCGACTGCTGCGCGACGCCGGCGCCTGGATTGCCGAGGGCACCGTGCACGACCAGTTGATCCACTTGACCGAGGGCGTGATCGCCGCCGAGGAGCTGTCTCCGCTGGAGCCCGCTCGCTACGCCGACGTGGTCTCAGTGTCAGATTCGGGGGCCGCGCTGGAGCTGACGCTGCACGGCGGCCGTCACGCGCGCCTGTGGATCGAGCTCGATGGCGACGAGCGGATCGAGCTGCGGTTGGAGGCCGACGGGGCGCCGCTGCGGCTCGGGCTGGCGTGGGATCGGCGCTCGGACGAGCGGCTGGTGGGCCTCGGCGCCCGCCACGGCACGGAGTTCGACCAGAGCGGCAGGCGGATCCAGCTCGGCGCCGACCGGCGCTACACCGGGCCCGACTGCCCACCGGAGATGCTCGCCGAGGGGGGCATTCCCCAGGGCGACTGCGCGCCGATGCCGTGGCTGAACTCGAGCCGCGGCTATGGAGCGTGGGTGCGCACCGACGCCAACGGCACCCAGTTCGATCTGTCGGGATCACGGATCGCGGTATCGACGCGGGCCGCCGCCGGTCCGCTGCGAGTGACGCTGTTGTGCGCGCGGACGCCGGCGGCGCGGCTGCGGGCCTTCTGCCGTGCGACCGGTCTGCCGGCCCTGCTGCCGGAGTGGGGATACGGATTCTGGAAGAGCCGCGACTTCCATGAGCGCCAGGAGGACGTGATCGAGGATTGGGTCGGCTTCCGGCGCAACGAGATCGCGCTCGACGCGATCGTGATCGACTCGCCCTGGTCGACGCAGTACAACACCTGGGAGTTCAATCCCCACCAATTCCCGGACGCACCCGGGATGGTCCGCCGGCTGCGCGATGACGGGGTCCGCACCGTCCTGTGGTGCACGCCGTGGTGCAACCTGGACTCCAGCCAGGGCCAGATCCCGCCCCAGGCGGAGTCCGAGCGCCTGCACCGCGAGCCGGCGTCCAACTACGCCGAGGGCGTCGAGCGCGGCCACTTCGTCCGGGCGCCGTCGGGCGAGCCGTATCTGAACGAGTGGTGGATGGGGACCGGCTCGCCGATCGACTTCTCCAGCGCCGAGGCCGAGCGCTGGTGGCGCGAGCAGGTCAAGCGGATCCTGCGGCTTGGCGTGGAGGGGATCAAGGTCGACGACGGCGACGGCTTCTACATCGGCGACGAGGCCGTACTGGCCGACGGACGCAGCGGCATGCAGGCCGCGTGGGACCTCGGCACGCTGCACCGCGTCTCGATCCAGCGCGCGCTCGACGAGGTCCACCCCGGCGCCGGCGTGCTGTTCGGCCGCAGCGGCTGGACCGGCCAGCAGGCGATCGGGGCGACCTGGGGCGGCGATCAGCCGTCCGACTTCTGGTCGCTGCGCGTGCTCGTCGTCGCGACCCTCAGCGCTGCGGCCAGCGGCATCTCCAACTGGTCCCACGACGTCGGCGGCTACCTTGGGCACCGCCTGACCGAGCGCTGCCGCCCGGAGCTGCTGGCCCGGTGGCTGCAGTTCGGCTGCTTCACGCCGCTGATGCAGGCCCACTCGAAGATGCCCCAGGAGCCCTGGAACTACGGCGATCGGATCATGGCGCTGTACCGGGGGTACGTGCTGCTGCACGAGCGACTGGTGCCCTACGTGCGCGCCGCCGCGGCGACCGCCGCTCGTACGGGCTTGCCGATCATCCGGCCCCTGTGCCTGACCGACCCGTCGGACCCGCGCGGCTGGACGCTGACCGACGCCTACGGCTACGGGCCGGCGCTGTGGGTTGCGCCCGTGCTCGACGATGGCGCCCGCGAGCGCGAGGTGTCGCTGCCCCGCGGTGAATGGATCGAGACCTGGTCCGGGCAGCCCGTCCGCGGCGGCCGCGAGTGCAACGTGGCGGCGCCGCTGTCACGGATCCCGGTCTGGGTTCGGTCGGGTTCGATCGTCGTCACCTATCCCGCCTCGCACGTGGCGACCGGCCTCGGCGACGTCGAGGAACGGTCACGGCCGCTGGTCGCGACCCTGTGGGGGGAGCCGCGGCTCGGGTCGACCGCGGTGACGCTCGCCGACGGCACCCGGATCGGCTGGCGGCACGGGCGCTGGAGCGCACCGGACGACCGGGAGATCGTGTTCGAGGTGCGCGGCTGACGCCGCCGGCGGCGGCCTGCGTCGGCGCTTTTCGACGTTGTGTGCCGTATAGCCGGAACAACCACGAACTTCGCGGGCGGAGCGACCCCGGGGCAGTGAGAGAGTGGGTTACAGGCGCTTGTAGAGCAGCAGCTCGTCGCGGTCGTCGCCCGGGGCCAGGCGGATCGCCGCGGGGTGCCGGCCGATCTGCTCGTAGCCGAACCGCCCGTAGAAGCGCTCGGTGCCGGTGCCGCCGCGGACGCTCAGGACCAGGTGCTCGGTGCCGAGCTCACGTGCGAGACCGTGCAGGCCCTCCAGCAGCGTGCGGCCGGCGCCGGTGCCCTGTAGCTCAGGCGCGACCATCACGCGCAGCACCGTGCGCCAGTGACGTCGCAGCTCGGACTGGCTGACGACGAGGATCCCCATCCCGACCGCGGGACCGCCGGCGCCGCGTCGCAGCACGCCGAGCGTGTCCTGACCGCGGCCGACTCGGCGCAGCGCAGAGTCAAGCGTGGCCGCGATCTCGTCGGGGTCGGCGGGCGCGGTGAAACCGACCGCGCCGCCGGCGTCGGTGACGCGCACCCAGGTGTCCAGCAGCTCCTCGCGCAGCCGCGGATTGGCGGCCTGCCCGGGCGCGACGGCTTCGAACACGATCGGCGGATCGCCTGACACCGCGCCCATCTTCGCAGCGGCGTCGAGCGGGCGCGGGCAGGCGGGCGCGGCGGCAAGGGTGACGCCAGAGTCGAGGACCGGGGCCTCTCACACGCCAAATAGGCTTGTTTCTCGCCTCGCAACGGGTGAGTACCTGGCTGCCGGCCACTGCCGGCGCCCGCGGCCCCCGCGGCCCCCGCCGGCCACCGCGGCCACTGCCCCCGCGGCCCCGCGGCCCCCGCCGGCCACCGCGGCCACTGCCCCCGCGGCCCCGCGGCCCCCGCGGCCCCCGCGGCCCCCGCGGATCAGCGTGACAGCAGCGCCCACACGCGCGCGAGCAGCTCCTTGGCCTCAACGTTGTGCGCCAGCGAGGAGGCAAAGCCGGGGAGCCCGACGTCGACGACGAACCCGTGTCCCAGCGAGTAGCCGATCACGGCCGGCGATCTGTTCGAGACGCCGGCGGAGCTGAGCAGCCGGGCCGGCGGCTGCGGTGTGCCGAACGGCTGATAGGTCCGGTAGCCCGACAGGGCGGTCGCGCCGCCGCGGAAGAGCCCGAGCTTGTCCTGCTGCACGAGCAGCAACGTCCCGTGGGTCGGCTTGACCGCCAGCGGCCGGCCGTCGAGAAAGTCGACCGCGTGCGCGCGGCCCGGATCGCTCGCCTCGCCATCGGCGATCCTGACCGAGCGCTGCAGCGAGCCGATCCCGAGCGACAGCACGTGGCCGCCGCCCTGGACGTAGCGGCTCAGAGCGCTGCCGAACGACGAGGTCACCCACCGCTCGTCGCCGGCGAGCACGACCCCCGAGTAGTCACCGAGCGACGGGCCGTGCCCGTAGGCGTAGGCCAGATCGGTCGTCAGCTCGAACTTCATGCCGGCGCGGCGCAGGTAGGAGATCAGCGCCGCCTCCTGCTCGAAGCCCGCCGGCGGCGTCTGCACCAGCGGTCGCGCCAGCCGCACCGGCTCACCGGACAGCAGCGTGTTGGGGATCCCGTCGCCGTCGTCGTCGACCGGGTTGAGGCCCTGCCACGTCAGGGCCGGCAGCACCACCAGAACCCGCCCGTGCGCCGCCGCCGCCGAAGCCGCCGCGGACGACGCCGCCGACGAAGCCGCCGACGACGACGAAGCCGACGAAGCCGACGAAGCCGGCGAGGCCGACTGAGTCGCCGACCCCGCGACCATCGGCACCACGGTCCGGTGCGCCCCCCACCGCAGCGCCAGGTCATACAGTCCCGGCCCGCCGCCCGGCAGCTTCACCGTCAGCGCGACGGACTTCGACCGCCCGGAGCTGAGCACGTTCGGCGAGTCGACGCGTCGCAGCGCCCAGGCGTACTGGTGCTGCCGTGAGTCGACGCCGACGACCGTCGAGTGCCCCGGCGCGACCGGGGTCAGCTGCGGCTGCGCGGCGAGGTACCGGATCGTCACGCCCGCATGCGGGGTCGAGCCGGGCGCCGGATCGAGCGTCGCCGGCCAGCGGACCACGGAGCAGCTCGCGTCGGTCAGCCTCACGCCGACCAGGTAGGTGCCCTGCGGGGCCGGCCGCAGATGCGTGAGCGTGCCGTTCCAGACGCTCGTGCCGGCGCTGGTCGTCGCGAAGTAGGTCTTGACCAGCCTCAGCGTGCCCCCGGCGCTGGAGTGATAGATCTGGATCTGCGGACGGAGCTTGCCGGTCCCCGCGTACCTGATCGTCGCGTCCGCGCTGCCGGACGCGGGGATCACCGCCGGACGCTCGCCGCCGGGGCCGGTGACCGACGTGACCCGGATCGCCGGGCGGTGCGTCTGGACGGTCACCGGCAGCACGGTCCCACCCGAGGTGGCGATCACGTAGGAGCGACCCTGATGCAGCAGCGAGACCTTGACGTCGTAGGTGCCGTCGGGGGCGACCTTGCCGGCGCTGGTGCGTCCGTCCCAGATGAACTGCCGGCGTTTGGGCCGCGGCTTGGCGATCATCGCGACGTCGCTGGCGATCGTGTCGACGACCTGCCCGCCTGGCGTGACGATGTAGACGTCGACCGAGTCGTTGCGGTGCAGCAGGTAGAACGAGATCTTCATCCGTCGAAAGCTCGTCGGCCTGGGTGTGCCGTGAGGACCCGGATACGGGCAGACCCCGCCCGAGATCGGGTTGATCGTCGACGGGTGCGGCGACGGCTGACCGGCGATCAGCGGGGTGGAGACCTTCAGGTGCTGGATGAAGAAGAACGCAGCGGCGGTCGCGATCGCCAGCGCGACGAACGCCGCGACCGGCAGCCGCTTCACAGCGTGACGACCGCCGTGTTGGGGACGTCGAACTCCCAGAACGCGTCCAGCGGCTTGTGCTCACGCCAGCAGAGCATCGCCCGGATCGCGCCGCCGTGGCAGACGGCCAGCGCAGGCAGCGGCCCGCGCGCGCGAATGTCGGTCAGCGACGCGATCACGCGGTCCTGCAGATCCTGCAGCGACTCGCCGTTCGGAAACGCGAACGACAGGTCGGCGCCACGCCAGGCCGCGTACGCGTCCGGGTCAGACGCCTTGATCTCGTCGAACAGGTAGCCCTCCCAGCGGCCGCGGTTGCCCTCACGCAGGCGCCAGTCAAGCAGCGGGCGCAGGCCGATCGCGGCGCCCGCGATCGAGGCCGTCTCACGCGCACGACTCAGATCCGATGCCCACAGCGACGCGATCGGCTCCGAACGAGCCGCCAGCAGCCCGCCCAGGTCGAAGGCCTGGCGCCGACCGAGTTCGTTCAACGGCGTGTCGGTCCATCCCTGGAACCTGCCCGGCGGCAGGTTGTCTTTGGTCTCGCCGTGACGGGCGAGGATCACGCCGTCGAGATCGAGCGCCATGGTCTGAGCCGTCGAGCCGTCGAGCCGTCGAGCCGTCAGCGGGTCGGGTCGACGTCGTCGGGCACCGCAACGGCCGTGTCGGCGCGGAGGCCGACGCGCACGGTCTCGAGCGAGAGGACCTCCTCGGGCGCGATGTTGCCGAGGTTGACGTCGGGCCCCAGCCGCCGGACGAACCAGACCTGCTGGTCCTTGCGCGGCGCCTCGAACAGGATCTTGGTCCCGTCGATCGCGTGCAGGATCTCGTCGACGAGGCCCTGGCGGACCTCGCCGTCATGGCGGAAGATGCCGACGCTGCCCGACTCACGGGCCTCCGCGATCACCTTCCAGGCGCCCGCGGCGAGCTCTGACTCGATCTGCTCCACCCAGCGGAACGGGGCCATGATCCGGGTGTCGTCCTTGGAGCCGACCTCCGAGAGCACCGTGAACTCCTTGGCCAGCGACACGATCAACTCGAGCTTGCGGTCGTGATCGAGGTTGATCGTCCCGTCCGACAGCTCGATGTGCTGCAGCCCGAGCTCGTGCAGCTTGGCGACGAGCGCGTCAAGGCGGTTCTGGGCGATCGCGAGCTCGGTCAGCGTGCCGCCGAACATCACCGGGATGCCGTGCTCCCGATAGCGCGCGAGCTTCGCCGCCAGGTTGCCGGTCGCCACCGCCGTGCCCCAGCCGAGCTTGACGAAGTCGATGTACTCGCCGGAGACCTCCACCAGCCCGTCGACTTCGGCGACCGACAGACCGCGGTCGAGGACGTGGGTGATCCCCGACTCCCGGGGCTTGGTCGTGCGCGGGGGCAGCTTGAGCAGGTCCTTCATAGTCATCCTCCGGGGGAATGACGCGCTTACGTGGCGTCGGAGTTCAGGTCGGCGCCGACGGTCACGATGACCTGGTCGGGGCAGGATGTCGGGGCGCTCATGCACGCCACGGTCTGGTTGGCGGCCGAGACCGGCTTGACGGCGGTCTGCTTGAGCCCAAGCGTGTGGGCGACGGCGTACGCGTCGTTCTTGGCGCCGGACACGCTCGGCACGTAGCCGACGATCGTCGTCGACATCGACTGGTCGGCGGCGTTGCCGGTGGTGCCCTGCTGGAAGCCCTTGGCGGAGAGCTTGTCGCTGACGGCCGCCGCGAGGTTGGCCGTCGTCGTGCCGTTGAGCACCGCGACCGTGACCGTCGCCGGATTGATGTTGATCGTCACGCTGCCGGCCTTGCCCTTCTTGGCCGAGCCCTTCGCCTTGTGCTTGGCCGACGTGGACTGAGTGGAGGCGGCCGTCGCCTTGTGCTGCTTGTTCGAGCTGCCGCGGAGCACGATGACAGCGACGACCGCGATCGCGGCGACCAGCACGATCAAGGCAGCGATCAGCGTGCGGCTGATCCGTCGACGGCCGGGACCCTCGGTCCCGGCGCCGTAGTTGCGCCGCGGCGAGGTGACCCCGCCGGCCTGGCCTGGACGGCCGGCGCCGCGCGGAGCTCCGGGGTCGGCCGCGCTCCCGAGCCGCCGAGGTGGGCTGCTGTTGCCGCCGGCCGCCGCCGTCGCGGGCGGAGGGGCCGGCGGTGCCACGACCGCTGCCCGCGAGTCGCCGTACCCGGCCGATCCGGCGGTGGGCAGCGCAGGCGCGGGTGTGCCGCCCGTGCCCGCTGCGGCGGCAGCCGCGACCGCGCGCAGCTCCTCGTCGGTCGGGGGGATCAGCTTCGTCGCCGAGCTCAGCGCCGGTGCGCCGACGCCCACGGGCGCGCCGAGCACGACCGTGCGCCGCGCGGCGGACGCCGGAGCGGGTACGGGCGCGACCCCATCGGCACCACCTGCGCTCGTCGCCGACGCGACGCCTGCGCCGGTCGCCAGCGCCGCGGCGCCCGCCGGGACTCCGGCTGGCGCACCGTGACCGCCGAAGGCACCCGCGGCCGCGGGCGGTGGCACCGGGGCGAGCACGCCTCCGGCACCGGCGGCAGCCGGCGCCGGGGTCACGCCGGGGGCCCCGCCCGCCTGCGGGACGCCGCCGGTCCGCTGCGCGCCACGCAGCCACTCCACCCGCTCGTGCAGCACCGACAGCTCGTCCTCGGCGTACTCGGCGCGACGTCGCAGCTCGGCCGTCTCACGGGCGTGCGCAAACAGCAGCAGCACCATGATCGCGACCGCGATGATCGCCGCGAAGCCAACGTAGTCGCCCACCCGCGAGATGAAGTGGTGGACCGAGAGGGCATATGGCAGGGCAGCCATCATCCGCGGGCAGTCTACGGAGCGCCCCCGCCGCCTTCGCCTCCGACCGCGCGGGACGCCGGCGACTCGGCTGCGTCGGCCCGCGGCGGGCGGTCCTGCGGACCGCTCTGCGCGCGCGTCACTCGCAGAACCGAGAGCTCGGCCACCCGCTGCGCCAGCGTCGAGGTCTGGCCCGCCAGCACGAGCAGGTCGATCTCGTCGAAGATCTGCTGCACCCAGTCGGGATCCAGGGGCTCGTGGCGGGCACGCAGGATCCGTTCCTGCGTGGTCGGCTCGGCGGTCTCGTAGGAGTGATTGAACAGGTCCTCGGAGAACTTCTCGCCACTGCGTGCGCCGACCTCGACGATCCCGATGTCCTCACCGGGGCGCAGCCCCGACAGCGTGATCATCTCCTTGGCGAGGTCGATGATCCGCACCGGCTGGCCCATGTCGAGCACGAACACCTCGCCGGAGCCGTCGCGCAGCGAGCCGGCGCGGAGGATCAACTGGACGGCCTCGGGGATCGTCATGAAGAACCGAGTCATGCGGCTGTCGGTCACGGTCACGGGGCCGCCGGCCTCGATCTGGCGGCGGAAGATCGGGACGACCGAGCCCGAAGACCCCAGCACGTTGCCGAACCGGACGGTCGCGTAGCGGGTCTGCGGGTGGATCGCCGCCTCGCCCTCGACGGCCCACTCGGCCAGCGCCTTGGAGGCGCCCATCACGGTCGCGGGCTGCACCGCCTTGTCGGTCGAGACCAGCACGAAGCTCGAGACGTGCAGCTCGCCGCACAGCCGTGCCACCAGCCGGGTTCCGAGCGCGTTGTTGCGGATCGCCTCGACCGGGTTCTGCTCCATCATCGCGACGTGCTTGTAGGCGGCGGCGTGGAACACGACCGCCGGCCGGTACTCGGCCAGCACCTCGCGCATCCGCTCCTCCTGCTTGCAGTCGGCGACGACCGGCACCGAGGTGCGGACGTGGCGCTCCTCCTCGAGCTCGCGGTGGATTTCGAACAGGTTGTCTTCGGCGTGGTCGACCAGCACCAGCCGGTGCGGACCGATGCGCGCGATCTGGCGGCTGAGCTCGGCGCCGATCGAGCCGCCGGCGCCGGTCACCATCACGACCTCGCCGCGGAGGTAGTCAGAGGCACCGTCGAGCTGCTCGGAGACCGGCTCGCGGCCGAGCACGTCCTCCAGACGGATCTCGCGCAGCTGGCGGGTGATCTGGTCCAGCCGCCCGGACCCGTCGCGCAGCAGCTCGAACACGGTCGGAGTGGTGCGGACCGGGATCCCGCGCTGACGGCAGGCGGTCACGACACGCGCGCGCAGCACGCCGGGCGCGGACGGGATCGCGATCACGACCTCGTCGGGTTCCGTGTCGTCCAGCACCCGCGCCAGATCGTCCTCGCGCGTGGTCCCAAGCACCTTGAGGCCATGCTCGTCCTTGGTCTTGCGCTTGGACGGATCGTCGTCAAGGAAGCCGACCGGCCTCAGCCCGAGCGACTTGTTGCGCAAGAGCTCACGCACGACCAGTCGCCCGCCCTCGCCGCCGCCGACGATCAGCACCTCACGAGCGCCGGCATCGGCGCCGAACAGGCGGACGCGGCCATCGGTCACCAGCTGCACGGCGAATCGGGCGCCGAGCAGCAGCGCCATCGACAGGAGCAGGAACAGCGCGATCACGCTGGCGGGCAGATACGGGTTCGTCGTCCCGAGCGGCAACCAGTTGCCCTTGGACCCGTGCAGTCCGGCTGCGACCGTCACCGGATGGATCAGCGCGATCAGCGTGACCGCCCCGAGCGTCGCCAGCACGACCCCCTTGAGCACCGCCTCGTAGTCCCGCTGGCCGACGAACCGCCAGAGCCGCTCGTACTGCCCGAACACCATCAGCGCCGCCAGCACGAGGATCACCACCCACCAGGCCGTGTGCGTGAACAGCAGCCGGTAGCGGTGGTCGTACCCGATCTTGACGATCGTGCCGGAGTTGTCGCGGTAACGGATGTGCGTCCCCCACGGGTGCCCGGCGAAGCGCAGCCAGAAGGCGAGGAAGTACGCGAGCGCGACCAGCACGCCGTCCACCACCAGCTGTGGGAGCGCATGCCGGTGGACGGGGAAGGCCGCGGAACTGATCCGTCGGCGCATGCGGCGAAAAGTCTAGAGCCGGTACCCGCGTCCGCCGAGCATCAGCCCGGGATCGGGGTGTCAGGGATCGGTGGGGTCGGAATCGGGGGCGTGCGGTTGACCGACAGCGTCCCGCCGGCGCTGTTGTTCGGGTATGTCCAGACGCCCTTCATCCGCTGGCAGAAGGCGAGCTTGGATCGCTGCGTGTGCCACGGCCACGCCGCCCAGCCGTCGGGCAGCGCCGTGAACAGCACGATCGGCGTGTGGCGCATGTGCAGCTCCTTCTGCGGCTGGTGTCCGACGTTGCCGTCGTTGAGGTGCGTCAGCCAGCCGAGCAGCGAGACGTGCTCGATGTCGGTCACCGGGGTGCCACAGTCGCGGACCGCCTTGTAGCCGCCGATCGCCTTGATGAAGCCCGACAGCTCGTCGAACTGGTGGGTGCGGGCCTTCTGCGAGACGAGGTCGCGATGTTCGATCTGGGCGCGGTGGTGCAGGCCGGGGATCAGGCACGCCAGCAGCGCGATGCCGACGACGGTGCCGGCCGGCCACGGCACGTGCACCCGCTGGGGCAGCTCGCGGACCAGCCAGCCGATCCCGATTCCGGCCAGCAGCACCGAGCCGACGGCCGGCTCGAACAGGTAGCGCGGGACCGCCGGCGTGCCCAGCAGCGCGAACGCGATCTCCACCAAGACCCAGAGGACGATGCAGAACCCCACCCCGATCACGAGCGCCTGGTCGGACCGCAGCACCGCCAGCAGCCGCTCGTCGGCGCGCGGCAACAGCCTGCCGCGGCGCGGCATCAGCTGACCTACCCCGGCCCGCGCCAGCCGCGGCACCGCCCAGACCAGCGACCAGCCGAGCGCGATCAGCGCCAGCACCCACACCGGCCACAGGTTCAGCGCCGTGAACCGCAGGATCGTGCCGCCGACCTTGCCGCCGGTGATCGCGCGCGGGGAGTCCTGGGCGAGCTGATAGGCGACGAACGGTCGTCCGTTCGTGATCCCCGGCACACCGAACCAGGCGAACAACAGAACCAGCCAGACGCCGACGATGTACCAGCGCAGATCACGGCGGTAGCACCAGCACCAGCCCGAGTACAGGAACAGGATCGGCCAGTCCTCAGGGCGGCCCAGTCCACAGAGCAGGATGAACAGCATCGCGAGCCGGCGCTTGCCCTGCATGTGGAAGTCGATCGCCGCCAGAATCAACGACACGATCATCGTGTCTGACTGATGGCTGAGCAGGTAGTGCAGGTACGGGTCCAGCGTCCCGTTGATGTTGTCCTGGATCCCGTACATCCCGAACCCCGCGAACAGCGCCGCCAGAATCGCCGGGTACAGGTAGTTGCCGTCGCGGTTGACGACCTTGAACGCGATCCGCGCGGCGAAGATCGTGCCCGAGAACGACACCGCGATCGACACGGTCATCCAGATCCACAGCTGCAGGTGGTTGCCGAACAGCGCCGCCGGTGCGGTCACGATCAGCGGCAGCGGCTTCCACGACGGCGCGCCAGCGAGGCTGAGGCTGCCGTGGATCGTCTGATAGCCCCAGATCAGCCAGCCGTACGGGTCATAACCGGGGCGGGTGTCGGCGACGCGAGCGACCACGCCCGAGATCACGATCTCGGCGACCGCGACGAACCACCAGATATGGCGCACCACGAACGGCTTCGAGCCTGTCGCCGGTTCGGTGGCGGACGAGCTTCGATCCCCTCCGGACCCGGAGGTATGCGGCGTCTCTAGCGTGGTGTCTGACACGAGGCTCCGGGCACGGTAACAGGCGCACCGATTGACTTCGGCAGCCTGACAAATGGTCCTGGCGAACCTAAGTGGACACTAACCGCATCCCCGGCGGCCGACCGCCGGCGCGCACAGCAGCCGCGTGAACACCGCCGGATCGCGCCGGATCCGCTGGGCCGCCCTGGCCGCGCCTGACGCAGGCGTCGCCGCGTCTCGCTTGGCGACCACGACCTGATCGGGCGATTGCAGCTGCCGCAGCCGGCCGTCAGCGATCAAACATTCGTCGACCGCGCCCAGCCGTCCCTCGAACACCGTGAACACCGGCGTGCCGAGCGCGACCGCCTCGCGATTCATCGTGCCGCCCGCGGACACGACCAGATCGGCGTAGGCGATCAGCGACTGGGCGTCTATCGCGCGCTCGGGGATCACGAAGCCGCCGCGCTGCACCAGCTGGGCGCGCTGCTCCGGCGTGCGCGGCAGCACCACCGCCTGGCTGCCGCGCACGCGCTCGAGCACCGCGCCGAACAGGTCGTTCTCGAAGCGGTGATACAGCGACACCGCCGGCGGCGTGCGCACGACGACGATCGGCTCCGCCGGATCCAACCCCAACTCGGGCAACACCGACGGCGAAGGCTCGAAGTCGGCGAGGTAGTACTCCTCCTTGAGGCCCTCGTACGCGTGCAGCTTGCCGCGCGCGCCGTAGCGCTCGAGGCGGGCCGGCGGGATCGCGTCGGGAACGACGACCGCCTGCGCCAGCCGGCAGTTGACGTTGTGCTGGACCGTCGCCCACTCGTAGTCGAACGTGGTCGTGCACGGGATCCGCAGCAGCGCCGCCGCGACCGTGATGTCGTTGGAGCCGTGGCCGATCGCCAGGTCGAAGCGACGCCCCGACGCCCATCGGGTCAGCGCGCCCGAGCGGGCGACCAGGCCGCGGGCCTTATCGGCCAGCCGCGCGCCACGATGGGCGCCGATGTCGGTGTGGCCGATCCCGAACCGGTCACACAGCGCCAGCGTCTGGGCGAAGTCACGGGCGGTGACCTGCACCTCGTGACCGTCGCGCCGCAGCTGCTCGATCACCGGGCGCAGCACCAGCACGTGCGGCGAGTTGGTCAGGTCGACCCAGACGCGCATTGGCGGCGAGGTGGCTTGGGGGTGGGTGGGTGGGATCCCATCCCGGGTTTCAGACCGCCGAGGCGATCGCGGCGACCACCTCACGCGCCTGCGCGGCACCGAGCACCGGGCTGATCGGCAGCGCGATGTTGTCGCGGCCGAGCGCCTCGGTCACCGGCAGCGGCGCGGCCGCGTCGACGAACGGCGCCATCGAGGGCTGATGGTGGCACTGCGTTCGGTAGTACGCGCGCGCCTGCACACCGGCCTCGTTGAGCGCGCGCAGCAGCGCGTCGGCACGGGGGTGGGTGACGACGTACAGATGCCAGGCCGGCGCGGCGCCGGGCTGCGGACGCGGCACGGTCACGTGATCGGCGAGGCCCGCCTTAAGGTACGCCGTCGCGCCTGCGCGACGGCCGTCGGCCCACTCGTCCAGCCGCCGCAGCAGCACCCGCAGGACGGCCGCCTGGACAGCGTCCAGGCGCGAGTTGTAGCCCACGTACTCGAACGTCTCCTTGTCACGGGAGCCGTGGAAGCGCAGCTGCCGCGCCAGTTCGGCGACCCGGTCGTCGTCGGTCGCGATCGCGCCGCCGTCGCCGAAGCAGGGCAGGTTCTTGGAGGGGTAGAACGAGAACGTGGCGGCGTCGCCCAGCGCGCCGGCGCGCTTGCCGTCAGCGGTGGCGCCGGCGGCCTGGGCGGCATCCTCGAGCACCGGCAGCCCGAGCTCACGCTTTAGATCGCCGCACGGCGCGGGAACGCCGAACAGATCGACGGCCATGATCGCGGACGTCTTGCGAGTCAGGGCCGCCCGCACGCTCTCCACGGTGACGTTGCGGGTGTCGGGATCGACGTCGCAGAACACGGGCCGCGCGCCGATGTCGGCGATCGCCTCGGCCGAGGCGTAGAACGTCAGCGACGGCACGACCACGTCGTCGCCCGGCTTGACGCCCAGCGCCCGCAACGCGATCGCGAGCGCGTCGGTCCCGTTGGCGACGCCGACCACATGCCCGACGCCCAGGTAGGCGGCGAACTCCTGTTCGAACGCCGCCACCTCGGGGCCGAGCACGAACCGGCCCGAGCGCACGACATCGCCGATCCGCTCCAGTATCTCCTCGCGCACGGGCGCGAGCGGGGTGTCGGTGTCAAACAGCGGGACCGCCATCTCGACGGCCACCTTAGCCACTCGCCCGCGGGCCCTCATCTGCCGCTCATCGGCGTGCCGCTACGCTTGGCGGCGGTGTTCATCGCCTTCGCCTCGGTGACCAGCGGGCTGGTCACGCTGGCTACACATATCATCAATCACCTCGGGTACACCGGGGTCGGCCTGATGGTCCTCTGCTCCGGCGTGATCGCCGTTCCGGGGACCGAGGCGCCGATGCTGTTCGCGGGCTTCGACGTCCACAACGGCAAGCTGACGCTGCTCGGGATCGTCCTGGCGGGCGTGATCGGGGACGTCATCGGCGCGACGATCGGCTACTGGATCGGCCGCCTCGGTGGGCGTGAGCTGATCGAGCGCCACGGTTCGAAGGTCCACATGTCGACCGCGGACCTCGACCGCGCGCACCGATGGTTCGAACGCTACGGCTCGCCCGTGATGTTCGTCGGGCGCTTCACGCCGCTGGTCCGGATGGTGTTCCCGTATGCCGCCGGTGTCTCACGGATGCCATATCCGCGCTGCATCGCGTTCGCGGCGCTCGGATCGATCGGCTGGATCGGCGGCCTGGGTCTGCTCGGCCGGGCGGTCGGCAGCCAGTGGCCCAGTTGGCGCAATCATCTGGAGTACGTCGATTACGCGGCGCTCGCGATCCTGCTGGCCGTGATCGCGTACCTGATCTACCGCCACGTGCAGCGCGTCCGCTCCGGTCGCGATCGCTCAGCGTCTGAGCGGCCGGTCGATGTCGTCGCCGACTGACACGCGGCCGCCCGCCGAGACCCCGCCGCGGCCCGCCGGGCACGGGTCTGCCGCCGAGGGCAAGACCGAGCCCGCCCGCCCGCAGGTCAAGCTCGGCGAGGCGATCGCGCTCGGGGCGCTGCACGGGCCCGCCGAGCTGATGCCGATCTCCTCCTCGGGGCACGTCGCGCTCGTCCCGTGGCTGTTGCGATGGGACTACGCGCAGGCCGATCCCGATGTTCGCAAGGCGTTCGAGGTCGCGCTGCACGCGGGGACCGCGGCGGCGCTGCTGATCACGCTGCGCGCCGAGGTCGCCGAGACCGTGACCGGGATGACGCTTCGCCGCGCGGCCTGGCTGGCGGTCGCCTCGGCGCCGGCCGCGCTGGTCGGCTTCACGCTGGAGGGGCCGATCGAGCGGCGGCTCGGCACCCCCCCGACGATCGCGGGCGGGATGATCGGCGGCGCAGTCGCGATGGCGTTGGCCGACCGCAAGCCCCAGCAACGGCCGGCGGACGACGCCGGCTGGGCCGACGCGGCGTGGCTCGGGATCGCCCAAGCGTGCGCGCTGTACCCGGGGGTCTCACGCAACGGTGCGACGCTGACCGCCGGCCGCATGCGGCGCTTCTCCCGTGAGGACGCAAACCGGCTCTCGCGGCTGCTCGCGCTGCCGGTGATCGGCGGCGCCACCGGCCTGAAGTCGCTGCGGTTGGCGCGGCGCGGGGTGCCGGCCGGGACGGCGCTCCCGTTCGCCGCCGGGGCTGCCGCCTCGTTCGCCTCGACGCTGCTGTCGACACGGGTGATCCGGCAGGTCGAGCGCGACCGCTCGTTGGCGCCGTACTGGGGCTACCGGCTGGCGCTTGGCGGCGTCGCCCTGGCGCGCGCGGCGCGCGGCTGAGGGCGCGATCAAGGCGGGGGCACAACCGGTTGTCCGCGAGCTCGCGCGCGCGGCCGGTCCGGCCTGTAGACGACAATTCTGGAGCATGGGCGCGCTGGGGCCGGCCGGCCTCTGCCAACGGACACACCGACCGGGACGGCATGGTCGTCGACGACCCGCGCTCGACCGCGCCGGGCCGCTTGCCGGATGCCGCAGAATAGGACCTTCAGTGGGCACCAGAGTCGACCCAAGGTCAGACGGATGAGCACGATGCTCGGAACGAGCCTCAGCGGCCGCTACCGGCTCGAGGCGCGGATCGCGGCCGGCGGCATGTCGACCGTGTACCGGGCGTTCGACGAGACGCTCGAGCGTCGGGTGGCGGTCAAGCTGATGCACCGCGAGGTGGCGACCGACTCCGACCAGCTCGAGCGCTTCAGGCGCGAGGCGCGCGCGGTGGCGCAGCTGTCGCACCCGCACATCGTCGCCGTGATCGACACCGGAGATGATGGGGATCCCACCCACCCCCGTCCGTACATCGTGCTCGAATACGTCGAGGGCGAGACGCTCAAGGACCGGATCCGCCGCAACGGGCGGCTACCGATCACCGAGGCGATCGCGTACGCGATCGAGATCGCGCGGGCGCTCGGACTCGCCCACGCCCAGCACATCGTCCACCGTGACGTCAAGCCCCAGAACGTGCTGATCGACCACGAGGGGTCGGCCAAGGTGACGGACTTCGGGATCGCCCGGACGCTCGAGGAGGACGGACTGACCGCCGACGGCCGCGTGCTCGGCACGACCGACTACGTCTCCCCCGAGCAGGCGCTCGGACGCCACACCACGGGGCAGTCGGACCTGTACTCGCTCGGCGTCGTGCTCTACGAAATGCTGACCGGCGAGGTTCCATTCGGTGGCGAGAGCCAGGTCGCGGTCGCGATGAAGCACGTCCGCGAGGAGCTCCCCGACGTCCAGGTCAAACGGCCGGAGATCTCGGCCGCGCTGGCCTCGGTCGTCGAGACCGCGACCGCCAAGCGCGAAGCGGACCGCTACGCCGACGACGCGGAGATGATCGCCGACCTCGAGGACGTGCTCGAGCTGGAGACCGCGCGCGCCGGCGGCAGCTTCAACGCCGAGGCGACGTCGGTGATGCGGACGCTGCCCGCGAGCACCCAGCGCCGGCTGCCGCTGCGCCTGCGGCACCCCTGGTACATCGTGTTCGCGGTGATCCTCGTCGCCGCGGCCGTCGCCGGGGTGCTCGTGTTCCTCGCCAACCGCACCCATCACGGCACCCCGGCGCCGCCCCAGCAGCCGGCGCCGAAGGGCACGCCGACCCTGATCACGCCGTGCTCGACGTGCGCGCACGACTACAACCCCGACGCGCTCTCGGGCCCCAAGAACCAGCACCCGAGCCTGGACAACCTCGCGATCGACGGCAGCCTGTCGACCGCATGGACGACCGAATCCTACGACGGCGATGTGCTCGGCAAGCCGGGCGTCGGACTGTACGTGAGCTACAAGCCGGCGGTGGCGGCCGGCTCGATGGTGGTGCACACGTCCACCCCGGGCTACTCGGTGCAGATCTACGCGACCAACCAGACGCCGAACCCGAACACGTTCAACTCCGGGCCGGATGGCTGGCACAAGCTCGCGACGGTGCCGTCCATCAAAGCCACACAGACGATCCGGCTCCGCACCGACGGAGCGCGCTACCAGTACTACCTGGTCTGGATCACCGCCCTGAACGACCACAGCTCGGTCGCGATCAACGAGATCTCGCTGTACACGTAGCTAGTGGCCCCTCACGTAAGTACGGTCGCACCGAGAGGTGTGGCTGGGGGTGGCTGGCAAGGACGCAGGACCCGCGGTGTGGCTCTGCCACATAAGGGTCCGAGGACGCCGCCAGGCGCCGCCAGACGCGACTCGAATGCGAGCGTATTTGCGTGAGGGGCCACAGGTGGCCCCTCACGACGTGGACGTCTTCGAGGTCGTCGCCGACGGGGACGTCTTCGAGGTCGTCGTCGACGAGGACGAGGACGAGCTGGTCGACGACGACGAGGATGAGGACGAGCTGGCGGCGGTTCCGATCACGATCGTCACGGTCGAGCCCTTCGCCCGCTGCGAGCCGCCAGGCGGCGACTGGGTGACGACCCTGCCGACCTTGGACTGGTTGGTGACCGACCGCGTCGTCGTGTGGGCCACGAGCCCGGCGGCCTGGATCGCCTGCTCGGCCTGTGCGGTCGTGTCGCCCGTGATCGACGGCACGGTCGCCTTCGCGGGCGCCTGAGCGATCACGATCGTCACAGTCGAGCCGGCGGTCGCGGTCGAGCCGCCACCGGGATTCTGGCTGAGCACCGTGCCCGACGGCTGCGAGCCGGTCGTCTTTGACTCGGTGTTGACCGTGAATCCGGCGTCGGTCAGCGTCGAGCTGGCGGCCTGGGCGGTGTCGCCGACGACCCCGGGCACCTTCTGCTTCGGCGGGCCGGTCGATATGAACAGCGTCACCTGCGTTCCCCGCGGCACGGTCGCGGCGGCCGGCGGGCTGGTCTTGATCGCCTGAGCCGCAGGGGTCCCGCGGGAGGCCTGCGGCACGACCCGGGTCACCTTCAGATGGACCTTCTTGAGCGCGGCGGTCGCGGCGGCCTGGCTCTCGCCCTGGACGTTGGGCACGATCACGGTGCCCTGTCCACTGGAGACCGTCAGCGTGACGGTCGAGCCCTTGTCGGCCCGGCTGCGGCCGGCCGGGTCCTCGTTGACGACGATCCCGCGCGGCTTGCGGCTCTGGACGCGGACCTCGGCCGTCGCGAAGCCCACGTTGGTCAGCAGCGCCTCGGCGGTCTGGACCTGCAGGCCGACCACGTATGGCACGACTCGCTGCTTGGGGCGGCTGAGGAAGTACGCCGCGGTCGCCGCACCCGCCACCAGCAACAGCACGAGCACGCCCAGCAGCCACGGCAGCCACCTGCGACGCCGCGGCTCAGGCTCGGCGTTGCCCGGGTCGGTGACCGCCGGCAGCTGCCCCGAGCCGTTCGTCGATCCACCAGACTCCGGCCCACCACCCGGCATCGGCTGGGGTTGCAGCTGCTGCATGCCCTCGACGGGCATCCCGGCGGCGGCGCTGGCGGCGACGGCGGCCATCGAGGCGGTGTGCTGGCCCGCCTGGCCGGCGACGATCGCGTCACGGCAGTGCTCCAACACAGTGATCAGCTGCTCGGCGTCGGTCGGGCGGTCCGCCGGGTTCTTGTTCAGCGTCCACAGCACCGTCTGCTCGAGCTCGGGTGTGACCTTCGGGTTGAACCGCGACGGCGGGATCGGCGCCTCGGACACGTGCTTGAGCGCGATCGTCACCGCCGACTCGCCGTCGAACGGCACGTGGGCGGTGAGCATCTCGTACAGGACCACCCCGATCGAGTACAGGTCAGACTGGGCGTTGACCGAGTGGCCCTGGGCCTGCTCGGGCGAGAGGTACTGCGCGGTGCCCATGATCGAGCCGGTCTCGGTCATGTCCGAGGCGCCCGCACGCGCGATCCCGAAGTCGGTCACCTTCGCGTGGTCGGAGTCGTCGACGATCACGTTGTGGGGCTTCAGGTCCCGGTGGATGATCCCGCGGCGATGTGCGAAGCGGGCGGCGCGCAGGATCTGGATCGCGATGTCGATCGCGCGGACCGGCTCGAGCGGCGCCTCGTCGCGGATCAGCTGCTTGAGCGACCGCCCCGGCAGGTACTCCATCGCGATGTAGTACGTGTCCTCGAACTCGCCGCGGTCGTACACCGAGACGACGTTCTGGTGCTGGAGCCCGGCGGCCGCCTGCGCCTCACGGCGGAACCGCTCGACGAACCCGGGATCCTCGGCGAACCGGCGATGCAGCAGCTTCAACGCGACCTTGCGGCCCAGTTGCTGGTCCTCGGCCAGGAACACTTCGGCCATGCCGCCGGTGCCGAGCCGGCGCACGACCCGGTAGCGGCCGTCGATCAACGTGTCGCGGGCGATCCCGGCCATGGCTAACGGGCTCTCCGACGCATCGCCCTCATCATCCTCGTCTCGAGGCCGGTCGGGTGTTGGCGAGGCGAGAATCCACTACTTCCCCTCCGCCAACAGCGTCTGCACGACGTCCCGGGCAATCGGCGCCGCCACCTCGCCGCCCGATTGACCGGAGTCCGAGCGCTCGAGATCGACGGCGACCGCCACCTTCGGGTCATTGGCGGGAGCGAAGCCGATGAACCACGGTTGGGTCTCCCCCAGCCCGGCGGGGCCGACCGAGGCCGTCCCGGTCTTGCCGGCGAACTCGATGCCGTTGCCGAGCTGGGCCGGGGTGCCGGTTCCCTCGTCGACCACCGTGCGCATCATCAGGTTGATCTCCTGCGCGGTCTTGGCGCTCATCACCTGGTGATACAGCCGCGGCTGGATCGTCGTGACCGTGCGGCCGTCGGGCGCGACCACGCGCGAGACCAGGTGCGGGACCATCAGCCGTCCGTCGTCGGCGACCGCCGCGGCGACCATCGCCATCTGCATCGGCGTCACGAGCAGCCCGCCCTGGCCGATCCCGATCCGGCCGATGTCCTCGTCCGGCGACCCGGGCGGATAGGCCTGACCGCCCGGCGACTGGACGAAGCTCGGCGTCATCTCGTCCGCCGGGTAGTCCAACGGAGGCTTTGCGTAGAAGCCGAACCGCTTCATGTAGTCGGTCATCGTCTTGATCCCGACGTGCTCGGCGACCGGCGCCCAGACGGTGTTGACCGACTGCGTCAGCGCCTCGGTCAGCGTGATCTCGCCGAAGCTCTGGTTGCCGTCGTTGGACAGCGGCACGCCCGACACGGTCACCGGCGAGTTGCCGTCGACGATCGAGTTCGGTGTGTACTCGCCCGTGTCGATCGCGGCCGCGGCGGTCACGATCTTGAACGTCGAGCCCGGCGGGTACCGGCTGCTCACAGCCCGGTTGACCAGGCAGCCGTCGGCCTCGCACTGCTTGTCGGGCGACGGGTGGTTGTCGTTGTAGCTGGGGTTTGAGTACATCGCCAGCACCGCCCCCGTGCGTGGGTCCAGCGCCACGACCGACCCGGCCTGCCCGTCGAGCGCCTGGCGGGCGGTCTTCTGGGCGGCGGGGTCGAGCGTCGTGTGGACGTCGTCGCCGATCTGGGCCGAGGTCGAGGCCGTGCCGAACAGGGTGCTGATCGAGCTCGGACTGCCGCGCAGGTAGTTCGCCTGGGAGACCTCGAGCCCGGCCTCGTCTCCCGCCGACGGCTCCGAGAAGCCGACCGCCTGGCTGAACAGCGACCCCTGGGGATAGGTCCGCGTCCAGGTCCCGTGCCCGGCCTTGACCGACTTTGCCAGCACGGTCCCGTCGTCGGCGAGGATCTCGCCGCGCTTGATCTTCAGCTGCTCGATCTGCGGCCGCGCATTCAGCGCGTTGTCGTTCAGCGCCGTCGCCGAGAACACCGTCCAGCGGCTGGTGAAGTAGATCAGCACCCCGAACAGGAGCACGATCACCGCGAACAGCTTCGTGATCTGGCTGTTCACGTCCGCACCACCGGCCGGCGGGCACGATCTGAGACGAGCAGCAGCAGCGCCAGCAGCACGAAGTTGGCGACGATCGAGGCTCCGCCGTAGGAGATGAACGGCAGTGTCACGCCGGTCAGCGGGATCGCTTTGGTGACGCCGCCGACGATCACGAACACCTGCAGCGCGAACACGGCCGACAGGCCCGTCGCGAGCAGCTTCGAGAACGAGTCCCGCGCCAGAATCGCGACCTTGAAGCCCCGGTAGACGAACAGCAGGTAGGTGAGCAGCACGCCGACGGCGCCGAACAGGCCCAGCTCGGACGTGATCACCGCGTAGATCAAGTCGGTCTGGGGCGCGGGGATCAGCGCGCTGCCACTCGCGGTGGTGAGGATCGATTGGCCGAACCCCTGGCCGAACAGCCCGCCCGCGGCCTGCGCGAACAGCCCGTTGGCGAGCTGATAGCTGCCCAGCACCGCGTTGTAGATCGCCGGCTCGAACGGGTGCTGCCAGTCCTCGAAGCGGGCATGCACGTGGGAGATGTGGGTACCGAGGAACCATGCGCCGAGCCCGAACGCGATCAGTCCGACGACGACGAACGACAGCCTGCCGGTCGCGACGTACAGCATCGCCAACAGCGCTCCGTAGAACATCAGCGACGAGCCGATGTCCGACAGCAGGAACAGGATCAGCATCGCGATGCCCCAGATCACGAGCACCGGCCCGAAATGCTTGAGCGGCGGGAGCGTGACGCCGAGCACCCGGCGCGCGCCCTGGACCATCACCTGCCGGGTGTCGCGCAGGTAGCTGGCCAGGAACACGACCAGCCCAACCTTCGAGAACTCGGTCGGCTGAAAGCCGCTGGTGCCCGGGATCTTGATCCCGAGGTAGGCGCCGTTGACCTGTTCGCCGATGCCGGGCACGCGCGGCAGGATCAACAGCACCAACGAGATCGAGACGATGACGTAGCGGTACTGCTCGAGCTTGCGGTAGTCGCGGAACGTGATCACGGTGGCCGCAAACAGCAGCAGCCCGATCACGAACCACTGCGCCTGCTGGCGCGCGTCGTCGGAGCTGATCCGGTAGATCATCACCAGCCCGAAGCTCGCCAGCACGGACACGAGCGGAAACAGATACGGGTCGGCGTAGGGCAGCGTGATCCGGATGAACACGTGCGCGGCCAGGCACAGGCCGAGGAAGATCGCTCCGTAGGTGAGCGAGACGTTGGTCAGCTCGGACTTGCGCTGGATGAACACGCCGGCGAATCCGGCCGTGATCAGCAGCGAGGCCGGGAGCAGCCCCATCAGTTCTCGGTTGCGGGCACTCATCGGGGCAGGTCACCGAGCTCCGCCGCGCGGATCAACGCGATCGAGTCCTTCTGGGAACGCAGGTCATGGTTGAGCAGCTGCGTGCGTTGCTTGGCTGCGACCAGTGAGGCGGGCAGCCCGGAGACGTAGCTCTGCTCCCAGAGCGGGATCCCGAGGAAGTCGTAGGGCAGACCGTTGTACAGCGTCACGATCCCATCGGCGTTGGTGCCGATGAAGTACAGCTGGCGCGTCGCCAGATAGCCGCCGCCCCCGACCAGCAGGAGCACGACCGCAAGCGAGATGAACGCCGCCGTCACCCTGAACCTGAGGCTGCGACCGTGCTCCTCGCGAATCGGTCGCGGCCGCCCCTGGGTCCGCGCCAGGCGCGGCGTCCGGGCCGACTGCAGTGAGCTCGTCGTCTGGGGCGCGGGCACAGCGGGGACCGAGGCGTCAGACTGTGTGGTCTGGTGGACGCGCGTCATGCGGTCGCCGTCGCCGTCGCCGTCGCCGTTGGCACTCGCCTGACCATCGACTCCAGGCCGAGGGCTGACCGGGCGCAGGTTCAACGCGGTGGCCTCCTCCGCGATGGGGCGATCCTCGGCGTCGGCGTCGGCGTCGGCGTCGACGTCCTCGAGCCGGAACAGGACGACCGTGATGTTGTCGCGCCCACCTGCCTCGTTCGCCTCGGCGATCAGCCGCTCGCCCGCGCGGTCGAGATCGGGCTGCTCGGCCAGCGCCAAGGCGATCTGCGGCTCTGGGATCATCGACGTCAGGCCGTCGGAGCAGAGCAGCACGACGTCGCCGGCTCGCATCGGGTAGGTCCAGGTGTCGACCTCCACCTCCGGCTCGATCCCGAGCGCCCGCGTGATGATCGATCGCTGCGGGTGCGCGGCGGCCTGCTCGGGCGTGAGCTTGCCGCGACGGATCAGCTCCTCCACCAGCGAGTGATCGTGGGTCAGGCGCACGAGCTCGCCGTCACGGAAGATGTAGGCACGGCTGTCGCCGACGTGCGCGACCGCCAGGTTGGACTCGTCGAGGTAGACGGCGGTCAGGGTCGTCCCCATCCCCTCGTGCTCGAGCTTTCGATGAGCGGTCTCGTAGATCCGGCGGTTGGCCGCCTGCACGCGCTCGGTCAGCCGCTGCTCGGCCGTCCCCTGCGCGGTCAGGCCGCCGCGGAACTCCTCCACGGCCAACGCCGAGGCGACCTCACCCGCCTGGGCGCCGCCCATCCCGTCGGCGACCACGTACAGCGGCGGCCGCGCGTAGGCGCTGTCCTCGTTGTCGGCGCGGGCGCGGCCGGTATCGGTCTTCCAGATGCTGTCGGCGGCTCGGAGCATGGTGCGCTTACTGCAGATACTGGAACTCTGAGTCGCCGATCCGGATCCGATCGCCGTCGTGCAGCGGCTGCGGACCGGTCAACGGCGAGTCGTTGAGGTACGTCCCGTTGGTCGATCCCAGGTCCTCGATCACGACCGTATGCCCTTCTCGGGAGATGTGGACGTGCTGGGAGGACGCGAACGGGTCCTCCAGGCGGATCTCGACGTCGCCCCGGCCGAGCGTCACCGGCTCCGACAGATCGTAGGCGATCCCGCTCTCGTGGCCCGCCGCGCGCTCCACCAACAGGCGCGGCTCGAAGCCGCTCGCGTCCAGCGGTCCAGAGACGGCGTCGTACATCCCGGTCGCGTCGGCGCTCGGCTCGTACTCGGCCGCACGGGAGTCGGCGCGGCCGCGTCGCAGGTCGCGCAGCGCGCTGAACGCCACCCAGACGAGGAACAGGTAGAGCACGATCAGAAAGCCATACTTGAGTCCGACGGAGGCAGGCTGGGTCATGGCAGGGGGCGTCCGACCGGTTTACTCCAACGCGAACGTCAGCGTCGTCGTCCCGAGCTCGATCTCATCGCCCGGCTTGAGCACCGTCGGCGCGGCGAGCCGACGGCCGTTGAGCTGTGAGCCATTCGTCGAACCCAGGTCGGTCAGGACCCACGAGCCGCCGCGCGGGCGGATCTCGGCGTGCTGACGACTGACGTTCGGGTCGTCGACCGTCACCTCACACTGACGGCTGCGGCCCATCGTCACCCCTGAAGCCCCGACAACCAGGCGCTTGCCGTCGATCAGCAGCAGCGCCGTCCGCTGGTCTGACCGAGCCGGCTCCTGCAGCTGCTCGGCTTGGCGCTCCGACGTGCTGTAGATCATCGTGCGGCCGCCGGCGCCGGGGTCCGGCGGGCGGGCGACGGCGTGCTGCTGCGAACCTCCGGGCGCCGGCGCGGACGTCCGTGTCTGGATCCCGAACTCGCCGAGCCCGAGACGCTCATCGGTGATGAACTGCACTACCGGCCGCGACCGCAGCGCCAGGTTCTCGCGTCGCGCGTGCTCGAGTAGGTAGCCGGCCAGCTCGGAGGTGAGATGTCCCTCCTCGTCGGCGAACCGCTCACGGTCCCGGCGCGACAGATACACGCGGTACTCGTTGGGTGCGTACATGCGTGAGACCGAGTGGGACTTGTGCTCCTCCATCTCACGCGCCAGCTTGCGCGCGATCTCGACCGGGCGCACCTCGGCCTTGAAGGCACGGCTGAACGTCCCCTCCACGAGGCCCGCGATCCTGCTCTCGATGCTCTTGAGCACGGTCATAGAACGCCCCCGCTCGGGCTGCCCCATGTTACGGAGCCTGGTCGCCGGATCCCCTGGAAGGCAGGGTGGCCAGCCCAAACCGGACGACCGACCAGATCAGCAGGAGCACCGCCCCGGCGGCCGCGCTCAGGATCTCGGCCGACGTCGCCGGCAGCCGCTGCGATCCGGCCGCCGCGCCGTTGATGACGGTCACGGCAACGGCCATCGCGGCGACGGTCGCCGCCGACCACAGGAGCACCCGGACGGCGTCGGCGATCGTCGATCGGCCACGGATCAGGTACGGCACGAGCAATGCCGCGAGCGGCCACGCGGCGGCGCCCAGCAGCACGCCGGTGTGGACGTAGGCGGGCAGGAGGTGGTGAACGGTGGCGCCCAGCGAGTCGCTCCACACATGCCGGGCCGGGCCGGGTGGGTTGGGCACGTAGAGGCCGTCACGGGACCCGCGCGTCCGCGCGAGCGCCCCCGCGGCCAGCAGCCAGAGCCAGCCCGATGCCGCCAGCGCCGCACGGCGCCATGGGGTCCGCGCCAGACCGGCCAGCGCGGGCCAGGCCCCGGCCAGGCCCGCCGGACCGATCAGTCCGAGCGCCGGCGCGGCCGCCGCCAGCGGCCAGGCGGTCGGGGTCACCGGCAGCGCCACGATCGGCGCGGCGGCCGCGGCCGCGAGCACCAGCGCGAGCCCGTCGTGGCCCTGGATCGCCGCCGTCGCGCATGCGAACGCGACCGTCGCCAGCCACCCGAGCCGCGGCAGCAGCAGCGTCGCGCCGGCGGCCAGCAGACCGAGCAACAACAACGGCAACGGTGCCGGGGTGAGCAGATGGGCGCCGATCCACGCCACCGCGCCGGCGGCGCAGGCCGCGGCGAGCGCGCGCTGCTGCCAGAACAGGCGGTCGGGATCGGCCTCGATCGCGGCGTTGCGCCGGCGGCCCCAGCCGGCGACGGCGCCGGTGGCGCCCCGCCGATCAACGCCCGCCCCGCCGGCGCCCGCGCCGGCAGACCGGCCGCGCCCGTCGGCCTCGTCGGTGTGTCGAGCGGCGCGGTCGTGCACCGCGGTCCTCGGAAACCGCGGCCAGAACAGCGGCTCGGTATCGCCGTCGGACGGCGCCCGGCGAAGCGTCCAATCGGTCACCACGCCCGGCTCGTCGCCGACCTGCGGCAACGAGCGCTCCAGGCCGAATCGCAGGTCCGCGATCGCGCCGCGGTCGCCGGCCTGCGGGCGCAGAGCCCGGTCGATCGCGTCCCCCAGCGACGCCGGCAGGTCCCGGCGCTGGCGGCGCAGCGGCGCCAGGTGCGTCGGACGCATGCGTCGCGCAGACGGCCCATGCGAACCCAAGCGCAGCGGGTTGATCCCGGTCAGCGCCTCGTAGAGCACCAACGCGAGCGAGTAGAGGTCGGCGGGTTCGGCCGCCTCCAGGCCCGCGGCCTGCTCGGGCGACATGTAGTTCAGCGTCCCAATCACGTCGCCGGTGATCGTCAGCGAGTCCGCGTCGATCACACGGGCCACCCCGAAGTCGGTCAGCTTGGCGGCCTGTCCGCGCGCCGGCGGCCGGTCGCCGGACCCCTTGGACGGCACCAGCACGTTGGACGGCTTGACGTCACGGTGCACGACGCCCTGGCGGTGGGCGTGGTCCAGTGCGTCGCAGAGCGCGAGCCCGATCCGGAGGATGTCGCGGTCAGACACCGCGCCGTCGGCCAGCAGCCGGTCCAGCGTGGCGCCGTCGACGAGCTCTGAGACCAGATAGGCGCCGTCGTCGTCGACCGACGCCTCATACAAGGTCACGATCCCCGGGTGCGAGAGCCGTGCGGCGGCGCGCGCCTCGCGCTCGAAGCGCCCGTCGGACACCAGTTCACGGGCGAGGATCTTGACCGCGACGTCGCGTTGCAGCCGCTCGTCTCTGGCCATCCAGACCGACCCGAACGCGCCGGAGCCGACGCGCCGCGACAGGGTGTAGCGGTCGAGGATCGTGCCGGTCAGGCCCGAGCGGGCACGCGTCGCGGCGGTTGCGGCGGTTGCGGCGGTCTCCCCCGCCGTCGCCTCGGTGTGCGCCGGCATCGCCTCTGTCTGGCCCGCGGACGGCGCGCCGCGCGCGGTCGGCGGCGTCGTCCGCGTGCGCTCGGTGGGGAGGCGACTGGAGCTCATCCTCAATGATTTTCGACGATTCGTGTTCCGCGCCTGCGCGGTTGGTCCCGACGGGAGCTCCGCGGCGCATGCATCTGCGTATGCACATTTGCCCGTGCCGCCGTGTCCGCGGTCATACTGGTCGTCTCCGTACGGCGCCAAGGAGCGGTACCGCTTGTCGTTCTTCGACGACACAGACGACCCCAGCACAGAGATCCGGCCACGCTCGCGCCCCACCTCTCGCAGGCGGGTGAGCGGAGGCAGCGGCGGCGGGGCTGGCCGCGGCGGCGGTCCCGGCGGGCGACGACCGACCCCGAGCCACCAGCAGCAGGAGATCCGGATGCGCCGGATCATCGCGGGCGTCGTGATCGTGATCGTGATCGTGCTGATCCTGATCGGGGTCTCGAGCTGCCAGTCCAGCACGAACAAATCGGCGCTTGAGAGCTACGCATCGAACGTCAACTCGCTGATCACACGCTCCCAAACTGACTCCGCAGAGCTGTTCGCGGCGCTCAAGAAGGGCGTCAGCTCGTCGGACGCGGTCACGGTCCAGACCCAGATCAACAAGATCGCCCAGGACGCGGCGAACGTCCTCTCCAGCGCCCGCAAGCAGAGCGTGCCGAGCCCTGCGAAGGAGGCGCAGGCGAACCTCGTCGAGGCGCTCCAGCTCCGTTACGACGGCCTGATCTCGATCGCCAAGCAGATCCAGCCGGCGGTCGGCTCCTCGATCTCTCAGAGCGCCGTGTCGACGATCGCCGGCGACATGGCTCGCTTCTACTCCTCCGACGTGCTCTACAAGCTCTACACCGTCCCGGAGCTGGCGGCGGCGCTGCACGGGGCCAACGCCGTCGTCGGCCCCCAGGGCGTGCGGATCAGCGGCGATCAGTTCCTGGAGAGCCTGTCGTGGCTGACCCCTCGGTATATCGCGAATACGCTCGGCGTCTCCATCGGCTCAAGCTCAGGCTCGGGCAGCAGTGCGACCGGCCCGCTTCCGCACGGCTCCAAGCTGAACTCGGTCAGCTTCAAGGGCTCACAGCTGCAGACCAACGGGAACACGATCGCCGCCAAGCCCGCGCCGACGTTCACGCTGAACTTCTCAGACAGCGGCGCCAGCACCGAACGCAACGTCGTCTGCAAGGTGACCGTCGGAAGCGTCAGCGGCCATAGCACCGTGGCGGAGCTCACCCCGGGCAGTTCGACGAACTGCTCGGTGACGTTGTCGAGCCCGCCGCCCGCTGGCACCGCCACGCTCACGGCGACGATCGAGAAGGTCCCGGGCGAGACGAGGCTCTCCAACAACACGATGTCGTTCCCTGTGACGTTCACCGGCTGACGTTCATGCCGCGGCCGGCGGCGGACTGGCCGCGGTGCGCGGGATGCTCGGCACGGACCGTTGCAGGGTCTCCGCGGGCTTCAGCGGGCGCCTATATTTGCGGCGGTGCACCATCTCACGAGCACCGTCGGCATCGTCGCGCTGGCCGCGGCGGCGGTCGCCGTCGTCGCGCTGCTGATCGCGATCGTGACGGCCTACCGGCTGGGGCGGTTGCGCTCCGAGCAGAAGGCGGTGCTCGGCGACCGGCGTGAGGATCTCGTCTCACACGCCGCCGCGCTGCAGAGCGAGTTCCAGGCCCTCCAGCAATACGCGCGCGAAGCCGCCGAACGGCTCGACGGCCGGATGCAGACGGCCGAGGGACGGCTCGACGGGGCGATCTCGTACACGTCGCTGGTCCGCTACGACGCCTACGGCGAGATGTCCGGCCGGCAGTCGATGTCGATTGCCCTGCTGGACTCGTCGCGGACCGGGATCGTGCTGTCGGCGATCCACCACCGTGACCAGGCGCGCCTGTACGCCAAGCGGGTCAGCGCCGGCCACGCCGAGCTCGAGCTCTCTCCCGAGGAGGCCGAGGCGGTCTCCCGCGCGCTGCGCGACGGTCACCCCGCGGCACACTGATCGCGGCGCCGTCGATGCGGATCGGCTATTTCGGCCCGGAGGGGACCTACACCCAGGAGGCGATGCTCTCGTCGGTCGGCGCGCTCGGCGTCGAGGTCGAGGAGGTGCCGCTGCCCACCATCTACGACACCGTGATGGCCGTCAACGACGGAGTGGTGCAGCGCGGCCTGGTGCCGATCGAGAACTCGATGGAGGGCTCGGTCAACGCCACCCTGGACGCGCTCGCCCACGAGACCGACAGCGTCGAAATCGTCGGCGAGGTGGTGATGCCGATCCGCCACTGCCTGATCACGCGCACGAACCTGGCGCTGGTCGAGATCGAGACGGTCGTCTCGCACCCGCAGGCCAACGCCCAGTGCGCCCGCTTCATCCGCGAGTCGCT
>Ga0302325_10004754_pt1 | contig 31251 bp, 46 predicted proteins | sample Palsa_T0_2_FD_201948 | JGI IMG/M metagenome (GOLD analysis project Ga0302325, IMG submission 201948) | Peat permafrost microbial communities from Stordalen Mire near Abisko, Sweden - Palsa_T0_2 | ecosystem: Environmental > Terrestrial > Soil > Palsa > Peat permafrost | place: Sweden: Abisko... | reverse complement strand
AATCTTTATGTGTAAAGCTATAGAGAAAATTTCATGGATCGAAGGCAGTGGTATGAGAATGCCCTTCAATAGCCTAGAATCCCCAAAAGTGCTGTGGTGGTTGTGCTGTTACACGAAACACAGCCTAAAAATCCGGTTCTCTTTGAAATTTCATAGTTCGAAACTGCCATTAAATATGGCGATTGCCTCGCTACCTCCTCTGCCTCGCTACACCCCTCGGATACATACACAACCGAGCCCGTCCCATCCTGACTGTGACTTGCACGCGGACTGGCGGAGTCTAGCAGTACATCTGTTATATATATCGCGAAACGGCCAGTGTGCTCGTACGACATAAGGCAACCATGCAAATTCGACTGGGTAATATTTATAAATATGTATCCAACTTCCCTTTTAGGTCCGTGTGTACATAGTTTTCCATGATCGACAGCTTGGAAGTTCTTTTACGTGAGGATTTCAATATGTAGCCAAAATTTCAACCTCGGGTGTGGCTGTAAACTGAACGGTATGGTAACGCCACCGAGTCATTGGCTGTGATTAAAGTTGGAATGAGATTTTGGGATCGGCGCAGAAAAGTCCCGCGCGCGACATGCATGAATGCGTGGATGACTGGCTGTTTAATGGTTGGCATGGATTGGCTGGCAAAGATCGGCTATTTTCCCGCGCGGGTGTATCATACAGAGACAGTGCAAGTTTAAGACAATGTAAAAACGTGAGATACTAACTGTATGAATACAAATATGTATACATATGCAGCGGAGTGGGTCCTTGCGCTGTCGATCACGGTCTCGGTTTGGGTAAATAAGGTGGGACGTTGGCCCCCACACTAGATAGGAGGTTTAAAAGAGCGACGGTTACTAAAATGACACCACTCTGGCTGTCTTGCACAGACCTCTTGTGGGTTTATCTATATCCGTCAATTCTGTACTCGAAAGGGACATATACCCGCTGTGTGGATACCGGACAAGCCCATAAGGCTAGAGAGCATTGCTCAATTATTTATTTGTACTTCATGTAATTTCATTTGACAGTGCCCGCGTTCGCAGTTAGTTCTCTCGCAGATCCTTTTTCAGCCCCATACGTCTACCGTCCGCCGTTCATTATGGTAGCCAGGGGTAACTGGTACCTATTTTTGCGTAACCCACCTTTAAGGATACGCTAGATCCATGCCCTCGGAGGCACAATCAATCCACTTGTTGGCCGTGACGGCACTGCACTCACCAGGCACCCACACCACACTGACACAACCTGCCAGCGACCACCACACACGCAATGTGTCTCTATGCACGCGCCCATATTGCTACGTTTTTGATGCTCCTCCACCCACACACGTAGTCCCGTTCGCCCTTCAGAAAAACGATCGGCGGGCGGCGGTTGTTCTTTCATAAAGAAAGTGTCCCTTTGCGTATCTCTCTTTGATCTTCCGTCCTTTCGTCAAACCGCGAACACCAGCAACAACGTTAACGGCATCAATCGCGCATCGCAAATAACCCAGCGACGCTCATCATAGGCCCGTTAGTAAGGCGGCGATGACACTAGCCGAAGCCTCCAACAACCTCCTCTCTCGTCGGAATTTCCTGGGCTTCCGCTTCAAAACAAAGGGCACCAGCACCGGCGGCGGAAGCAACAACACAAGCAGAAGCAATACTCCCAAACAAGTCTTCTCCCAGCCCGAAACATCCCACAACAACAACAACAATTACGGCAATGTCTCGTCTACAATCCCCCGTCAGGCATTCAATCCCGCGGTGCATCCCCTGCTATCTAAACCGATTGCACGGGAGGAGAATTTCGTCCTGCTGCCCCATCGGAGTAGTTCCATGAAACGCAAACGGGATCCAAATTCGCCGGTCAGATCGAGTATTAAGCCAAAAGCACGCGAGGAAGGGTTGAGCGAATGGAGCAGGTACTTGTCGTCATATGCTGAGGTAAAAACCGCACACGTTTTTTGTTGATCTACTCGTTCATCTTGCTGATCATCTGTCTTGCAGGGTCGGTTTAATATGTCAAATCCACCGGAACCCCCTGAGAATCGACCGCCCGGACACATGAAACCTCCAATTCCTCCGAATGATAAAGAAAGAGTCGAGGTATTACTCTATAATACTCAAGGTTGAAATTAGGCATTGCATAAATACTACGATGTCGTCCGTCCTGATACTGTCGCAACACCTACGTCCCCCACTACTCGTGCACAAATTGACCGATTCCAACGACTAATAGTTACTGCTCGTCAAACATTTCAGACAAAGGTCGCTCTTCTGAGTCTAGTCGACGAGAAACGACAATTCTTCAAATGTGAAGTCGGTCTCGGAATGTAATTCCCCCCAAAAGATCTACCTAATTTCAGGAACCCAGACACCGATCGTGAGATCACTTTCTGTGGCCATACAATCCTAAGTAACGAGCCCATGGTCGTTCTGAACGCGGAGAAAGATTGGCGCTTAGCTAGCAACCCGCTCGTCACAGGCTGGCCATACATCCGATTCTACGCCGGCGCTCCAGTATTTCATCCCCCTGAGATCAAGCTAATTCAGATTATCACACCTAGCGGACATGCGATTGGAACGGTATGTGTAGTCGACACCGAACCAAGAGATTCCTTCGACGTGAACCAACGACGGCGACTGACTGAATTCGCCCGCCTAGCAATGGACGAAATTGAACTCGCCATGCGATCTCGCGCTCCTAAACATCGCGACGAGAGCGTCCAGACCGATCCCGCGAAAGAAGTCCCTACTTCGCTGCGCGGTATGACGGCAGTGGCTTCCGAGGCAGGGACCATCAACGCCGCCATCGCAGGCAAGGATATTCGCAAGAGTATCGATGTGCTTGATACCTTTGATGTGGTCGAGACGGCAACGACGTTAGCTGATAAGGAAGGTTTGGCACAACTTAAATTCAAGTATGGACGGAATACTGGGGCTGAGATGGAGGAGGGAGCGAAAGGGGTGGAAAAGGCGGCGAGAAAGACCGCAGAATCGAAACGACCGCCTGGGAAGACTGTGAAAGTTGCTTCTCCAGTATATTCACGGCGGTCAAGTTATTCAAAGGGCAAGGCGCCGGAGTCATCGTCGACTTATGCCGACATAACGAAAGCAAAACGGTACTCCAGACCCTCGGAATTACAACGAACCCCATCAGATGTCGAACCAAAGCCGTTCCTAGGTCCTAAATCCAATCTGCGTCATCAATCTTACGATTCCTCAAATCGTAGCGCATCCTCCGATAGCGAAGAATCTGTCAAAGATCTCGCCATACCTATAACTCCCCATGACATCGATGCCGATAGCAAAACCTCATCCCTGGAACACAACCCCCTCTCCACAGAACAAGACAAATCTCGCCAGGGATCAATGATTCCGCGCACCCCAGCAATGCCAACATATTTCGACTTGCAAACGAAATCGAATCCCGAGTTAGCAGCCCAACTCATCGCAAGAGCCCTGCGGGTCGATTTCGTGTATTTCATGCGTCTCACCCCCATCACTGCAAAAAACCCAAACAACACCGGCTACCCCGACTCGGAAGTCAACTTGGAAGTCCTCGGGTCGTATGGTCTGCCCTTCCCCGCCCTGTCCTTCTCGCCGTTCACCCATCTCGAGGCCCTGCGCAGTGAATTGGGCATGATATACTATTCGCAGAAATCCGAAGACGAGGAGGGCACGGCAAGTGACGACAGTCTGTCCAATGCTAAAGATTTCTTTAAAGTCGGTATCGTGGTCCCTGTGTGGAGAGAATACCCTCGCTCGAGTCTTACGTCGTCGACGACGTCGACAAGGGCCCGCGCAGGGAGTTCCAGGGGGTCGACGACGGGGAAACGGGGCTCGACGGGTAGTACGGGGACGAGTACTACTATTGCGAGTCTCCGCGAGAATTGTAAGAAGGGGGTTGTGGTGGGAGTATTTTCCAAGAGGGGGGAGAGAAAGACGTTTACCAGGATTGAGAGAGAGTATTTAAAGGAATGGGTTTCCCTGAGGGATCATTTATGAGAATTTTCGATGAGTTCTTGAAGCGTGTGTATTCTTTTTGGATTTGTGTGTCATGGCCTCAATGTATTGAATTTGTATTTTGGAAGGTTTTTGGAGCGGAATTGGATTTAATGGATACTATACTGGCATTGTTTGAGCGAAGTATTACTGTAACGCGTAGTCAACGCAGCCTTGTAGAGATAATAATATAGTAAGTTATATATTTAATCTGTAATGCTACATTCCTCTATGATATGCAAATCCCGATTACCCGCCTGTTGTAATTACTCCGATTCTCGTACTGTATCGCTGAGGAAGAGTTAATCCTCGTCATCGCTGCTTTCACTACTGCTGCTTTCTTCTCTTCGTCGCCCCCCGGCAAATCGACTCATACTTATCGGGCCACCACTTCTGGGCACATTATTAAAGTTCGGGGCTTTCTGTTTCGGCGGGCCAGGGAAATCGGAATCGGCATCGGAAGAAGACGACCCCGGACCGTTCTCCAGAGACGATTCCAGTTCGTTGGCTAAATCGTCGAGATCCTCGTCCGAGACGTCTTCGTCGGGATCAGGTTTCGTGGACGATGGAACAGCAGGTTGTTTGGCTTTCAGTATATCGGTGTCGATATCGGAATCGTCATCGGAGGACTCGATTTCTTCTTGTTGGCGGCGAGGGTGGCGTGGTTGCATAGGTGATACGGGGGGTAGTCGGGGAGTTACTATTGCTGGAACTAATATTTCGTCTGGTTCGCTTGTATTTATATCGATGTCTTCCACCGTGTTTGCAGAGGTCGGTGGGTCGAGGGAAATCGTTGGAATATCATCACTGCTTTTCGATCGTGGTCGCTCATTGGGAACTGAGGAAGTCGGCTGCATGTTTGAGCCATTGAGGGTATTTGTGCGGGATGCCCGTGTGGCGGATAATCGGGATAAAGAAGTAAGTCGCTCGAGAACAAAGGAGTTTGTGTCTGGATCGAAGACTAGTACGAATTCATTCGCCTTTGCCTCCTGCATGGGTCCTTTGAAAATATGGTACTCACCATCCTTTCCTTGTCAGCCCAATGCATTCATTCACCAGCTGGCAGTGTGTGTGTGGGAAAAGTACCGAAGTCGACGGCAATGCAAGAGAGACTTCTCCACTGCCATCCTCCGTCAACGTCAAATTCCCCATCTGCGAGTAGTCTATTGCTGCAGGCTTGAAGTTGTCTACCCATTGTCAGCCCACACAATGCCATGAAAAAGAACGAGATGGATACATTTCAAGGCATGCAGTGTCTGTCGCGGAGTATCATCAAACGTTGCGCCCAGTCTAATCTCGTATGTCCCCTCCTTGTTCGGGTCCACAGGCTGTACCGTCATCATCCGTCTGCAGTGCTTCAATTCGTCTGTAGTGGTGGTGGTGCAAAGGCGATAATAGCGGATTGTTTGAATGCGTTTGGTCAGTCAGTCCGTGTGGTGGTCACTCGCTTGCTGGCAAGAATGGGGCCGGCCGCCGCACGGCGGGTCAAGGACAGAGATTAACTGGGATTACTCAGCTCTTGCATGTGACTGGTGGGGCCCTTTTGGATTGCTGGCAAGTCCGTGCACAGGAAATGAACTCATGAAGGTTATAAATGTTTCAGAGTGTGTCTAGAAGCGCAGCGGGGTTGCGATGGGAAATAAGCTCTCTTGTGTCATCAGGTGAAAGGTTGGGGATACTTCTTTGCGAAAGAGATATTTCGTGTTTGTTTGAGCTGGGTGAAATTTAGTTCTTATTCAGCAAAGAGTGATTCACCCGCTCTGCATGATCTAGTACATGGAGAATGCAACGGCTTGCAACGGCAGAGCTCGAGTTGGCATGGCTTTGAACGCAAAGTACTGATTACCTTACATTGCCGGTATCTCTCGGAGCAAGTGATCGCACATTGAAAACTTCCGTACATTTCCCGGTATAGACAACAGTACACTTTCCGATTTTCCAAAACCCCGTTCAACTACATGCAAAACAAACACCTCGAAATAATACCTCAACTCCAATCCAAAGACCGACATTCCCGCATAATATACATCCTTCCCTGCAGACAGCACAACACATCCCCGCTGTCAAATCAAGGAATATAATGAATCATATTTTGCTCTAAAATCAGCGACCCGTCGAATCAAGACACACACACCTTCCTTTGTACTTTCCCTTGCCACTCTCTCGAGGATACTGCTCCTCCTCCTCTGCTGACCATATCCCATGGGCCGTGTATTAGGCAAATCATGTTCCTTGCCTGGGGTGGTTGTAGGCGCTGTGCTCGCGGACATGGATTTCTGGTCTCCTGCTGGTGGCGCGTTCGGGGGTGTGGCTGACTTGACGGCCGTTGATGTGGCGGTACTGGTACTTGGCTCAGGAGCAGTGTCTTTTGCAGAGTGGTTGAGCTGTGGTTTGTTACTGGAGTCGGTTGACCAGGAGAAGCGTCGCCACATTGTTGTTTGTGAGAAGGAAGAAGGAAGAGCGAGACAAGCTGTGTCTATGATGCGGAGAAGGAATGGGTGACGGGTCACACTCTCAGAGGACCGAGCCACCGTTTGGTTCACTTTCTGGTAAATATCTTTGTAATTGTGGGATTATGTGTAATTAATTACGTAGAAATTGTATCGCTAAAGGGGATCACAGAAATCTCTGTCACTTGTCGAATTTTTGACGATCAACGACGATGAGTCGAAAAACAAAGGACACAAAATCGTCAACGACATTCGCCGGGTACTCCTTCTTCTATTAAAATATAGAATTAACTTCTGTCTAGCTCTGTATCCATCTCCTCCGAGGCCAGGTCACTAGGATCCTTTGGATCCTTCATACCTACATCCCCACTGTCCACCACCGTTGCTCCACAGAACTTGTCCTCCCTGTCTCCAGATCTCATCGTAATCCTCAAAAACATCCGCAAACGCGATGCGACGACCAAGTCAAAGGGTCTAGCCGACCTACAAGCCAAAATCGCCCAGGGACTAAGTGAACAGAACTTGGAGAACTTAGTCCCCATCTGGGTATCTACTCCACACAAACATTGAATTGCTAAACCGGGGGTGTAGGTGGAATTACATCCTCCATTGGTGACGGACTTCGATCGTTCAGTGAGGGCAAAGGCCCATACGGCTCATGTAGCAGTCTGGCTCGCTGCAAGAAAACGATTCGTCCCGTACCTGAAGCAATGTCTTGGACCATGGGTGGTATCATTATACGATTCGGATAGACAAGTTGCGAAGACCGCGATAGAGTGTTTCAATGCCGCGTTCGAGACCGACGCGAAGAAGAAGAGTGTATGGGGGAACCTTAGTGAGGACATCAGACTATACATTTTGAACATCCTGCGGAATGAGAATGCTCGGAGCATAAGTATACGTCCGTTGTTGAGGGGGGTGTTGATGATGTAGGTGATCCGAGATTTATGTCCAAGGAGGATATGGAGACGAGGTTTGCTCTTGTTGTGGGGACTTGTTTGGCTGCGTCGTGTGCTATGGCTGGTATAAGTGCACGTTATTTGCCGGGTTAATGGGTAGAGAACTCGGCTTTTGATGTGATGGAGAAGTTTTTCAGGAATTTGTTGGAACCGGAGTTGTTGAAGAAAATCTACGGCGTTAAGGATGCTTTTGTTTATCGATATTTCTTCAGAATGCTCAGTGCCGTAGCTAAAGGATTTCCAGGTTCGTCAAATCCATCTCAGCAACTAACCTATAGAGATTGCGAAAGAACATACTGCAGATTACACCCTTTATCTCAGAAAGTCAGTCTCCTCGATATCAGCACCCCCAGTTAACGACTACCTGGATCTCCTAATCGCTGCCTCTAGTGGTACTCTATTAATATGTTCTATACTGATTTCAGCGCTCCCCGAGATATGGACGTCCACAGACAATCAACTCGACAAACCAATTACCAAACTTCTCGCCCAAGGAAACTTATCCTCCGATCCCGAAAACTGGAAACATAAAGGCAGACTCGAGTCCCTATTCCACATCCTGCGTCAACATCGTCCGTCAACAGACCTCCTCCCCCTCGTGAAACAAGGTCTCCTCCCTGGCGCCGCACACGAGCCCCGTCGGTCGCAACCTCTAGCCCATCAAACGGCCTACACCGTCCTCGTTGATGTGATCTGCGATATCAATGACGACAGTCAACGACAGACACTATGCGAGAAAGAAATCAGTACAATAGTACATGAGTTCTTAACTTCGATGGAGGAGAAGAAATGTGCTGATACGGGGATGCAGGATGCTCTTGGAGCAGCTATGACGGAGATCTGTGTGAGACGACCGGGGGATTTTGATGTGATTTGGCAGAGGGAGAATGAATGGTTCGAGGATACGATTCACAAGGCTCCTTCCTTGGAATTCCGGGATACGACATTTCAAACAACCGCCAATCGATGGATGACGTTAGTTTCGTCAATACTAAACCATTTCAATTCGAAGAACCTAGACTCTGTGGAAAACTCACGTTCGTCAGTATCGACGTTCATAAACAGTTTAGCACAAATATTCACAAAGATAGTCGACACCGAAATCCAAACCGAGGGCAACTGGGTCGAAGGAATGAGCTTTATCAACCTCTTTTTTTGGACTAAACCCTTCGTGGACTGTTTTCAGAAACCAAAGGAAATGGACTCTGCCAGAAAATCCCTCAAACTCCTCCTATCGCCGGACCAAGTAAAGAGGTTTCTCCATTCCCAGGCATTGGGTCCGTTTATCGGCATCATCATTCGGTTCAATACTATTTACGGCAAGGATAATAATTCGGCATGGGATATACTTCTTGCGGAGGCTATTCCGCAGCACGGACCAATCGGTGTACGGAATCCGGAATCATTGTTTCGACAACTTGCTTCGGGACTTAATGGTGCCCGGCGGGAGGATTTCAAGGCCCCTCCTCGAGGCGTGAGTTGGCATCTAGTAGATGAAATGTCAAAGGCATTGGAATTGCAGGAAGCCGGATCTCTCAAAGGGATGGATATGGAGGACTTGTGGGTCGAATTGATTCCTTTAAGAGGTATTACCACTAAACTGGAGATGGAATTGACGTTAGGAATACTCATTTCTGATGAAACTGCGTTGGCGCTGGTGCAGACTCTGGGACTGGATTATGACCCGCTCATCCCCCTAATTGGCAAGATTATTGCCAGGGAGGAAACGTTTGCGGAACTTCTGGTGTCGGCACCGTATGTCGGACGCAAGTCCAAGGACTCAAAAGAATGGAATATCCCAGCGTTCCTTCTAAAACTATATCAGACGCAATCTGATCCGTATTTCCTAGTTTTATGCTTCTAATGACCAGACCAACACCGCTCCGAAAGACATTTGAACAAGCGTTGACAGCTCACAAGGGAGATGGGACACTTATCTCTGACTGTATCGACTTCGTTAAGGGCAAAGCGCTGCACAGCTCAACTCCGTATGAAATCCACTCCTTAAAAATCTCTTACAATAGCATCGATGAACTCGGAGAATTCACCTTATGGTTCTTCCATCTTATGCCCCAAACCGAGCGACAAAGACTCTTGCGGAAACTGTTCGATTTCCTTCCTTCGGCCGCTACTTCTTATCCTGATCCATCTCTCGCTCTCACCAGTGCTCTGGGAAACATCTTCCTGCCTTTCTTGCCTGCAGAGTCGCAGAGTGGAAGAATCGAGGAAAAAGAAATGCAATCCAGCCTTCGATTGAATCTGTTCTATTCTTGTGTGCTTGATAATGATGACCTTGAAATTCTCAAGACTTTGGAAAAGTCTGGACCGGAATTTATGAGTGAGTTTATTATTATTTTGCTTCTACATTCGGCATTTGTGAAGGATATACTATCTATGCCAAGTGTGGAGGAAGAGTGGAACGAAGCTGGTGTCTCGGAATCACAATTCATGGCTTTTCAGACGTATTGTTTGGAGTTGTTGGGAGATGTACAGGCCCTTCAGTAGGGTGAGGCTGACGTTAGATCTCTGCGCCTGTTCGCGATGAAGTTATCTCTCGATTGAAAAAACAGGCTGCACAGATAAATGTGGTCGGATATTATGCGGGAAGAATGCTATGCGATGTTCTTCCCATCAAAGCAACCTTGGACAATATTACGCCAGCAGTCGCTGTTAGAGAACTCGAAGAAGCAAGGAAATTGGACCAAGGTACTCACTTCTCATTCACACTAATATGGCAGGAAGTTTCCTTGTCAGTGCCGTAGCTACTAGCTACGCTGAACAACTCGTGGGCCAAAAGGAACTAGATCTTCTGTTTAATATGCTCATAAGTTCGATCAGCGGCATCATCGCCAACGGTTCAAATGCAGAAAGAATTCAGGGAGCCGGGTTACAAGGATTAGCGACATTGAATACCATGATTCAATGTGACGAATCATTTTGGTCTCGAATTCAGGAATTTAGGGTCGTGATGCTTGTTAAGACAGTGCTTAATTGGCCTGGCGATGTGACTGATCCGTTCTACTCGTGGATTCTGTCTACCGAGATATTACGATTGATGAGGTCTTTATTTCCGTGGATTCACCATGTCAAGGAAGATTTCTGGGGCGATAGGTTCGATATCTTGATGGATATCTTGCTGAAATCATTGGAGGTTGTCAGATATTGGTATTGAGATGTTGATGTTAGTTGTGCGCTTTTTTTCCGCATAAATATCTGCCGTTGCAGTTCGCGGCTTTGAAACTTTCAGGATATTTGATGGGTCTGAAAGGTGCTCGCGAGTTATTTTACAAAGATATTTGGACAATGCGCGGAGGTGATGTTTATAAAAACATCATGAAATTGATCATCGCGGCTGGGGGTATATTCTTCAGTTAACGTCTCCTGACACTAGGCATCCACGTCGAGAGTCAGCCTCAGGAGCTCTGCAATTCCCTGCTCAGAAGACTCAGCCATGACATTCCTGTGTCCGTCATCACCGATGAAGCCGCCTCTCGGGTAATTAATTGTTTTCACCAATGCTTACCGATAGCTTTATCCACTTGTGTGTTATGCGCCCAAACACATCAGGGAGGCTTCCTACGAGCTTCTCTTTGGTTACATCAATGGCATGAAAGAGACGATTGAGATTGAAGCTGCGATTCTGCCAGCCGACATACAAGGTCTTCCTGAGGAATTACTCTCGATCATTTTCGAGACCGATACTTCGAATCTATTCTCTTCAACGAGACAAGCGGAAGGAGAAGGACCACAGGCTGAGCGCCGGAAACGCCGAAGTCTGGAAAGTCATCTGATGTCATGGAGTTTACTATTTCAATTCTTTGTCGATAGCGTACTGTTCCCTTTGTGTTCCTCTGTTTATTTTAGTCATTCAAGGTGCGATCAAAATACATTACATCACTCTCGGAAGGACAATATATTCCATGTCTATTCGCGACGATTATTTCAGAACTTGATTTGGACACGGACCGTCCTGTTGATCTGGACAAGCTCTCCTACGAGCATTTTGAGCTAGAAGATGTTGAGGATGAAAAGAAGAAGATCCAAGCAAACACTGCTTTCATCTTCGCGCAAGCTTTGGAATATGCTTCTGCCCTGCTTAGGTGTGTCTCTCACAATATAGGTCTAATTACTAGGACCGAATGGCTTGGAATGCGAGATCGGGTAGTCCAAGACCGAGTACAAGCCTATGTTGCCAAGCATATGTCGTCCAAACTCATTCTGAAAGAACTCTCCACGATCAAGACGGCTACATCCTCCCCTCAATTCAATGAAGAAAATCTTGAAGTGTCCGTTAATGAAGTTACGAAGGAAATCGTTACAAGATATCAAGTAGACGAAGGACAAAAGACCGAAATGATCATCCGTTTACCTGCCAGCTATCCTCTTGCCGAAGTGGAGATCGTTGGCACAAATAGAGTTGGAGTCAGAGAGGAACGATGGAACAAGTGGTTACTGACTTGCAAGATCTCATGCAAGGTACTAGTCATGTTTTTCAGGAGTCTAATGGGTAGGTTGGGACGATCGTGGACGCGTTGAGTCTATTTGTTACGAACATGAAGGGATTCTTTGCAAATCTCAATGAGTGTTCAATTTGTTATGGTGTGTTGGCTGTCGACAGAACTACTCCCACGAAAGAATGTCCGAACGGCCACTGGTTCCATGGGATATGTCTTTTCAAGGTAATATGCTCTAAGATATTCACTAATCGCGTAGTGGTTCAAGACATCGCATGGCTCAACTTGCCCAATGTGTATGTTCCCCGAATTGACATTGCTAATTGTGATAGGCAGGGTTACCTTCAGTGTATCATAATTTAGATGGAATGCGGGTCTTATAGAACGATACCCAGGTTTCCCTTTCACTCTTGGATAGCATAGCATTGCCTTAGATCTGTTCTACAGAATAAAACATTTGGTTGTCCATATCTTTCGTGCCCAATACTCCACTTCACGTGAGTGCAGATCCCTGAAAAATTTGGGTCGTCGTGGTCATCCGCTCAAAACTTCAGCATCTCTATGCGCCGCCTGTCTCCAAGGGTTATAGTTTCGTCAATTGTAAGCGAATGCTAGTCGACCCGATCGCTGCCACCGCCGGGGCATTCGCAGGCGTGGCAGTCGATCTTTCCCTGTTCCCGATCGATACCATTAAAACCCGTCTCCAGGCACCGGGCGGCTTTCTGGCGAATGGCGGATGGCGAGGAATTTACAAAGGAATAGGCAGTGTGGCTACTGGAAGTGCCCCATCAGGTATTCCAAGATTTATAGCCATCTAATCGTGCAGGCGCGATATTTTTCATGGTCTACGAATCATGTAATTCGTATTTGCTGCCCAGAATCACCTCCTTTGGGACAGGTCCAGGAACCTCGAGTGCCATAACCCATATGATGGCTGCTTCTGCCGGCGAACTGGCGGCATGCATCATTCGTGTTCCTACCGAAGTGGTCAAACAGCGCGCACAAGCCATGGCGGAGCACTCATCATTATCGGCGTTCAAATCTATTCTCGCGGCAAAACACGAGAGTGTATTTAGAGGACTATATCGTGGGTTCGGGATTACGATCATGCGAGAGATACCCTTTACAATGATTCAGTTCCCCTTGTATGAGGCTATGAAACGGTGGCAAGCGAAGCGGACGAATAGAACCAAAGTCAATCCTTTTGAAGCCGCAGTGTCTGGATGTATTGCTGGCGGTGTCGGCGCAGCATTTACAACACCCTTGGACGTTATAAAAACAAGAATAATGCTTCATAAGGAGGTATTTTGGCATTTTATCAGGACTAACGTCGTAGAAAGTTTCACCAATGACGATGCTTAATAGAATTATTGCGAATGAAGGTGCAGGAGCACTGCTTCGAGGGCTCGGTCCTAGGATACTTTGGATAAGTGCAGGTGGAGCAGTTTTTCTAGGCGCATACGAACTGGCTAAGGACTTCCTATTGACTGTTCAAGCTAAAGCATCGAAGCACGATTAATATAGAGTATCTTCGTCGTCATTCATTTCATGTCCTATCCCTACTTTGAAGTATGACATGGTCCTCCACAATATTCCCAAGCGGAGTACCCAGCTGCAGTCCCTATAGCGCTCGAGAGATCAGTACAAGACTTACTACGTCTGAACCAACTTTCAGTCGTTAGTCCGTGATATTCTTCATCGTAATAGTATCCTGGTTCTTCGTCCACTATCTCATCGTTCGTCCATCCCAGGGACTTTAGCCGCTTGATTCTAAGTCTGGAAGCGATGGCATCAGATAACTTGTTCCTCCATAGCAGCCCTCTTTTACCTAACTTCCACTTGACACGAGATGAGATAGGCTCTTCGCAGAGGGTTTCGGTATCGGATTCTGACATATAACCTCGAGTGCATGCACCAATGTGACAGTAAAGTAGCCCTGCTAACAAAGACGCGGAGTTATCCTTCTATAGTGGGTCATGACGTGAGTGACAAAAGTTGATCTGAAACCCAAGGATCGTCCCTGATCGAAAGTCATCACGATCGCCGATCGACGTTTTGGTTGTTGACTATGGATTTCGACAACGAGGAATACCAGGCAGTGTCAGGCTGGACAAGCTCTTCAGAATCGGACGACAATGATCCAGACTCGTGTATACTGGCTGTGACACCTTACAGTCGAATCACCGCATATCAAAATCCCGTGCCGATTGCACGAAAAACTCTCCTCCCTGGACACCGTCCACCGCACGATCCAAAACGTGAACTGGCGATTCTCAAACTCCTCAAGGACAAAGCGCCTGAAGGAGAATTTGCTCAAGCAAATAACGTCATCCCATTACTGTCCTTCGAGATGTTTCCGAGCGGGCGGATTGTTCTCGACTTTCCTCTGATGCAAACCGATTTGAAACAGGTGTACCTCGACAGGAAGGAGGAAATAGCCAAGGACCCGAAACAGGTGACATTTGTGTTGCAGAGGTTCCTGGAGATACTCTCCGCGTTGAATTGGATACATGAACTGGGAATCATACACAGAGACGTGAATCCGGCGAATATCCTGTTGTCGAACGATTTGAAAGAACCAGCGTTCCTCGCTGACTTTGGTATCGCGTGGATAGAAGGTTATCCCGATGATCCCGACGAGGATATCAATAAATACTCGTCTGGAGTTGGTACTGGGTATGATGCACCGCAGCTGTTCTGACTGCAGAGCGTATCGAGCACCTGAATTGATATTTGCACCTCAGGATTACGGCGGCGAGATTGATGTGTGGTCATTTGGCTGTACGGTTGCTGAGCTCTTCACACCGAAGCATACCTTGTTCTCAGATGGTGCCGATTACGATGGACTAGGCTCTGATCTTGTGCTACTGGGATCGATCGTATCTACGCTCGGGACACCTACCTCAGAGACTTGGCCCGAGAGTACGTCCAGAGTGAATGAAACTGACAATAGCCAAATCTTTCAGAGATTGGGACAAGATTCAGCTGAGTATGAAACCAGCATTGCCTAGGAAGGATGTTGTTCCCTGGGCACCAGAACATCTGATTCCTTGGATATTCTCGATGATTGCAATCTCTGCAGGTGAAAGACTCTTGGCTAAAACGGTATTGCATTCTGTTGCCGAACTCATACTAGGCATTGGAGCAAGGAACGAAACTCATTAGACAACAAAGCTAACTCCATTGCATCATTTTACTTGATATCATGCATATTATACCCCTCTATATGTTCATAACAGCGCATCATCATCACTATCATCAAAAAACTCCTCAGGAACATCATCTATATCCATCTGCTGCAAAGGCCGTCTTTCCATCCCTTCAGCCTTGCTGGCCATCTCTCTCATCTTTCTCTGACTCTCCTCAATATCCTTATTACTCCAAATACTCACTCCATCACCACTCGGTCCCGGTTGCGCAATCGTCCTCAAAAACTTCTTCGCCATCGCAACAGCCATATCTGTGCTACAGTTCATGCACGCCTCGCTCATAGCTTCAGTAATCCATTTAGGCAATTTATCTCGTTTATCGGCCCGGGAAAAACGTCTGTCTGCAAGGACCATGACTCCGTAATCGTCTTTGCCACGGAGAACGCGGCCTAGACATTGTGCGGCGGTGCGCTGCGCGTCAAAGGTTAGGAAATCGTTTTCCCGAATACGATAGTTATCGCGGAGGAATTCGAGACGGGCCTTTAGGATACGGGATTCGGTGTATTGGTAGGGGATGCCGAACATTATTACTGTTCTTCCGTATTGGTGATCGAAATCGATTCCTTCTGAGATTTTGCCTCGGCCGACACACAAGAACACTGCTCCTCGTCCGTTGTTACATGCCTAAAGTAAGCCGGGGAATATGGTCGGGGCTACCGTTCGGTATGTCTCAAGAGCTAAGCTTGTTTCCGCTGCGTCGGGAGTTTCCACCAGGATCAATTTGTACTTCCATACTTCATCCAGTACACCCTACACTTAGTCAAGTTCCCGGAGAGGGATACAGTTGCCGCCCAAGTTGACGTGATCGTTTCCAAGTACAGATAACTAGGAAAGAAACACAACAGTCCGTCCGGAGTAATCTTCGAAAACTCAATCAATATCTGTCCATAATTCCTCACTACCGATGGATCATTCCTGACCTCAAATTTTGAACTAATAGCAACCTGATCACTCCCCCTCGTGATGATCAACGGCAAGAAACACTGTCTCGCCAAGGACATACTATAAGATTGTTGCACCACCGTATCAAATTGTAACATCTTCGGATACATGTCCAAAGGTGAGATCGTTCCTGACGTGATGATGACAGAGGAGAACCGTTCAAACACAGGTTTGATGGCAATTGAGGCGTCGAGACAGGTGAAATGCAGGACCGGGTTGGGAACACTTGCTGTTTCGGATTCGAAGGGTTCGAGAATTAGGAGGAAGCCTTTTTCGTAGGTTGCAACCAGGGTGGCGAACATGGCTACTTCTTGGAGGGATTGGTAGTCTTCTACGGCGGAGATTTCTAGGGTGCGGACTAGTGATGTTAGTCGTTCGGAGCAGAATCTACGGTTAGAGCGAGATGCGATGAAATGTACCGGAGTGGTTTCTTTTCGATGAAGGTGAGCTCTTTGACATGTTGGAGGAAGGAAGTTGGTGTTTCTGCGATGACATGTAGCACTTTCATCCGAGTCTGCATATTAGTAACTTCTCTTAGATTCTGGGATTACTTTGAGATATTCGACGAATCGCTTCAGGAATGCAACAAAGTGTTCGGCTACAAAGTCAAAACAGATATACACCGGAAATACCTCTTCGAATGTTTCCTGGAACAGCTTCTTTGAGAAGATCATCAGGCAACACTGGGTTTGCCATAAATGTATCCTCCTCCCGCGCTTGATCCGCTTCCCGAAGACCTTCCACTAATTTCTGATACTCATTCTGTAACTTCGCAGCATCCGTCTTCTTCATACTGCGATATTAGAGGACGCAAATTCAGATTATACTTCTCGATCTTCTTTTCCAGACTGTTCACACTACGGGTGGCTTTCTTGAGAGTATCATCGAATAAATCAATACTCAGTGACTCTATACATACATTATCTGAAGTCAGCATAACCATACCAAAGGTCCCACCTATGTTGTGTGCCTCGTCAAAGACAATAATGCAGTCCTTGGATAGTTCCCGAGATACTCGCTCAGCGATTTTCGGATCGAGGAGATAATGGTATGAATAAATGATGACATTACAAAACGGCATCTATAGATAAGTAATTTCCCAGAGATTTGTTACCATTCTTCGTGCAGTGAAGTAGGGACACTGTTTGTTCTCTTCTCCGTACTTCATCATCCCATCCAGAGTATACACCCCCGGCGGAATCAAATTATGCGGCTCCAACAACTCCAAATTCTACCATCAACACCGCCCTCCAAACACAGAGATCAAAACGCACCTCATGATAAACACACAACTCGACATCTTCCCCCTTCAACTTCTTCTCCTTGACAAACCCGGCCGTCAAGCTCCTGCATCGCGCATCCACCACATTGCCCTTCTTCTCCCTCTTCACCGCCGGATGCAAACACAGATTCTTCCTGCTCGTCAACCCCAATCCCCTGAACTCCTCCTTATATCCGAGCTCCTTTTCCCGGTACGCCATCAAGTTTTTCAACTCTGCCAGCGCTTTTTCGATCTCGGACATCGTGCGCGAGCAGTAGACCAGTTTCCGGTGTTCGGGGAAGTGCAGTTGGTAGGCGACGATGAGGGAGAGAAGGGAGACGGTTTTGCCGGAGCCGGAGGGACATTCGAGGACTGCGTTGCCGCCTGCGTCGAGAGTCTTTTTGAGGTCGCACATGTAGGCATATTGTTCTGGAGATCAGTTGTGGAAACGAGGGAACGGACCAGGGTAGATTCGAGGATATGGGAATAAAATAGGCAGGTCATCGATAAAGAACCTACACAAATGAGCTTTTAGCACATATATCACAGGTACTTCATGTTGGAATCCCTTTAATGACAGATACAGGCGAGATCTCTGGACACGACCACGCGGAAAACAAGCGCAATGGTGGTCGACAAGATCAATGACTCGCTCGGTTTAAAATCCCCGTAAAACAGAGTAAAGCCAATTAATTCCCCCGGAGTAACAAACCCACATTGTAGATCACTCAAGAGATATCCATCTGATGAACCACGACCGTGGCACAATACCACTAGTAATAATGCCCCTTTGAGCAAAATTACTCCCTGTGTGTTAACAATTATTATATGGACATCAATATTTTTCGAATTTTGCGAAGCCGTCAGATTCAGGGCTATCTCAAGTCATAAATCGTACTTTGGCGGCAGCGCCAGTGCAATCTGATCACGGACAACTCGTTATTTTCCCTTTTTAAAACTTTCTTATATACTATAGACCCTCAAAATAATATACGAACGAAGATTTCTCGTTAATGAGATTCCCTAAACTTTGGTTCTAAAATTATAACAAGAATTCTCCCTTGCTAGAGGCCATGATCTCCTCGTACGCGGGTGCGAACATCAAGTACCTCATGTCTGCACTGCAAGTAAGGGCATCGTGCGTGAATTTGGCGTCCTCATCATCGATGATGGTAGGTTTGATGCCGCGGCCCGCCGCAGCTGCATCGGCAAGAAGTTGAGCTGCACAACAACGATCCATGGATCCGAAGTGGGCGACTGCTTCGTCGACGGTACGACCCACGGTCAAAAGACCATGGTTCTGGAGAATGACGGCGCTGTGCTTGCCTAGGCTCTTTGCGATCCTTTGGCCTTCCTCGGAACTAAGAACGACACCGTGGCTCCTGCAAATTAGTCTCATCGCTCACGGGTGAGGGGATACTTGTAGACGGCATGGTCATTCCAAAATGCACAGGCATCTTGGGTGGAAATATCCAATTCGATGCCAAGAGTGCTGAACGCCTTTCCGGCAATGGAGTGAGCGTGGACAGCAGCAATGACATCTGGTCTAGCTTGATGAATCGCGCTGTGGATCTGGAATCCCGCGGCGTTGATGGCGTGCATGTTGCCTCCCTCGCAGACTTCGCCTTCCTCGTTTACGAGAACGAGGTCAGAGACTTTCATGTGTTTGAAGGATTTGAAGAAAGGATTGATCCAGAAATGGTCGGGTTTGATGGGGTCGCGGACAGAGATGTGGCCTGCTCCTCCTTCGTCGCCGTAACCGTGTTCTCCCATCCAGCGGAAGGCCTTTTGTTAAAATTGTACGAGAGGAGATGATACAGCCGCCATGTGCTCTTTGCGGTGTTGTCTTTCTTCCTCGAGAGTGGCGAACTTGGGGCGTGCCTGATGTTAGTTGAAAAGGTGAATTGGGACATACAGGGACCTTAAGGTTCTTTGCCTAGAAGATCAGCTTCACTCGGGGATGAAAACATACGCTCTTGACATGCATATGATGGTCGCCAGCCTGCTTAAGTCCGGTCATCATGATTTCCGTGCCAACTTGAAGAGGCTAGTATATATGAGCATTTTCAATTCCTCGGGGGTTAATTACTTCGGACGGGGAAGCAACAGCCGCTCCATTCGCAGAGATATCGTTCGGGGCCATTTCTAGTCAAAAGTCCTTGGGAATTGCAGTTAAATCCTGATGGAAATGATGTCTTGGTTCGATAACAGGTTGCAGAAGTGAAGCAGGCCGGGGGTGGTGAGGGGTTAATTAAAGTGGTTGGGGACTGCGGAGAAGTGACAAATACTGCGACCTGATTTGGCAGGTCGGGTAAGCGGCGCCGGGTAAGCGCGGGCGGACCGGCTCGCCCCTGCAAGCCCTCATATAAGGGCTCCCGATGAGATAAAATGCCTTATATAGCCTATTCTCAGTGGTAACTACTGCCGAGCAAACAACGATCAATCATGGACCCTTGATGGAAAGTATAGCTGAAGTGCTTGGATCGATATAAACCGGAGGATGGCTGTTATGGTTTGCAGTGAGATATCTTGTAATAGGCAGAGCATTGGACTTGGACAATGGACCTGGAGGTATCAGCATTGTTCCGTAGATCCACTAGATCCGAAGACGCCGTTATCGTTCGTCATCTCGATCAGAAAAATACGCTCACGCGATCGACAACTACTATGGCATCTACATTCCGTTTTCAAACAATTGCCCCCACTCTCTGCACTGCCGCAAATCTCATGCATCGCAAACCCCATCGGCGGTTGCTCATCCATCCCGCCGCAAGGGAACCATATCTAAGAACCTACATGAATCCCGTCCCGGACCTTGCACCAATTCCGCGTCATCTTGCGTTGATTAACATGTGAATCGGCCCCCGGCCGGCTAAAAAGACCCTGGACTCATCCGTACCCGCATACACACGTGGCTGTCATTGGCCAGCAGTGCCTCCATCGCAACGATGCACCTTGGAAACCAAGGTCTGCCCCGCGATAGATCGGCGTCACGGGTCCGCCTCAATGCAATGGGGACCGTGCGCACGCGTGTTGAGACGAGTGGATGACGACAGATAACCTGGCGCAGGAAAGCAGGTTTAGGCCCCGGCCAGGTATATAAGGATGGCGCAATTGGCCTGCAGAAGATAACTCAAGTTGAGACGATTCTGAAGACAGTCAACTAATCTCACAAAAATCATGGATAGACTCAAGCAGAAAGTCGGTGGAGCGTTGGACAAGCGTATTTACCCAGGGATGGGAGTTGGACTGACGGGTAGTTTCCGGTGGTAACACCGGCAATTCTGGACAAGGTGGCGGCGACGATGACTACCAAAACCAGGGTCAAGGCCAGGGCCAAGGCCAATACGGCTCAGACCAAGATCCCTCGTACGGTGCCTCGGGCGGTCAAAGCGGTGGAGGATCGGGCGGCGGCTACGGATCTGGACAACAAGGCTCAGGTTTCGGCGGTGGCGGCACGGACGACTCCTTCGGAGGCCAAACCGGCGACCAGGGCTACGGGGGAAGCGGCGGAGGACAAGGGGCCGGCACCGGGGGCGGTCAGTTCGGACAATCTGACGACTCTTACGGGTCGGGTGGTGGTGGTCAAGCCGGGTCTGGGTTCGGTGGAGCGGGCGGCTCGGATGACCAGGGTTATGATCAAGGATCCGGAGGCGGAGGATCTGATCAGTTTGGCTCTGGCTCTGGGGGTCAGGGACAGGGCACCTATGGGTCGAGTGGTGGTAGTGGGTTTGGTGGCGGTGGAGGACACAAACACAAACACGGGGATGATACCACTGACGATACCTCTGGAGGCGGATTCCAGTCGGGTGGTCAACAGCAGCAATATGGGAGTGGAGGCGGAAACCAACAATATGGGAGCGGAGGCGGAAACGATGATAACTACTAAACGCCCCATATTTGATGATCTTGCTTTGAGATGAATCTATCTAGCTTAGGGTGGAAAAGTATAATCTATTGACTTCAGTAGGAAAAGTACTTGTTACATTGAATATTCCTCAAGATTGGGCATGACTAGGCAACGTGATTAAGAACCGTACTGGAGATGCGTTAAGGGGTGGTTTGGCTGGCGGTCCACGCCCACGCCCCCTTAATTAGTCAACACGATGCGAATGACACAAAAACCTTAAAGTGGAAAATTCCACGTCGATCAACGGAAAAGCTTGACACCGAAGCAGTTCTTTCTCTCGCTCCGATCAAGACACATGTTCCCACCAAACTCATGGTCTCCGAACAAACGGAAATCATATTCTTCCTCAGCACTACAAGTCGATGGAGAACTGTATCCCTCTGGCGAACGGAGTAAATCCCCGTTCGATCACGTCCCGCGTGCGACGACCTCGTATCTCCACAACCTGAGTCGAAATCTCTACCTGCGCTACCTTCTTTCGCTGTTGCTTGGATTGTTTCTCGGTCGCACTATTTTTGCGCCAGTGCATTATCATATGCCCTCGTTACCGTATCACAAAAAGCCGACACCGGTGGTGGCAGCTCAACCGTGGATAAACTCTACACTTGGGACCGCAGCAATCATCACTTTGAATTCGGCGTCTCGACCCGATCGACGTGATTATTTGGCCCTCATGGCTTCAATGACTGGCCTGAATTTGACGTACATGAGTGCGTGGACTACGAAACCTATTGAGAAAGCACTGCCGAATGAACATAACCCCAACTTGAAGGATGTGGAGTATGCGTGCTGGAGAAGCCATGCCGACGCGTGGAGAAAGATCGTAGAAGAAGGATGGGAGACGGCTATGATTATGGAGGACGATTCGGATTGGGATGGGGGGATTCATCAGAGCATGGCTATTGCGTGGGACGCCTTACGGAATATTACCAACGACCCACTAGCCACGACGGAAGCAAAATCGTGATCTCCGGTCTCAACGTCCTAATGATAGGTGGGATATTTTTTACACGGGAACCTGTCTGGATTATCCTGCAAAGAATTATCTGGTGTATGAAGATCCTCATCTTCCCCAAACATCGACTTGGTGGATTGATAGGATCTTTACCGAGTACTTTGCCGGCACGACTCCCATGAGGCGATTAATCCAACGGTCCGTGGAGCCAGTCTGTACCCATTCATACATCCTATCCCAACAAGGCGCTCGAAAACTACTGTTCCACACGAACATGTTTCTTCCATGGGGAGTCGATGTCGCTATCATCAAGCTCATAAACAAAGGCACCATCAAAGGTTACAGCGTCATCCCGCCTCTCTTTGTACGCACTCTTTTCAACTACATTGGCTGACATAGAATCAATGGCGGGGAGGGTCAGTTAAAGACTCTGATATCAGTGATCGAGGGATGCCTGAACTGCCCATGTTTAGAAATAGCACGCGGATTCTCGTCATGGACACAATCTGGGGAGACAAAGAGCGCAAGTATATTGCCAACTATGGTATCTATCTGTGAGAGATCATGCTAACATGCAGAGGGAGAGACGTTCTATGACTATACATTTGGAGTCTGAAATGCATCGACAGGCGTTGTTTGTTTTAAAAGTCAGTTTTGGAAAGTGTAGCATAGAAGCAGAATGGATTATCGAACATCTCAATCCGGAAGGACCGCGGTTGTCGCATCTGCATTGAGGGAATTCTATCGAAGCAATGCGCGGGAGAAGGTTTCGCTTAACGAGCTGCTCGGGGCTGCACTCAGAGCATAGGGTTCTGGATGATGTTGCCATGACGAGCTGACCGTGCAAGAATTGCCGAGCAATCGGATATGAGATGGGAATTCCAAACCACGCGAAATGACATGCCGTTGCAGAGGCAGATATGCTGCATTTCTCTGCCGTTAAATGCCCGATGGATCAGGGCTTTGAATCTAGAGTTTTTGATTCGACCGTAACGGTCAATATCCGAGGATCAGAGTACGCCATCGTCTCTATGACTCACGTGCTTTTAGCGAACTGTTGTTGAAATTTGTCTCACGCGGGGGGTCCAGACTGCAAAGCCATGATGGCGGAGATAATTCCCGAGGCCACGTTGGGGGGCGAATTGAGGCGCAGAGAAAGTTTTTGAGCTGTGAAAATGGCGTTTACGCCAAATTATGGTTCTGTAAATGTCGCATTGAATGAGCTGTAAATGGTCTCCTTGGAATGTGGCCCGCAATGTCGTCCGCGCCAATGACAGACATGCGATGAGACTCTTTTAGCCGGGGGCGCACGATGATTGGTGTGTGAGGAAATTAGCTTGGGATTTTCCGCTGCATGGTTGGGTAAACAAACGATTCCGCGTGCACACACGGCCCCTTTTTGTGGTTGCACTCATTTCCCCCGTCATCGAGGCTAAGATGAGGCAAGTGCTAAATGCCGTGCCTCGGCCAATGGCGTGAGGACAATTGGGCCATCGGAAATTAGAGTGGATCGCTTGACAACAAAGGGGCTCTGCTGCCCACACATCTGCGCCTGGGCCTGTAGGTAAAAGGAAAAGGGCAACCCTCGTCGGCGGCTGCGTGGGAGCCCATTTTCCGCACCACCGTCCATCCACGCTCATTTAAAATTGCAGCGAGGGCTCGTTTCATCCCTGCTTCCGCACTCGTTTTTTCGTCGTCGTTTCGTCTTCTCACCCCAGTCGCCCACACGGCACCCGTCTCTGTCTGTCTTCTCAACGATCTTTGCATCGAGAGCCACTACACTCCTTATTAGTCCAAAGCGCAAGCGTGTCTTCTTCGATATCAGCTACCTCGACTGTGTCGTCCCTAATACATTCCTGGATCAGAGATTCAACGCACAAACCCCTTGAATCCACCACATTCGGCCCTCGTCAAACGGTTCGACCCCTTCTTTGTACACACATCGAACGTTTCACCAGCGTTACGTCTGCTGCATCCACGAAGTTAGTTAGACTTGGCAGCGCGACACTACAACCTTCCGCACAATGAAGTCCTCGGTTATCATATCGCTGGTCACGCTCCTGGCGACAGTCTCTGCACATACTGAACAGCTGTTCCCAGTACGACATCGACACGCCCGTAGAGCGGGCCACAAGCATCAACACAAGCGACACAATGACTTGCCCGCCGTCAAGCGTGGTGGCCAGTGTCAGTTCCCGACCAATGCTGGACTCGTCCCTGTTACGCCTGATCAGCAGAACGCAGGATGGGCCATGAGTCCTAATCAGCCCTGTCTTCCTGGGAATTACTGCCCATACGCGTGTCCCTCAGGACAGGTTATGGCCCAATGGAATCCCGCAGCGACCTCGTATACCTATCCCCTTAGTATGGTACGCTATCTCCCTTGTCCTTTCTGACTCTTCAGGACGGTGGATTATACTGCAACCCCGACGGTTCCATATCAAAGCCTTTCCCAGATCAGCCTTACTGTGTTCCTGGGGCTGGCACTTATATCGCCGTGAATGAAGCTGGCGAGGACGTTGCCATGTGCCAGGTATTCCCTCTAACAAAGCAACTCTAATGCCAGACTGTTCTCCCCGGTAACGAAGCAATGTTGATCCCAACGCTCGTGGGTGCAGGTTCGAAAGCCGTGCTAGCTGTTCCTGAGCCCTCATACTGGTGTTCAACAGCAGCACACTTCTACGTCAACCCACCTGGTGTCTCCACGACCGACGGCTGTGTCTGGGGCACTGCCGCGCAACCCGTGGGTAACTGGGCTGCCTTCGTGGCCGGCGCAAACCAAGTTGCAGGTGGGAATACCTTTGTCACAGCTGGAATCAACCCGATATACTGCTGCGAGCCTTCCAACGGCTACAGTAATGTCGATCCTGGATACGCGATTCGAATTGATTGTCCTGGTGGTGGCTGCAATGGAATGCCCTGCGAATGCAATCCGAGCACAATGGGGGTTAATAAGTGTACTGGAGGAACTGTTGGTGCGGGAGGTGCCGAGTTCTGCGTTGTTACCGTTCCCCCTGGCCAAACTGCGAATCTTGTCATCTTCTCTACCAAGAACGGTACAGTGGTCAATTCTTCACCCATTGTCGCGTCATCTTCAACCTCCTCCTCAACACCTGCTGCAACCACTTCGTCGTCCTCTTCCTCTTCCTCCAAGTCGTCTTCGTCGTCTTCCTCTTCATCGTCGTCCTCGTCTTCATCCTCATCTTCCTCATCTTCTTCCTCCTCATCTTCCTCTTCATCATCATCCGGGAACGGAACCTACAACCGTCCAAGCTACACCGTCTCCTCGGACACCGACGTAGACATCTACCCCACCGCCCTCGGCCTGCAATACAACCAAGGCCACCAACTCCCCAACACCACCACCGCGACCCCCATCGTGGTCCTGCAAGCCGCCTCCGAGACCCCCGCCGTCACCACATCCTCCGCCTCCTCCTTCCGCCCCGCAGTCCCAATACTGCTCCTCACAATGGCCGCCTTGTGCCTCCTTCATCTGTAACTGCGTCAACAACAGTTGCCCCTTTTTTGATACATTTTATTTATTGGTGCCTTTTCACCGGCCGTCGGATTTTGGAAACGACGCGGGGTATGCACGATTGGATGTGTGTTGGATACCATTGGTGGGGACTGAATTCGGATTATTTCTGAACGATCTATTTTGTCTTGTAAGTAGAGAGACTTTTTATATTATATCTTTGGAGGGGTCAAAATTCTACATTCAAAAATTCTTTACTCAAGTTCCCGAGTCTGAAGTCTGCATATCAAGTCCGTCCTTCTGTATACCAAGTCATAGAGTCTACCTGGTGTACAGCTAGCACCTGTTATCTGATTAGTTGATTGTCTGGAGGCTGGCGATTAACACACAGGACCGTGCGCAAAAGTCCAAATCGGGTATTATAACTGAAACCCAAGTGAATTTGTTACGATGTTTCAACCTTCCAGCATCTAACGTCTCAAGCTCCTCCTTCCAAGCCTTCCCTGGACTGACCACTTTACCTCTTTCGTCCATCCTCAACCAGCGCTACTTATCGTCCTTCACGCCTCCTTGAGTACCCTCCCTTGACCGTTTCAGGGATCACTCTCCTTGATCCTTGATCATTTCGCACATCCATGCTTGGCGTTAATATGTTTCTCTTTGCAAGTCTGGATAATATATCCATGTGCTCCGAAGAGCTATATATAGGCCCCCGTCCAAAGACAATGAGAAGACATAGACATCTGGCAGGAAACCAGTAATCGCTTTTCATTCTCTCCACCTTTTTTTTTATTCCAATTCCCTTCGTTACGCAGGTCGGTCATTCATTCTATACATACTTTCAACATGGTCTTGCTGGTCAACTTTCTCGTTTCTCTCTTTCTTGTACAAACTACTTTGGCTCTCCCAGCGTACGTCTCCTTCCCAAGGGTATACTAATTTATAGTGCGGGCACTGGGAATGACAAAAAGCTGGTGCTTAAACGTCAGGGAGACTTGGCGTCTGACAACTCAACGGCGACAGCGACGGCGGCGGCCCTCGATGCCGTCGGGCAGGCCACTGTCACGGTCACGCAGACGGTGACTGCTGGGAATGCGACGGTGACTTCTGTTGCTGCGGGCAATGGGACAGATCTCTTCAACAAGGCCGCAAAGGACAAAGGCAAAGACAAAGGGAAAGACAAGGGGAAAGACAAAGGCAAAGACAAGAAGACTAAGGACAATAAGAACAAGGGCAAGAAGACTAAGGATGGGAAAGACAAGAAGGACAAGAAGGGAAAAGGGAAAGGAAAAGATGGAAAGAAGGATAAGAAGGGGAAGAAGGGAGACAAAACTGCGACGCAGGGAGCGGGTGCTGATGCTGCTTTGGTATGAATCCCCTTCTGGTAATTTGATGAGATGGGACTGATTTTTTAGCCTACGCAGACATTGGTCCCTCTATTATAAATTTATCAACGCGAGATGATATGATATAGACGGGTAGGAAAAGCAATGCTAGGAGGGAAAGGTATTCATATTCATAGGAAATAAAAGGAATAAAAGGGATATATTTATCAGTTGTCGACATCAGTACCGATGTCCATTTCGTTTGATCTGATCCCATGAAGGCTAACGGGACTTTAATCTGTGTATCTCTCATGCCTAAGTCCCTTCATCAATGATTATGACTGAAGTGTGGTTGCTAGATTGAGGAGTTCGAAGGGAAGGTGCTCTTGAATATATTATATGTATATGACTTTAACGCGATGCGATTGCGGTGACAGATTTGAGATCAAGGGTTTGCGATTCGCTGGAGATGTAGATCATGTTTGACCACGGGTGATCTGCCAAGGCCCCGTTTTACACTTGGATCTACGTGATTTGCACACAGACACATGGAACAGCAACTGTTTCCGTCGCCGGAAAATTCTCGCAAGCTGATCGATCACGTTCCTCCCCTGCGTTTCGGTTGAAGCCGGCGGTGCCGTTGTGCAGAGTCCCCGACACGTGTCGGAGCGGACGAAATAGTAGTCTTTTGCTGCTTGTATCCCAAAAATACATATGTATGTAATACGACATAGGCAACCCAACTTAAATGGGAGTGCCGGGGCAAAGGGACGCACGGTCGACCACGCGGGTATGCACATACAGAAGGCAGCGGAATGTGGTGCTTATGATGTATGTTGGATGTCTTCGCACACGAATCTTGGTACAGAGTCTATAAATGGAGACATAGCACGTCGCTCTGCACTTAAATTAGGCTACGCAGCAGCTTGCAAGGCGTTAGACAACAAAGTCTTGGCATTTGTGTCGGCTGGGCCAATCAGGGATCCCGGCAGTGCAAAAGACCTCGTCGCTTGATTTGACTTTCGGTGTGTGGCGGCCTTATATTAATTCCATTTGCAGCGGCAGCGGCAGCGGCAGCGGTGTGGTTGCCTGCAGAAAGGGGACACCGCACCCAAAAAGGATCATCGGAGCCTCACGCCCACGCAAACCGCAACTTGCAGGCATTGTGCTACCTGTCCCGTGCACGGCTGCTGCGACTCTGCCACGCCCTCCCTTCTTCGAGTCTGTCCTTTAGCACGGCTGGTTCTGGAACTCTGTCTGCTGCCAGCCTTATCGTTGTCCTTGTCCGACAGCCAGCCAGCCAGCCAGCCCCGTCGAGACTCCTTTGCATTCCTCGAAACGGGAGTGTAAACGCACCTTGCGACAGCCCAGCGCCTGTGCCCCCTGAACCCTCACGACTACTCTAATTTTGGCCCAAGAGGTACGTGCGCTCCCCATTTCCTTGTTTGATTACGCCTCAAATGAAATGTGCCGATTCCTGATTTCCAGACCCTGGATGGAGATTGACCGCAATTAAACTAACTCACCACCACCGACCATAAGCGCAAAGCCAGTTCTTCCATAAAGACCTTCGTGTCTCATTTCATTTCGCGACTCTCGCTTCGCTTTCACAAAAGCGCTCGTCGATTACGTTTTCTCTGCAGTGTATATCCCTCGACCATCCCAACGTTCATCACCCGACATCACCGAAACCTGCCTACCCAGCCACGTTTCCTCTCAAATGACGAACACCGGCCGCCTTCAATCTGCGCATTCGCCAAACTCTGCGGCGCCGCCCTCTTACCCGACGCAAGGCTTGTCAATTCGAGATATCCTCGAGCGATGGGTCGGAACAGACGAAACGCTCCGGGCGGCGCTCACGGCGCATTCCTCCTCATCGCAGGTACGAGCCGAGGAAGAACGTACCCGTCAGGAATACTATCGCCTTGAAACTCGCCGCGTTGAATATGAATTACTAAGAGAAGCATTCCGAGGAGGAATCCATCCAAGTCACATCCCACAACTATTCACACAAGATCGGCCGAGTTTGCAGAATCTCTCGCCTGTTTCTCCGATCCACCGACAGGAAGAAAGACCATTCTATCCTACATCCTCATTACCATCTTACAATCGTCATGATCTTCCTCGTATCGACACTTCGAATCTTCCGATGCCAGCAACTCGCGCCCATCTAGTTCCCCAACGCGAGAAATATACCGGTCCGGTATCCGCTCCCCCCGCCAGTATGGCCACAACGTCTCCTCCGCCAAGCATATTCTTTCGGCATTGGGCGCCTCCACAGCGTACCGACGACATAGGACTACGAACCCCCAGAGATGATATGGAGCAACGATATCACCACCCCGATCAACAAGTCCCGTCACCCTCGTCCTCACGAAAATCGCCTCCCCTCCATAATGGCATCTCGCCCAAACGATCTCATGGGAGCAGTCATAATCGCCAACGTTCAGACGCTCCAATCACAAATAAAATGCACGACAATCGCCATTATCCATATCCAAGTCGGATTCAGTCGCGAAAACACGATGACGAGGCCCCTGGTTTAGGAGCCACGAAATCTCCTCTAGACCGAGAGACGGTCATGCGCGCCCTGCGCGAAAAAGTAGCTCCCCGAAAAGAAGACGAAGATGTCGAGAGACGAGAGCAAGAAAGACGTGACTCCGACAAACGGGATTCCGAAAGGAAAGAAGCAGAAAGGAACAGAGTGGATTCAACCACAACAAGGGGTGATGTCATGGCCCTGGAACAACTCGTTGAATCAAACGGTGCTCCTCAACAAGTATGATGTACACATCCTCCATGGGGTTTTGTTATATTGGTTGTATTTTCATGTGTTTACAAGGGTTTATTACGGTGGGTATTCTTATGTATGTATACATTTTTTGCGCAACCTGTGAATTGGGTAGATTACGGACGGCACACATCTGGTCGGTGTTTGGGTGGTTGTTGGGTATAGCGATCGTTTTGTAGAGAGCAGGCAGGCAGGTTGGGAAAAACCTATCAGGTGGGAATTCAATCGTTTAAAGGTGGTATCGAATATATTTGCAATCTTTTATCTCCGGATACTATACTGCCGCCCTTTTTGATGCTTCTTTCCATTTTTGACGACCCCATTCCCGGCCTTGGGAGTCGAAGATCTTCATCTGGCCTGGAGAGGGAGCCTTTTTCTTTATCTTCTTTGGTTTGACTTTCGGCGTGAATTGCACTCTCGGGAGTCTTCCGCCTAGTGTTCCGAGAGGCGGTGTATCATCTTGTCTCGTGACGTTTGTCTTGGTCGTCTCCTCCTCGATCGTCTCCAATTGAGTCTCTGTACTTGAAGACGTCTTCTTCGGCGCAATGGGAATAGCGTCATACCGCCGTACAACATTCTGCATAAATGGCCCACCATTCTCCCCATCAAATATTTTCAGTCTACTCAATCTTGCATTCCGTAACTTGTTCTTCGGCAACATCCCCGAGACGGCTCTTTTCAGGATCTCCCCCGTTCCCTACAGTAAGCCATACCCCTCGCCATATCCTACCTTTTTCTCAATCATCAATGGCACAGGAGTCACTTTCAAGTGTCCTGGCTTCCCTGAATGTCGATAATATACTTTCTCCTTTGCTTTCCGTCCCGTCAGGAAGAGATACTTTGCATTCGTGACTACCACATGGTCTCCACAGTCGGCTGCAATTAGTGAAATGGCACAGGAGAGGTAGTACATGCTGGATCGTAGATTGGTTTATGTTTTCCCATGAGAAGGGCTGCGATGTTGGTTGCTAATCGTCCGACAATTTGATTTTCTGCGTTGATGTGTCGCCATGACCGATGGTAGGCCAACATCGTCTACGATAAGCATACACAGAGACAGCGGATTACCCGGCCTATGGACTGCGACATGTTGTCTGTGTCGCTCTGGTATCAATCGCCTTCGAGGTAAATTCAGACAAAATGTGCGATCGACACTTTTCAGGGCACAGAATTTAGGGCCAGAATTTCCGAAAAGTTCGAGCTCCGGTTTTGACTCACTCCACATTCGACTTGAAACAATGGCCGGGGAAGACTATACTCTCTGCGTACTAGGATGGTAATAAGAAGCGATTGCACAACTAATATTAGTGGAACAATGGGTGTGGCAATCGTCTCTGGCATCCTCGACAGTATAATCCATCCCGGACTCATCAACAACAGCCGCCCATCCTCCAGCGGCACCTCGACTCCCATCCCCATAGCCAACAAAACACACCGCATGCCCAATAAATTCATAGCCTGTGTCAAGAGAGATGAATCCGCACGCAACCTACGCCACACATTCGACCAAAACCTCGTACGCATCCTATCT
>Ga0302325_10004753_pt1 | contig 31256 bp, 31 predicted proteins | sample Palsa_T0_2_FD_201948 | JGI IMG/M metagenome (GOLD analysis project Ga0302325, IMG submission 201948) | Peat permafrost microbial communities from Stordalen Mire near Abisko, Sweden - Palsa_T0_2 | ecosystem: Environmental > Terrestrial > Soil > Palsa > Peat permafrost | place: Sweden: Abisko... | reverse complement strand
CACCTGGTACAACGGCGGCCTGCGCACTACCACGTATTTCCACAACATGATCGGACTGCTGACCGAGACCATCGGGAATCCCACGCCCTTCGAAGTCGCGTTGGTTCCCGAGCGCCAGTTGCCCACCGGCGACGAACCGCTGCCCGTTCCGCCGCAGACCTGGCATTTTCGGACGTCGATCGAATATTCGATGACCGCCAATCGCGCCGTGCTGGATATGGCTTCCAAATATCGCGAGGATTTTCTGTACAACATTTACCGGATGGGGCGCAATTCCATCGAGCGCGCGGGCCGCGATTCCTGGACTATCACGCCCAAGCGGATCGCGGCGTTGGAAAAGACCGCTGCTCAGCCGGCGGGAGCCGAGAGTGTGCCGGCGGATCTGTACGCCTCGGTGTTGCACGATCCGAAATTGCGCGATCCTCGCGGTTATATCGTGCCTTCCGATCAGCCCGACTTTCCCACCGCGACCAAGTTCATCAACACCCTGATCAAGAACGGCATTGCGATCGAACGCGCGACTCGCGATTTTGAGGTCGCCGGCCATCACTATCCCGCCGGCTCCTGGGTGGTGAAGAGCGCGCAAGCGTTTCGCCCGCATATCCTGGACATGTTTGAGCCGCAGGATCACCCCAACGACTTCCAATATCCCGGTGGCCCTCCCATTCCGCCCTACGACGTCACCGGCTATACGCTGGCGTTCCAGATGGGCGTGAAATTCGATCGCATTCCGGATGCCTTCGACGGGCCTTTTGAGAAAGTTGTCGGATCGCAGAAGCCGCCCGCCGAAAAGGTTCAAGGCCCCGCGCAACCTGCCGGATACTTGATCAGCCACCAACAGAACGATGCGTTCATTCTGGTCAACCGGCTCTTGAAGAATGGCGATCAGGTCTACTGGCTGAAGAAGCCCGCCACGCTCGAAGGCCGGCCAGTGGGTGCCGGAACGATGTACGTGCCGGCTCGCGGGCAAACGCGCCCGCTGCTCGATCGCGCCGCGTCCGAATTGGGCGTAACGATCGAAGCTGTGCGGAACCGGCCCGCGGGCGAGGCGCTGCAGTTGAAGCCGGTCCGCATCGGGCTGTGGGATCAGTATGGCGGCTCGATGCCTTCGGGATGGCTGCGCTGGATCTTCGAGCAGTTCGAGTTTCCGTTTGAAGTTGTGTATCCGGCCGCGCTCGATCAGGGGAATCTGGCGAGCCGTTTCGACGTCCTGGTGTTTCCAAGCGGCGCGATGCCGCGTCCGGCGTCGGCCGGCCCAGGACGCGGCGGCGTTTTCCGCCAGCCCGAGGCGGCGGATATTCCCGAAGAGTTTCGCAAGAAGCTCGGACGCGTGACGGTCGAGAAAACAATCCCGCAGCTTCGGAAGTTTCTAGAGGCGGGCGGGACCATCGTCACCATCGGCGACTCCACCGATCTCGCCCAATTCCTCGGGCTCCCGTTGAAGAGCGCGCTGGTGGAAAGGACGCCGGAAGGTAAGGAGCGGCCCTTGCCGCGCGAGAAGTTCTACGTGCCCGGGTCGGTGCTCGAAGTGAGCGTCGATAACACCAGCCCTGTGGCGTACGGGATGCCTTCTGTCGCCGACGTGTTCTTCGAGAATAGTCCGGCGTTCCGCCTGGCGCCCGATGCCGAACTCAAAGGCATAAAACCGGTGGCTTGGTATCCGAATGCGACTCCGTTGCGGAGCGGCTGGGCGTGGGGCGAAGGTTATTTGGAAGGCGCCGTCGCGGCCGCCGAAGCGCCTTCAGGCGAGGGCAAGGTGTTCCTGCTGGGCATCGAAGCCGCGTTTCGAGGCCAGCCGCATGGCACCTACAAGCTGCTTTTCAACTCGATCTATGCCGGGCCGGCCAAAGCGGCGACGCTCGCGCCCTAATACGTCATGACGAATTTCAACGCGTTGTTTCGCCTGGACGGCCGGATCGCGCTAATCGTTGGCGCGGCCTCGGGCATTGGGCGCTCGGCAGCGAAGGGTCTTGCCGCGGCGGGCGCCGTCACAATCTGTGCAGACCTCAACGAGTCCGGCGCCGCCATTACAGCGGCCGAGATTCACTCCGCGGGCGGCGCTGCCGAGGCGCTCAAGATCGATATCGCCGAGGAATCGAGCGTCGCGGGCGTGGTTGAAGGAATCCGGGCGAAGCACGGCGCCATTCACGTGCTCGTCAGCACTCCGGCGGTCAATGTACGCAAGCCGCTGCTGCGCTACAGCGCCGAAGAGTTCGATCGGGTGCTGCGCCTGAATCTCAAGGGCAATTTTCTGATCGCCCAGGCGGTGGGTCGGGTGATGAGCGAAGCGAAAGGCGGCAGCATTATTCTGTTATCATCCATTCGCTCGCTGGTCGTGGAGCCCGGCCAGGGCGCCTACGCAGCCACCAAAGCCGGCATCGTTCAACTGGCCCGAACGCTGGCCGCGGAGCTGGGAGGCGATGGCGTCCGAGTGAACTGCATTGCGCCGGGAGTGGTTGAAACGCCGCTCACCGAGCCGATCAAGAACAACCCGGAATGGTACAACGCCTATGCCCGCAAGAATGCCCTGGGCCGATGGGCGACGGCCGACGAAATGGCTGGACCGGTGGTTTTTCTGGCATCCGACGCCGCCAGCTACGTCACCGGCGCTGTCCTGTTCGTGGACGGCGGCTGGACAGCGATCGACGGGCGTTTTCAGCCTCCGGTTTGACGCGGTTTGATACAAAAAGGCTCGCCTAGTCCCACGAACGGACACGGCGCGATGCGCGGCTTTCTCCAAAACCACGGGATTCACTAGACAAACCGGCTGGCGGCTCGGTTGCTGGGTTCGTCGGATGGCACGAATCGAAAGAATGCGCGAAGTTTTATCCGGGCCGTTGAGTCCCGACTACGTCCAGCGCAAATCCGGCGAGGGGTGGACCCCGGTGGCTGTCGTGTGGGAACGCGAGGTTGGCGAGGGAGAGCTCAAAGCGGCAGACATTTCGGATGAAGTCCCGTATGGGCTCAAGATCTCCGAAGATTGCCTCGCACTCGAGCAAGATATCCAGGAGAAGGATGCGCTGCTCGCGATACTCGAGATGATCATCCAGGACAAGCCGCTTTCCGAGATTGCCGAATCCCTGAACCAGCGCGGATTCCGAACCCGCCACAACCATAAGTGGACTCCCGGCTCGATCTTCGATTTGCTGCCACGTCTCATCGAAGTTGGCCCGCGCGTATTCACCAGCGAAGAGTGGGTGGTTCGAAGAGGCCGGCTGATGAACGTGATCTAGCGATCCGACAGCGAAGCGTTGGATGGCTCACTTTCGGGTGGGTCAGACGAGCCAAATACGGCATCGCCGCTGCACTTCGCCTCATAAATCCTAATAGGCAATCGCACTTCTTGCGGGTGCTTCTCGTGCACGCATTCTGAAACGAAATCGTACTCCTCGTAGCACGATTGTGGAGGGCCATTATATGAAAGTACGCGACGTAATGATCAAAAACGTAAAATTTTGCAGCCCCGGGGTGAATCTCGCGGCTGTCACGGAAACTCTCTGGAAAGCCGGCTGCGGCACGCTCCCGGTGGTCGAAAACGGCCGAGTGCTCGGAATGATCACGGATCGGGATATCGCGATCGCCCTGGGCACGCGGAACGTGAAAGCGAGCAGCCTGTTGGTCAGAGAGGTTGCTTTACCCAAACTGTTCTATTGCACGGCCACGGACAACATTCACCTGGCGCTGCAGATCATGGGCGCGCAGAAGGTGCGTCGGCTGCCGGTGCTGGACGCCCAAGGAGCATTGGAAGGTATCCTCTGTCTGGACGACATCGTGGCCTACGCCGAAGAGAAAGGCGTTGACCTCACGTACACCGATGTCGTGGAGACTCTGAAAGCGATCTGCGAACACGCGATCGGGGCCGGCGCGCTGGCGGTCGCGCGATAACAGTTTCAACATCAGTTTCCGGCGATGCCCGCGGCATTTCCGGTTGGTGCCAAGCCGCGATGCTCCGTATGTTGTTGAAGAGCCCACCGGCGTCGTCCGCGTGGTAGCGGCTTGGCTCGCCGAATCCTTCCGGCGCTGTGCCAACCAGCGGCTCGACTATCACCCGATTACCGCATTCTGTTCGGGGCCAAGTGCGCCCAGGGACCTGGGAGTTCCCACGATGCCAAGAAAGCGAGACTTCGACAAGTTGGAGCGGCGGAGAATGCAGGCCGCTAAGCTGCTCAAACGGGGATTCAGCCAGGCGGAGGTAGCGCGGAAACTGAAGGTGAGTCGCGAGAGCGTCCGGCGCTGGTCGAATCGGATCGCCACTCATGGCTCCGTCAAAGGCCTGAAAAAAACTCAGCAGCCGGGCCGCAACCCCAAGTTAGAGCCGTCCGCTCTGAGAAGGCTGATAGCCATTCTGAAAGCCGGTCCGCGAAAGGCCGGATTCTCGACCGGTCCATGGACGTTAGCGCGGATTGCCGCAGTGATTCGGAAGGAATTCGGCGTGCGTCACCATCCGGCTCACGTGGGATGGATCTTGAGCCGAAAGCTGGGCATGCGCCGCACCGATGACATCCCCGGGGGGGGGAAGAAGCCGAGCCGATTGCTGACGCTGTCACTGTATTCTATGAGATCATCAATCCGCAGGGCAGTAGCGCCAGGCGTTTGTGCTTAGCTTGCCCGAGCACGTTGCGGGTGTCGTCCGCGCAACGGCGTTTGGCGCCCAATCATAGCCAAGCCGCGGCCCCAGCGCGCCTCAGACCCGCGAACCGCCGCAATTGGCGTTCGCGCACCCCGGTGTCGCGCATCCATCTTGACGGCCGGCTGGGACCGGTTCGCGCTCCCCGCGCATTCGCAGGCCGAAGAGTTGGCCCAGCTTAGTTTCAGTGGCCCGGATGCGATCCGCGGCGACGGCTAAGGTTCGCCGCAGCAGTTCGGCCTCGAGCTCGGGATCCGCGGAAAGTACCTTGCGCAAACGCGAACCATCCAGGCATAGCGCTTGGGACTGATCGCGCGCCCGGACTTGAAACAGCGTGTCGTGCTGGCCCAGCAATGACGACCAGCCGAAAACCTCACCGGGGCCGACATCCTGGATGCAATAGTTAAATGTCTTAGTCCTGACCTCGATGCGCACGCAGCCTGCCAGCAAGATATAGAAGTGCTTGGATGGGCTATCCGTTTCCAGGATCACTTCGTCCTGCTGAAACCTCACCTCGCGAGCCAGCGGCGTCAGTTTGGCGATTTGAGATTCACTCAACGCCGCGAAAAACGGCAGTTGATCGAGCAATTCGGCCTGCGTCATATCGCTCCTTGTGGGTCAGGGGACCCTTAACCGTTCCATGGCAGCAAGGGCTTAGCGCCGCCTGTTGGTACTTCTTCGCAGTTCAATAACCAAGCCCCGGCGGGCTTCCTTTCATACCCTCCGGGATTGGCACACTACCTCCGGATTTGGCACATTACCTCCGGATTTGTCACATTAGAAGAGTAGCCCCCTGAAGACGCGGAAATCTACGGATCTCCGCGACTCGGCTTGCATCCAAAGGAGCAGCACCCGTGTGGATAGTTAAGATCGCGCTCAACCGGCCTTACACGTTCATCGTGTTGGCGCTGCTGATCCTATTGATCAGCCCGCTGGTGATCCTGCGAATGTCGGTCGACATTTTCCCCAACGTCAATATTCCCGTGGTTGCGACGCTGTGGAACTACGCCGGACTCAATGCGGAGGAGATGGAGGAGCGCATCGGTTCCCAATACGAGCGCTTTCTCACCACTGCGGTGGCCAACATCGAGCACATCGAATCGCAGACGGTGGATGGCCGGAGCATTACCAAAGTCTTCTTCCATCAAGGCGCGAATATCGCCGTCGCCATGGCGCAATTGACGGCGGCCTCGCAAGCCAACATTGGGCACATGCCGCCTGGAACCACGCCTCCGCCAATCATTCTGTACAGCGCGTCCAGCGTTCCCATTTTGCAATTGGCGCTCTCAGGCGAGGGATTGTCGGAGCAGCAATTGTTCGATTTCGCGTCCAACTCCGTCCGCACGCAATTGGTCAGCGTGGCGGGCGCGGCCATTCCCTGGCCCTACGGGGGAAAACAGCGGCAAGTGATGATCGATCTTCAGCCCGCTCTGCTGCAATCCAAGGGACTATCGCCATCCGACATCGTCGACGCCGTCAACACGCAGAACCTCATTCTTCCCACCGGGACTTCCAAGATCGGCCAGTTCGAATATGACGTCGGTCTCAACGTGAGTCCGGCCACCGTGCAGGAGCTCAACGATCTGCCGGTAAAGGCGGTCGGAAATACGACGATTTACGTCCACGACGTGGGCCACGCGCGCGACGGCTTTGCGCCCCAGACCAATATCGTCCGGCGCAATGGGCAGAGGAGCACCCTGCTGACCATTATGAAGATCGGGACGTCGTCCACGCTGGACATCGTGCGGCAGGTGCGCAACATGCTGCCGCAGATTTCGTCCACTTTGCCGCCATCGCTCAAGATCGAGCCGATCTCGGATCAGTCGATCTTTGTGCGGGCAGCCGTGAATGGCGTGGTCCGCGAGGCCATTATCGCCGCCTGCCTCACGGCCGTGATGATTCTGCTTTTCCTGGGAAGCTGGCGCAGCACGCTAATCATCGCCATTTCCATTCCGCTTTCGATTCTCACGTCCATTTGCATCTTAAGCGCGTTGGGGGAATCGATCAACATCATGACCTTGGGGGGCTTGGCGCTGGCTGTCGGAATTTTGGTGGACGACGCCACCGTGACCATCGAGAATATCGATCGCAATTTCGATCAGGGCAAGGATCTGCACACGGGCATCCTGGATGGCGCCGCGCAGATCGCGGTGCCGGCGCTGGTTTCCACCTTGTGCATTTGTATCGTGTTTCTGCCGATGTTCTTCCTCACCGGCGTAGCAAGGTACCTCTTCGTTCCATTGGCCGAGGCCGTGGTGTTCGCTATGCTTGCGTCCTACGTTCTTTCCCGCACGCTGGTGCCGACGTTGTCGATGTACCTGCTCAAGGCGCACGCTCATCACGCCGGCGAGCCGCCCGCGTGGAATCTGGCGGCGCGATTTCAGCGAGCTTTCGAGCGCGGCTTCGACGCCACGCGCCACGCGTATCGCAGAACCCTGGCCGCCTGCGTTCGGCGCCGCGCCGTGTTCTTGCCCGCTTTTCTCGTCCCCTGCGCGGCCGCGCTTCTTCTGCTGCCCTGGCTGGGGCAGGACTTTTTCCCCGTTACGGATGCCGGCCAGTTCAATCTGCACTTTCGCGCCAGGACCGGTACCCGCATCGAGGAAACCGCGCGGCTCGGCGACCTCATCGAAACTTCGATGGAACGGATCATCCCGCCTTCCGATCTATCCAGCATCATCGACAACATCGGTTTGCCGTACAGCTCGATTAATATGGCGTACAGCAACTCGGCGCCGATTGGAAGCATGGACGCCGATGTCCTGGTCACATTGAGGCCGGGTCACCGGCCCACCAGTGAGTACGTGCACGAAATCCGCGAGCGCCTGCCGCGCGAATTCCCAGGCGTCTCGTTTTACTTTCTACCCGCCGACATCGTCAGCCAGATCCTGAATTTTGGCTTGCCCGCCCCCATCGATATTCAGGTTTCCGGCCCCAACGTAATCGCGAATCACGCTTTCGCCACCAATTTATTGGCACAACTTCGGGGCGTCCCCGGCGCGGTGGATCTCCGCGTTCATCAGTTGTTCGATCAACCCCGTCTTCAGATCGACGTGGATCGCACCAAGGCGCTGGAAAGCGGCTTCACGCAGTTGAATGTCGCGAATAACGTTCTCATTTCCTTGAGCGGAAGTTTTCAAACCACGCCGTCGTACTGGCTGGATCAGAAAAACGGAGTCACCTACAGCGTGGTGGCTCAGACGCCGCAGTACGCGATCTCGTCCTTGAGCGATCTCGGAAATATTCCGATCACGGAGGGGCGCCGGCAAGAGATCCTGAGCGACGTGGTGAGCACGCACCGCAGCGCCGGTCTGGCGCTGGTTTCTCACTACAATATCCAGCGCGCCATCGACATTTTCGGATCGGTGCAAGACCGGGATCTTGGCGGCGTCGCAACCGACATCAACCGCATTGTCGATGCCAACCGCAAGAACCTGCCGCGCGGATCGCAGCTCATGGTGCGCGGCCAAATCGAAACCATGCGGACTTCGTTCCAGGGATTGTTGTCGGGGCTGGCGTTGGCCATCGTGCTGGTCTATTTGCTGATCGTCGTGAACTTCCAATCCTGGCTCGATCCGTTTATTATTCTCACGGCGCTGCCGGCAGCCATGGCGGGAATCATCATTTCTCTGTTCGTGTTGCGGACCACTCTGAGCGTTCCCGCGCTGATGGGCGCCATCATGAGCGTCGGCGTCGCCACCGCCAACAGCATTCTGGTGATCAGCTTCGCCAAAGAGCATCTGGCCGCGCAAGGCGATCCGGAGCTGGCCGCGCTCGAAGCCGGATTCACGCGTTTTCGTCCCGTGTTGATGACGGCGCTGGCCATGATTATCGGAATGGTTCCTATGGCGCTCGGAATGGGCGAGGGCGGCGAGCAGAACGCCCCGCTCGGCCGCGCCGTTATCGGCGGATTGATTTTCGCGACCGTCGCCACGTTGTTCTTCGTCCCAACCGTCTTCAGCCTGTTGCACCGAAGGCGCTTCGCGAACGATCCTAGAAGTTAATCCGAATGATCGAGACCCCCACCACCAGCCAGCCGGCCCAGACCCGCTCAACGCGCGGTGTTCCTCTGGTTGTCAAATTGGCTCTGCTTCTCATGGCCGCGCTGATCCTGGGCGCGATCATCATCTGGGGCATCGATGCGAGGATCAAAACCGCCGTGGCGGTGAAACAGGAAACCCAAGAGCTGGCCATACCGACCGTCAGCGTGGTTCATCCCAGGATGGGAGCTTTGCAAAACGAAGTCGTGCTGCCCGGGAGCATTCAGGCCTTTATTGAGTCGCCCATCTACGCTCGCGCCAGCGGGTATTTGAAGCAATGGGACTCCGATATCGGCGCGCGCGTGAAGGCGGGACAGGTGCTGGCGGAAATCGACGCGCCGGAATTGGACCAGCAAGTTCGTCAAGCCAGGGCCGCCTTGGAACAGTCGCAAGCGGCGCTCGCTCAAGCGGAAGCCAATCTGCAACAAGGTAAAGCCAACGAAGAGCTGGCGCACGTTACCGCCGACCGGTGGAGCAATCTGGTCCGCCGGGGCGCGGTGTCGCGGCAGGAGAACGACCAATACCAGGCGCAGTACCAGGCGCAGGTCGCGAACCTGGTGGCGCTGGAAAAAGCGATCGCCGCCTCGCGCAGCAACATCGGTTCCTCGGAGGCGAATCTTGCGCGCCTGGAAGAATTGCAACGCTACAAGACCGTGAGGGCGCCGTTCGATGGCGTGATCACCGCCCGAAATACCGACATCGGCATGCTGATTAACGCGGGCAATGGAGGGGCCGCCCAGGAGCTATTCCACATCGCGGCCATCGCCAAGCTACGCGTTTACGTCAACGTACCCCAGATGTATTCGCAATCCGCGGTTCCCGGAATCCCGGCTGAATTGACGCTGTCGGAATTTCCCGGCCGCCGCTTCCGCGGCAAACTGGTTCGGACCGCGGAGGCGATGGACGCCGGCACGCGAACGCTGCTGACCGAAGTGGACGTCGATAATCCAAGCGGCGAACTTCGTCCCGGCGCTTACGCGGAAGTGCATCTGACGATCCCGGCGGGTGTGCCGTCGGTGATCGTGCCGGTGGGCGCGATTCTGTTCCGCAGCGAAGGGCTGCGAATCGGCGTGCTGCGCGACGGAAACAAAGTCGAGCTGGTACCGGTGATTCTCGGCAAGGACTTTGGGACGGAAGTCGAGGTATTGTCCGGGCTGCGGCCGAGCGATTGGATGATCCTGAATCCATCGGACTCACTCACGTCCGGCGCCGTCGTCCGGCCCGAGCGGACGGAAGCTCCGAAGCCGTAGCCGTCAATCCACCACTTTCGCGGAGATCACCAGAATGAGGGCGCTATCCGAGCCTTCCAAGCCGCTGGTCTTTCCAACCACCACTTTCTTGCCTTCGGGCACATCGACATCAGTGGAGATTCCGGTATCCGCAAAGCTGGTAGGGCTGGTTGATCCGACTGGAACTTTCATCGAGAGAGAGAGAGCATCAAACCGGACCAGCCTGGCGTTCTCCGCGCCGTCGATGGTCACGCGGTTATATCGAAATCCGTAGGAGATCTTGTTGCCTGACGAAGCTTGCGGCGGCTCCAGGAATCCGTTGGTCGAGCCTTTCTCTCCATCGCGCGACCTCAGCACGAAACTGTCCAGGAGCCGAAACCCCTTGTAGTTGAAGACGGTCTTGAGCTGCTTGATCACCGGATCGAGCTCGGGCGTCATCGGGGTGGCATTCCCAGGCTGCGCCGAGGCAACGATCATGTACACAGTGGTCTCGACGTCCTTTTTGACCACGGGCGGAACGTCAAGCTCTTTGATGATTTCCGCAAAGCTCGTCACCGCTTCCTTCGAACCGCTCAGAATAATGTGCTCGCTGTCGGTGCTGATCACCAGGTTATTCGAAGGTGCCAGGTCCTTTATGGTGTGCCAGATCCCGTTCAGATTGCCATTCTTGATCGCGATCACTTTTTGGACCCGATCCTGCGCGGGGATCGCTCCCGCGTAAAGAACCGCAATCAACATTGCGAATGACAGCTTTTTCATAATGCATCTCCTTTTTGATCTACCAGCCAGATGATGATCACGTTCGGGTCGTTGGTCAGCATCTTGACAACCAGAGGCTCGGTTTTCTGGGCCGGACTCGCTTTCGCGAAATCCGGCCCGAACTTATGATGGATGCGCGGCCGCGCGGCAACCCGCCGTATAGGCGGTAGGGTCCATTCAATCCGCGGCGGACCCATCTTCGTCACCAAAGCCGCCGGCGCCGCCGGGTTCTGTAATCGCGGCAAGGCGTACAAGATCCCAAGAACCGCCAGGCAAGCCGCCGATGCCACGGCGAACCGGCTCCACCACATCGTCCGCCGCCTTTTTCCTTCGATCTCGCCCAGCACGCGACGGCGCACCGCTTCGAACGCCGACGAGGGTACTGCGATCTCCCCGAGCGCCGCTCGGTTCTCTTCCAACTCCTGCGCGAACTCGCGGCAGCGCCCGCAGGCGTCTAAGTGCTCGGCGAGTGCGGCGCTCTCCGATTCGGCGGCAATCTCTTGTTCCCAATCCGAACAGCTCTTCATATGCGCTTCCTCAAATATCGATCCGTGAACTTCTTGAGCTTCCCGCGCGCCACGCAAATCTGCGATCGAACCGTGACTTCGGACGATCCCAGAATCCGCGCCACCTCGCGCGTCGAGAGGCCTTGCATGTCGCGCAATACCACTGCGGCGCGTTCCTTTTCGGGCAGTGTCTTCAAGGCCATCTCCACCAAGCGGCTGCGCTCTTGGCCGGCCCACGCTGATTCGGGGTCCGGTCGATTGCTGGCCGGGTCCAGAGCGCCCAGCGGTTCGGACGGCCCACTGTGGCGTTGCCGGCGCATATCGTTGCAGACGTTGACCGTCACTCGATACAGCCAAGCCTTGATTTCCTGCACGTCCGACCGCAACCGATTCAGGTTCTTGTACAACCTGAGAAAGGTTTCCTGCGCCGCGTCTTCGGCATCTTCCAGATTCCCCAGCAGTCGCAGCGCCGTGCCGAGCACTTGTTTTTCGTGCAAGCGCATCACTTCATCGAAGGCTTCGAGGTCGCCCGCCCTGGCGCGTTCCAGCAAACCGGCGGATCGGCCGGCGTCGTCGGCCTTCAGCCGGAAATCGGGCATCCTTAGCGTTAGCTCCCTGGTATTCACTGCTCGTAAGTATTAACTGCGAAAGTGGGAAAAACGTTGAGTGGAATCTTAGGGCAGGTCTTTGGGGCGGGGAAAGACGGGCGCTCAGTTGCCCGCGTGTTGGGGCGCGTGGCCCGTGAACTCGAGCCGGTTGCCCCATGGATCGTGGGTATGGAAGCGCCGGATTTCGCCCAGCTCCTCGTCCCACGTGCATGTCACTCCGTTCGATTCGAGAGCGGCGAACAAGGCGCCGACGTCCGAAACCGCGAATGCGGGATGGGCTTTGGCCGCCGGATGAAAGGGCTCCTCCACGCCGACGTGCAGTTGACGGGATCCCACCACGAACCAGCAGCCGCCATGCGACAGTAGAGGCTCCGGCTTCGGAATCTCGGTGAGCCCCAGTAAATCGCCGAAGAATTTCCGCGCTTCAGTTTCGCAACCTTTTGGAGCGGCGAGTTGCACGTGGTCAATGTCGGTAACCAAGCTCTTCATATTGTCATCTCCATACGCTCGTGCTAAAGTTACCAAATATGCGGATACTAGCGGCGATCGCGGTGGTCGGTTTTGCCCTGCTGAGCGTTGGATGTGAAGAGGGCGGCGTTCTCTTGCAGCCTCCCCAGCAAGGCGAATGGGCGAACTTCCACAACGCCGGCCACCAGGTCAGCAAGGACGCCCGGCCTACAGCCGAGAAACCCGCGCCCGAGAAATAGCTCAGTACTTAGGGACGCTCGGATCGACTTTGTCGCTCCACGCCAGAATCCCGCCCTTCATGTTTCGCACCTTGCGGAACCCGGCCTGCTTCAGAAAATCCACGGCCTTCGCGCTACGCATGCCGCTCTTGCAATGCGCCACGATCTCGTCGGCGGAATCGAGTTCGTTGACTCGCTTCGGCAAGTCGCCCAGCGGGATCAACTTCGCGTAGGGAATCTTGCAGATTTGATATTCGTGCGGCTCGCGCACGTCGATCAGCACGAACTTGTCTCCGCGGTCGATTTTGGCCTTCACCTCCACCGGATCGATGTCGCCCGCTACCGGCGCAGGGTCGTGCGCCTGATTCGGAATTCCGCAGAACTCCTGGTAGTCGATCAGCTTCTTGATGGTCGGATGATCGCCGCACGCCGGGCACTCCGGATTCCGGCGCAGCTTCAGCTCGCGGAAGCGCATCGCGAGCGCGTCATAAAGCAGCAAGCGCCCCACCAACGGCTCGCCCGTGCCCAGGATCAGCTTCACTGTTTCCGTGGCTTGGATCAGACCGATCACTCCCGGCAATATGCCCAACACCCCGCCTTCCGCGCAGCTCGGCACCAGGCCCGGGGGCGGCGGTTCGGGATACAGGCACCGATAGCACGGTCCACCGGGGTAAGCGAACACGGTCGCCTGGCCTTCGAAGCGGAAGATTGACCCGTACACGTTCGGCTTGCCGAGCAGCACGCACGCGTCGTTCACCAGGTAGCGCGTCGGAAAATTATCCGTGCCGTCCACCACCAGGTCGTAGCCTTTAAGAATATCGAGCGCGTTCTCGCTCGTCAGCGCGACCTCATAGCGATCTATCTCGACGAACGGGTTGATGTCGAGCATGGTCTCGGCCGCCGAATCGAGTTTCTTGCGTCCGACGTCCTTGGTCCCGTGGATCACCTGCCGCTGCAGGTTGGTGAAATCGACGACGTCGAAATCCACCAGCCCGATTCGCCCGACCCCCGCCGCGGCGAGATACATGCCGAGCGGCGCTCCCAGTCCGCCCGTGCCGATCAACGCCACCTTGGCGTTCTTCAGCTTCAACTGGCCTTCCATGCCCACTTCCGGCATGATCAGATGGCGGCTGTAGCGCAGGATCTCGTCTTTGGAAAGACTCGCCGGCGGCGCCGCGACTCCCGCCGATCCACCCGCGATGCTGGGCACGATCGAAACCGTGTCCCCGTCCTTGAGCGGCGTCGCTTCCTTGTTCAGATAGCGGATGTCGTCGTCATTGACATAGACATTCACGAAGCTCCGCAGCTTGCCTTCGTCGTTGTAGAGATGCCGGCGCAGGTCCGCATACTCGGTGGTCAGCGACTTCAGCACTTCGCCCACTGTGGCGCCTGGGAGTTCCACCGAATCGTGCTTGCCGGCGAACTGTCGCAGCGGCGTGGGAATCAAAATCTTAGCCATAAATCAATTCTTCCTTGGGAGCTTCTTTCTGATCGAAATCCGGACGGTAGCTATTGGCGTGATCGAAGCGCCCGTTCTTAATCGATAGCACTACGTAGGAAAACCATGAGCAGGAATGCTCCAGATCGCGTTTGGAAAAATAAGCGTCGCAATCCGGATGAGAATGAAACACGCCCAGCACATCCATGCCGTTCGCTCTCGCGCGTTGGTCGGCGCGCTGGAGATCCTGGGGATCCATCACGAAAAAATCCTCTTGCGGACCAGTGTAGCTGTTGGGTACCGGGACCGCCTCGCGCACCACGCCCTCCGAGCCCAGCATCACCCCGCAGCACTCCTTAGGGAACGTCGATTCGGCATGCGAGACCATGGTATCCCAGGCCGGCTTCTCAATCCGTATCATGCCAGAACGATTCACTCAGATATTTGTAGGCGCCGTCGCACAGGACGGTCACGATCACGCCCGATTCCCCGGCTTCCGCCAGCCGTTGCCCCACCGCTCGCGCGGCTACCAGGTTCGCTCCCGAGGAAATACCGACCAGCAGCGCTTCTTCGCGAGCCAGACGGCGGCACATTCGATAGGCGTCCTCGGTTTCGATCCAGATGTTCTCGTCGGCGAGCGCGGGATCGTAAATGCCGGGGACGATCGCCGTCGGCATGTGCTTCAATCCCTCCAGGCCGTGGAATCCAGAGGAAGGTTGCGCAGAGATGCACTTGACACGCGGCCGCTCTTTGCGGAACCGCCGCGAGTTTCCCATGAAAGTGCCGCTGGTTCCCATGCAGGCGACGAAATGCGTGATGCGCTCGTCGGTCTGCGCCAAAATCTCCGGCGCGGTGCCGTTATAGTGAGCTTGCCAATTGGCCGGATTGTTGTATTGGTCGGGATAAAAGTACCGATCCGGGTCGGCCTGGTAAATCTCGCGGCACAACCGAATAGCCCCGTCCGAGCCCTCGCCTGGATCGGAGAACACCATCTCCGCGCCGTAGGCTTCGAGCACGTGCTTGCGCTCCATCGAGGCGTTCTTGGGCAGGCAGAGCTTGACCTTGTAGCCTCGGTACGCGGCGATCATCGCGTACGCAATTCCCGTGTTGCCGCTGGTCGCGTCCAGGATTACTTTGTCGGCAGTTAGTCTGCCGGTGCGCTCGCCGTCCAGGATCATGTTGAGCGCCGCCCGATCCTTCACCGATCCTCCGGGGTTGAAGAACTCTGCCTTGCCGTAAATTTCGATGCCCGGAAGATCTTGGGCCAGCCGCTCCATGCGGATCAGCGGCGTGTTCCCGATCAGTTGCAGCAGGTCCGTCGCGACCAGGCGTGAAACCGGCGGAATGATGGTAGTGGAGACGGCCATCTAACGTTTCTGTAATGTTATCATCTATTTGTCCGTAGACAATGGGGTGAACGGCCACCGCCTCCCGGTTAGATGCACGACGGGCGCTTTGGTTGCCGACCAGGGGTTCAGCGCCACTGGTGCACGCCGCTCCAGCACAACTGGATCCCGAGCGAGATCAGCCACAGCGAAAGCACTACGCGAAAAGCCTTTTGCGGAGTGATAGCCGCGAGGTAGGTTCCCGCGAAAGCTCCCACCAGGCCGCCGATCACCAGTCTGGCCAGGATCTGGCCGTCGTAATTGCCGGCTGTCAGTTGGAACCCGCTGCCCACCAGCGACAAGCACAATCCGAAGAAGAGGTCGGTTCCGACCACGCGCGCGGCTGTGAGCGGAGTAAGCCAGAGCAACAGCAGCGAGCCGAGCGCGCCCGCTCCCGCCGAGGAAAATCCGACTTCGGCGCCGATCGGCAACGCGAGCGCCGGCAGCCAGCGGGAATAATCGCGCGTACCTTCCGCCAACGGCCGGAGCCACAGGCGATATAGATTCAGAGCCGCCATGATGACGATCGTGGAACCCAACGCCGCGAAGAGGATTCCTTGCGCGCCCTGCGTGTTGAGTTTCGCGAGCAGAATCGACCCGGCCAGAACGCCCGGGAGTCCTCCGGCGAGCAGGTAGCCGAGCACCTTGAAATCCACCTGCTTGCGATAGATTTGCATCGGAACGACCAACATCTTCACGGCGACGCTGAAGGCCAAAGCCGTACCGACGGCGCGCGCCGGGGGCACGTGCAGGAACAGAATCAAGACCGGCGCTGTGATAACGCCGGCGCCCACGCCCGTAATGCCGATGGCAACCGCAATGACGAATCCGAGAACGATCTCCATCCGGCTACTCGCTCGATATATGGATACCGCACTCCAGTTTCCGCCCAGCCCAGCGTCCGGAGCGAACGTTCTCGGGATCGAGCGGGAGCGTGGTGCAAGGCTCGCATCCGATGCTGGTGTAACCCTGTTCGTACAGCGGAAGAACGGGAATGCCGCGCTGTTTCAAATAACCCCACACATCCGCGTTGGTCCAGGACGCCAGCGGCGACACCTTGAGCAACTGCTTCCCGCTCGGCAGACGGAACTGGTCCATGGCCTGGAGATTCGCGCGCGTAGGCGACTGCTCGCGGCGCAGAGCGGTGAACCAAACGCCGTAGGGATCGAGGCCTGAGAACAGCGGTTCCACCTTGCGTATCGCGCAGCAACGGTCCGGGGCGGTCTGATTCAGTATCCCAAACTGCGATTCTTGCGCCGCCACCGTCAACTTGGGCATCAGATTGACGAGATTCAGATGCATTTGCGCCGTCATCCGGTCGCGATATTCGTAAGTCTCCGGGAAGTGATATCCGGTTTCCAGGAACAGCACCGGGATGTCGGGCTTTTGCGCGATCAGCAGATCCACGATGGCCATGCACTCGGTTTGAAAGCTGCACGTGACGCAGGCGGGTTGGCCGTGTTCGACCAACACACTGCCAATCAGGGCCGAGGCTTCGTCGATCTTTTGAGCCAGGGTCACGGCTAGATGCCCTCCCCGCCTATGAGCGACTCTTCCGGCAGCAGCATGCCGGTCTCTTCCAGAAAGGCTTCGATCCACGCCGCGGCCTTCTCATTATCTGGCGGCAGTTCCCAGTCCGGGGCTTTGTCCGACACCAGCAACACAAGCAAGCCCGCCTTCTGAAGCGTATCGAGGAGCGTGTCATCGAGCACGTTTCCGTCGGCCCGTTCCACGATGGTAACCGCGCAGCCGCGATCGAAGAGCTTCCGTTCCAGCAGCCAGGCAAGCTGCGTTCTCGAACCCAACGAAACGGTGGCGCCCGAGTGCCGATAGCGGGCCATGCGCTCGACCGGCGTCACGCGATCCCCGTGCGTAGCCATCCGCCGCGGCTGCGCTGCGTGCTCGCGCGCGACGGGCGCCAGGATCATGCCTGCCGCCACGGTCGCGTTGTTCGCCGGATCGATCAGGATGAAGCTGCCCGTGGCGCGGTTGTGCGCGTAAGAATCGAAATAAATCGGCCGGCTGGTCTCGATCCGAACTATGCCGATTTCATTCAGCGCCAGCGTTTCGGCCGATTCCTGCTCAAGAGTTTTCAGATTCACGCGGTGCCGCACGGACTTGACCTCGGCCGGCATGGTCTGGGCGGTGTGTTTGAGCCAATAGGGCCGGCCAGGAACCAGCGCTTGCTCGTGCATCCATACCACGCCGGCGTCGAACTGCCGCGCGACCTCCGGCGGTTGCTGCGCCGAAGCGATCATGTCGCCGCGGCTGATGTCGATCTCGTCTTCGAGCGTGAGGGTGACCGACATGGGCGCCGTGGATTCGTCCAGAGGTCCATCAAAAGTTTCGATGCTCTTCACGCGCGATCGAAGTCCCGAGGGAAACGCCAGAACGGCGTCGCCCGGCCGGATGGTTCCCGATGCGATTTGGCCGGCGTATCCGCGGAATTGTTGGTTCGGCCGTATGACGCGCTGCACGGGGAAGCGGAACGCGCTGGATCGGGCGCGATGCTGGACCGGAACCGTTTCGAGAAACTCCAGCAAACTGGGCTGCTGGAACCAGGGCATGCGCCGACTGCGGGTGACCACGTTGTCGCCGGCCAGTGCGCTCATCGGCAGGAAATAGACGTGCGGCACGCTCAGCCGGTTCAAGAAGTCGCGAAACTCGGCTTCGATCCCGCGGAAGACGTCCTCGCGGTACTCGACCAGATCCATCTTATTCACCGCGACGACGAAATTCGGAATTCCGAGCAGCGACGCGATGTAGCCATGCCGGCGCGACTGCGGCAGCACGCCGTGGCGCGCGTCGATGAGAATGATCGCGAGATCGGCGGTGGAGGCGCCGGTCGCCATGTTGCGCGTGTATTGTTCGTGACCGGGCGTGTCGGCAATGATGAATTTGCGGCGCGCGGTGGCGAAATAACGATACGCGACATCGATGGTGATGCCTTGCTCGCGCTCGGCCCGCAAGCCGTCGGTCAGCAGCGAGAAATCGATGGGACCGGCAGACCGATTGACCGAAGCTTTCGTGACCGCCTTAATCTGATCTTCGTAAACATTCTGCGAATCGAAAAGCAGACGCCCGATGAGCGTGGACTTCCCGTCGTCCACGCTGCCGGCCGTGGTGAATCGCAGCAGATCCTTGGCCTGCTCCTGGGCCAAGAACTCCTCGATTGAAAAAGCCGGCTCCCGATCGATGGCCACCACCATCAAAAGTAGCCCTCGCGCTTCTTCATCTCCATGGAGCCTTCCTGATCGTGGTCGATCACACGGTTTTCGCGCTCCGACCGCCGGAAGGAAACCAGCTCCTCGATAATCTTCGGCACGGTGTCCGCGTCCGATCGAATGGCGCCCGTGCAGGGGCTGCATCCGAGCGAGCGCATCCTGCAGCGCACGCGCTGCGGCTTTTCGCCGGGCAATAGCGGAATGAACGGCTGCTCCAGCGGGATCAAGCTATCGCCGCGCACCAACATTTCGCGCTCCTCGGCGAAATACATCGGAACGATCGGAATTTTCTCGACGTGGATGTACTGCCAAACGTCCATTTCGGTCCAGTTGGATAGCGGAAACACCCGCAGGCTCTCGCCGGGATCGATGCGCGCATTGAACAAGTTCCACAATTCGGGCCGCTGGTTCTTCGGATCCCATTGACCGTTCGCATCGCGAAACGAGAAGATCCGCTCCTTGGCGCGGGATTTTTCTTCATCGCGGCGCGCTCCGCCGATCGCCGCATCGAATCCGCCGGCGCGAAGACCGTCCAGCAAAGCTTTGGTCTTCAGCAGGCCGCAGCAGCGCTGAGTGCCCAGCCTAAAGGGATTGGCGCCGTCGTCGATCGCCTCGCGATTGGTGTAAACGATCAGTTTCGCCCCGACGCTTTTCGGATACCAGTCCCGAAATTCGATCATCTCGCGAAATTTGTACGTCGTGTCGATGTGCATCAGCGGAAAAGGAATCGCACCCGGATGGAAGGCTTTCTGCGCCAGCCTCAGCAAAACGGACGAATCCTTGCCGATCGAATACAGCATCACGGGCCGCTGAAACTCGGACGCCACTTCGCGCATGATGTGGATGCTCTCGGCTTCGAGCAGGCGCAGATGTCCCATTTGCGGCACTAAACGCAGCTTAGCATAAGCGACCCAGAGACATCTACCGGATGTCTATTGAGATGAGGTGGTTACGTGCTAATCCCCTCATTGCGAAGGTCTTCCAAGAGCCGGACGTGAGCGTTGCGTGGATAACCGAAGTCCCAAAACGGATCGCCGGCGAAGCTTTCCCACACCCGCTTGTCCCGATCCGTCAGCATGGCCTGGAAGCGCTGGTCGAGATCCTGGACCTCGGCATCCAATCCGACCATGGCGAGAATGCCGCGGATGTCCAGGTCGTTTCGATAGTCCTCGAGCCCGAATTTGTAGCCTCGTTCCACCGCCTCAACGAACTGCCGCCAGCGCTCGATCAACCCGCCGCGTCCAGCGTTGACGATGTGCGCCGGGTATCCGTTCTGGCTGAGGTAGGCGGCCATCTCCTCGTCAGTCATCGTTCAATAGGCCCGCCGAGCCTGGCGCTCGAAGTAGCGCAATCCGGCGTTGGGGATGAAAAACGTGCGGATGGTGCGGTCCGGGTTGTAAGCGCCGAAATATCCGCGCCGCGTATCGAATCGGCTGAACTCTCCGTTGCGCCGCCGGGATTCGAGAATCGGACCGCCGGCCGGCGCGTCCCTGAGTTCTTGCGCCAGCCTCAAGTATTCGCGCTTATCGATGTTGCCGAATTCGCCGCCATGCTTGTGGAAGTGCTCATCGAGGAGTTGCGGAGAACGAAATCCAGGTCCGGCGGACCACAGCAACAGCGCGGCCAGCAGCCCGCAAGTTAACAGCTTCAGCATCACGCCCTAGGGGGTTGCTGAAAAACTCTTGTGAGAGCCGCGGGGGAGACAAGCTTAAAGCATGTCCCACATACCAGGTCACCCGTTTGCGCGTCCAGTGGGGCATGCTTGAGCTTGCCAAGAGAGTTTTTCATCAGCCTCCTAAGGGACAGTCCATTTCCGCTGGATCGGAAGCCGGAAGCGGTGCAGCACCGCCTCGACATCCTTTTCACTCAGCCTCGAGGCGTCGTACTCCACTTTCAGCTTGTCGAGCGACGGCACGGTTTGGACTCGCAGTATCCCGTACCAGCTATGCGCGTCGGCCACTCCGGCCGCATCCGCGTCGGTCAACGGCCGAACGAGATCGTATTCCAGCTGAACCTTGGTCAATCCTCAGGATATCATTCGCGCTCGCGCGAGAGCTTCCATTGGATTTGCCGAAGCATGCCCAGCCAGACTTCGGCGTCGTGCGCGGGAAGGTCGAGCCTGCGAACTAACCGCCGGATTCTGGTTTCGACGCCCGTGGAGTGCATGTATCCCGACTCGGTCAGAACCTCAGTTAAGAGCGCTGTCAGGCGATCGAGCTCGGCCGCGGCCGCCCGCTTGCGTTTCTCGGGCTTGGCGGAAGTGCTCTTGCGCGTCAACTCATACAAGCACACCGCCACCGCCTGACCAAGATTCATCGAATCCTTGGTGCCGATGCGCAGCAGCCATTGGCAATAGCTCAGATCCTCATTCGAAAGCCCGAATTTCTCCGACCCAAACAGAAGCGCCACTCGATTCGAGCCGAGCTGCTTGCGAATCTGGCGCGCGCCGTATTCGACTGTTCGCAGCGGATGTTGGAGTTCGCGATGTCCCAGCGAAGTGGTTCCCACCACCAGATGACAGTCGTGGATCGCCTCCGCAAGGGTCGTGTATTCTTCCGCGCGTTCGAGGATTTCGCCCGCGTGCACCGCGGACTTCGCCTCGCGAAACGCGACTTGGTAGGGATTCACCAGCCGCAGGCGCCCAAATCCGAAGTTGTTCATGGCGCGAGCCGCCGCGCCGATGTTCAACGGATTTCGAGGCGCAACCAGAACCACCCGCAGGTTGTCCGCCGGCAACTACTGCTCCAGATACGTATATCCGTTCAGTCCGTCTTCATAGAACCGAAGCAGCCGGCCGGATTCTTCGTAGCCGATCTTGCCCTCGCGCAGGGCCGTTTCCACGTCGCGCCGGAACTCCTCGAGCAAAGTCTTGGCGCTGAACTGGACGTAGTCGAGCACTTCGCGCACCGTGTCGCCGCGGATGACGGTATCCAGGATGACATCCCCGTTTTCGCCGAGACTGACGTGCACGGCGTTGGTGTCGCCGAACAGGTTGTGCAGGTCGCCCAGGATTTCCTGATAAGCGCCGACCAGAAACGCGCCGAGGATGTACGGCTCGCCGTTGAAGGGATGCAGCGGCAGCGTTCTTTTCACGTCGCGGCGGTCGATGAACTGATCGATCTTGCCGTCCGAGTCGCACGAAATATCGCCCAGCACGGCGCTGCGCGTGGGCAGCTCGTTGAGGCGGTGAATCGGCATGATGGGAAAGAGCTGCTTCACCGCCCAGCTATCGGGAATACTTTGGAACAGGGAGAAATTGCAGAAGTAGGTATCGGAAAGCATTCCGTCCAAGGCTTCCAGCTCTTCCGGGAAATATTCGAGTTCCTTGGCCAGGCGGTGAATGCGCCGGCAGATGGCCCAATATAACGTCTCGGCCTGGCTGCGCTGCGCCAATGGCAAGTAGCCGAGGCTGAAGAGATTCAGCGCCGAATCGAGCGCCTGCTGCGCGTCATGAAAACTCTCGAGCAGATTTTTCGAGCTCAGCGACTTGAACGTCTCCTGGAGATCGATCAGCGGTTGCTCGGCGTCGTCGGGGACCGGGCCAACGGAATCGTCGCCGAATCCGCTCACTCCCAGAACGTTGAAAACTAGAGCGCTGTGATAAGCGGCGATGGCCCGTCCGCTTTCCGAGACGATGATCGGATGCGGAACCTCGGCCTCGTCGCAGACGCTTTGAATGTGATAGACGACGTCGTTGGCGTACTCTTGCAGCGTGTAGTTGACGCTGGATTCGAAATCGGTCTGCGAGCCGTCGTAGTCGATTCCGAGGCCGCCTCCGACGTCCAGATACTTCAGCCCCGCGCCGGCGCGCTTCAATTCGACGTAGATGCGCCCGGCCTCGTTCACCGCTGCCTTGATCTGGCGGATATTGGTGATCTGGCTGCCCAGGTGGAAATGCAGCAGCTCGATGCAGTCTTCCAGGCCCACGGCCTTCATCTGTTCGAGCGCTTGCAGCGCCTCGCTCACCGTTAGGCCGAATTTCGAGCGATAACCGCCCGAGGATTTCCAGCGTCCTGAGCCTTTGGCGGCCAGCTTCAGGCGCAGCCCGATCACGGGCCGCACGCCGACGCGCTGCGAGTGTTTCACGATGAGATCGAGCTCGGTGTACTTCTCCACCACCGGGATGATTTGCCGGCCGATCTTTTTCGCCAGCATTACCATCTCGATGTATTCGTCGTCCTTAAAGCCGTTACAGATGATGGGCGTCTCGTTGTCCGCCATCGCAAGCACGGCCAGCAACTCCGGCTTCGAACCCGCTTCGAGTCCAAAGTGATAAGGCCGGCCGTACTTGAAAACTTCTTCCACTACCTGGCGCTGCTGATTCACCTTGATCGGATACACGCAGCAGTAGCTGCCCTTGTAGCCGTGCTCGGTGATCGAGTTCTGAAAGGCCTGGTGAAGCTCGCCCAACCGGTGCTTCAGAATTTCGGCGAAGCGGATCAAGATCGGAAGCGAAATCCCGCGCAGTTCCAGTTTCTCCACCAGCTCCCGCAGGTCGATGCCGCGGGCGGGATCCTTGCTCGGATGAACCCACAGATGTCCGTTCGATCCGACCGAGAAATAGCCCTTGCCCCAGCTGGCGACGTCGTACAATTCGCCGGCGTCGGCCGTGGTCCATCGCTCAGTCGGTTCCCAAGCGACAGTTTCGGTCAGTTTCAATTCCACCTCCGCGGATAAACGTCCAGTTTTCAGTGTCCTTCGATTTCTCGCGGAGGGCAAGTGTTATTTCGTTACAAGTTGTTGAAACGCAACCGGGGCGTCAGGCCGTAAAATCTCGAGTCGGTTACGCCGATAGATAGCGCATAGGAGAAAGGCCAAGCAGGTGGAGCACAGACGTTACGAACGTCACCGTTTCCGAGGAACTGTGACGATCAACTGGGCGGGCCCCGGAGGGCAAGGGTCTTCGGCCGGAGACTGCTTTGATGCGTCCTCTTACGGACTGCTCATCGTCGCGCCCGTATCGATCCCCGCTGGAAGCAAAACAACCGTTCAGTTGCATGCCACCGACGAGCGTGTGGAAGCGACCGTGCGCTACTGCCGCAGACAGGGCGCTTGGTACAGAATCGGGCTGAAACTTACGTCGGTTCTGCAATTGCCAAGAGCTTAGGGCGCACCCTTCGATCCCAATCGTTCACGTTCGGCCATTTGAGCTCCGCTTCATAGGAGACTGCGATATGCTGAAGCCAGGCGCGAAATGGCAACTCTTGATTGGTCACAATGCTCGGCCGTGGAAAGCATCCCCGGCAGACGGAGTGGCGCGTGGGTATTCCGAGACACTCGCACGCCGGTGTCCGTCGTGTTTGATAATCTCGAAGCCGGAGCTTCGATCGACGAAATCATGGACTGGTTCCATTTGTCGCATGAGCAGGTAACCGCCGTGATCGAGTTTGCGGCTCGCAGTCTCGACGCTCCGACGCCGGCGCAACCTCTCTCGTCGACGGTCGATGCTCATTCTCTTTGACAACGGCACTCCCGCTCCGCTTCGACATGCTTTAAAGGGACATGCGGTCGTAGAGGCGATTGAACGCGGATGGGAAAGGCTGTCTAACGGCGAACTGATAGCCGCGGCAGAGGCGGCCGGCTTCGATGTCTTGCTGACGACCGACAAAAACATCCGGTATCAGCAAAACCTGGAAGGCCGCAAGCTCGCGTTTGTGGTTATCGGCAATCAACAGTGGCCCACCTTGCGGCGCTATGTTGAAAAAGTTGTGGCCGCTGTAAACTCAGCCAAACCGGGGAGCTATACCGAAGTGGAAATTTCCTTCAAGTAAAACTTTCCCGGTCACTTCAATCCCAGTTCTTCACCTTCGGCCACAAGTCCTTGAGCGGCTGCTTCATCCCGCGGCAGTAGAACACGTCGAAATGGCGGTATGGCATCGAATAGGGATTTTGGACTCGAGCCGCCTTCTGCACGTAATCGAATAAGGTTTCCAGCTGGGCTTGGTTGTCGCCCATCACGATCATGCTTTCGCCGGTGTAGCCGCGGGGTCCCCACAAGAAGTAATTCTGATGACCGCTGATCGCTTTCGGAAGGCCGTATCTTGGGCCGAAAAGGTCGATTGCGCCCGCTTCGCCGTAGTTCTGCCCAAAGATCGCGGTCTTGGCTCGCACTTGCGCCGGTAAGCGGTTGTAGACGCCAGCCACGGCAGCGGCCATTTCTTCCCAGCCGAACTGATCGGCGAAAATCTGCGGCAGCGGCCCTAAATCGTTGTTCTCGATTCGCGGCTGCTCCAAATGCAACGCCTTCGAATAGCGGATGTAGGTTTCCACCGGCAGTAACGGAATCGCCAAGGGCGCCAGCACGATGCCGAGCAGGGCAACCAGTGACGCGTAGGCGCCGCGAGCCCATGCCCATCGCGGCGTCGTCAGCCATTTCTCCAACTGCACGCTTCCAGCGGCCAGCAGGACAGGGAAGGCCGGGAATAAATAATAGATTCGCGGGCTGGCGATGACAATGATCCCGGCCGCGAGCAGCCACGCCCAGCCGAGCGACCGAAACCGTTTCCCCGGTTCGGTGAAAAAATAGCGCCACAGGCCCGCGAGCCACACCGGTAGCGTCAACGGCAGCATCGCGAAGATTTCCTGCGCGAAGAACGCCGGCGGCGTGAGCGCGACATCGCGGCCGCTGCGTCGAATGTTGGCCTGAATTTCGAGGAACGGGAAGTGGTGCTGAACGTTCCACAGCAGATTCGGCAGAAAGATCAGGAACGCGATGAAACCCGCCGTCCAAAACCATGGCGACCGCAGGAGCCGCCTTTGGGGTGTCAACAGGAGTCCGGCTAGCAGGGCAAAGCCGAAGATCAGCATCGAGTGCTTATTCTCGAGTCCGACTCCCGCCAGCACGCCGAAGCAAAGCCAGAGTTTATCGTCACCGGTCTTGATGATCCGGATGAGTACGTAGGCGCAGCCCAGCCAAAAAAGCGGCTCGAAGCTGTTCATCGACATAAAACCGTTGACGGCAAGCAGGCCCGGCGCCACTAGCGCCGTCAAAGCCGCGAAGCCTTGAGCGAACCGGCCGCCGCCCAGCTCCCGCGCGATCCAGCCCGTCAAAAGAACCTCGGTCGCTCCAGCCAGGGCCGGAAGCAATCGTATAGCTGGCAGCGAATCGCCGATGAGCCAGCGCACCAGTTTCGCGATCAGGGCAATCAGGGGAGGCTGGTCGACGTAGCCCCAATCCAGGTGGTCGGCGCAAGCCAGATAGTACAGCTCGTCGACGAAGTAGCCGTAATGGCACCCGGCGTAAAGGTGGACAACCAACTTGACGGCCGCCAGTGACCCAACTATCAAACCGGCGCTTGGCAGCCACCGGGGTTTCGTCGGGCCTGCATCGACACCCATGCTAAAGTCTACCGCAGATTAGCCGATCCATACTTGACAATAAGGCACTAACATTTGATAATAGATTTAGGCTAAATTGAGAACCCGGAAGCGATCCGGAGGATTGAGGCAATATGAGCAAAATCATAGGCATAGACTTGGGAACGACCAATTCGGTCGTCTCAGTGATGGAAGGCGGTCAGGCTGTTGTGATCCCCAACCAGGAAGGTGGCCGGACGACGCCGTCGGTAGTTGCGTTCACCAAAAGCGGCGAACGGCTGGTGGGGCAAGTGGCGAAGCGTCAATCGGTTACGAATCCCGAGAACACGGTGTATTCGATCAAGCGCTTCATGGGACGACGCTTTAGCGAAGTAAGCGAAGAGATGAAGCTGGTTCCTTACAAAGTGGTTCCGGGAGAGAACAGCGACGCGCGGGTTGAGATCAACGGCAAGAAATATTCGCCGCCGGAAATCTCGGCCATGATTCTCGCGAAGCTGAAGGAAGCGGCCGAAGCCTATCTGGGCGAGAAGGTTACCAAGGCGGTGATCACCGTTCCGGCGTATTTTAACGATTCCCAGCGCCAGGCGACCAAGGACGCCGGACAGATTGCCGGCCTGGAAGTGATGCGAATCATAAACGAACCCACCGCGGCCGCGCTGGCCTATGGGCTCGACAAGAAGAAAAACGAGACCATCGCCGTGTACGATTTTGGCGGCGGCACGTTCGACATATCGATTTTGGAAGTGGGCGACGGCGTGGTGGAAGTAAAGTCCACCAACGGCGACACGCACTTGGGCGGGGACAACATCGACCAGCGGATCATCGACTGGTTGATCCAGGAGTTCAAGAAGGAAACGGGCGTCGATGTTTCCAAAGACCAGATGGCGCTGCAACGGCTGAAGGAAGCCGCCGAAAAGGCCAAGATCGAGCTGTCCACGGTGCTGGAAACCGAGCTCAACCTGCCCTTCCTCACAGCGGACGCCAGTGGCCCCAAGCACATGAATGTGAAGCTGACGCGCGCGCGGCTGGAGCAGATGGTTGCCGACATTCTGGATCGCGCTAGCGGGCCTTGCAAGCAGGCCCTGTCGGATGCGGGCGTTACTCCGTCGCAGATCGACGAAGTGGTGCTGGTGGGCGGTTCCACGCGCATGCCCAAGGTGCAGCAGCAGGTGCGGGATTTGTTCGGCAAAGAGCCCAACAAGAGCGTCAACCCGGACGAAGTGGTGGCGGTTGGCGCCGCGGTTCAGGGTGGCGTGCTGGGCGGCGAAGTGAAAGATGTGCTGCTGCTGGACGTCACGCCGCTTTCGCTTGGAATCGAAACCCTGGGCGGCGTCTTTACGCGGCTCATCGAGCGCAATACTACTATTCCGACTCGCAAGAGCGAGATTTTCTCGACCGCGTCCGATAGCCAAACGTCGGTCGAGATCAAAGTCTACCAGGGCGAGCGCGCCATGGCGGGCGATAACAAACTCTTAGGAGTGTTTCAACTGGTCGGGATTCCTCCCGCCCCGCGCGGAATTCCGCAAGTCGAAGTTACTTTCGACATCGACGCCAACGGAATCCTGAACGTGACGGCCAAGGACAAGGCCACCAACAACGAGCAAAAGATCACCATCAGTTCGTCCTCGGGATTGAGCAAAGAGGAAGTGGAGAAGATGGCGCACGACGCCGAGTCGCACGTTTCCGACGACCGCAAGAAGAAGGAAGAAATCGAGTCGCGCAATCGGGCCGACGCGATGGTCTACAACATCGAGAAGATGCTGAAAGAGCATCGCGACAAAGTCAGCGCGGGCGACGCCAAGGCGGTGGAAGAAGCGCTCGAAGAGACCAAGAAAGCGATGTCGGAAGGCGGCATCGACAAGATCAACCAAGCCACGTCGAAACTGGAAACCGCGAGCCATAAGCTGGCCGAAGCGATGTATAAGTCGGCTAGCCAGACGGGCGGCCCTCAGCCGGGTGGCCCGAGCGCCGACGGAAACGCGGGCGCGGACGAAGCCAAGCCGAAAGATAACGTGGTGGACGCCGAGTTCGTGGACGTCGAAGACAAGAAGTAAAGACGAGTCAGTCATTTCCCCGGTTCTCCGCTCGTAACGGGAGGGCCGGGGAGCCATGGATTTTACAATGCCGGCCGCAAGTAAACAGGATTATTACCAGGTCTTAGGCGTCGCTCGCGACGCGAAAGCGGACGAGATCCGCAAGACCTATCGGAAGCTGGCGCGGAAGTATCATCCCGACCTCAATCCCGGCGACAAAGCCTCCGAGGAACGCTTCAAGAAGGTGCAGGAAGCCTACGACGTTCTGAGCGATGTGAAGAAGCGCCAGGTCTACGATCAGTACGGTTTCTACTCCGACAACATCCCGCCGGGCGGCCCGGGTCCCGCTGGGGGCGGGGGAGCCCATGAGCCGGAGATGGGGTTCGGTGGGTTCGATTTCTCGGAATTCATGAATCAGGCCGGCGGCGCCAATGCCGGCAGCGGAGCGGCGGCGGGCGGAGCGGGCACCGGAGCATTCCGCGACATCTTCAGCCAGTTCTTCAGCAACCGCAAGGGCGATCGGGAGGCGGTTGTTCCCGAAAAAGGAGCGGATCTCGAATACGGCCTCAATATCGCCTTTTGGGAGTCCATCCGGGGGACGCAGGTTAAGCTCAACATAGTCCGGCAAGAGGTTTGTGAAACGTGCGGGGGCAGCGGCGCCACAGGCAATTCGTCGACGGTTTGTCCGGAATGCGACGGGACCGGCAACGTTACCCAGATGGCCGGGGCGATGAAGTTTAGCCTCACTTGCCCGCGCTGCGACGGCAAGGGTCGGCTGCGCAATGTTTGTCCCACTTGCCATGGAGACGGGCGTCTTTCGAAGCCCGATTCGGTGGAAGTGCGCATTCCCCCCGGCGCACAGGCTGGTTCGCGGCTGCGCGTCGCCGGAAAGGGCAACGCAGGGAGAAACGGCGCCGGCGCCGGCGATCTGTACATAACGGTGCGCGTGGAGCCGCATCCCTTCTTTCGCCGCGAGGGCGACGACATCCACATCCAGGTTCCGATTACGGTTTCCGAGGCCGGCCTCGGGGCAAAAATCGAAGTGCCGACCATCGACGGCCGGGCCTTGCTGAAGGTGCCGCAAGGGACTCAGAATTCCCAAAAGTTCCGGTTGCGGGAGAAAGGCGTCACCAACGGCCGCAAGAGCTCGCGGGGCGACGAGATCGTCGAAGTGGTCATTCAAGCGCCAAAAGTGAACGACGAGCGCACCAAGGAACTGTTGCGCGAATTGTCGCAGGTGAGCGCGGAAGATCCGCGCAAGGAAATGTGGAGTAAAATCTGATGGCCAGAGCTCGATCCAAAGCGGCTTACATGATTTCGTCCGTGGCGGAGCAGTATCAGATTCATCCGCAGACGCTCCGTTTGTATGAACGCGAGGGGTTGCTGGCGCCTTCCCGCAGCGAGGGCAACACGCGCCTCTACACCGACGACGACTTGGAGCGGCTGGAAGTGATCCTCAAGCTGACGCGCGATTTGGGCGTAAACCTGGCGGGCGTGGAGATCATCCTGAACATGCGGGAGAAAATGGGTGCGATGCAACGGCAGATCGAAGAATTCGTGTTCACGCTGAATCAGGAACTCGCGGTGCGAGGGCGGAATTCGGCGGGAGAGCCCAAGCATTCCTTGATTCCCGTGGTCCAGATGGGTTCTTTGACACGCCGCGAGGCGGAGATTCCGCCGCGTAGCAAGGAGACTCCACGTACTCCAAGGACTAAGGAACGCAAAGCCTGAGTCAGTGCGCTTTTTCGAGATACGCGCCCATCGTCGCGTCCACGTATACCGAATAATCGCTCGACGCCGCCGATTCGCCCCAGATCACTCGCCACGTTAAATCTGGAAACCGGCTGGTCTGCTCCAGGATAAAGGACATCGGCATATCGGGATGCTTCTTGATGTAGTCCTGGCTTTTTGCAGCCGCGATGTCGAGGGCCTGATCGGAATCGGTCTTAATCGCGATGCTCTGGAAGGGAAAGGCAGCGCCTCGAGGACCGGCGTACTGATCCGGCGACGAGGCAAACACGCCTTGGTGCAGGTTCCCCTGCGCTTCCACCGAAGAGTAGGTGTAGGTTTTAGACTGCGCTTTGGAAGGCGACACGAAAACCGCCTCCCAGGCGCCGGCGGTGCCCTTACCGGATTTCACCTGCGCCAGGTTGATGCTGCGTAGCTGGAGCGTTTGCGCATCCATGGCCCAGCCTCGGGCCTGCGGATACATCCTTTGAAAAGCCTGCCGTCCGGTCAACGGCTCGGGGGGCTTCTCGGGAGTCTTGGCTGTTTCGGTTTTGGGGGCCTCCGAGCATGCGCAGAGCAGCACTGCGGCAAGCAGGGGCCAGGCAACGATCGTCGAACGCGACATCTACATATTCTCTCGCGACGCTAACGGCATCACAACCTCGGGCTGGATCGTCGGGGCTATAATGTCGGCAGAGGAACGGGGACATGAACATCCATCCGCTTTTCCGCTGCTCGCTTCCGCTGATTTTGGTTGCCGGTCTTGTAGCTCAGCCCGGTCACTCGTCAGCTCCGGGGTCGCCCTCGTCCGGGTCCATTCCAACCAACCCCACGCTGGGCGGCGCATCCAATTCACCCTATCCAAACTCTTCGAGATCCAATTATCCGGACCAGTCGGCCCAGCCCATGTATCTGTCCGGCAAAGTGGTGATGGAAGACGGGACGCCGCCGCCGGAGCCGGTGGTGATTCAACTCCTCTGTCAGATACACCCGCGCTCGATCGCTTACACCGATGCGAAGGGCTACTTCAGCGCTAATGTCTCGGATAAACTCGGCAGCGCGGTGATGACCGACGCATCGGACCCATTCGGAGCTGGGGCGGGGCGCACTAGTTTAGCGAGCGATTCGCAGGGATCCTCCAGCCGCGACCTGATGGGCTGCTCGGTCGCGGCTTCACTGGCGGGCTTCCGGTCCACCAGCGTCGAGTTGGGCGCGCGCCAATCGCCCATGGACAATCCCAACATCGGCACGCTGTTTCTGCATCGGCTCGCGAACGTCGAAGGTCTCACGATCAGCGCCACCAGCGCTCTGGCGCCCAAGGACGCCAAGAAGGCGCTCGAAAAGGCGCGCAACGACGAACTGAAGTCCAAATGGCCCGAGGCGGAAAAGGAGCTCCAAAAAGCCGTCGCGATTTATCCGAAGTATGCGGCCGCGTGGCTGGAACTCGGCAACGTGCAACTAAGACAGAAGGCGCCTGACGCCGCTCGCAAATCGTACGCCGCGGCGATGGATGCCGATCCCAAGTTTGTCAGCCCCATTCTGCAACTCGCTCCGATGGCCGCTGCCGACCAGAAGTGGCCGGAGGTGGCGGAGGAAACCGATCGATTGCTCAGGCTCAATCCCGTGGATTTTCCCCAAGCCTGGATGTACAACGCCCTCGCTTATTACAACCTGAAGAA
>Ga0302325_10004752_pt1 | contig 31256 bp, 27 predicted proteins | sample Palsa_T0_2_FD_201948 | JGI IMG/M metagenome (GOLD analysis project Ga0302325, IMG submission 201948) | Peat permafrost microbial communities from Stordalen Mire near Abisko, Sweden - Palsa_T0_2 | ecosystem: Environmental > Terrestrial > Soil > Palsa > Peat permafrost | place: Sweden: Abisko... | reverse complement strand
CCTGGTTCGGCTACGGGCCGAGCGATCCTCCGAGTGGGTCGGTCGCCGCAGCGACCAGCTTCCCGAGGACATGTCCCACCTGGTCGTGCACCGCGACGACCTGGTGCTTGTACGCTGAACCGGTGACCACACCGCCACTGGAGCAGACGGCGCGCCGCGTCCGGGAGGCGGCGCGGCTGGTGGCAGGGGCCCCGGGGCCGGTGCGGGACGACGCCGTGCGCATGGCCGCCGACCTCCTCGAGCAGGAGCGGGCGACGCTGGTGGAGGCCAACCGGGGCGATCTCGCCCGCGCCGAGTCCGGCGGCATGGCGGCGTCCGCCCTGGACCGCCTGCGGCTCACCGACGAGAGGGTGTCGGCCATGGCCGCCGGTCTCCGGGCGGTGGCCGCACTGGCCGACCCGGTGGGCGAGGTGGTCGACGGATGGACCCGGCCGAACGGGCTGCGGGTCTCACGCCAGCGGGTTCCGCTGGGGGTGATCGGCGTGATCTACGAGAACCGCCCCAACGTGACCAGCGATGTCGCCGGGCTGTGCCTCAAGGCGGGGAACGCCGCCTTCCTGCGCGGGTCGGCCTCGGCGCTGGCCTCGAACCAGGCCATCGTGTCGGTCTTGCGGCGTGCCGCGGCCAAGGCCGGCCTGCCCGAGGACGCGGTCGCCCTGGTGGAGGACACGTCGCACGAGACCGCCGTGGCCTTCATGCGGCTGCGCGGGCTCATCGACTGCCTCATCCCGCGTGGAGGTCCCGCGCTCATCGCCACCCTCTTGGAGCATGCCACCGTTCCGTACGTGCTCGACGGCGACGGCAACTGCCACGTCTACGTCGATGCGGCGGCCGACCTCCCCATGGCGCTGGACATCGTGGTGAACGCCAAGACCCACCGCTTCGGCGTGTGCAACGCGGCCGAGACGATCCTGGTCCATGCCGCCGTGGCTGCCGAGTTCCTGCCTCCGATGCACGCCGCCCTCGCCACGGCCGGCGTGGAGGTGCGGGGCGACGAACGGGTGCGGGCCGTCGTGCCCGGGGTCGGCGTGGCTCGGGAGAGCGACTTCGCCACCGAGTACCTGGGGCCGACGGTGGCCGTGGGCGTGGTGGGGGATCTCGACGCGGCCATGGCGCACATCGCCCGCTTCGGCTCGGGCCACTCCGAGGCGATCGTGACCACCGATGTGCGGGCGGCGGACCGGTTCGTGGCCGAGGTCGACGCCGCCGCGGTGCTGGTCAACGCCTCCACCCGCTTCATCGACGGAGAGGAGCTGGGACTGGGTGCCGAAGTCGGGATATCGACGCAGAAGCTGCACGCAAGGGGACCGATGGGAGTGAGAGAGTTGACCAGCGTCAAATGGGTAGTGCGGGGCGACGGGCAGGTGCGACGATGAGCAACGCCCAGACGGCTGCCGGTCTGGGCTTGCCCGATGTCGGTCCGCCGCGTTTTCCCTCACTCGACGCCGTGCGCGGCGGGCTGGCCGACGTCGGCTACCTGGCCGACGAGTCCATCAGCGGCGTCGTGTATCTCGCCGACCGCCTGTCCAAGCCCGTGCTCGTGGAGGGGCCGGCCGGAACGGGCAAGACGCAGTTGGCCAAGTCGGTGGCCGAGCTCACGGGTGCCCGCCTCATACGGCTGCAGTGCTACGAGGGGCTCGACGAGTCCAAGGCCCTCTACGAGTGGAACTACCGCAAACAGCTCCTGCGCATTCAGGCCGGCGGCCCCGGCGAGATCCTCAGCGGCGGCGACGACGGGCACCGGGGGCCCTCCTGGCACGAGCTCGAAGAGGACATCTTCTCCGAGGAGTTCCTGCTGGCCCGGCCCTTGTTGGAGGCCATCCGCTCCACCGATCCGGTCGTCCTGCTGGTCGACGAGGTGGACCGCGTCGAACTCGAGACCGAGGCCCTGTTGCTGGAGGTCCTGAGCGAGTACCAGGTCTCCATCCCCGAGCTGGGCACGGTGCGCGCCACCCGTCTCCCCATGGTCTTCCTGACCTCGAACAACACCCGTGAGCTCTCCGAGGCGCTGAAGCGTCGCTGCCTCTACCTGCATATCGACTATCCCGATCTGGACAGGGAGCGCGCCATCGTGCGCGCCCGGGTGCCCGGGATCACCGAGGAGCTCGCCGATCAGGTGGCGCGCATCGTGCGCTCCCTGCGCACCTTGGACCTGCGCAAGGCCCCCTCGGTCTCCGAGACGCTCGACTGGGCGCGCACGTTGGTCATCCTCGGCATCGAGACCATCGGCGCGGCCGGAGCGAGGGACACCCTGCACATCTTGCTCAAGTACCAGGTGGACATCGAGCGGGCCCAGAAGGAACTGCTCTCGGTGAGCTGATGCTCGATCTCCTGTCGGACTTCGTCACCGAGCTCCGCCGGGCCGGACTGCCGGTGTCCATGACCGAACACCTGGACGCGGCGGAGGCCATCGGCCACATCCCCCTCGAGGACCGCGACGGCCTGAAGTACGCCTTGGCCGCCACGCTGGTCAAGTCCTCGTCGCACTGGCGCGCCTTCGAGACGGCGTTCGAGGTGTTCTTCGCCCTGCGTACGGCCCACCGGGGGATCGAGGGGCTGGGTGAGGACGGGGACGGGCTCCCTCCCGAGGGCGACGGCGAGCTCGGGGGGCGCGGCCGGGGCCACGGCTCGGGCGGGGGCGAGGCGATGACCCCCGAGGAGCTGGCCGAGATGCTCTTCAAGTCCCTGCTCTCGGCCGATGCCGCCCTCATGAACGCCGTGGCGCGCGGCGCCGTCGACCGCTACGCCGGCATGGAGCCGGGACGGCCGGTGGGGGGCACGTACTACCTCTACCGGACGCTGCGCAATCTCGAGCTCGATGCCGTGCTGGCCCGGTTGATGGAGCAGCTCCGCGACCAGGCAGCCACGGGAGTGGGACTGACGGAGCTGGAGGAGCGGTTGGCCGCCGACGAGTACAAGGCCCGGATCGAGACGTTCCGCCGCGCCGTGGAGACCGAGATCCGGCGCCGGCTCGTCGAAGACCGGGGCGCCGAGGCCCTGGCCCGTTCCGTGCGCAAACCCCTGCCCGAGGACATCGACGTCATGCACGCCACCCGGGAGGAGCTGGCCGAGCTCCACAGGGTGCTGCACCCGCTGTCCCGCAAGTTGGCGGTGCGCCTGGCCCGCAAGCGGCGCGACGGCCGCAAGGGTCCTCTCGATTTTCGGGCCACCATGCGCCGGTCTCTGTCGACCGGAGGCGTACCCATCGAGCCCCGGTTCCGCCATCCCCGGCCGGCGAAGCCCGAGATCTTCGTCATCGCCGACATCTCCGGCTCGGTGGCGTCCTTCGCCCGCTTCACCTTGCACCTGGTCTACGCCATCAGCTCGCAGTTCTCCAAGGTGCGCAGCTTCGTGTTCGTCGACGGTATCGACGAGGTGACCCGGTTCTTCGAAGGGGTGGTCGATCCCGCGGATGCGGTGGCCCGCATCAATCAGGAGGCCGACGTCATCTGGGTCGACGGCCACTCGGACTACGGGCACGCCCTGACCGAGTTCCACCGGCGATGGGGCACCGAGGTGACCGCACGCTCGAGCCTCTTGCTGCTCGGCGACGCGCGCAACAACTACCACGCCACGCAGACCTGGGTGGTCGAGGACCTGCGCCAGAGGGCCCGCCACGTCTACTGGCTCAACCCCGAACCGCGCCACTACTGGGACTCGGGCGACTCGGTGGTCGGCGAGTACGCCGCCCACTGCGACGAGGTGGTCGAGGTCCGCACGCTGCGCCAACTGGAGCACTTCGTCGGCAACCTGACATGAGCGTGGGCGACCCCGAGGCTCGCGGGGAGTCCTTGGGCGTTCCGAGTGGCGTGCGCCGGGTCTTCGCCCCGACCGCCGGGGCGACCCGGATCGTGCTCGTCCGGCACGGAGAGGCGGTGTGCAACCGGGAGGGCATCGTCGGCGGCCGGCGGGGGTGCACCGGGCTGACCGACCTGGGTCGCCGGCAGGTGGCGGCCGTGACGGCGCGGCTCACCGCGAGCGGGGAGTTGGGAACGACGTCGGCCCTCTACGCGTCGGATCTGCCCCGGGCGGTCGAGACGGCGGAGCTCCTCCGCCCGGCGTTGGGGGACGGCGCGGCCGAGATCGTGCAGGAAGCCGACCTGTCCGAGCTCCGCCCGGGCGAGGCCGACGGCCTGTGCTGGGAGGAGGTGGTCGAGCGTTTCGGGGTGCCCGAGTGGGACGTCGAACCCGACACGCTGATCGCCCCGGGCGGTGAGAGCTGGACCACGTTCGTCACGCGGGCGTCGGGAGCGGTGCGCCAGCTGGCCGAGCGCCATCCCGGTGAGCTGATCGTCGCCGCCGTGCACGCCGGCGTCATCGAGTCCACGGTGATCGCCTTTCTGCAGCTTCCGCCCAGTGTCACGCGCCGGGGCTGGGCCCGCATCGTGCACGGCTCGCTCACCGAGTGGGAGTGGGTGCCGACGGAGTCCCGCTGGGTGCTCATCCGTTTCAACGACGCCTGCGGGGTGCCGACGGCGTGACGGTCGGCGTTTCGGCTGGGCTCGTTCAGCCGGCCCCGTTCAGCCGGCGTACTCAGCAGGCGTAGTCACCGTCGGCACCGTTGATGTCGTCGCTGTACTGGACGATCTCGACGGGCCCCGTCGGGAGCTGTTTCGTGGCTTGCCAGGCGGGAACCGCTGCGCAGGTTGCCGGCCCACTCGGGGGGCTGAGCCAGTCGGCCATCCAGTAGGGGACCGATGGCTGGTAGTTCCCGACGATCGAGTTCCACACCCCGGGGCTGGCGTAGATCCCGACGTCGGCGATGCCTTCGGTGTTGTGCAGCGCGGCGATCGCGCCCGCCACGGTCTGCGCGTTGTCCTGGGTGGACGCCGTCCAGTACTGACCTGCCCCCTCGACATCGAGCCACCAGGCGACGTCGGTGTCCACCCCGGCCGCCTGGGCATCCTGGAAGGCCTGTATGCCGGCGTCGTAGCCGACGGTGAAGCAGCTGGGCTCGGTTCCCGTGGTGGTGGTGGTCGGGGTGGTGGGGCTCGAGCAGAGCCCGACGTTGGTGAGGAAGGTGTACAGGTTCAGGCCGGCACCGGCCCACGCTCCCTCGGCCGCCAGGCAGGGATTGGCGGCTCCGGACGACTCCCCGTCCACCTCCACGACGCTGATGTCGTGCACGCCCGGGGGAAGCCCCGAGGTACAGGCCGGCGAGTTCATGTTGAACCGGCTGACGTCGTAGCCGTACGAACCGGAGGGAAACGCCGCACCGACGAAGGTTCCGGTGCCCGGGGCCTCGGCCATCCCCACGACGGGATCGCCCGGAGCCGAGGGGGCCGAGCCGTAATAGGAGGCCTGGCCGAACGCCGAGACCTCGCCGGCGTTGTCACTGAACCAGTACCCCGTATCTCCGGGTGTCGTCGTCGCCGCCACGATCGGGTTCTTCAGGGGGATCCCGCCCAGCGATCCGTAGAAGGGGGCCGACCCGAAGGTGAACGTGCCCCCGTCGGCCGCCACCAGGACGTACCCGGCGCCGTTCGGGCCGGACACCATGCCGATGATGGGCTGGTTGAGCTTGAAGCTCCCCGTCGACCCGTAGAAGGCGGCGTCGCCGAAGGTGAAGATCCCGCCGTCGGAGGCCACGAGCCAGTAGCCCCTGCCGTCGGGGGTGACGGCCATGCCCACGATGGGCTTGTTCAGCTTGAAGACCCCCGTAGACCCGTAGAAGGCGGCGTCGCCGAAGGTGAAGATCCCGCCGTCGGAGGCCACCAGCCAGTAGCCCCTGCCGTCGGGGGTGGAGGCCATGCCCACGATGGGCTTGTTCAGCTTGAAGCCCCCCGTCGACCCGTAGAAGCCGGCGTCGCCGAAGGTGAAGATCCCGCCGTCGCCGGCCACCAGCCAGTACCCCCCGCCGTCGGGGGTCGCCGCCATGTTGACGATGGGCATGTTGAGCCGGAGCGCCCCGGCCGATCCGTAGAACGGCGCTCCGCCGAAGGTGAAGACGCCGCCGCCTGCGTTGGCCAGCCAGTAGGCCGCGACGGGGTTGGTCTGGGCGCTCGACGCCGTCAGGATCGCCGATGTCGTGCCCGCCGGGGCCGTGCCTGCAGGGGCCGTGCCTGCAGGAGCCGTGGTCGCCGAAACTGCGGCGGGGGCCATCACCGACACCACGAGCGCGAGCACGGACACGACGAGCGCCATCGGTGCGGCGCGCCCAGGTTGCCGTCGACGCATCAGGAGAGAAGAGACGCCTTTACCCTCCACGGGGAGGTACTCGCCGGGCTCGCCACAGCACCAGATTAACGCCGTAGGATCACCCGGCATGGCCACCCCCCGACTGGATCGTCGGGTCTCGAACCCTGCATCCCCCGCTGCACGATCCACTGCACCCCCTACTGCACCCCCTACTGCACGACCGAGGAGGCGGCCCCGAAGGGCCGAGGTTCTGGGTCGTCCCACGCTCGACGCTCCGGCGCCGATGGGCCCACCTCCACTGCCGTGATGGCCGAGCTTGCCGACGACTGAGCCCCTGCCACGGTCGGAGCGGATCGGTATGTTCGGGGGGACGTTCGATCCTCCCCACATCGGGCACGTTGCCGCGGCGCGTGCCGTGCAGGGCGCCCTGGCTCTCGATCGCCTCCTCCTCGTGGTGGCCAACGACCCGTGGCAGAAGTCGCCGACACGTGTCATCACTCCGGCCGAGGACCGCTTCGCCATGGCCCGGGCGCTCTCCGAGACGGTCCCGGGCAGCGAGGCCAGCCGTATGGAGATCGACCGAGGGGGACCGAGCTACTCCGTGATGACCGCCGAGGCGCTGGTGCGGGAGGCGAGCGACGCCGGTCGGTGCCCCCCCGAGCTCTACCTGGTCGTCGGCGCGGACCTGGTCGACGACCTGGGGACCTGGGAGCGGGTCGACGATCTCAAGGCGCTGGTCACGCTGGCCATCGTCTCTCGTCCGGCCGTCCCTGGCTCGGCTCCGGCGGCGGCCCCGTTGCCGCCCGTCGACCCGCCGGGTTGGCGTGTGGAGAGGGTCGATGGCCCGCAGGTGGATGTCTCGAGTTCAGCCGTGCGCGAGGTCCTGCAGCGGGGCGGGTCCGTCGACGATCTCGTCCCGGCCGAGGTGGTCCGTTGCATTCGCCGGCGCAATCTGTACGCTGTCGGCAGATGAGCGCCCTTCCGGCCGAGACCACCGAGCTTTCCCCCGTGCGTGTCGCGTGGCGACCTGAGGTGGCCCGGGGGCCGCAGCGGGCGGAGCGCCGGGCGGCGGAGGCAACGGCCCGTCGCGCCCGCCGTCGGTGGGCGATCTTCAGCCTGACCGTGCTCGGACTCGCCTTCGCCCTCACCGTGGGGATCCTGGACGTGCTCCATTGAGCCCAGGGTTGGACGTCCACGTCCATCTCCCGAAGGCGGCCGCCACGGCGGCGGAGGCGGCCGACGCCAAGCTGGGGCAGGACACGGTCGTGCTGGCGATGACAGAGCTCTTCGGCGTCGTCGACGCCTTCGTCATCACGAGCGCACCGAACATCCGCCACGTGCGGACGCTCGTCGAGGAGATCGAACGCAGCGTCAAGGACTCCCACCACCTGGCTCCGGTGCGCGTCGAGGGGCTTCAGGATGCCACGTGGGTGCTCATGGACTACGGCGACTTCATCGCCCACGTCTTCCTGCAGGAGACACGCGACTACTACGACCTCGAGCACCTCTGGTCGGGAGCGCCCCGCGTGGAGTGGAAGAGCACGGTCACGCACGCCGGCTGACGCACGCCGGCCCTAGATGAACTGCGCCAGGGTGACCGGTCCCTGCACCTGTTGACCACTGGCAATCGGGACGCTGATCGGCTCGCCCTCGATCTCGAAGAGCACGCCCGTCTTCAGTCCGGCCAGACCGTTCTGCGCCGCAATGGTGGCGACCACCTGGGCCACCGCGAGTTCGGTGTTCGATCCGAAGATCTCTCCGAACGCCCCGTTGAAGTTGACGGTGACCACGGACCCGTGGGTCGTGGCCGACAGGATCTCGACGTTGTCGGGTATGGCGGTGGTGATCCCCTGGGCGACCTCACCACCGGTCGGCCCACCCAGCATGGCAGTGATGATGGAGGTCAAGGGGGCCGGGACCTGCACGATACGTTGCACCGACACCAGTTGCTGCGCCGATCCCAGGAGGTAGACCTTGACGGGCACCTCCGCCACGTGCGGCTGGGTGGTCGTGGTGGTGGGGCTGAGGAGCCCGCCGGGGACGTGGTTGGCCGGTATCGCGCTCGGGGCGCGCTGGGTCGGGATCGCGCAACCGGCGGCGGCGAGCCCCACCACCACCACGGCGCACAGCGCGGCCCGGCGGGCTACCACTCCGACACCTCGTCGTCGTCGAGCACGGGCAGGGTGATGACGAAGCGGGCTCCCCCCGACGGGGACGATTCGACCCAGGCCCGGCCGTGCATCAGGCGCATGTGCTCGGCCACCAGCGCCAGGCCGAGCCCGGTCCCCGTGCCGTCGCCGCGCCGTCCCGATGCGGATCCGCGGTAGAAGCGGTCGAAGACCTTCGTTCGCTCCGCCGGGTTGATGCCCGGCCCGGCGTCTTCGACGGCGATCTCGACGATCTCGTCCGCACCGTCGTGCCGCTCGCCGTCCGGTGCGCCGTCCGCTGCGCTCTTCCCGTTGGCGCCGACCGATATCCGGGTCGCCCCGCCGCCGTAGTGCGCCGCGTTCTCCAGCAGGTTGGCCATCACCCGCTCGAACCGCCTCTTGTCCACACCGACGTGCAGCGGAGCCACCGCGGGATCGATCGCCAGGGCCGGCGTGGTCCCCCCCTCCCCGAGGCTGCGCAGGCCGGCCTCGACCGACCGCTGCACCAGCTCGCCTACGTTCACCTCTTCGAGGAAGACGTCGGCCGAACCGGTGTCGGCCCGGGACATCTCGAGCAGGTCGCTGACCATGCGCTGGAACCGGCGGAGGTCGTCGCTCAGCAGCTGGAGGGCACGCTGGGCCCGTGGGGGCAGGTTGTCCCGGTCGGCCTCGAGCACCTCGAGCGACGCCGACAGCGTGGTCAGGGGGGAGCGAAGCTCGTGGCTGACGTCGGAGTTGAACCGCGCCTCGAGCTCGATGCGAGCCTGGAGCTGGTCGACCATCGTGTTGAACGAGGTCGTGAGGCCCTCCAGATCGGGATCGGTGGTCTCCGAACCCAGGCGGGTGTCGAGCCGGCCTCCGGCGATGGCCACCGCCGCCCGTGACACGCCAGCCAGCGGGCGCAGGAGGCGGCGGCTGGCGAACCGGCCCAATGCCGTGCCGAGCAGGGTGGTCGCCACGGCGGTGGCGACCAGCGTGATCCCGAGCACCCGCAGCGTGTGGCCGAGATCGGACAGTGAGAAGACCTCGAAGTAGGCGGCGTGGACCGAGGGGATGGGCACGCCCACCACGATCTGGGGCTGGCCCTCGGCGCCCGCGACGTAGGTCTGGGTGGCCACCGTCCCGTGGAGGACCTCCTCGCGCAGCTGACGTGGGATGGAGGACTCGCTGATGGAGAGGGAGGAGGGGTAGGGCCTGGAGCCCTGGATGAGGATGGAGGTGGAGTTCGATCCGATATCGAGGGACGCCAGCTCGACAGAGTATTGGGTGTGGTTGTTTTCCGACTGCAGGTAGCTGCGCACCACGAGTGCGTTGGCGAAGGTCTGGGTCTGCGCCGCCGACTCCCTCTCAGCCAGGAGGAAGTGACGGGTGGTGAAGTACGAGATGCCCCCCATGGTGAAGGAGAGCAGGAGCGCTCCCAGTCCGAAGATGGCCGTGATGCGGGCCCCGATCCCCACCTAGGGGACCAGCTTGTAGCCCATGCCCCTCACGGTGAGAATGTGGCGAGGCAGCGCGGGGTCGGCTTCCACCTTGGTCCGCAACCGGCGGATGTGCACGTCGACCAGTCGCCCGTCGCCGAAGTAGTCGTACCCCCATACCCGATCCAGCAGCTGCTCCCGGCTGAGCACCTTGTTCGGGCTGGCGGCCAGTTCGCAGAGCAGACGGAACTCGGTCCGGGTGCAGTGCACCTCACGCCCGTCGGCGTGCCGGAGCACCCCCTGCTCGGGCAGGAGCTGCAGAGAGCCGAACGAGAGAGCCCCGGGATCCCCCTCCGTGGGGCGTGCCCGTCGTAGGTGCGCGCGGATGCGGGCAGCCAGTTCCTTGGCCACGAAGGGCTTGGTCACGTAGTCGTCCGCTCCGGCCTCCAGACCAGCCACGACGTCGTGGGTGTCCGCCCGGGCGGTCACGATGATGATCGGGACGGCGCTCTGACGGCGGAGCGCCCGGCAGCACTCGAAGCCGTCCATCCCGGGCAGCATGATGTCGATCAGGGCGACATCGATGGGAGAGTCGCCGAAGTGCTCCAACGCCTCCTCGCCGCTGGCGACGTCGGTGACGTCGTATCCCTCGCCCTCAAGGGCCAGGCGCATGGACGAGCGGATCCGTACGTCGTCTTCGACGACCAGAACGCGGCCAGCCATGCAAGCTCAGCTCGGCCAGATCGGCGTGGGCCGTATCGGCGCGCCGATCCGGCCCACGTCCCCGTCGTCCCGAGGGGTCGCGGGTCGGTAGGCCGACCACGGCGCCGTTGCCGCGCTGGCGGCCGCCGTGGCCCCTGCGGGCACCGTATGGATCGAATCGTGGTGCACTGTTCCCTCCCTCCTTCCATCTTGCCCTACCGGAAGGCGCATCCGTGACCGACCCTGAGAGATGGTGGCGACGATAGTGCCCGGGCGGGCCCGGTGCTGCCCGGTACCCTGGCAGTCGTGGCGATCGACGGGAGTGGTCGGGGGCCGACGGATCCCCCGGCCGAGTGGGATCTGCCCGGCTTCGAAGACTGGCTGAGCGGCCGGGCCGATGCCACCCGCACGGCCTACGTCGGCGACCTCCGCGCCTTCGCACAGTGGACGGGTCGGAGCGGCGTCACCGGACCCGCGCAGGTCGATCGGCTGCATCTCCGGCGCTACCTCGCCTCGCTGGGCACCCGCCGGCTGGCCCGGGCCACGGTGGCCCGCAAGGCGGCCGCACTGCGGTGCTACTTCGCCTGGTCCGTCCGGCAGGGTCGCCTCGGCTCCGATCCGGCCCGAACACTACGCGCGCCCTCGGGCAAGGGGCGCCTCCCCCGCGTGCTCTCCAACGGGGAGGTGGCGTCGCTCCTCGCCGTGGCCTCGGCCACGGGGATCGACCAGCGCGACCTGGCGGTGCTCGAGCTCCTCTACGCGTCGGGGCTGCGGGTCTCCGAGCTCTGCGGGCTGGACCGCAGTGGTGTCGACCTCGACGCCCGCACCGTCACCGTGCTGGGCAAGGGCGGAAAGGAGCGCCGGGTCCCGGTCCACGACCGGGCCGTCCGGGCGCTCGGGGACTGGCTCGAGGGGGGTCGTACCGAAATGCCCGGACCGGCCGAGGCGGTCTTCGTGAACCGGCGGGGCGCCCGACTGGGTCCGCGCGATGTCCGCCGGATCCTCGACCGTCGGGCCGTCTCTCCCACCCACCCCCACGCCCTGCGCCACACCTTTGCCACCCACCTGCTCGACGGTGGCGCCGATCTGCGCGTCGTCCAAGAGCTGCTTGGTCACGCCAGCCTGGCCACGACGCAGATCTACACCCACGTGAGCAAGGAGCGCCTGCGCTCGGTCTACGAGGGCACGCATCCCCGGGCCTGACCGCTCCGGTCCCGGAACGGCTAACATGGTCTGGCCCACTGAGCGGTGGGCGGCAGTGCCGACCATCACGCACCTTGGCGCGATCCACGGTCGCCTCTCTTCCTGAGGGGTGCTGCGCCCTGGGGAGCAACCGAACGGAGGAAAAATTTATGGCCGTCGTTTCCATGCGACAGCTCCTGGAGGCCGGGGTCCACTTCGGCCACCAGACGCGCCGATGGAACCCGAAGATGAAGCGCTTCATTCTGGGCGAGCGCAACGGGATCTATCTCATCGATCTGCGCAAGACGCTGACCGGGGTCGAGTCCGCCTACTCGTTCGTCCGCGACCTGGTCGCCGGCGGCGGGACCATCCTGTTCGTGGGGACGAAGAAGCAGACACAGGGGCCGGTGGCCGAGTACGCCGAGGCCTGCGGCATGCCCTACGTCAACCAGCGCTGGTTGGGCGGCATGCTGACGAACTTCTCCACCGTGTCGGGCCGGGTGAAGCGCATGCAGGAGCTGCGCGCCATGCAGGCCGCCGGTGACTTCGAGGGGATGCCCAAGCGCGAGGCCCTGTCGCACACCCGCGAGCTGGAGAAGCTGAGCCGCAACCTGAGCGGCATCGCCGACCTCGAACGTCTGCCCAACGCCGTGTTCGTGATCGACACCAAAAAGGAGCACATCGCCGTCACCGAGGCCCGGAAGCTGGGGCTCCCGGTCGTCGCCGTGGTCGACACGAACTGTGACCCCGACGTCATCGACTACGTGATCCCGGGCAACGACGACGCCATCCGTTCGGGCTCACTGATGTGCCGTGTCCTGGCCGACGCCGTCGTCGAGGGACGGTTCATTGCCGAGTACCGACGCAAGCACGCCCCGCCGGCGGCCGAAGAGGCGAGCTCGGGCCCGTCACCCCGGCAGCGCCGGATCCCGGCGCCTCCGACCGCTCCCGTTGAGGTGCCGGCGGTCGACGCACCCGTCGACGCAACGGCTGACGGTGCAGTCGACGGGGCGGGCGACGGAGCAGCCGACGCAACGGTCGAGGACGCACCCGTCGACGCCGAGCTGGCCGATGTGACGACCGGCGCGGTGGAGGCCTGACCGTGGCGAACTTCACGACCAAGGACATCCAGCGACTGCGTCAGGCCACCGGCGCGGGCATGATGGAGTGCAAGACGGCACTCGAAGAGGCCGACGGCGACTACGAGGCGGCGCTGCAGGTTCTCCGCATCAAGGGGCTGGCCGGGGCGGCCAAACGCTCGGACCGGGAGGCGACCGAGGGCGCGGTGACCGCCGTGCGTTCGGGCGATGCCGCCGCCGTGGTCGAGCTGCGCTGCGAGACCGACTTCGTGGCCAAGGCCGACGAGTTCGTGGCTCTCACCGACGAGCTGGGTGCACTGGTGGCGGCCAAGGGCGAGGGCGCGGTCGGCGAGCTCGGTGCCGAGGTCGAGCGCCTGCGCACCACCCTCAAGGAGAACATCTCCGTCGGGCAGGTCCGTCAGCTGGTGGCGCAGCCCGGGCAGGTCGTCGACACGTACACCCATCAGCAGGCCGGCCGGGGCGTCAACGCCGTCGCCGTGGTCGTCGAGGGCGGCAGCGAGGATCTGGCGCACAACATCGCGGTGCACATCGCCTTCACCAAGCCGTCCTACCTGAGCCGGGACGAGGTCCCCGAAGCCGACATCGCCGCCGAGCGGGCCACCGTCGCCGAGATCAGCCGCCAGGAGGGAAAGCCCGAGGCCGCCCTGGACAAGATCGTCGAGGGTCGTATGAACGGGTGGTTCAAGGACCGGGTCCTCTTGGACCAGTCCTATGTGAAGGACGAGAAGCAGACGATCGCCGACATGCTCGGATCGGCGCGGATCGTGGCCTTTGCACAGGTTGTCATCGGCGCCTGAGGCCCGGCGCTCAAGGTGGGAGAACCGCGTCGGATCGTCCTCAAGATGTCGGGAGAGGCGCTGGCTTCGGCGGCCTCCGACGAGACGATAGACGCAGCCACGGTCGAGCGGATGGCTGCGGAAATGACGCGCGCCATGGACGGCGGGGGGCTCGAGTTGGCCGTGGTGGTCGGGGGCGGCAACATCTGGCGCGGCACGACCGGGGAGAGCGGTGGCATGGACCGGGCGACCTCGGACACCATGGGGATGCTCGGGACCGTGATCAACGCCCTGGCCCTCCAGGACGCCCTCGAACAGCAGGGCCAGCCCACGCGGGTCTTGAGCGCGCTCTCCATGGCCGAGGTGGCCGAGCCCTACATCCGCCGCCGGGCCATCCGCCACCTCGAGAAGGGCCGCATCGTCATCTTCGCCGCGGGCATGGGCAACCCTTTCTTCACCACCGACACCCCCGCCGCGTTGCGTGCGGCGGAGATCGGTGCCGAGCTCCTGTGCAAGGGGACCCACTCGGGTGTCGACGGGGTGTACTCGGCCGATCCCAAGGTGGATCCCCACGCCACCCGCTACGACGAGATCTCGTTCATGGACGTGATCAACCGTGATCTGCGGGTCATGGACCTCACGGCGATCACCTTCTGCAAGGACAACAACCTTCCCATCAGGGTTTTCAACCTCATGATCCCCGGCAACATCCCCCGTGCGCTCAGCGGCGAGCAGATCGGTACGCTTGTCCGCTGATGGACGACGACCTGGCCGGCTTGGTGGTGGACGACACCAGGGAAAAGATGCACAAGGCGGTGGAGCACGTGCGCTCGGAGATGGGCAATGTGCGCACGGGCCGGGCATCGTCGGCCCTCCTCGAGCCCCTGGTCGTCGACTACTACGGCAGCCCGACCGTCCTTCGCCAGCTGGCCGGTTTCAGCGTCCCGGACGCCATGTTGCTGGTCATCACGCCCTACGACAAGGGTTCCCTCGGCGCCATAGAGCGGGCGATCCAGACGTCGGACCTGGGTATCAACCCGACCAACGACGGCACGGTGATCCGTCTGGCCTTTCCACCGCTGACCGAGGAGCGGCGCAAGGAGTTGGTCAAGGTCGTGCGCCACAAGGCCGAAGAGGCCCGCGTGGCCGTACGCAACCTGCGGCGGAGCGGGCGCCACGAGCTCGATGCGCTGCAGAAGGACGGCTCACTCTCGTCCGACGAGCTGGAACGGGTAGAAAGGGAGCTGGACAAGATCACCCACGAGCAGGTGAGCGCCATCGACCAGCTGCTGGCGCACAAAGAGCGAGAGCTCCTGCAGGTTTGAGGATGGCATAGACCATGGCCGACTACACCGATGGCACAGACGATGATGGTGACGTGAACGAAGGCGGTCCCTCCGGGGTCGACGAGGATCTGCCGAGCTACCGCTCCGGGAGTGTCCGCATAATCGGGGCCGAGCCGGCCGGCAACGCGGTCCACGAGGTGACGGGCCCGGTCGAGGAGAACCCCGACATGCCCCACTGGAACGATGCGCCGACCGGGCAGGTCCCCGCCGTCCTCGACCGGGGCAACGGCGACGAGCAGAGTCTCGCCCCGCCCAGCTGGCGCGAGGAGGAGACCGACTGGGCGGCGCACGAGGAACTGTTCGAGCCCTCCATGCTCTCCGACGACGTCCCGGCGGTGGGCTCCATGATGAGCGACAGCGCCGACCTGATCGATGTGGAGCGTCAGCCCTGGAACTTCGATCCGGCCGCCCTGCCGGACGACGAGGACACGCTGGTGCTCGAGGTCGATCTCCAGCCGGATCCCGTGCCCGCCCATGCGGCGCCCGTCCCGCCGCCCCCGTTGGCTCCCAGTCCGACGCCCGACCCCGCCGTGGTGCCGGCCGCCGCCGCGGCCGAGAGCCGGTTGCGTCCGCCCGTCTCGCCACCGCCCCGGGTCAGGGCGCCCCGGACGAGTCGCGTGAGCGAGGAGGCGCCGAACACCAAGAGCGGGGGGACCACCGGCCGGGACATGCGGGTGGCGTGGGGGTCGGGCCTTCTTCTCGGTCTGGTCACGCTCGTGTGCGCGCACTTCGGCAGTGTGCCGTCCGCCATCCTCGTTTCCGCCGTGGTCCTGCTGGCGTCGGCCGAGGGGTTCGCCGCCTTCCGGCGGGCGACGTACCACCCCGCCACCCTCCTCGGGCTGGTCGCCATCCTGTCGCTGATGATCGAGACCTACAACAAGGGAGCGGCGGCCCTGCCACTCGTCCTGGTCGTGTTGGTGGCGGCGACCTTCATCTGGTTCCTGGCCCGCGTAGAACCGGACGCCGACCCGGTGGCGGGGCTGGCCTCGACCACGTTCGTCTTCGCCTGGATCGGCGGGTTCGGCTCCTTCGGCGCCCTCCTGCTCGATCCCACCCTGTTCCCCGACCGCCACGGCGTGGCCTTCCTCCTCGCCGCGGTCATCACCACCGTGGCGGCCGACGTCGCCTCGCTCCTCGTGGGCTCGGCGTTCGGTCGGCATCCCTTGGCGCCGTCCGTCAGCCCCAACAAGAGCTGGGAGGGTTTCATCGGGGGGGCAGTGGCCTCCATCCTGGTGGCGGTGATCGTCCTGCCTTTCATCCATCCCTGGACGATCGGCAAGGCGCTCGTGCTCGGGATCGTGGTGGCGGTGGTGGCACCCCTGGGCGACCTCAGCCAGTCGATGATCAAACGCCATCTCGGCGTGAAGGACATGGGTCGGCTGATGCCGGGCCACGGCGGCATTTTGGACCGGGTGGACGGGCTGCTGTTCGTCCTCCCTGCCACGTACTTCGTGGTCAAGGCGTTTCACCTCGGGTGAGCTGATGCGCTCTGTCAGCCTGCTGGGTTCCACCGGCTCGATCGGCACCCAGGCCGTCGACGTGCTGCTGGCCACGCCCGAGCGGTTCCGCGTGGTGGCGCTCGCCGCCCACAGCTCGGCGGAGGTCCTCCTGGCGCAGGCGGAGGCCTTGCGACCGGAGATGGTGGTGATCGGCGACGAGGCCCTCTACGGCACCGTGCGGTCGGGGGTCCCCGAGGGTACCGAGGTACTGGTCGGCACCACGGGTCTGGAGGCGGCGGCCGCCGCGGCCGACGTGGTGCTCAATGCGGTCGTGGGATTCGCCGGGCTGCCGGTGACGATGGCCGCACTGGAGGCGGGCAAGCACCTCGCCCTGGCCAACAAGGAGTCGCTCATCGCCGGGGCACCGGTGGTGCAGAAGGCCCGTCGTACCCCGGGGGCCGAGATCGTCCCGGTTGACTCCGAGCACTGCGCCGTCCACCAGTGCCTTGCCACCACGGACGGGCCGACGACGGTGGCCCGGATCGTTCTCACCGCTTCGGGGGGCCCCTTCCGGGGCTGGAGCGCCGATCGGCTCGCGGCGGCCACCATCGCCGATGCGCTGGCCCACCCCACCTGGAGCATGGGTCCCAAGATCACCATCGACTCCTCCACGCTGATGAACAAGGGTCTCGAGGTGATAGAGGCGCACGAGCTCTTCGGGATCCCCTACGAGCGCATTGAGATCGTGGTGCACCCGCAGTCGATCGTCCACTCCATGGTGGAGCTGCGCGACGGCTCGACTCTGGCCCAGCTCTCGTTGCCCGACATGCGGCTGCCCATCGGCTACGCGCTGGGGTGGCCCGACCGCTCACCGGTGCCCTACGGCGCGCTCGACTGGACCAGCCCGACCGCACTGACCTTCGAGCCACCCGACCGGGCCGTCTTCCGGTGCATCGACCTGGCCTACCAGGCCGGGATCAGCGGTGGATCGGCCCCGGCATGGCTGAGTGCGGCCAACGAGGTCGCCGTGGAGGCGTTCCTGGGCGGGCGCCTCCCCTGGAGCGGCATCGCCGAGGTGGTGGCCGAGACCCTCGAGAGCTGGCGCGACGAACCCGTCGAGGAGGTGGGATCCGTCCTGGCAGCCGACGAGGAGGCTCGGGCCCGGGCCCGCTCCGTGGTGGCCCGCCGTACTGGCGGGGGGGGTCCGGAGGTAGCGTTACCAGGGCTATGACGCTGATCGAGAAGGAGTCGGGCGCGGAGCCTCCTGCTCCGGCGGCGCCGACGGGTGCCGGCGCCGCGCCTCCTCCTTTGGACCGGGAGGCCAACTCCGGCCAGGTCGTACGGCTCCTCGTCGCCCTGGTCCTCATCACCGCCGTCTTCCTGGTCGCCGGGCTGGGCGACCTGTTGCTCTTCATCGTCATCCTCGTGGCCATCGTGATGCTCCACGAACTGGGGCACTTCCTCACGGCCAAATGGTCGGGGATGAAGGTCACCGAGTACTTCGTCGGCTTCGGCCCCCGTCTGTGGTCGGTGCGGCGGGGCGAGACCGAGTACGGGGTCAAGGCCATCCCGGCCGGGGGCTACGTCCGCATCACCGGGTTCACCGTGCTCGAGGACGTCGCCGCCGAGGACGAGCCGCGGGCCTACCGCCAGCAGGCCTTCTGGAAGCGGATCATCGTCGGCTCGGCCGGGTCGGCCATGCACTTTCTGATCGCCTTCGTCCTGGCCCTGATCAGCGTCCTCGCGTTCGGAGTGGCGACTAACAACGTCGAGGTGCAGGCCCTCGAGCACTGGAACGGCGTGGCCCAGACGCCGGCCCAGCAGGCCGGGCTGCGGCCGGGCGACGTCATCGTCTCGGTGAACGGCCAGCGGCTGACCGACTCGACGAAGTTGCACGACGTGCTCACCCACTCCGCCGGGACCCCGGTCACCCTGGGCGTCGAGCGCAACGGCCGGGTGCAGGACGTCGTGGTGACGCCGAGGGACGGACGGGGCCTCTACGCCGGCCAGACCGAGCTGGCGCCGACCAGCGACACGCAGCCCCAGGGGTTCATCGGGATCTTCGAGGCGTCGGCCCTGGCGCCGGTCAATCCGCTGCGCGCCGTGGGGGACGCGGCCGTCGCCCTGGGGCAGGCCACGACCGGGGAGTTCTCCGCCTTGGTCCACGTGTTCTCACCGAGCGGCGTGAGCTCCGTCTACCACCAGGTGACCAACTCCCGGGTGGCGGCCCAGGCGGCCGACAACCCCACCAGCTCTGAGCGGCCCTCGTCCATCATCGGCGTGGGGGACCTCGGTGTGCAGGCGCTGCGCCAGGGGATCCAGACCCTGCTGGCCCTCCTCATCGTGATCAATGTCGCCTTCGGGTTGATCAACATGCTGCCGCTGATGCCCTTCGACGGCGGCCATGTGGCCGTGGCCGCCTACGAGTGGATCCGCACGAAGAAGGGGCAGGCCTACTATCGGGCCGACATCACCAAGCTCTTCCCCTTCCTCGCCCCCTTCCTCGCGTTCCTCGTCGTGTTCGCCGTCTCGCTGGTCTTCCTCGACATCACCCACCCCATCCAATTGCCCTGATCGGAATCCATGGAACTCTCAGCCGCCCTGCTCTCGCCCCGCCGCCCAACCAGGCGCATCACGCTGGGGGGCGTCCCCATCGGTGACGGGGCCCCGGTCAGCGTGCAGTCCATGACCACCACCAAGACCGCCGACGTCGACGGCACCCTGGCGCAGATCTACGCACTGGCCGCGGCGGGGGCGGACATCGTCCGCTGCACCTGCAACGAGGAGGCGGCGGCGGTGGGCCTGGCGCAGATCGTCCCCCGATCCCCCGTGCCGATCGTGGCGGACATCCACTTCCACCACGAGATGGCCCTGGCCGCGCTGGAGGCCGGTGTGCAGGGTCTGCGCCTCAATCCGGGGAACTTGCGCAAGGAGGCCGAGATCAAGGAGGTGGCCGCCGAGGCCCGGGACCGGGGGGTGCCCATCCGCATCGGGGTCAACGCCGGGTCCCTGCACCCCGATCTCTACGCCAAGTACGGGGGCGCCACGCCCGAGGCGCTGGTGGAGTCGGCCCGCAACGAGCTGGCCTACTTCGAAGAGGTCGACTTCACCGACGTCAAGATTTCGGTCAAGGCCTCGTCGGTCGCCCTGATGATCGCCGCCTACCGGCTGGCCTCGGAGACCTTCGACCACCCCCTCCACCTCGGGGTCACCGAGGCGGGACCTCCCCCCGGCGGCCTGGTGAAGGGAACGGCCGGCATCGCCACGCTCCTGGCCGAGGGCATCGGGGACACCATCCGTTTCTCGCTCACCGCCGATCCGGTCGAGGAGGCCCGCGCCGGTCGTCAGCTGTTGGAGTCCCTCGGCCTGCGGGAGCGCAAGGGCCTCGATCTCATCGCCTGCCCTTCCTGTGGCCGGGCCCAGGTCGATGTGATCGCGGTGGCCAAGGAGGCCCAGGAGGCACTCGAGCGACTGAACCTGCCGATTCAGGTGGCCGTCATGGGCTGCGTCGTCAACGGTCCGGGCGAGGCGCGAGAAGCCGACATTGGCATCGCCGCCGGCAAGAACAAGGGTCATCTGTTCATCCGCGGCAAGATCATCCGCGTGGTCCCCGAGGAGGCGATGGTCCAGGCGCTGGTCGAGGAGGCCGAGCGCCTGGTGGCCGAGGGCGCGGAGGCCCGCATCGCCGCGGCCGATGCCGGGGCGGAGGCCGAGGCCGAGGCCGACCGCCGGGAGCTCCTCGAGACGACAGGGGTCGATCCCAACCACACGTCGGCGAAGATAGAGGTCATTCACCGCCGGGCCGCGCCCTCCTGAGCAGGGCCGTGCCCGGGCACCCCGCCGATCCGCTCGGCGGCCGGATCGCCGGATCGCCGGATCGCCGGAACCCACCCCGGCCCGGTCGAGGGACGCTCGGGACGCCAGTAACCTGCGCAGCCATGGCAAAGGGCGCGCTCACTCCTCGGGCCGAGGACTTTCCCCGCTGGTACCAGGAGGTGATCGCCCTGGCCGAAATGGGCGAGAACGGGCCGGCCGCCGGCACGATGGTCATCCGCCCCTGGGGCTACGGGATCTGGGAGCTGTTCCAGGCCGAGCTCGACCGCCGCATAAAGGATGCCGGTGCGGAGAACGCGTACTTCCCGATGCTCATCCCCGAGTCCTTCCTCCGCCTGGAGGCCGAGCACGTCGAGGGGTTCAGCCCCGAGCTGGCGGTGGTGACCCACGGGGGAGGGAAGGAGCTGGACGAGCCGTTGGTCCTCCGGCCCACCAGCGAGACGGTGATCAACAGCTTCTTCGCCAAGTGGATCCAGAGCCACCGGGACCTCCCGCTGCTCGTCAACCAGTGGGCCAACGTCGTCCGCTGGGAGCTCCGTCCCCGGCTGTTCCTGCGGACGCGCGAATTCCTGTGGCAGGAGGGCCATACGGCGCACGCCACCGCGGCCGACGCCCGGGCGTACTCCCTGCGAATACTGCGCAGCGTCTACGAGTCCACCATGACCGACGTGGCGTGCCTGCCCGTGCTCACCGGCCACAAGACCGCTCGGGAGCGATTCGCCGGGGCCACCCGGACATGGACCTGCGAGGGCATGATGGGCGACGGCAAGGCGCTGCAGATGGGGACCAGCCACGAGCTCGGTCAGAACTTCGCCAAGGCGTTCGGCATCACCTTCTCCAACACCGAAGGCACCACCGACTACGTCTGGCAGACCTCGTGGGGTGTCTCGACCCGTCTCATCGGGGCGTTGGTGATGGGCCACGGTGACGACTTCGGGCTCCGCCTGCCCCCGGCACTGGCCCCGGCCCAGGTGGTGGTGCTCGTCATCAAGGAGGACGAGGCCGTGCGGGCCGCGGCGGAGTCGGTCGTCCGAGAGCTGCGGGCTGCCGGTCACCGCGTCCGCCTGGACGATCGCAGCGAAACCAGCTTCGGTCGGCGCAGCGTGGACTGGGAGCTCAAGGGGGTGCCCGTCCGGGTGGAGATCGGGCCACGGGACCTCTCCGAGGGCACCGTGACCGTGGTCACCCGGCACCGGCGGACCAAGGAGAGGGTGGCGCTGGCGGGAGTGGTCCCGACCGTCTCGGCCATCCTGGCCCGGGTGGGTTCCGAGCTGATGGAGGAGGCGACCGCCGCCCGCCGCGACCGGACCACGGATGTCACCACGTTGGAAGAGGCCATCGAGGCCGGCGGCAGTGGTTTTGCCCGTATCCGCCTCGGTGCCCTGGGGGTCGACGGGGAGGATCGCCTGGCGGCGCACGCCCTTTCGGTCCGCTGCCTCCAGAGGCACGACGGGAGCTTGGCCGAGCCCGACGACACCGAGTCCGATCTGACGGCGGTGGTGGGCCGGTCCTACTGATCGCCGACCGACCGTGGACCCATGACCGGCAACCACCTCGCGGGGCGACCGACTCGACGAGCAAATTGCTATAATCTGTCGAGCTGTCCAGTTTGAGTATCAGTACCTCGTTGGAGCGTGGGCTGCGGCCCACGCTTTCTCTTTCCGGGGGCAGTGCTCAGGCAGTAAAAGGTGGTGGTGAACGTCGAGAGGAGGTGACGGTGAGGGTGAGAAGCACAACTGAATTGGCCGACGCGCTTTCACCCCTACTCGAGGCGCAGGGGCTCGACCTGGTCGACGTCGAGTACCACGGAGCAGAGCTCACCGTGTTCGTCGACCGCCAGGGCGGGGTGGACCTCGACGCTCTGGGCGAGGCGACCCGCGTGGTTTCGGCCGCGCTCGACGAGATCGACCCGCTCCCCGGGCGGTACACCCTCACCGTCTCCAGCCCCGGACTCGAGCGGAGGCTGCGGACCCCCGACCACTTCGTCAGGGCCATCGGGGCGGTCGTGACCGTGCGGGTACACGGGGGAACGGCCGACGTCCGCCGCGTCAGCGGCACGCTGGAGGCAGCGGACGAGAACGGATTCACCCTGGTCGGGCCCGACCTTCCCGATGGCTCCATGCGCGTCGCCTACGGCGACGTCGAACGGGCGCGCACCGTTTTTGAGTGGGGTCCCCAGCCGAAGAGAGTGAGAGGGTGAGCAGTTCATGAGCAAGACCAATTTCGAGTTCCTCGACGCACTCGGTCAGATCGCCCGGGACAAGGGGATCTCCGTCGAGACCTTGCTGGACGCCCTGGCCAACGCCCTGGTGGCGGCGTACAAGCGCCGCCCCGACGCGGCCGAGGAGGCGGTGGTGACCATCGACCCCGATTCGGGGGAGATCCGCGTCTACGGCCAGGAGCTCGACGAGGATGGGGAGGTCATCAGGGAGTGGGATGACACGCCCGACGACTTCGGCCGCATCGCCGCGCAAACGGCCAAGCAGGTCATTCTCCAGCGCATCCGCGAAGTCGAGCGCGACATGAAGTACGAGGAGTACGCCGGGCGCGAGGGTGACATCGTCACCGGCATCGTCCAGCAGACCGACAATCGCTACACGCTGCTCGATCTGGGGAAGGTCGAGGCGCTCCTCCCTCAGGCCGAACAGGTCTCCTACGAGCGCTATGAGCACGGCACGCGCCTCAAGGCCTACATCGTCGAGGTGCGCAAGACGAGCAAGGGTCCCCAGATCGTGGTCAGCCGCACGCACCCGGGTCTCATCAAGCGCCTCTTCGAGCTCGAGGTGCCCGAGATCTCCTCCGGCGTGGTCGAGATCAAGGCCGCCGCCCGCGAGCCGGGCCATCGGACGAAGATCGCCGTCTGGTCCAACGATCCCAACGTCGATCCCGTCGGCGCCTGTGTGGGCGCGAGGGGCTCGCGCGTGCGCATGGTCACCAACGAGCTGCGGGGCGAACGAGTCGATGTCGTGCCGTTCTCCGACGACCCGGTCGACCTCATCCAGAACGCGCTGGCCCCGGCCCGCGTCCGTGAGGTCCGCCTGGACGAGGAGACCGGGACCGCCACCGTGGTGGTGAGCGACTTCCAGCTCTCCCTGGCCATCGGCAAGGAGGGGCAGAACGCCCGCCTGGCCGCCCGGCTGACCGGTTGGCGCATCGATATCAAGAGCGAGACGCAGCTGGCCGAGGAGGAAGCCGGCTACGGCGACCAGGAGTGGGCCGAGGGTGAATGGGTGGAAGACGAGTCGGGCGAGATGATCTGGAAACCCGCCGAGGGCGGCGAGGCCATGTCGGCCGAGGAGTGGACCCACCAGGCCGACGTCACGCCGGGAGGCGAGCCGGCCGCGCCCACGCCGGCCGCGCCCACGCCGGCTGCGCCCACGCCGGCCGCTCCGGCCGACGCCACGCCGGGAGGCGAGCCGGCCGCGCCCACGCCGGCCGCGCCCACGCCGGCTGCGCCCACGCCGGCCGACGCCGCTCAGGAGGCCGGGGCATAGCGCCGACACGGACCTGCGTCGGGTGTCGCGCCACCCGACCGGTGGACGCCTTGTTCCGGGTGGTCCGTCTGGCCGGTGGCCAGCTCGAGGCCGACCGGACCGGACCGGGCCGGGGAGCCTGGCTCTGCCGTGGGTCCGCCGCCTGCCTGCAGGAAGCGGCACGCCGCCACGGCTTCGACCGGGCCTTCCGGGCACCGGTCGAGGCAGCCGCTGTCGAGCGGCTGCGCGCCAGCCTGGAGAGTGCGTCGAAGCAGGCCGCACCCGATGTGCGAGGATAGGGGGCTGCGGGTCACCCGGGGGCCCATGCAGTACGCCCACACAGTACGAAGGACAAAGAGAACCACTTGCCGAAGAAGATCCGCGTCTATGAACTGGCCAAAGAGCTAGGCCTCACGAATAAGGAAGGGCTCGACCTGGCCCTTTCCCTTGGTATTGGTGTCAAGAGCCACTCGTCGTCCATCGAGGACGCCCAGGCGGACCGCGTCCGTCGCAAGGCGGACGCCGAGGGGCTCCGTCGCGTGGTGACCCCCGAGGAGCCGCCGCCGGCCGCACCCCCCGAGACGAGGGCGGGAGCCAGGACCGTGTCCTCGTCGTCCTCCTCGGGCCCTTCGACGTCAGGCCCTTCCACCGCCTCCACCCGCGACGTTCGGGCGCCGCGGCTCATCAGCAGCCGGCCGACGGGCACCCCGCCTGCGCCGGGCACCGCGCCGGGACAGGCGCCGAGCCGGGTGCCGCCGCGGCCCGTGAGGACCGACGCTCCGGCGGCGGCTCAGGCTCCGGCGGGCGCGACGACGACGGCTCCGCCCGCCCCGGCCACCGCGCCGGCACCTCCGTTGTCCGCCACCACCCCGAGCGCACCGACCGCGCCCGCCCCCGCGGCCCCATCCGACCGCACGGTGGCAGCAGGTGCCGCACCGCCCGCGGCCGCGCCGGGCCCCTCGACGGCCACCCCTCCACCGCCGGCGGCCCCAACGTCGCCCGCCGCCCCTGCGCCGGCAGCGGCCTCGGCGTCACCGGCTCCGGCGGCGCCGCCCGAGCACCGGGCCCCCCGCCCGCCGTTGAGCCCCTCCGGAAGGCCCGTTCCGCCCCCGCCGCCCCCTCGCCCCCCTGTCGGGCCGAGTGGCCGTCCCATCCCGCCCCCCCCCGGCATGGGTGGCCGCCGCCCCCCGCCGCCCGCAGGGCGGCCCGGTGGTACCGGCACCGGCTACCCGGCACGCACGGGAGGGCGCCCGGCGCCCGGCGCCGGTCGACCCACCGGTGGCCCCGGGGGTCCGAGCAGCAGCAGCTTCGGGAGCCGACCCAGCGGGGGCGGCTTCTCGGGCCGGCCGGGAGGAGGCGGAGCGACCGGTGCACCGCCCGCCGGTGGCCGCAGTGGGCTGCCCGGGCGCCGACCACCGCAACGTCGCGCCCGTCGTCGCCGGCGCAATCTCGAAGAGCTCGAGCCGACGCAGCTCACCAGCTACCAGCCGTCGACCGCGCCCGTGCCCGAAGGCGAGGTCATCGTCGAACGGGGATCGACGGCCCGCGACCTCGGACCCAAGCTCAACCGCAGTGCCGGTGACATCGTCCGCTTCCTGATGCTCCAGGGGGAGATGGTCATGGCGACGCAGTCGCTGACCGACGACATGATCGAGCTCTTCGCCGCCGAGATCGGTGCCCAGGTCCGCCTGGTCGACCCCGGCGAGGAGCAAGAGGCCGAGCTGTTGGCCCGCTACTTCGAGGAAGAGGACGAAGAGGAGGACGCCGACCAGCGGCCCCGCCCGCCCGTGGTGACCGTGATGGGACACGTCGACCACGGCAAGACCCTGCTGCTGGACCGGATCCGCTCCACGGATGTGGTGGCCGGCGAGGCCGGTGGCATCACGCAGCACATCGGCGCGTACCAGGTGCTGTGGCACGACAAGCGGATCACGTTCATCGACACCCCGGGCCATGCCGCCTTCACCGCCATGCGCGCCCGCGGCGCCCAGGCGACCGACATCGTCGTCCTCGTCGTCGCCGCCGACGACGGGGTGATGCCCCAGACGGTCGAGGCCATCGACCACGCCACCGCGGCGGAGGTCCCGATCATCGTGGCCGTCAACAAGATGGACCGTCCCGATGCCGACGCCACCCGCGTGCTCCAGCAACTCTCCGAGCGTGGGCTGGTGCCCGAGGCGTGGGGTGGTGACACCATCGTGGTCGAGGTGTCCGCCCTGCAGGGCACCGGCATCGACGACCTGCTCGAACAGATCACCCTGGTGGCCGAGGTCGAGGAGCTGACGGCGCGGGTCGAAGGAGAGGCGCGCGGCGTGGTGCTCGAGGCGAACCTCGAAGCCGGGCGCGGGCCGGTGGCGACCGTCATCGTCCAGCAGGGCACGCTCCGGGTGGGTGACCCGGTGGTCGCCGGGGCGGCCTGGGGCAAGGTCAAGGCGCTCGTCGATGACCTGGGCGATCACGTCAAAGAGGCACTCCCTTCCACACCGGTACAGGTGCTGGGGTTCTCCGAGCCGCCGCATGCCGGCGATGAGATGCGTGCGGCCAAGGATCTGGCGCGTGCCCGGACGCTCGGCGAGGCGCGGGCACAGCGGTTCCGTCTCTCGGGGCACAAGCCCGTGGCCTCGGCCGCCACGGGGGCCAAGCTCGAGGACCTGTTCGAGCAGATTCAGCGGGGCGAGATGGCCACCCTCAACATCGTCCTCAAGGCCGATGTACAGGGTTCGCTCGAGGCCGTGACCGAGAGCCTCAAGCGACTCGAGCGCGACGACGTGAAGTTGAGCTTCGTCCTGCGCGGCATCGGGGGCATCACCGAGAACGACGTGCAGCTGGCGGCGGCGTCGAGCGCCACCATCATCGGCTTCAACGTGCGCCCGGACCGGCGCTCGCGTGAGCTGGCCGAGTCCTCCGACGTGGAGATCCGGACCTACGAGATCATCTACAAGCTGCTCGAGGACATTGAGGCGGCCATGCTGGGCCTGCTCTCACCGCTGTACGAAGAGGTGGTGACCGGAGAGGCCGAGGTGCGAGAGATCTTCCGCGTTCCCCGCGTCGGCGCCATCGCCGGTTGCTACGTGCGTGAGGGCAAGATCACCCGCGGTTCGAAGGTGCGGTTCCTGAGGGATGGGACCGTCATCTGGAAGGGGTCCATCACCTCGCTGCGGCGGTTCAAGGACGACGCCCGGGAGGTTGCGGCCGGGTTCGAGTGCGGCATCGGCCTGTCAGACTTCCAGGATCTGCATTCGGGCGACATCATCGAGACCTTTGAGGAGCGCGAGATCGCGAGGACGTGACGTCATCGTGAAACGCCGGACGGCAACCTATCCCCGCTCGCTGCGGGTCAATCAGGTACTGCGGCAGGTGATCGCCGAGGAGCTCGAGAGACTGGCCGACGCGGACGAGCGCTTCCGCATGCTCACCGTCACGTCGGTCGACACGGCGGCCGACATGCGAACCGCCGTCGTGTACCTGGCGACGCTCGACAGCCCTGCGGCGGCCGCGCTCGAGGAGCGTCGCGGCCATCTGCAGCGCCACATCGGAGTCCAGGTGACGATGAAGCGCACCCCCCGGCTGGCCTTCCGGGCCGATCCGGCCATCGCCGCCGGGTCGAGGGTCGAAGAGCTCCTGCGCGGCCTCGACAAGGACCACGAGCCCACTGACCCGTGAGCAGGCCAGGAGGGTGAGCGCCACCGGCCTGGTCGTGATCGACAAGGCGGCCGGTTGGACCTCCCACGACGTCGTCGCCCGCTGCCGCCGCCTCTTCGGCCAGCGCCGGGTCGGGCACGCCGGGACCCTCGATCCCGATGCGACCGGCGTACTCCTGGTCGGACTGGGGCGGGCCACCCGATTGCTGCGGTTCTTGACCCCACTGCCCAAGACCTACGAGGCCGACATCGTCCTCGGCACCGCGACCTCGACGCTCGATGCCTCCGGCGAGGTCACCGGGCGGTGGGACATGTCCGCCGTCACTCTCGAGCAGGTGCGCGGGGCGGCGGCCGCCCTCACCGGCACCATCGAGCAGGTGCCACCGATGGTGTCGGCGGTCAAGGTGGGGGGGCGCCGGCTGCACGAACTGGCCCGCCAGGGGCTGCAGGTCGAGCGATCGGCCCGCCGGGTGACGGTGCACCGCTTCGACATTGCGCCCGACCCCGGACGCCCCGGTGTCTACCGGGCCGAGGTGGAGTGCTCCTCGGGAACGTACATCCGCGTGCTGGCCGAGGACGTGGGGACGGCCCTCGGCGGCGGGGCTCACATCGGCCGTCTGCGGCGCACCCGCATCGGATCGTTCGGGGAGGGCGACATGTGCCCGCTGGACCTCCTCACGCCCGAGGCCCTCCTCACGCCCGCCCAGGCCATGCGCGACCTACCGTCGGTCGTGGTGGAGCCGGAGATCGCCCTCCTGATCGGACGCGGGCTGGCGCTCGACCGCGTCCCGGTGGGCGCGGGGGGCGATGGTCCCTGGGCCATGGTGGACGGCGACGGTACGCTTCTGGCCGTGTACGAGGCGACGGGAAGCGACCGCATCAAACCCTCCGTCGTCGTGGCCGGCGACTGACGTCTCGCGATGTCCGGAACAGCCGTCACCATCGGCGCCTACGACGGCGTGCACCTGGGGCATCGGGCGCTGCTGCGCGACCTGTCGCAGCGCGCCGCCGACGCCGGCCTCTCCACGGTCGTGGTCACCTTCGATCGCCACCCGGCCGGTGTGGTGCGCCCCGCGTCGGCCCCCCTTCAGCTCACGGATCTCGAGCAGAAGCTCGAGCTCCTGGGCGCCTGTGGCGTCGATCGCACCCTGGTGATCGCCTTCGACCGGGCTCGGGCCGACGAGACCGCCGAGGACTTCGTCAAGGAGGTCCTGGTGGACACCCTCAATGCCCGGCTGGTCGTCGTCGGTGAGGACTTCCACTTCGGGCACGGCCGCAAGGGGAACGTGGCGCTCTTGCGAGAGCTCGGGGCCGGGCATGGCTTCGAGGTGGTCGGGGAGGCCCTGACCGACGATGGCCGCGATCCTGTCTCGTCCACCCGCATCAGGACGCTGGTTGCCGAGGGGGACGTCGCCGGCGCGGCCAGGCTTCTGGGGCGGCCCCACGAGGTCCGGGGTCCCGTGGTGCGCGGCGACGGCCGCGGCGGTCCCGAGCTCGGTTTCCCGACGGCAAACCTCCAGATCGGCGACGACATCGCCCTCCCGGCGGACGGGATCTACGCCGGCCACTTCATCCGGGCCGATGGGACCGCCCATCCGGCCGCCATCTCGGTCGGGCGACGGCCCACCTTCTACGAGCCCGGCACCTCGCCGGTCCTGGTAGAGGCCTATCTCTTGCACTTCGACGGGGACCTCTACGGCGAGCCGGCCCGGGTGTCGTTCGTCAGCCGGCTGCGGGGCGACCGGCGGTTCGAGTCGGTCGACGCCCTCATCGCCCAGATGCACCGCGACGCCGCCGACGCCGAGAGGGCGCTCTCGGCCGGCCGCTGACCACCTGCTACGATGGATGGCGGTTGGGGATGGTCCCGGCCGCACTCCATCAACGTCTCCGAGGTTTTTCGATTCATGCCCGACACGCAGGCCACGATCGCCGAGTACCGGTTGCACGACAGCGACACCGGCTCACCCGAAGTGCAGATCGCGCTGCTGTCGGGACGGATCAACCACCTCACGGAGCACTTGAAGGACCACAAGGGGGACCACCACACGCGGCGCGGCCTGATGAAGCTCATCGGCCAGCGTCGTCGGTTGCTCGACTACGTGCGCAAGAATGACGTAGAGCGCTACCGCACCATCATCGGCCGTCTCGGCATTCGGCGGTAACGAAGCACATCCGGGTGTCTCGGGACGCTGGCTGCCAGTCGCCGGTCACTTCCGCAAGGGAGGTGGTCGACCACTGGGAACCAGCCGAAGGATGCCCCTTAACACCACACGAGGAGCATCATGGCTGACGCCATTTCCGTGTCGGGCCCCATCAGTGGCACCGACCGCACCCTGACGTTCGAGTCCGGAAAGTTGGCCCAGCTGGCCGACGGCGCCGTGCTCGCCCGCATCGGCGACACCGTCCTGCTGGCCACGGCCACCGCAGCACGGTCCGTCCGGGAGGGGACCGACTTCTTCCCCCTGACGGTGGACATCGAGGAGAGGACGTACGCCGCCGGCAAGATCCCGGGCTCGTTCTTCCGCCGGGAGGGGAAGGCCTCCGACCAGGCCATCTTGACCTGCCGGCTCATCGACCGTCCGCTGCGCCCGTCGTTTCCCAGCGGCTTCCGCAACGAGGTGCACGTCGTCGGGACGATCTTCGGGGCCGACCAGGTCAACCCGCATGACGTGCTGGCCATCAACGCCGCCTCCGCCGCGCTGATGATCTCGGGCATCCCCTTCGACGGCCCCATCGGCGCCGTCCGGGTGGCCTACAGCGTCGAGGGCACCTGGGTGCCCCACCCGACCTTCCAGGAGGGCGAGGCCGCCACCTTCGAGCTCGTCGTGGCCGGCCGGGCGCTCACCGATTCGGCGGACAGCGACATCGCCATCATGATGGTGGAGGCCGGCGGCACCGAGCACTCCTGGGACTACTACGAAGAGGGAGCGCCCAAGGTCACCGAGGAGGTGCTGGCCGAGGGGCTGGAGGCGGCCAAGACCTGGATCCGCGAGTCCATCAACCTGCAGCGCCAACTGATGGCCGAGGTCGTCGCCACCCATGGACCGATCGAGACGATCGAGTTCTCCACGCTCTCCGACTACGCCGACGAGGTGTGGGCCCGGGTCGAAGCCGTCGGCACCGACCTCATCGCCAAGGCCAACCTGGTCACCGCCAAGGCCGAGCGCAACGAGGCCCTCGACGCGGCCGGCAAGGAGATCCAGGCCGCCCTGGCCGACGAGTTCGAAGGGCGCGCCGGGGAGATCAAGGCCGCCATCCGTTCCCTGACCAAGAAGCTGGTGCGCAAGCGCATCGTCGAGGACGGCGTGCGGGTCGACGGGCGGGGCACGGCGGACATCCGCCCGTTGTCGGCCGAGATCGACCTCTTCCCCACGGCGCACGGCTCCGCCCTGTTCCAGCGGGGCGAGACCCAGGTGCTCAACGTCACCACGTTGGGCATGCCCCGCATGGCCCAGATGCTCGACACCATCACCCCGGTCGACTCCAAGCGCTACATGCACCACTACAACTTCCCGCCCTTCTCGACCGGCGAGACCGGTTTCATGCGCGGGCCCAAGCGTCGTGAGATCGGTCACGGCCTCCTGGCCGAGCGGGCCCTGCTTCCCGTGGTCCCCAGTGCCGAGGAGTTCCCCTACACCTTGCGCGTCGTGTCGGACGTCCTGGCTTCGAACGGCTCGACGTCCATGGCCTCGGTCTGCGGTTCGACCCTGTCGTTGATGGCCGCCGGCGTACCTCTCAAGGCGGCAGTGGCGGGGATCGCCATGGGTCTGGTCTACGACGGCGGCACCTATGTCACGCTGACCGACATCTTGGGTTCCGAGGACGCCTTCGGGGACATGGACTTCAAGGTGGCCGGCACCGCCGATGCGGTGACCGCGCTCCAGCTCGACACGAAGATCGCCGGTCTGCCGGCCGACGTGCTGGCCAAGGCCCTCCTGCAGGCCAAGGAGGCCCGCCTCACCATTCTCGGTGTCATGGCCGGTGCCATCGCCGAGCCCCGCGACCACGTGGCCAACAGCGCCCCGAAGATCGTCTCCATGGAGATCCCGATCGACAAGAT
>Ga0302325_10004749_pt1 | contig 31276 bp, 31 predicted proteins | sample Palsa_T0_2_FD_201948 | JGI IMG/M metagenome (GOLD analysis project Ga0302325, IMG submission 201948) | Peat permafrost microbial communities from Stordalen Mire near Abisko, Sweden - Palsa_T0_2 | ecosystem: Environmental > Terrestrial > Soil > Palsa > Peat permafrost | place: Sweden: Abisko... | reverse complement strand
CATCGCCGCAGAAGACCTCTATGCGGCCTGGCATATCTATAAGACGCTCACCCCTCAGTAAGGCGTATATCGCTCCCATTCCCAGGGTATCGTCACCCCACCCAATCTTTGGAACAACTCTTTGAAGATGCGCTCACCGTTGCTGCTGTTGGTCATCACCACGATAGCTTCATTCCTGCCCGGCAGGCCCAGCGCAAAGTGCTCCCACCCATCGTCATGCCCCTCCTTAAAGAAGGCCTTCCCGTAGGTGCCTATGAAAAGCCCCCAACCCAGTCCATAAGACAACCAGATCCGCTGATTCTCGGTCGTCGTCGCTGTATCCAGCGAAGGGAACTGTTATTTTGAATTGATAGAAATCTGCCACGTTAGCATCTCCAGCTTCGACTTCGTTGAAAGTCCGTCACCCCTCAGCACCGCAGCCATGAAGCGGGTATAATCCCCAATAGTCGTCTCCATCGATCCCGCCGCACCGGCCTTTGTCCTCTTCTTTTTCGGGATCGTCGTCTCATTCTCTAAATGCCCAACCGCATAGTCACTCTCGAATTCCGGCTGCCAAACATAGCTCGTCCGCCGCATCCCGAAAGGAATAAATATTTTCTCCCGCGCCAGCGAATCCAACCCCTTACCCGTTACTGTCTCCACCACTAGCTGCAACAGCACCAACCCCTCACCCGAATATGCATATCGGGTTCCGGGCGTGAAAAAGAACTCCAACTTATTATTCCCTCGCGGATTAAACCACCTGAAATTCGGGAACCCCGTCGTATGATCAAGGCATTCCCTTGCCGTAAGGAGCTTCCATCGGTCATCTCCCGCAAGATCCTTGTAATTGTCATATTCCGGGATAGGCTTGGGCAAATAAGTATACAAGGGCTTGTCCAGATCGATGATCCCCGAATCCACCAGTTCCATCACCAGGTAGGCAAATACGGCCTTGGAAAAAGAGGCCGCGTAAAAACAAGTGGCCGTATCATTCATCGTGCCTTCCGCCTTATTTTTGTACCCATACGCCTTTACATACGCTACACGGTTACCCTCCACGACGCCAAGGCAAAGCCCGGTCACATGGGCAGTATCCATTAATTTTCCGATAAATGCATCGAGGGGGCTAACAGCCGCCTGCTGACCGTCTGCCATGCACCCGACCAATACCATCAAAAAGATAAGGAACATTTTCATGGAAGAAATGTAAGCCTTTTTCTCATTCCCGCAAACCATCCCCGCCTCCGGACCAGCCCGGCCAGCACCCATGATCCTGTCAGCACCAGGAAAGGCTCGGCGGGATAGGCATACCGCGGGATCGTAATCAACATCACGCAGATCACCGTCACCACCAAAAAAGGCAGGATCAGGATGGAAATCATAAAATCCTTCCTGTTTACCCACCAGCCAAATAAGCCGGCGACAATAAGGAAAAAATTACAGGCGCCAAGCATTATACTCGCCCCCGGACTACGGTGGCCATCGGAATCGGAAGCATAAAACCCCCATAGTTCCCAGGCATTCGCCAGCCGCTGCCGAACGAACTCGCCAGGCTCCCTTCTCATGTGATCAAAATACATCCTCTCCGCCTTTTCCCTCGTATCGATTTCGGGATATTTATCGGTCATTTTAAAATCGATGTGGCTGCCGGAAGCCGTTACGGCATATAGGATATTGACCTGGGCATTCCCAGCAATGGCAAACTTACCCGTCTTCCCATAGCAATAACAACATACAATGAGCACGGGGACAAGCGCAGCCAGCAGTAGCCGGTAATTCAGCTTCTTCCGGACGATCAGTTCCAGCAGGACCAACAGGATAAAGATCGGGCCGATATTGGCCCGCGTCACCGTGGCAAGCCCGAACATCAGCCCGGATAGCCAATACTGCTTCCGGTAATAAAAGAAATAAGCCCCAACAAGATAGAACACCGTTGGCGTTTCCGTCATGATCCAACGCACATAATTGATCAGTGGCGGAAAAATAGCCATGAGAAAGGCAGCAGTCAGCGCAACCCCGTCATCCCGAAAGACCCTTTTGGCAATGTCCCACACCCACCAGATCGTGATGGTCGACATGACAATGTTCAGGCACAGCAGGATCGCCTGCGAATGATCCATGGACACCATTTGGGCGATCAGGATGACAAAGGGATAGCCATTGGGGAAATAATTCAGATATGATCCCTGCTCCAGGATAGCCGCCTGCCGGTAGTATTCATAAGAATCCTTGTGCATGTGCGGCAAATGAAGGACGAAGACCATGACGATCCTGATGAGGATGCCAAGCACGAGAATGCCTGCCAGTAATCTCAGCTCTTTACGATTCTTCATCGTCAGTCGATTTAGGGGTGCTTAGTAAAATACCCTTTTAGGTTCACATTGTCTACTCCCTGGGGTAGAAATCATTTCTTTTACCCATTTACTCTTACAGGCTTACCCCTGAAATACCCCCCCTAAATCGTTGCACTTCAAACTAATGATAAAGCCCTCCCGCAAACAGGAAGGGCTTTTATGTAAATTTTATTTATAAAGTCTTGATAGTAGTGATAATCTTATCGGCTTCGGATTGCTGAAAATTGGTCACTTCCCCCTCGCCGCAGATCAGCGTATACCATACACCGTCTTTTTTGACATCCACCCTTTTAACCGTATAGTCTTTGAATTTGGCGATATCACCGGTATTCCCCTTTTTCAATACAGCCAGCGCCTGCATGAAATAACGCAGCTGTTGCAGGTTCCCGAATTTCAGGGTCGACATATAAACCCCACTGGTATATTGCTGGTCCCGGAACTCCAACTCATAACAAGTATCCGTCTCTTTAATGACCCGTTGCAGTTCCAATGGAAATGTCCCCTCTCGTAGCTCTAAAAGGCTTGTAGTCGAGGAATTGGTAATGGTGAACTGCGCTTTTGCAAAAAAGGGCGTAGCAAATAATGACAGAATGATCAGTTTTTTCATAGCCGAATTTTTCTTTCTTTTCAACCTAACAGAACGAATGTTTTTGGAAATTATTATATCAGAGTCCCTTTATAGTTTTGCACATTATATCCGCTTCCGGTTGCTGAAAATCCGCCAACCCATACTTATCTCTCAACATATACCAGACACCGTCGAATTTCTTATCCGCCCTCTTAATAGTATAATTGCTGAATTTCGCAATATCCCCGTTGTGCCCATTCTTCAGAGCAGTCAGCGCCTGCCCTAAATATTTCAGCTGTTGCAGATTAGGAAAGGCCAGCGTGTCCATTACAACCGCATCCTCCACCTGCTGATCACGGAAAATAAGGGAATAGAATGTATCCCTTCTCTCGACGTCCCTTTCCAGGTCCATCGGCCATTGGCCGCTACGCACCTCCGCCAGATGAGTCGTTGATAATGATGGGATGCCCTGCAACCCTGCCGTACCGGCAAAAGGAATAAAGAGTACGCTGAGGAATAGTTTTTTCATGGTTTAGTTGGATTTTCCTCTCCACCCTTGTCCCTTCAAAAATCAGGCCGAACCCTCATCTTAACCTCGCCGTTAGCCCCACGGTCAACCAAAGATCCTGATCCGTAACGGTTTGATTCCGTAACGGATAAATTCCTGCCGGCGACTTGAAATACCGTGCCTCCACCCTGATCATCGCATCGTCCGTAACCGATAAATTATACCCGAGGCTCGCGCTCGACAACTTGAAGCTCGTCGCACTCGTCACCGCCTTTTCCAGGATCTCATAAGGGTCATCGTAGTGTTCGACCCGCGCAGAGATAGAATTGTTCGGCGCAAAAGTATAACGGGCACAAAAATTCACATTCCACCAGTTGCGTGTTTTGGTAAGGCCTTCCTCCACCTGCTGCTGCCACCCGGAATAGGCATCGGCTGTGAAGGCCCATTTGGCCGAAGGAGTATAGGTAACATACCCATCTAAAAAGAATCGTCGCTTATAGTTGGGGTTGGTAGTCGAACTCTCGTTACCGATATAGGTGTTCCAGTTGACATCCCATTTGTCGTTGGGCTTGTATTCCAGCTGGGAACCGCCGTCCAGCGGGTCATGCTGTGATTGGATCACCTGCCATCCGTTCAGCAGATAGAGATAGATCGTCCATAGCGGCCCCAACGGTACCGTCAGTTTCGCTCCGGTCAGATAATAAGGGGTGTTCTCCGCGCCCAGCGAACGCGTATAGGTCAGCTGATCGAAGGAATAAACGGTCTCATTCGTGTAAGGCGAGCTGAATACTCCGCCGTCCAGCCAGATATTCTTATCCTTGAATAGCCGTATGCCGACATAGGCTTCCAGGATGTTCTCGAGGGTCTGCCGCTCGTCTGCATAGTTGGCGTTCATATACGTCCCGAAGCCGGGCGTAAAAGCGGCCCGTATCCTGTCGGAAGTATATTTCAGGCTCAGGTAAGCCAGATCGAGGTTGATCTCGTTATCCCTGTTATAGTTGACCACATATGGTCGCGTACCGCCTACCGGATGGCTGGCGGCATAGGAATAGTACACATCGACATAACCTTCCAGCGTCAGGTTCCTCTTCTTCAGCGCAGCCTTCAGTGACGAATCAACCTTCATCACAGAGTCTGCATTGATCTGGCCCTGCACATCGACCACAACGATCAATAGCAACACTATAATGACAGGAATCTTCATTTCTTGGAAAGAAATTGACTATTCTCCAGCAACAGTTTGAAATCGTCCGGGTTATTGATAATGACATTATGCTCCCTGGAACTGTGAACGAACAATATCCTGTTGTCCCTGATCATGCCCGTACTCAACAGCTGCTCCCCCGTCAACAAATAATCCCGGTGCTGACCTCCCAGTTGCAGCATCATTGTATCGCTCATGGCATCGGTCCCGCCACCGTGATTGGTGTACCAATGGACAAAATGATGCCTCTTATCCTGTTGCAGCCAGTCCATGAATACCGGCAACCGCCCATACAGCGCATCAAACAGAAATACTTCATTCACCGGCTCCTGCCCGTTGGCGAGGATATCCGCTATCACACTATAACCGCCGCTATGACCGGCCAGAACAATATGCCCTGCCCCTGCATCTCCGGGTACACCCGCATATTTTTTCAATTCTTTCATCACATCTTCCACCAGCGCCTTGAACATCCCTTGCTGCTGTAATTTGCCGCCATAGCTGTCGGCGGCATTTTTGGAGGCTTCCGCCAATACCAGGACGGCATTACACCCGGCAGCGGCAAATTGCCGTCCCAATCCATAAAATTGCAACGCTGTGTCTATATTGTTATGCCAGCCGTGCCACCAGAATACCAGGTCGATTTTTCGGTCTCTTTTCAGCTGCGGCGGAATGATCAGTAATACGGAGCTGTCGTCATAATGCCCCGCCACCGGCAGCATGATACTATCACCGTCCAGGTGCGGACGTACCCTACCCGTGTCCGGGAAAGATGTGTGTTCAGAGGTAAAATGCAGTGACTGATACCCTTGGTCCACTTGCGCCCTGGCAGAAAACTGCCCGGAAAGTACAAGCCCGGCAAATGCTATCCATTTGTATTTCATGCCCGTTGATTGATTTACCGAATGTACAACTTCCCGGGCACGTTTGCCGTCTGTCACTATGGGCAAAGGTCTCACCGCTTTGGACTACCTTTACTGAAAATTACCACTATGTTTCTCCTGATCTTGGGGATTCTCCTACTAATTGCCGGATTTACCCTCGCCCGCAGAACCGATAACCTCAAACGTTATAGTACCCCCCTCCGGGTGGTAGGAATTCTTTTAGCCCTCGCCGGTATATCCGCCGCTTCTATCGTTCAGATCGGCGCCGGCGAAGTCGGCGTAAAGATCCTGTACGGCAGGGTGCAAAACGATGTGCTCGGCAGTGGCCTGCATTTCATCAACCCCCTGATGGAAGTGCAGAAAATGGATATCAAGACGCAGAATTACACTATGAGCGCCGTCAAAGATGAAGGCGCTAAAGAAGGCGACGACGCCATCCGCGTACTTACCTCCGATGGACTGGAAGTAGTCATCGATCTGACGGTCTTGTACAAAGTACTGCCCGCCGATGCCCCGGCCATTGTCCGGGAGACCGGACTGGACTATACCGATAAGATCGTCCGGCCCCTGACCCGCACACGTATCAGGGACAACGCAGTGTATTACGATGCCGTATCTCTCTATTCCAGCAAGCGGGATGAATTCCAGCACCGCATCTTCGAATCTATCACCGGGGATTTCCAGCGGCGCGGCCTGCTGCTCGAGCAATTGCTTGTCCGCAACATCACTCTTCCCCAGGCTGTCAAGAGCAGCATCGAACAAAAAATGACCGCTGAGCAGGACGCCCAGAAGATGGAATATGTGCTGCAAAAGGAGTCACAGGAGGCGCAGCGCAAACGCGTAGAAGCCCAGGGTATCGCCGATTATCAGCGCATCATCAGCGAAAGCCTCACTGACCGGCAGCTCCAATACGAGTTCATCAAGGCCCAGCTCGAGATCGCCAAATCACCGAATGCAAAAGTCATTATCTTGGGCAAGGGCTCGACACCGCTGATGGTGGATACGAAAAACTAATCCTACTTGTCCTCCCGGATCGCCTTCATCCCCTTCGTCCACCGACGCAGTTGGGTGATCATCAGATCGGCAGAATTACGGATTATCTCATTCGGGACGAATTCTCCGTCTTCGTTAAGGAACTGATCCACGGAGGGAATGGTAACCCATTCACCCAGCGACACGACTTTCAGTGACAGTAAGTCGGGCCTGAGGTTATTCATTGCCCGCACCCCGGCAAAAGCACCGATGGAATAGCTGACAAGACCTGCCGGCTTGTAGGCCCATTCATGCACCAGGTATTCGAGGGCATTCTTCAGGGAGGCCGGATAACTGTAGTCATATTCGGCTGTGACAAAGATAAAAGCCTCCGCCTCCTCGATCTTGGCGCTCCAGGCCTTGCTGTGTGCATGCTCGTACTGTTTCAGCCGGGGATGTACCGGTTCATTCATCAACGGCAGGCCGATGACGCCCAGATCCAACAACTCGGACTGGAAAATACCGGATGCATTTGCCAACCCATTGATCCACGTGGCGACCGCCGGACCCTTCCTGCCCGGCCGTACGGTCGAAGAAATGACTTTAAGTGTATACATACTGCAATTTATTCCATTCCGCTCATCCGCGTATACAGGAAATCCAGCCCCCCGCTATCCGTCATCGGCTCCGTCTCCTGCTTGTCAGCACCGATCATCATGATCTTTTTTTCATCCGTTCGATATGGCGCCCAGACGGGCAACCCTTCCCCATTCGGATCCCCCGTCTTCACAAAGTTGGCCCAGTATGTCGACATCAGCGTCGCCAGTTGATGATCGGCCGGCTCCCAGGGCCGGTCGACGAGCCGTAGATTATCGAAGACATACGGCACTTCCCCCGAATGGAAAGCGCCATATTTTTTATACTCACCCGTCGCCGGTGGCTTCCTCGCAAAGCGATACACATACACTTTCTTTCCCTGCCCGCTGGCTATATTCGCCCACGTATAATTCTGTACCCCGAAGACCGAATCCGGTTCATCTTGATTCCAGCCCGTCAGCAGGGCCACATTATTTTCCTTGCCTTCTTTGAAGATATCCGCGATAGCCTCCGGCAAGACATATCCATCGACGATAGGTTCACGGGATCCCCACGCCCTTCTCAACAATTCGTCCGCCGGCATGGCCCGCAGGTCACTGATCCCGTCGACCTGCAGCAATTGCAGGAGTTGTTTCCCCTTCTCTTCCGCCTGTTGCAGCGATGGGCTTTTATAGGTAAAGACAGCCCCGCTTTCGCCAATGGCTTTTTGGAAAAGGTTCTTGGCCATAGGCGAGGCCACGAGGCAATTGACGCTCACCGATCCCGCAGACTGCCCGGCGATGGTGACATTATCCGCATCACCGCCGAAAGCGGCAATATTTTTCTTTACCCATTGTAAGGCGGCGATCTGATCCAGCAGCCCGTAGTTGCCGGAGGCATTGTTGGGTGATTCCGCCGTCAGCTCTGGATGCGCAAAAAACCCGAAGATCCCAACCCTGTAATTGCAACTGACAACGATCACACCCTTTTTCGCCATGGCTTCTCCATCGTAGATGGGCACGGCGCTCCCGCCGCTGACGAATCCGCCGCCATAGATCCACACCAGGACGGGGCGTTTCTCTTTAGGGTCCGTCGCTCCCGTCCACACATTCAAGTAGAGACAATCTTCACTGATCGGTTCCTTCGGGATCAGCCATTCTGCACTCCACATGCTGAAGGGCACGGGATCTTTTTGCATGGGGCTCGGCCCGAAGCGGTCACAGGCCTTTACACCCTTCCATGAAATGACAGGCCGCGGCGCCTTCCACCGCAGCTTACCCACCGGCGGCGCGGCAAAAGGTATTCCCTTGAATTCGTGGACGTCCCCTGTGGCATTCATCACCCCAGAGATCATCCCGCCATCTACTTTGACGGTACCGAACGGCTCGGTGCTAACCGAATACCGCACAAATCCAACGCCGATAAGAAAAAAGAAGATTAACCCGGACAGGGTGAGGCTAGCCTTTGTGTGAATCGTCATATGGCCAATTTGCAACCAAATTAGGACTTTTCCACTTACCCCGCCATTGCCGGTTGATTCCCGCTCACCGCAACGATCCTGTTTCTCCGTTGAAGAAGATACACCAACAACAGCATTGTCAGGCTCACCAATTGCGAGACCGCAGCCAGTGAATCGGAGAAGGGATCTTTATTATGCCAGTGGGTATACACTGCTCCCAGCATGATCAGCATGAGTCCGAGTGTGGCTGGCAACCCGGTTCTGAGCCTGAAATGTAACAAGATCCCCAATGCTCCGGCTGTTTCTGCCGTCATAATGAAATAAAGGAACCATATCGTATAGGCCAGCGGGGCCCGGCAGCCAGGTAAGCGATCAAATAACCCAGTAGCAGAGATCCTGTCCTGCCCATATACCTCATCCCGAATTGAAGGGCATTTAATATAGTTGCATTTTTAATACCAGCAAAATAGAATATCCAGGTGAATGCGACAACCAGGCAGATCAGCACAAAATAAACCCGGGCCAGCATTTCCACTCTCGGGGCTTTCAGCCGCAGGATAAAATTCAGCAGAGCGCCGACCAGCAATAGACCGATACTGATCAATACAATCATGGAGGTAATTTTGGTAAATGTTGCCCTTCTTCCCCCGCCTCGCAAATGCTTTCAATCGGTCCTGTATTTTTTTTTACCATTTACCGGAGACGCCCGCTTTAGTCGGCATATTACCGGATATCCTTACCTTAGCCCCGATGTCAATCACCCATCTTATCACCAGATGCCAACCGTCCATCTCATCATAACAGGCAGAGTCCAGGGCGTCTCCTACCGTTTCGCAGCCAAAGAAATGGCCACGAACCTGTCGCTCACCGGCTGGGTTAAAAATACCGCCGAAGGTCACGTCGAAGCCACCGTCAGCGGCCCGGAATCCGCCCTGCAGCAATTCATCGGCTGGTGCCGCCAGGGTCCCCGGCTGGCCGCCGTCTCGGACGTTATCATTCAGTACATCCCGGAAATATCATTTAATGATTTCTTTATCCGCCGGTGAAGATGCACCCTTCCTATAAACAACCGATTGAATAAACCTTGAATAATGAAACGAAGTATGCACAGTCGTATACCCTACCTCCCCGAAGATCGCCTCCATATCCGGCAGTTTGCTCGCCTCCACCTTGCAAATCATCCTTGCCGCTATATACATCGCCTTCAACAAAACCGCCTTCCATAACTTCCTTTTCTGCTTCGGGAGATAAAAATCGGCGTACAGCCAATGCCCCTCTTCACGAAGCAGGAGATCCAACTGCCGAACGACAGCCCTGGCCTTATCCGCCGAAAAATTATCGAATACGAAACCCGTCAGGATACAGTCGAATGGCACTGCCGCTACAAATGCTTCGATGGGTAATAGCACAAATTCAACATGGTTCTGACCACAATTCCGTTTCCTGGATAACTCCATCATCCTGGTTGAACTTTCTACATAAGTGATCTGCAGCCCGGAGGAATGCACAGCAGCTATTTTTTCCAGTATCCAGCCCGTTCCTCCCCCCACGATCAGCACCCGGCTACCCGGAGCGATATAACCAAGCATCTCAACCTGTGCATTGATCTCCGCCTGCCCAAATACCAGCCAGCTTAAAAAATCATAAGACCGCGCAACAGGATCGTAATTATTGCTCATTCCCGTTCCTTTAATTCTTCAGATTGATCAGGTTCACCACCACTTTGATCATCATCTCTTTTTCCTCCGGTTTGCTCTCTGCAATCATGAGGGTCAGCGCCACCAAAGCATTATCCGCTATCTTTTTCGACCCGTCCGGCCGGTACAAAATTCCATTTTTCTCGAGGAACCAAACAAATAAGAAAGCCGCAATCCTTTTATTACCGTCGGAAAAAGAGTGGTTCTTGATAACGAAGTACAGCAAATTCGCTGCCTTTTCTTCGACGCTCGGATACAAATCCTTTCCGCCAAAAGTTTGATAGATCGCCGCCAGTGACCCCTGAAAAGACTCATCCTTCTCATTGCCGAAAAGGCTGCTCCCCCCGAATTTATCCTTTAACCCCCTGATCGCCTCCATCGCCGCCGGATAGGTGATCTGGAACAACTCCTTTGACGAAGTCGCCTCTATCTCCAAAACCTGGTGGTCATACCTGTCCAGCACGTCCAGGGCATACGCATAATCAGTCACCACCCTCAGCAACCCCGTCGCCTCATCGGAATTCAACGCTTTCCGCTCGATCACATTCCCCAGCAGCTTTACCGTCTGCTTTAATTCATCTAACTGCCGGGACTGCTCCTTGAATTTCTTGTGATCGATTGCATAACCCTTTGTAAGATAATCTTTTAGAATTTTGTTGGCCCAGATGCGGAATTGGGTACCTCTGATAGAATTGACTCTATAGCCAATAGAGATGATCATATCCAGGCTGTAATGATCCAAATCTCTATTAATCAATCTTTTACCTTCCTCCCGAACTGTTCGGAATTTCCGAACAGTTCCCTCCGGCTCCAATTCGCCGGATGCAAAAATGTGCTTGATATGCTCACTAATGTTCGCTTTGCTGGATTGAAACAATTCCACAATTTGATTTTGACTTAACCAAACCGTTTCATCCTCGAGCTTAACCTCTATCCGGGTACTTCCTGACCCACCCTCATAAAAAATAATATCTCCCTTCTCTTTCATAACATTAAAATTTAAAAGTAATTGAATTTGGTACTCATTACCAAATGTCCGGGAGGGAGAAAATAGCCTTACAAAAATACTAAATTTATTAGTCTGAAAACAAAAATTATTATATAACCCGGTTCGCGTTCCTACTTTCCTTTCTTTCAATCGCCACGCCCAGTGTAACGCCAAAGGATTGAAGGATGGACAGCTCCGTAGGGGTCCAGTCTCTCTCCCGGCGACAATCATTGTCAGTTTCCGTAATATTGCTTCTCTAAAGCACAAGAGTATGAAAATCGCAACCTATAACGTAAATGGCGTCAACGGCCATTTGCCTGTCCTGCTTCGCTGGCTGCAGGAAACGACACCCGACATCGCCTGCCTGCAGGAACTCAAAGCGCCCCAGGAAAAATTTCCCGAACAAGCACTGCTGGATGCTGGGTATAAGGCTCTCTGGCACGGACAAAAAAGCTGGAATGGAGTCGCCATCCTCTCGCGTCACGACCAACCCGTCGAGATCAGGCGCGTCCTGCCCGGCGATCCCGAAGATAGCCACAGCCGTTATATCGAGGCGTCAGTGGCTGGCATCATTGTTGGCTGCCTCTATCTGCCCAATGGTAACCCCGCCCCAGGCCCGAAATTCGACTACAAACTAAGCTGGTTCAAAAGACTGACGGCCCATGCCACCGACCTCCTCGCTTCGAAACAACCTGTCCTGCTCACCGGCGACTTCAATGTCATGCCGACCGAACTGGATGTCTATAAACCGGAGAGCTGGACTGAAGACGCTTTGTTCCGCCCGGAAACCCGCCAAGCCTTTGCAACGCTCATAGCGCAAGGCTGGATCGATGCCCTCCGCAAACTCCACCCCGATGAAAAGATCTATACTTTCTGGGATTATTTTCGTAACGCCTTTGGTCGCAATGCGGGCCTGCGCATCGACCATTTTCTGCTTAGCCCTGCTATCAGTCATCGCCTGACCGCCGCCGGCGTCGACCGCCAGGTCCGCGGCTGGGAGAAGACCAGCGATCATGCCCCCGTCTGGATCGAATTGGCCGGCTAATTCAAAAAAAAGGCAGCTCTGCTATAACTTCTAGAGATTTTATATTACTTTGGCGGATATCCAAAATTCAATTCCTATGACACGTATTTTCAGCCTGTCTGCCTCTCTTTTTATTGCCCTTATCGTTCTTTTTGGTTTTCAAACGACTTTCACTTCGTGTACAAAGACCACTACCCACTACGATACCGTTACTGTTACCAAAACGGACACCACCGTTAAGACGGACACGGTAGCATTAACGGATACGGCCGTTACTGCACAGCTCCTGGCAGCTTCCCCCTGGCAATTGCAATATACCAGGATGGTAAGCGGTGACAGTATCATCTATTATACCAGGGGCGGTGCTTACAATGAAAATTTTGATGCCGAATTGATCACTTTTGGTTCGAATCTTACAGGGACCTTTGTAGACCCAACCGGAACTTCGCATTCCTTTACCTGGTCCTGGTCCAATGCAACCAACACCCAGATAACTTTGGTCATCACCACAGGCATACCTTTACTGCCTACGGAAACCGTTGTTTGGGATAATCTAAGATTCAAAAACGATTCTCTGCTCTTCGATCAATACGATAGCATTGGGACGCTCAACCAGCAGGGCGAATGCGTAATGATACCCCTCTCAACATTGTAAATACTTTCTTCACCGGGGCCGCATTTCCGCAGCCCCGGTACTTTTTCACATCCCTTCAGGAAAATGAATGGGGATCATCAAAATATTATCGCTGGAATTGTACCAACTGTCATTCTCTTTCTCCAGCTCGTCATAATTCAACGCATGGCTTCTGTCCCTGTCATAGAATCCTTTTGTCCGCGGACTCGAAAAAAATAGCATCTTCCCGTCATGCGACACATATGGGGACGAGTTACCATCCCCTGTATTGACCTGCGGCCCTAATTTCCGGGCAGCCGACCAGCCGTCGCCCTGTCGGAAGGCAACGTAGATATCTGACCCATCTAAAAAAACGATATACTTCTCATCAGCCGAAACAAAAGGATCCTGTACGGACTCGACGCCCGCAATATGGAGCATCTTCGGTTCGTCATAATGATCCCCAAGCCAGATCGCATAATAACCCTGCATCCCCTTATTCCCTTCCCGGTCACGCGAACACCAGTACAGAGTACCCCTGGCGCTGATACAGGGAGCATAATTGTTATTCGAATCTATATTCACCCGCCCATCCACATGATGCGGCCTGCCCCATTGATCACCACCGGTCTGTTCCACATACCATAGATGAAAATTGGAGTTGGGCTTATCCTGAACCGCTCCCGCCAATGGCCGGTTGGACGTAAAGAACAGCTTGGTCCCGTCTGGGCTGACGAATGGATCGGTGTCCCTCCATAATCCTGAAAAGGAGGCCACCTCCGGTCGCTGCCATACGCCATCCCTGTTCCTGGAAAAACAAACGGTCCAAAACCTGGACCCTCTTGAAAAATACACTGTCTTATTATCAGGACTGAACGAAGTAGCCCATTCGTCGAACCGGGAAGAAACAACACCCGGCGCAAAAGCCCGCGCCTCGGCATTACTGTCGATAAGGTCATCCTTGATAACGGCAGGCGGACTATACTGGCAATAACCCGCCACAGGCAGCCAGCTCCCGGCAGCAGCAGCAATCAAAAGTCGGAGTAACAGATGCATGGTATAATTTTCCCTAAAGCTGCCCATCCTTCCCCCGCCGGCAAAGTGAATTCAACCAACCTGCCATTTTATTTAACGATATCCCTCCAAATAGTATGAACGGTTACCAAGGCTTACGACCCTTTTCGTAAGTTAGTCTTATGTATAAAAATTACTGGCTCGTAGCCATCCGAAATATGAACCGCAGCAAAGTCTTCTCCCTGATCAATATCCTTGGTCTGGCCATAGGTATGACCTGCTGCTTCCTCATCCTCCTCTACGTCAGGGACGAACTGAGCTACGACCGGTTCCATCAAAAGACCGATCGCATCTACCGCGTCACCTACCTGCCGAAATTTGCCGGTCTCACCAAACCCCTCCCGGTCCTTTCTCCGGCCGCATCCCCCCTGCTGAAAAATTACTTCCCGGAAATCGAGACGTCCGCCCGCCTCTTCCAACGCACCGCCGCCATTCAGAAAGATATCTCGAAATTCGATGAACAACGTTTTTTCTTCGCAGATCCGGCATTATTGAACATTTTCACTTTCAGCTTCCTGCAGGGGAACCCCGCCACAGCCCTGAAAAACACCTTCTCCGTAGTGCTTTCCGCCAAAACAGCTAAAAAATATTTCGGCAACGAACCTGCCCTCGGCAAAACCCTTCTGCTCGATGGCCAATACCCCCTCGTCGTCTCCGGTGTGGTCGCAGATTTCCCGGACAATTCTCACATCCACCTCGATCTCATATCGAACTATGAAACCATGTTCGCCACCAGTCCCGAAGCAGCCCGGAAAAACCTGCCCCATAATTGGATCATCAGCCATTCCCTCACCTATGTCCTGCTGAAACCGGAGCAACAGCCGGCCTCCGTCGACGCCCGTTTTCCCTCCTTCCTGCAGAAGTATGCCCCGTCGGAATTTTCCAGTGGTATCGAATACAAGCTCCAACCCCTGACATCCATCCATTTGCATTCCGATCTGCTCGCGGAAGTTGAACCCGTCAGCAACATCATGTACGTCTACATCTTTCTGGGCATCGCCTTCATCACCCTGCTGATCGCCGGCATCAATTTCGTCAACTTGTCCACCGCCAGGTCTCTGCGTCGCGCCAAAGAAGTAGGTATGCGCAAGGTATTGGGGGCCGAAAAGCGACAACTCATCGGTCAGTTCCTCGGCGAATCACTCCTGCTCAGCTTCGGCGCCTTCCTGCTGTCGGGCATAATGGTTATCGTTCTCCTCCCGCTTTTCAATGACCTCACCCAAAAACAGTTTACGGTAACCGCTATCTTCACTGATGGTTTCATGATGTCCTCTTTTGTATTGATCTTTTCCCTGGCAGGGTTGCTCGCCGGCCTCTACCCCGCATTCTTCTTATCCGGCTTCGACGCTGCGACAACACTGAAAAGAGATTTCACCGGCGGCAACAATCGGGGCGGCATCTTACGCCGCGCCTTGCTGGTCTTCCAGTTCTCAGCCTCCGTCGCACTCATGATCGCTACCCTGGTCGTATTTCGTCAACTACAATTTATCCGGTCGGCAGACCTGGGCTTTCAGAAAGATGATGTACTCGTGGTCTCCGTCAAAACGGCAAATCTCAATACGATTTTCGATTCGCCCAACGATACGCTCTATCAACGGTTGCAGAGCTTCCGGCAGGCTGTCCTGCATAACCCGCAGGTACAGGCAGTCACCTTGTCCAATGTACAGCCCGGCCAGGGCGGCGTCTCCCTGAAAGTAATACCCGAAGGGTTCTCCGCAAAAGATAACCTCTTTGCGCTGGACATGAAGGTGGATGAAAATTTTATCCCCGCCTATAGCATGCAGCTGGCCGCCGGCCGCAATTTCTCGGAATCATTCGGCTCAGACAAAACCACAGCGATGATCATCAACGAGACTGCCGTAAAAAGATACCATTGGAAAAGCAACGAAGAAGCCATTGGGAAAACGATCGTCCTGCCTGGCCCGGGCGGCATCATCAACAAGCGGGCAACCGTCATCGGCGTCGTCAGGGATTTTCATACGCAGTCTCTGTTCCAGCCTATCGACGTACTGCTGATGGATATGGCCCCCAGCCAGTTCAATACCTTCTCGATCAGGATCCGCCCCGATAATACCGCCGCAACGATCGCCTTTCTGCAAAACAAATGGAATACCTGGTTCCCCGACAAGAATTTTGCTTATGAATTCCTCGACCGGCAACTCGACGGACAATATGCAAAAGAAGAACAGTTGGGCAAGATCATCGGCGATTTTTCCGGCCTTGCCGTCTTCATTTCCTGCCTCGGTCTATTCGGCCTCATCGCCCTGGTGGCACAGCAACGCACCAGGGAAATCGGCATCCGGAAAGTACTCGGCGCCTCGGTCTCGGGTATCATCGTGCTGGTATCAAAAGACTTCCTGAAATTGATCATAGTGGCTATCGCCATAGCCATGCCGGTCGCCTGGCTCGCCATGCACAAATGGTTGAACAGCTTTTACTACCGGATCTCTATCAGTTGGTGGATCTTCCTTACCGCCGGCTTGGCCGCCATCGGCATTGCCCTCATCACAGTCAGCTTCCAGGCAATAAGGGCAGCAATGACAGACCCGATCAAAAGTCTGAGATCAGAATAAGTTTATCGCAATAATCGCTTTCGGTGATCCGTTGTAACGTAGACCCATGCAGCCTGACGCAGCAACGTAAGTAAAAACACCTAACACTGAAAGCCTATGAGATACGTTCCTAACCTCATTCCCGACAACCGTAAGGTCTTAAAAGATTATTTTAAAGGTGGCATCTACCGCTCCCATAAACAAAAGCCCCTGCTAACCATCGGAGGCTGGCTTTTCGGGATATTCTTTCTTCTGTGGTCATTTCTGGCATTAATCTACCCCCCGCTGTCTTTAGTCTGCTTCCTCCTCGGCATCAGCCTCTTCCCACCAGGCCACAACCTGATCGAAAAAATATTCCGGTTCCGCTGGACTACAAAAATAAAGACCACCTTCTGCGCCGTGCTGCTCGTTCTGATCATCCCCTTCAGCGTAGTGTATGGCCGTGCTGTCACTAGGTTGACCAATGAGGAAATCAGCTGCGGCTAGCATGCACGTTCGCCGTCACCCGGACCGATTCGGATCTCATCGCTAAAACAGACACCAACCTCCTCCTCCATACCTTCCCCGATCGCGCTGATATCTTTTACATGATGCTGGATCGACTGTTGAGAGAAAAGCAATGACACTCACTCATAAGACAACCACCTGCTTTCCCGGATGCAGCGCCTTCTCTTGCCCATTCCAATAAAACACCCCCGAAACCCCATCCGGCAAAGTAATTTCCCCGCTCACCCCCGCAGCCCCCTTTCTCACGAGATCGACACTGATCGCCCCATTAGGATGCGGCATCGACCCATGCACTTCCTTTAATATCCCCAGCGCCGGCCGGATGCTTACTGAACTAAATCCCGGCGCAGCCGGTGTAATGCCGCACAGCGTGGCCAGGAAATCGTAGATAGGGCTCGCGCTCCACGCATGGCAGTCCGACCGCGTAGGATCGGGATTCTCCGCAAATGTCGTCAGCCCGTTGGCAACCATGGCCCGCCACGGTGTTAGTGAAGAATAATATAAATCCCCCATACCAGCTTTGACCAACGCCCGCGTCAAATAAAACCGGTAATAAAATGTAGCCTGGCTTAACGTAGAATCCTGTAAGACCCGGTTCATCACAGCAGGCGCCTCGTCCCCGGGAATGCTCCCGGTCAAAACTCCCATAATACTCGCATGTTGGCTGAAAGTCGACCGCCCCGGCGTATTGGCCATCTCCCCCTTTACCGGATCATAACACCACCGATAAGTCTGACCCGCCAGCATCCCCGCCAACTGGCTATAATGGCTGGCCGCCGCCGTATCCTGGTAATAGTTAAACAACTCCGCCGCCTGCTGCAGAGTATACGCGAACTGTAAAGTGATCACCGAACTGTTACCGTCTGTCGCCCCGTCAGGCGTCCCGCCGGGAAAACGGTTGTTCCAGTCCACAAAATTCCACCACGTCATCGGCCCCAGCATGGACTTGTCGGGATCAATCCTTTTCTCGTACCAGCTCAGCACATCTTTGACGGCAAATAATTTTTCCCGGATAAACGCATCGTCCGTCCGGTGCATCCAATAGTCATAGATCATGCTGATCCAAAACAGCGAGAACGGCGGGATCACCTGCAGCCGGTTACTCGGATACCGCCCCTGCGTCAGCCCCTCCGCTACCCGCGAGTTGAAAAAATCAGTGATCGCCTTCCGCATCAGCCGGTCATCTCCCGCGATATACAAAGAGATCAGCGACTGGATCCGCGTATCGGCTTCGTACTGCAATTGTTCATAGTACGGACAATCGAAATAATTCTCCCCGGCACAAAGCCTCGCCGTCCGCCAGCCGATATCCCACAACGTTCGCAACGAAGTATCGTTACTGCTGAAACGTGCCACTGCCCTGAACGGATATCCTGTATACATGCCATACAGATCCTCGATCACCAACGGCTCAGAACCCGTGACGACAGTCAGCTGCAGATACCGGTATGTCCTCATCCACAAAGGTCTGAAAAGGCGTTTTACACCCCCATCCGGATGGAATACATCAAAATTACCCATCATATCCTTCCCCTCGATCTCATTCCGGTTGCCCTTCTGCCGATGACCGTCGAATAACGCTTCCGCATAAGTCATCCGTATCGTGCTCCCCTTCCCCTTGCTCACCAGCATCTGCGGATACGCAATCGTCTCGTATGTCTGATCCAGCAGGATAACAGTCGAATCATGCGCAGGGATAGTCATCGGATGCCCGCCCGTCAGAAAAGCCCCGCTCATTTCCACACCGCTTCCCCCCGACTCGCGCCGCCCCCTGCCACTCATTCGCCGAACGGTCGGGATCCGCTGCATCACCTCCTCCATCAACGGGATCGTCCTCGGTACCAGCGTCCACAAATTATCCGACCCATATCCCGCATTCACCGGCCGCGTAATATTCACGGCCTGCACCCAACCCTGATCCCCATAACCGGGCTGCTCCCATCCCCAGGGATACCGGGCCCCGTCTACCTCATCACCCGGACCTACCACATAATAAGTTCGGAGAACGCTGCCCGCATCGGTGCTGCAAGGCTCGTATGCAGTGTCTTTCATCACCTTCCAGTTTTGATCTGTATTGATAACCTCCTCCTGGACAGAATCCCCCTGCACAAGAAAAGCCGTTTGATTACTGATCTGCGCCACCGCTGCATACTCCCCCATATTCCACACTAATGCCGCCACGGTATTCTTCCCGGCCCGCAAATACGCCGCGATATCGATGGTCTCGAAATTCCAATGCGCCAGGTCACTCCGCGCCGGTCCGAAACAAACGGGAAGACCATTCACAAACAACCGGTACCGGTTGTCCGCAGACACATGCACGATAAAGCGAACCGGCGCCGCCACCAACACAAATGTTTTCCTGAAATGATAAACCCCATACGCCCGCTGTGATATACCGGGACAACTAATCCAGTTCGCCGACCAGTTACCATGCATCAATGCAGTACTGATCACCGGCCATGCATCCGTTCCTCCACCCTGGGCCCTCGCCCCCGCCAGGCAGGCTGCCAGATAGCCCAAAAGCAAATATTTTTTCATGAGACTAAAGATACGGCGCCCTGCCGAAACCCGCCTTATTGCACATAAATAGCAGAAGCGCCGCCCGTACCCGGGCTTAGATGGGTAGCAACCCCATTCTTCCAGTAAGTGGCATACGCCACCTCATTCACCACATCAACCCCGGCAACATAGACATCACTGCCGGATACAAATATCGCATTGGCCACTGTACTCTGGGGGCTGGTGCTGAGCACTGTCGGCTGTCCGTTTACCCAGTACGTAGCTACGTTAACGCCGTTGATGATCGAATACCCGGCAACATACACATCGCTGCCGGATACAAATATCGCATTGGCCGATCCGTTGCCAATAATGCTGGAAACACCATTCTTCCAATAAACGGCCTGGGGGGTAAAAAGGCCGGATACCACCCCCGCCACATAGACATCCGTGCCCGAAACATAAATGCCTGTCGTATTCGGACGTTCGGTGACATTGCCTCCGGAACTGTCAAGCAGGTTACCCACCAGGCTCGTAGCAACTCCCTGGTCCCAATACTGCGCAAACTGATAGGTGGACGAAACGTCGCTATAATATTCATTGCTGCCGCCGGCCACATAGACGTTCCCGTCGGCCACGAATATCCCGCTAACATATTCGGAATACACATCGACGGTGGAATTCTGGGGGCCCGCGGGAAAAAACTGCCCGGGCAACTGTACCGGTACCCCATTCAGCCAGTAATTGGCCACCCATCCCGCCTTGGGGTATACCGCCGTAGGAGTAGTATAGACCGCTGTAGAAGGGGCGAAATAACCCATGGAACCCACCACATAGACATCAGCTCCATTGACATATATGCCGCTGGCCGTGGCAAGCCCGGTCGAATCAGGAAGAGCAACGCCAACCCCGTTCTTCCAGTATTCCGCATGGGCCTCCTCCAAATTGTTGGACGAAACACCGGTAACCACCTGCCCGGCTACATACACGTCGCTATCCGAAACCGTCATAGCAAAGGCGGACAGGGTTCCCGGCCCGTCGGCCGTCAGGACCGTGGCCACACTGTTCTTCCAGTATTCGATCGTATCGCCGGAACTGCCCAGAACATACACCGTGGGCGAAGGGGGGGTAGTATTGGCAGGGGTTTCATGATGCTTCTTACAAGCAATTAACCCCATCACCGCACAAAGCAGGATGCAGGGGGTGGCAACCTTCAAATAGCCGGACATGGGACTCGGTGTTTTAGTGATAATTAAAGCTACAAAATAATGAACGCCGTCACGCTGAAAAAGGTTGGGCGATAATAGTAATTACTTAAAATTAAGCCGCTTACCTCCATGATCCGGCTTGATTTTTTCCCTATATTTAGCAAAAGCCGACTGCAATGAGAAAATTCGCGCTCACCATTTTTTGGCTGTGGACCGTCTGCGTCAGCGCCTCCACCCACGCCCAATCCCCGGGTGCCTCAACCCTCGCAGGCCAGGCCCAGCCGATGACCGCCACCACCATCGACAGCCTCGTCACCCGAACGCTCAAAACCTTCGACGTCCCCGGCATCGCCGTCTGTATCATCAAGGATGGCAAAGTCATTCACTCCAAAGGCTATGGCGTCAGATCCCTCGATACCCGCCAGCCCGTGGACGAAAATACCCTGTTCGGCATCGCCTCTAATAGCAAAGCCTTCACCACCGCAGCCCTCGGTATGCTGGTCGACGAAGGACGGCTCAACTGGGACGACAAAGTCAGAAAATACATCCCCGAATTCAAACTCTATGACCCCTACGTCACCGAAGAATTCACCATCAGGGACCTCCTCTGCCACCGCAGCGGCATGGGCCTTGGCGCCGGCGACCTCATGTTTTTTCCCGATTCCAGCGATTTCACCATCCCCGATATCCTCCACAACCTGCAGTTCCTTAAACCGGTCACCAGTTTCCGCTCCACCTACGCTTATGACAATAACCTCTACATCGTCGCCGGTGAAGTAGTCGCCCGCGTCAGCGGCATGAGCTGGGAAGACTTCATAGAGAAAAAGATCCTGCAACCACTCGGTATGACGCATAGCGCCGCCAGCTACGACCGGCTGCACGATACCAGCGACATCATCGACGGCCACGCCGATGTGGAAGGAAAAGTACAGGTCATCGCCAGGAGCCGGTCGAAAGTCGACCATGCCGCCGGCGGTATCTACTCCAGCATCGCCGACCTCAGCAAATGGGTGCAGCTCCACCTCGCCGGCGGTAAATATGATGACAGCCTCCGTCTGTTTTCTCCTGCCGTTCTACACGAACGCTGGTCGCCTCAAACCATCATCCCCTTCGGCGGCCCCGGCACCTACAATACCCATTTTGCAGCCTATGCCCTCGGATTCCTCGTCAATGATGTAAAAGGATACAAACAGATCAGCCATACCGGCGGCCTCGAAGGCATGGTCACCCAGATCACCATGATCCCCGAACTGCAATTAGGCATCATCGTCCTCACCAACCAGGAAGAAGCCCTTGCCTTTTCCGCCATCACTAACCAGATCAAGGACGCCTACCTCGGCATCCCCGGCACGGACCGGGTCACCGAATATGCAGCGATCAGACAGTCTCAGCTGGCATCGGCCAAACATATCACCGATTCGATCTGGAAAGAAGTTGCTGCCTTCCAGGCACAGCAGGCTACCACAGTCTCCGGCCGCCGTGGAGCACCCACCGGATCCGCCCGCGACCTCTCAATCTACCTGGGTACCTATCGCGACCCCTGGCTCGGCGAAATTGTCATCTCGATGAAAAACGGCAAACCCTGGTTTGACAGCAAACGCTCCCCAAAGCTGACCGGTGAGATGCTGCCTTATAAAGGCAATTCTTTCATCGTCAAATGGCGCGACCGCAGCATGGGCGCCGACGCCTTCGTCCTCTTTACCCTCGACCAGCGTGGCATCGCCTCGGGAATAAAAATGCTGCCGGTATCGCCGCTCACAGATTTTAGCTACGATTTTCAGGACCTCGATTTTCACCGGATATAAAATACAATTATGCACCACCCCCGCCTCCGCTCTATTTTCACCCGCACCGCCGCCGCCGCTCGTCATGCTTCCATCGCCGTCACCATCGTCCTCGTATCCGCTGGCCACGCCAACGCCCAGGAATACCTGAAATTACATGAAAAAGCCATCGTCGTCGATACCCACAACGACGTACTGTCGACCGCCACTATGGAAGGCATGGACTTCGAGACCGACCTCACCGGCAAGACTCACTCCGACCTCGCCCGCTTCAAAAAAGGCGGCGTCGACGTCCAGGTCTTCTCTATCTTTTGTGATGATAACTATGGCGTCGGCACGGCTTTCAAATTTGCCAACCGCGAAATCGACAGCCTCTACGCCATCGCCGGCCGCAACCCGGACAAAATGCAGATCGTCACCAACGCTGCCGGTCTCGAAAAAGCAGTCAGGCACCATCGGCTGGCCGCCATGATCGGCGTCGAAGGCGGCCATATGATCGAAGACAATATGGATTACCTGGATAGCTTCTACCGGCGGGGTGTAAGATACATGACCCTGACCTGGAACAACAGCACGCCCTGGGCTACCTCCGCGGCAGATGAATCATCGAAAGCCTTCACGGTCACCCCTTATGGGCTCACCGAACACGGCAAGGCCATCGTAAGGCATATGAATCAGCTCGGCATGCTTGTAGACCTGTCCCATGTAGGCGAACAAACTTTCTGGGACGCCATCCACACAGTCAACAAACCGGTGCTCGTCAGTCATAGCAGCGTATACGCCTTGTGCCACGTTTACCGCAACCTCAAGGACGACCAGATCCGGGCTGTAGGCGCCAATGGCGGCGTTATCCAGGTCAATTTTTATTCCGGTTTCCTCGACAGCAATTACGCCCCCAGGATGATACGTTTCATGGCACGCCATAAACCTGAAATGGATAGCATGGCGGCCGTAAAAACGCCCACCTACGCTGTCAACGAATACCTCTCGAAAAAATACCCGCAGGAGGCTGATTCCCTCCGCGCCCCCCTCTCCCTGCTGATGGACCATATCGACTATATCGTCAGATTGATCGGCCCCGACCACGTCGGCCTCGGCTCGGATTTCGACGGTATCGAATCCCCGCCCCAACAACTGGACGACGTAACCACCTATCCGCTCATCACCCGCGAACTCCTCAAACGTGGCTATAAACCCGAAGACATCATGAAGATCCTTGGTGGCAATTTCATCCGCGTCCTGAAAGCCAACGAAGTCCCGGAACCACCTGCGCCCGCCTCAACCTCGGTCGCGCCCCACCCGTCGCTGGTCTCCGTCACCCCGCATTCGCTTCCCCCGCCCATCACACTTTGACATGCATCACCCGTACCCCTGCCTTCCGCATCGCCCTGCACGCCGCCGCCGGCGCATCTGTGATCAACATATCGACCAGGCTGAGATCGGCAAACTGCAAATACGTCTCCTTCCCTATCTTCCCCGCATCACACAGCAAATAAGTGACGCTGCTCTGCCTTGCCATGGCCAGCGTCAACGCTGCCTCCTTCTCACTGTTCGCAAACAACCCCGCCCCGGAAATCCCATCTACCCCCAAAAAAGCCTTAGTAGCCCGATATTTCCCAATATGGTATTCCGCCATCTTCCCATGCACAGCCTGCCGTTCCCCATCCAACTCCCCACCGACCACATTCACCTCCACCGCACTGCCCTGCAGGGCATATACCACCGGCAACGAATTGGTGATCACCCGGATCTTTTTATTTTTAATGAAGGGACAGACATGGAATACGGTACTGCCACAATCCATCAGCAAAATATCCCCATTGACGACTTCCGCAGCAGCCCGCCGCGCAATCGCCTCCTTGGCCCCCGCATTAACCGCCGCCTTGTTGGCAAAAGGATAGGACGGCTCAAAAGGATCCACCCGCATCGCTCCACCATGCGTCCGGTACAATAATCCGTCCGCAGCTAATAAGTTCAGGTCCCGCCGGACGGTGATCTCCGCCACTTTCATCTCTGACGCCAATCCCTTGATGTCCGCTTCCCCCGCCTCTTCCAGCTTCCGCAGGATAGCTTGCTTTCTTTTTTGAAAATTCATGGGCAATAGTTACTTTTGATCATAATAGATCAAATATAATCAAAAATGATCAATCCTGTAAAAATCAGCATCATCGAAGACCAGGTACTCTCTGACAACTGGTATACCCTCAGAAAAATAACTTACGATAAGACGACATCGGGCCATCACACCGTCCGGCAGGTGCGGGAAGTCTATGACCGCGGCAATGGCGCTACTATCCTTCTCTACAACAAAGAAAGACAAACGGTCATTCTCACGCGGCAATTCCGTCTGCCGACCTATGTCAACGGCAACGACACCGGTATGCTGATAGAAACCTGTGCAGGATTACTGGACAAAGACCATCCGGAAGTGGCCATCAAAAGAGAGACCGAAGAAGAGACCGGCTATAAGATCGACCAGGTGGAAAAAGTATTCGAAGCTTATATGTCCCCCGGCTCGGTCACCGAAATCCTGTATTTTTTCGTGGCCAGCTATACAAAAGAAATGAAGGTCAGCGAAGGCGGCGGCCTCGAAGATGAAGACGAAAGTATCGAAGTGCTGGAAATTCCCTACGTAACGGCATTGGAAATGATCACCTCCGGCAGGATCAGGGACGGTAAGACCATCCTGCTATTACAATATGCCCAGTTGCATAAATTGCTTTGACATTCCGGCAAGGCTTCTAGGCAATTATCTGTAAATTTACGCATGACGAAGTTCTACGTCAATCTCCTCCGGCTCCTGGCTGTTGTCCTTGCTGGCCTGGCACTTATCCGGCCGATGATGGACCTTGCGGCGTTGCCTTCGGTCATAAGTCTTCCTCAGGACGATTATGCGGCGGTACAATATGCCAACCAGTCGTGGGCCTGGCTCCAGCTCATACAACTTGCCTCCTTCTTTTCGATTGTCGGTCTGTTCTTCTTTGAACGGGAGCACAACCGGGTACTCTGGCCCATACGCGGCGCGTTCATCGCGCAATTGCTCATCATCGTACTATACGTCGTCTTTACACTGCCGATTAATATCACTACGTTTAACTGGACCTTTTTCCCGAACAGCAACTGGGCATGGCTCCGTGTACAGTGGGAATATGCGCATGCCCTAAGCGCCATCATCGCGGGGATTTCTTTCGTCCTGCTGCTCTTGGACCTCGTTTGGGCAAAATGGCGTCGAAGTTAATAGCGTTACCTTACAAACGCCTCCATCGTCGCGCACCGCGTGAGGCCCAAACGATTTTGTCGCATTTATACAAGCCTACCGCAGCAGCATGCCGTAATTTTGTGTTTCATAAATTACCTCAGGTGAATATCATGTTAATACAAAATAAGCAAATCGCCATAATTGGCGGCGGCCCCAGCGGACTAACATTGGCACGGCTTTTACAACTAAAAGGCGCAAATGTAAAAGTCTATGAAAGAGATCTTAATAAAGATGCTCGCGTGCAAGGTTCACCGCTTGACATGCATGAAGAATCGGGATCGGCAGCCTTACGCGCTGCAAATTTATTAGACGAATTTAAAAAGAATATTCGTCAGGGTGCGGATAAAAAGATCATAGTAAATGAACGTGCGGAAATAATTTTCAGCGACCACGATGCCAAACCTCTTGAAGATTTCGCCAATGAACATTTTCGCCCCGAAATAGACCGCGGCGCATTAAGAAAAATATTTTTGGAGTCTTTACAACCGGAAACCGTTGTGTGGGACAGTCATTTTGTTTCGATGGAAAAACAAAATGAGGGCTGGTTGCTGCATTTTAAAAACGGCTTATCCGCTTACGCGGATATTGTAGTTGCATCTGATGGCGCTAATTCCAAAATCCGGCCATACATCACAGACATCAAAGCCTTTTATTCAGGCTTTACAATGGTTGAAATCAATGTTTATGATGCAGCGAGGGTAACACCTCATATTTATGGATTGCTGAATGGCGGGAAAATAATGGCTTTCGGAAATGCAAAGTGTGTATTAGGAGGTCAGAAAGGCAACGGCGATCTGGGTTTTTATGCAAGCTTCAAACCCGATGAAAACTGGGCAACAAATAGTGGTTTGGATTTTTCTGATACAACCCAAGTGTTGGCATGGTTCAAAAACGAATATAGCCAATGGAGCAGTATTTGGTACGAATTGTTCGAAAATGCGGCAGCGCCTGTTATTCCACGTCCAATTTATTGTATGCCTTTAGATCAAACCTGGGAAGCCTTGCCCAATGTAACAATGCTTGGTGATGCCGCACATGTAATGCCGCCCTTCGCAGGAGAAGGCGCAAACATGGCTATGCTTGATGCTTTGGAATTGAGTGAATGTTTAACATCTGACAAATTCAACACATTACAGAAAGCCATTTCTTTCTATGAAGTAAATATGCGCAAAAGGGCAGCAATGGCAGCAAAACAATCGCTTGAAAATGGTCAGCGGATGCACTCCGAAGGTGCGCTGGAAAAAATGCTGACGATTTTTGGCATACGGCGATAATTGAACAACCAAAATGAAGTCGAAAAAACAACTATGGATTATTATAGGGATTGTGGTGTTGAATTCCATAGGACTGTCGATAGTCCTCCCTCTTTTACCTTTTATTGTAGGTAAATACCTTCCCTTTCAGCAGGTTGTTGTTGGCATGAGTGCACTAATGTCGGTATTTGCTGCCTGTACGTTTATTGCAGCTCCCGCTTTGGGGGCATTAAGCGACAGATACGGACGGAAAAACATTCTCATCGTCAGTTTGATGGGCTCTGTCATCGGATATGTTTTATTTGGAATAGGGGGAGCGCTCTGGATACTTTTCCTTGGACGTATTATCGACGGGCTTACCGCCGGAAATATTAGTACACTGTTTGCGTATGTATCCGATAGTACCGAACCTAAAGAACGGGCTAAGTGGTTTGGCTATATAGGCTCTGCCATGGGAATAGGAAAATTGGGAGGCCCTGCATTAGGCGGATTCTTGGGAAGTATTGCTATTGGGTTGCCGTTCTATGTTACTGCAGGATTAATATTCCTTTCCGGTTTAGCTGTCTTTTTTTTGTTGCCTGAATCTCTGGCTCCCGAAAAGAGGACTAAACAGGTAACGCTTAGGAGTTTTAATACCTTTTCCCATTTTAAAGATATATTCAGCCTGAAAGAAATAAAATTACTGCTCATGTTGGGTATGCTGTTTTACGCAGGCCAGGGCATTTTCCAATTTAATTTTATCATTTTCCTTAAAGATATTTATAAATGGGGGCCGGCATTTATTGGCAGTATGCTAACACTTGTCGGTATTTTCGATATTATTACACGTGCATTGTTATTACCCTGGTTGTTGAAACATTTTAACGAAAGGAGTATTGGGATAGCTGGTTTAATTGGTCTTGGAACTGGCTTAGGACTAATTGTGGTAAGCACTTTAATACCTTCTGTAATTATTATTTCGCTGGCTATAATATTTGTAATCTCCGGCGCAGGCTTATTCGAACCAACCTACAACGGTAAGTTATCGCTATCGATTGACGAAACCAAACAGGGAAAATTACAGGGCGTGAACCAAAGCTTGCAGTCGGCAAATAATGTACTCATCCCGCTGGGTGCGGCTGCCATCTATTTATACAGCCCGGGTATCTTGTATGCAACAGCAGCGTTTATTATACTGGTGGCAGCAATGATAACTCCTAAAAACTCAACCCCGCACCAATCTTCATTGTAGACCACCAACCCGATTGATACGCCTCATTCACAAGACATCCGCGACTGGTATGGGCCAGCGGTACCGGCAGCCGCTCCTGGAAAGCCTGTAGACTGCCCGCCACCAGGTATTCGCTATCCCGCGTCTCTATCCGCAGTTGCCCGCTTTCCCTGCTCACTTCCCTGATGTCGCAATACCGCACCGGCTGATAACGGGCCTTGCACTTGATGAAAAAAATATCCAACGGTAGGGGAATAAAATACGGCTCAGTCATCTTGTTCCAGATCTTGGCCAGATGCCCCGCACGATAGGGCGGCTGCAGATGACCGTCGACGGCCGATGCAAGATGCCCGGTGCATTTTTCATTCCGGCCGGATAGAAAGACGACCCGCCGTGGCAGGATCGGCAGGCTATACGCAAGCAGTTGATAGTCGTCCCAGGCCGTAATCCGGATAAAAAGCCATTCGACCGTCCCCCCCCGCAATATGCACGCGGCATCACGGACAGCGCCGTAGATCAGCACCCGAAGGCCATCTTGCCGGCTTTGTAACAACGCAGCCAGCTCGGCGGCCGCAGTCTCATCAGGGTCAATGAGAAGAATAATTCTAAGGCTTAGGTTGTCAGGCATCGTAACAAAATACGGGTATAGTAAGCGAATAAAATCCGGGTAGTAAAAGTCGTTCCCGATTTTAAGTTTTTGGGGTGTCACCCGCTAAATGCTTCCCATTAAAAAAGACTGTTTTCTGTATCTTCGCCGAAATAAATTTCGCATTTTCACCGTATGGCCACTCAACTTCCGATTCCCTCAAAAAGACTCTATAATCTGGACTATCTTAGGGGCCTCGCAGCCTTAGGCATCATGGCTGTTCACCTTTCCACCCTGGCAGCCGGCCCTCTCTCTACGGATTCATTCCCAGGACGTTACGGCGTTTATGGCGTATCTGTCTTCTATATATTGAGCGGGCTCACGCTCTTCTACGTCTATTTTGACCGCATACAGCTCAACCGGCAGGATCTCGGCAATTTCTTTCTCCGCCGGTTCGTTAAGATCTTCCCCTTATTCTGGCTCGTTACCTTTCTAACCATGTTCGTGCGCGATATCATCCCTTCGAATACCAGGTTGGTCTATAACCTGACGGGGCTATTCGCCGTAACCGACCGCCACGGGTACATAGCTCCGGGGGCCTGGTCGATCGGTAACGAACTGCTCTTTTACCTGTTCTTCCCAGTCTTCGTTATCCTGTCCAAAAAGAGCCGGCTTACCTTTTATCTGCTCTCCGCCGCCACCCTCCTCATCTATCTGTACTTTGCCTTTTATAAACAGAACCCTTCCGTTTCCTATCTTGATCAGTGGCTTAATTATATCAACCCGTTGAACCAGCTTTTCCTGTTTCTGGCCGGTTTCCTCATGGGCTATTTCTTTCATAAAAAGTCAATACCCCCGACCGTCAGCCCCCTGTGCCTGGTCATAGGCCTGGCGCTCCTGTTCTTCTACCCCGCAGCGATCAATATTGTCGCCGGTATGGCCAGGATTGTCTTCACTGTCGCCGCCATCCTCATCTGTTTTGCTTTCTATAAGACCTCCTTTCGTCTTAAAGGCCTTCCCGATAAGTTCCTCGCCACGCTGGGTCAGATCAGCTATCCCGTCTATCTCATCGCCCCCCTTGTCTGGTACACCCTCCTCAACTTGCACTTCAACCTGGCGACAACACCTCTTATTATTATATGCATGCTGGTCACCTTGGCCCTCAGCTACTGCCTGCATAAATTAAAATCCCGCATCTCCCCCTCTATAAAAACTTCCTCCCCAATAAAAAATTAACTTCATATCCGATTTTTTATAACTTTACTGGCCTGTGGAGTAATAAGCTTTGATTACGCTATACAATTCATACCAGGACCAACAATTGCTGCCATTGCTTAGAGAGAGTAACGACGCGGCTTTTACCGAAATATACCAGCGGTATTGGGATAAATTGCTCGTGACAGCCATGCACCGCCTCGGAAATATCGACGAAGCCCGCGAAGTGGTCCAGGACGTTTTCTGTAATTTATGGCGAAGAAGGGATACCGTCCAATTAGATTACTCCCTCAATACCTACCTGTCCGTCGCCGTAAAATATGAGGTGCTCAACCGGCTGGCCGTCAAAAACCGGCAGCAACGCTACCAGCTACATATGGCCCGCAACTGGGAAGAAGCCACCCCGGATACCGAAAACCTGCTCTCCTTTAATGAGTTGCAGCAACAATTGGCTTCCCTGGTCAAGGCGTTGCCCGAAAAATGCCGCATCGTCTTTCAAATGAGCCGGGAAAAAGGCTATCCCCGCAAAAAGATCGCTGCTGAACTAGGCATCGCCGAAAAAACCGTAGAAGCGCATTTGGCAACTGCCATTCGAAAATTACGCAGCGGCCTGGGCCATCTGTTTACCCTCCTGCTGACCCTTCTTTTTTTGAGCCGCTAACTTTTTCTTAACTTTTTTTTCATCCTGACTAAGGCAATCCCTCCTCTCGATTGGCTATAATTGCAAATACCTTTTCAATGGCCGATATACCTTACTCCGAAAAAATCCTCGAATTAGCCGGCAAATGGGCCGACGGCACCATAACGGAATCCGAAAAAACGGCATTCATTGATTGGTACAACCGCTTCGATGACCGGGAACTGTTGCTGCCGACAGAATACGCCCCCCTGATGGAAAGGATCGAAATGGAGATGCTGGCCCAAATCCGTCAGAAGATCGCCGGAGATGCCTCTCCCCCTTCCCTTGAACGACCCGGCCTGTTATTCCGTCTGAAACCCTGGAAGGTATCCGTCGCTGCCGCAATCCTGGCGGTAATCGCCACCACCACCGGCGTCCTGCTGCTCACGAACCACAGGTCTGCACCGGCGGCCCCGGCCACAGCACAACAAAAACGTCCCCATCCTGCCGATATCCTGCCCGGCGGCAACCGCGCAGTCCTCACCCTGGCCGATGGCTCGACCATCAGCCTTGACAGCGTCCACACCGGCAACCTGGCCAGTCAGGGCACGACCAAAGTACTGAAGATCCAGGATGGCGAGCTGAAATATGATGCTGCAACAGCCGCCGGCCACAGCA
>Ga0302325_10004748_pt1 | contig 31277 bp, 33 predicted proteins | sample Palsa_T0_2_FD_201948 | JGI IMG/M metagenome (GOLD analysis project Ga0302325, IMG submission 201948) | Peat permafrost microbial communities from Stordalen Mire near Abisko, Sweden - Palsa_T0_2 | ecosystem: Environmental > Terrestrial > Soil > Palsa > Peat permafrost | place: Sweden: Abisko... | reverse complement strand
CGTCTAAGTTCGCCTTATCGGAGTTGACCCAGCCGGTTAGGCCGGACGGGAGCTTTACTCTGACCCACCAGGTATGGCTGCCCAGATCGACCAGGTGAGCGGAGCACGAGTCGCCGTGGCAGCCGCTGCCGTCAGGCCATTTTGCCCAGGAAATGTCGAATTCCGGGTGAACGCGGCCCTGAAACCAGACGTCCGAGACGCCTTCGCCGTAATACGTGTAGATGAGGACGGCGTCGCCTTGTTTCAGGTGGTCTGCGGGGCGGTACTTATCCAGCCGAATCATGCCCGGTTTGTAGACGACCATCACGCCAGTCAGGCCGGTGACTCTGGCTCTTTTGGCAAGCGTTCCGATCTCGCGTTTGGCCTGCCAGGAGTCGTAGACCGGGACGATTGCCCCGGCGGTCCACACGCCGAAATGGCAGCCTTCGCCTGGACAGACGTTCCACTTGAGGGCGGGCAGCGTCGGTTTGGCTTTGGCCACGGAATCGCCGCCGGTCTGTGCCCCTGCCTAAAAACAGAGCGCTCCGAGCAAAAGTGCCATCGGTAAGAGTCGCTGCATGGCCCTGAGCATAGCCCAAAGCCGATTTGGCTGCAATGGGGAATGCGAATGTTGGTGCGAGTGCACCGGCGACCTCATCACGCTGCAGGATTGGCTCTTAGATCTCCGGGTAGAAGTCGAAGAAGGCGTCGATGCTCATGCGGAGCTGTTTTTCGATTTCCTCGCGCGAGCCTTCGAGCACATGCATTGTCACATGGGCTTCGTGGCCGTTGGCGAGTTTGAGGGTTGCGTCCTGGATTGCGCCGGGGGTCTGGGCGATTTCGCCCTCGGGAAGCAGGCGGAGGCCGTAGATCAGAGTCAAGTTTGCCATGAGCATCATCTTATCCTCAGCGATGGCCGGCGGGGCGTTCCTCTACAATCAGTAGGATTGTCTTGAGACCGAGGCCGGTCGTTGGGGAAGATTGCATACCATGGAAGAAATTCGCGATACCGTCATTCTGGGCTCTGGCTGCGCCGGGCTCACTGCTGCCATTTACACTGCCCGCGCCAACCTCAAGCCGCTTGTTCTGGAGGGTCATGAGCCGGGCGGGCAGCTCTCGATCACCACGCTGGTGGAGAATTTTCCCGGCTGGCCGGAGGGGATTCAGGGGCCGGAACTGATTGAGCGGATGAAGCAGCAGGCGGCGCATTTTGGGGCGGAGTTCAAGACCAGCCACCTGGTTTCGGTGGACTTGAACGTGCATCCTTTCAAGCTGAAGACCTCTCACGGCGAGATTCACACGCGGACGCTGATTATCGCCTCGGGCGCGAGCGCTCGCTGGCTCGGGCTACCAAGCGAGCAGGCTCTGATCGGCCACGGCGTTTCGAGTTGCGCCACCTGCGACGGCTTCTTCTTCAACGGCCAGGAGATTGCGGTTGTGGGCGGCGGAGACACTGCGATGGAAGAGGCGCTGTTTCTGACCCGTTTTGCGACGAAAGTCTACCTGCTGCACCGGCGCGAGAATTTCCGCGCGTCGAAGGTGATGCTGGAGCGGGCGACGGCGAACCCTAAGATCGAGTTCATGACCAATACCGTGGTTGAAGAGGTGTTGGGGGTTGAGGAGAAGTCGGTCCGGGGGCTGCATATTCGCAATGTGAAGACCAATGAGAAGTCGGTGCTGCCGGTGACCGGGTTCTTCCTCGGGATCGGCCATGAGCCGAACGCCAAGATGTTTCACGGGCAGATCGATCTGGACGACGACGGCTACATTGTGACCAAGGATCAGGTGCAAACCAAAGTCAAAGGCGTTTTTGCCTGTGGAGATGTGCAGGATAGGCGTTACCGGCAGGCGATTACGGCGGCTGGGTCGGGGTGCATGGCGGCGCTTGAGGCGGAGAAGTTCCTCGAAGAGCACGGACATTGATTTAAGAGTGGTTCCTCCCACCCTAGCGACAAAAACAAAAGCGTCGCGCGGGTGGGCACCCTGTTTTGTTGCGATTGCTTGGGGGTAGTTCTGAGTTTGCAGGAGAATCTCGCGCGGGTGGAGGAAGCCATTGCGGTAGCCTGCCGCGCTGCTGGACGGGCGCGCGAGGAAGTTGAGCTGGTGGCTGTCTCGAAGGTCCATCCCACGGCGGCGATTGTTGAGGCAGTCGGGTTGGGATTGCGGCTTTTTGGCGAGAATCGCGTACAGGAGTTTGCCGGGAAGTCTGCCGAACTGGCCGAGGCCGGGATTCGTGGGCATATGCGGGCGCTGCTGATTGGGCATTTGCAGTCGAACAAGGCGGCTAAGGCAGTTGAAGTCTTTGACGGGATCGATTCGGTGGATTCGCTGAAGCTGGCGGAGCGGCTGGATGAGGCTGCTGCGAAGCTTGGGAAAAAGCTGCCGATTCTGCTTGAAATCAAGCTGAGTCCGGAGGAATCGAAGGCGGGGCTGGAGCCGGATTCGGCGGAACTGGCTGCGCTGCTGGAAAAGCTGCCGTCGCTGGCGAATCTTCAGGCGCAGGGGCTGATGACGATTGCGCCGTTGGACGTGCCGGAGGACGAGACGCGGGCCTGCTTTCGCGCGCTGCGGGTGCTGCGCGACCGGCTGGCACAGGCGCATCCGAGGCTGACTCTGCCGGTGCTGTCGATGGGCATGAGCGGAGATTTTCCGCTGGCGATTCAGGAAGGCGCGACGCGGATTCGCATTGGGACGGCGCTGTTTGGGCGTCGGCCGAGGTATGCGGCTTGAGCGGTCTGCCCGCCTATTTGCGCGAGGCGGCGGAGGGTTGCACACTGGCGGTGCGGGTGCAGCCTGGGGCGAAGCGGACGGCGATTTTGGGCGTTTACGGCGAAGGCGAGCAGGCGCAGTTCAAGATCGCGCTGCAAGCGCCGCCGGTCGATGGGCGGGCGAATGAGGCGCTGATCGAGTTTCTGGCGCAGATTACCGCAGTGCCGAAGTCTTCGATGACGATAGTTTCAGGTCATTCTTCGCGCACTAAAGTTCTCTTGTTAAGGGGCTTGCACCCCGTGACGCTTCAATCCGCGTTGTCAAAACTCACGAAATAGCCGGCTTGCCAGCTTGCCGCTTTCATTGGAGTCCGCGCGCAATTCTCCAACGAGCCGGACGGCAAGGTTGTACAGGTCGAGACACCAATCCTGCAGTTCCTCGGGAGCAATTTGCCGCGTTGGAAGCCACGCGAGGAGCCAATTGCCCGTCAATTCAAAGCGATATGATCCGGTAGGGTCTTGGGGCGGCTTGTCAGACAAAATCAGGCCATCCATTGGGAATGCGACGACGGTCTGGTTGATTCGATCCTCGCCCCGGCGGTCAGACAGGTTGAAAGCTACGATGTGAATCCCCCCAAGTTCACCGGCGATTGCCTCTTCGACTTTGAATCCCGATCCGGAGAGACTTGTTCCATCGAGGCTGAGGCCGTCGGGCAAAGCCCTGCCAAGCCACTGAAGGTTTCGTGATCGAGCGACCTCCACCCATTCCCGTTGCCGTTGCCGAGAACGGACAATTCCGAGTAGGAAGAATGCAGCAAAAATTGAGAGGAGCAACCAGTTTTGAGATGCCCAATCTAAGGCGAAATGTAAATAGAATTGCATTTCGGTTAAGTTCCTTCGCTTCCTTCCCGGTCTTTACGAGTCTACCCCGGTACTTCTCTTGAAGAGGGACGACGCGGCATCCGTTACACTCGCATTACTTCTTTCTTGCGCTTGGGGAAGTGCCTCGCAAGACACGGATGTTCGCCCACAAAAACTCAGGAGCCACTTTGTCCTTCTCCAAACGTTTCCATGAAATTCGCACCGGGTTTGAGCGGCCGTTCTGGGTTGCCAACATTAGCGAGCTCTTCGAGCGGCTGTCGTACTACGCGGCGTTTGCCTCGTTGCCTCGCTATTTGCATGAGAGCCTGAACTTCGGCGTCGAGCGGGCCAGCAGTCTGGCGGGGTTGTTTGGCGGCCTCGTGTGGTTCATGGCCGCGTTTGGCGGAGCGCTGGCGGACCGGATGGGCTTTCGCCGGGCGCTGTCGCTGGCTTACCTGATCTTGACCGTCTCCTACTTCCTGCTCGGCTCGATCGGTTCGCCGTGGTTCGCTCCAGTTCGCGGCGCCATGCCTCTGGTCGTTCTGGTCACGCTGATCCTGATGCTTCCGGCCCTGGGTATCGCGCTGGTAAAGCCTTGCGTGGTCGGGACAACGGCCAGAGCTTCGAAGGAAAACGTGCGCTCCATCGGCTACTCCATCTACTACACGCTGGTGAATATAGGCGGGGCCGTGGGGCCTTTTCTGGCGGGATGGGTACACCAGCATATGAACGTGGAAAAAGTCTTCGGCATGGCGGCGTTGAGCGTCTTTGTCATGTTCTTCGCCGTGCTGATCTTCTTCAAAGAGCCGCGCCGCACCGGCGAAGTGCGGACCGAAAGCCTTGGCCAGGTGGCGATGAACTTCCTAACCGTCGCGTCGAACTGGCGCTTCATGCTGTTTCTAATTATTTTCTCGGGCTATTACATCGCCTTCTGGCAGGAATTTATCATTCTTCCCATTTATATCCATGATTATGTGAACGCAAGCAGCAATACCGAAATGCTGCTCATGTGGGACTCGCTGACGGTGATCTCCTTGCAGATGGTGGTCAGTATTCTCACGCAGAAAATGCCGTCGTTTCGCGGCATCACGCTGGGCACCCTGATCTCGGGCTTGGCCTGGATACTGCTGATTGTGCATCCCAGCGTGACCATGGCGGTGGCCACGCTGATCGTCGTGGCCATTGGTGAAATCACGCAGCAGCCGCGCTACTACGAGTACATCTCGCGCCTTGCGCCCTCGGGCCAGCAGGGAACCTATATGGGCTTTGCCTTCCTGCCGATTGGGATTGGGTCGCTGGTGGGCGGGTGGTTTGGCGGGTTCCTGATTCATCGCTTCGGAGAAGTGCAGCATCAGCCGCAACTCATCTGGTGGGCCGTATCCGGGGTGGGCGTGGCGACAGCCGGGCTGCTCGTGGTCTATGACCGCCTGGTTCGGCGAGACGCTGTCGAAGCGAAGTAATCGCGATCTTTCCGGCGCAGTTTGCAGCTGTAGCGGCGTTGATTTTGGTAGGTCTGCTGACGAAGCCGCCCAGTGCGGTGCAGTTCGGCTGAAAATCCTGGGAGGTATGTTGGTTTGGTGAGCGATCAATGACGGAAGAACGGCGGAACACCGCAGAATTGCTGCGACGAATCGAAGCTGTCACGAATAAACGGGCGAGGTTCGTTTTGGATAGCATCGTGACGAACGGCCTCGTTACTACCGAAGAAATCAACCGCGCCGGGTATGAACATCCGCCTCGCGCGGTCCGGGATGCGCGGGAACTTGGCTTCGCGATTAAGACGATTAAGGTGAAGCACAGCAATGGACGTCAGATCGCTGCCTATCTTTTCATGGAAGACAGTGCGATTGATGTCAGAAAATCGGGTCGGCTGGCTCTCCCGAAGAAGTTGAGGAACGCTCTCATAGAAGCAGTTGGGAAGCGATGCCAAATTTGCAGTGCCAACGAGAATCTGCAAGTCGATCACCGCGTACCTTACGAGGTCGCCGGAGAATCGGAGGCGAAGTTGCTCGACCCATATCTGGTGCTCTGTGGATCTTGCAACAGGAAGAAATCGTGGGCCTGCGAGCATTGCAGGAACTGGCTCCAGGAGAAGATGGTGGAGGTTTGCCGCACGTGCTATTGGGCTGAGCCAAATGATTACGTGCATATTGCCCTGGAGCCCCAGAGGCGTGCAGATCTGGTTTGGATGGGCGAAGAGGTCCACGATTACGAGAGGATATGCGAGAAATCGGAGGCAAGCGGCAGGTCCGTTCCGGAAGAAATCAAAGACATCCTCCGGAAAAGCTAACCAAACAGTAAGGCCTGCTCCGCAAAGTCTTTGAGGGTGAGATTTGAGCCCCTTGTAGAACCTGGCAGATCGTGTGAGACGTATAAAGACTCAACGGTTGTTTCATCTCGTCCATTGAGAGTGGCCTGGCTCGAACGTCCGACATCCAACAGGATTCTATCGGCGATTTCTGCCGGAAGCGGCTCCCCGTAACTCCGTTCGCCGCAGGAGCCGTCGTAGCTCAAAATGAAAGGAATACGCTTTTGGTTGAGCAAGTTCAATCCCGCTATCAATTTTTCCCTGCCGAGCCCTGCGATATAGCGTTGATCGCGTCCGTCGCTTGTGCCCTGATAAGGCGGGTCAAGGTAAACGAAGTCTCCGGGTTCGGTCAATTCGAATAATTTCCAAAAGTCGGCGTGAATGGCGCGGCACCGGCCAGATAGTGCTCGGTGCGCCGCATTGAGTTCGGCCTTCATCGTGAGCGGATTGGTGCCTTTGCGGCGCTTGTCTGGCGATTGGTTGAATTCGCCGGACGGGTTGAAGCGAACCGCGTTCTTCACGCACCTGGCCAGCAAGTAAAGTAGCTTGGCCGGATTGCGGTCTACGTTGAATTCGCTACGAATCTCGTAGAAGGCGCCGATCGGCGCTTTTCGTTCCCGATGCCATAGGCCCGAGTACTGCTCGGCGATTTCGCGTGGATCGTCGATTATCCTCCTCCACAAATTGGCCAAGGGTTCGAGCGAGTCGCCGATAATAAAGTCATTGAACTTGTTTTGCGATGCGGCTGCGAGCGTGACCGCAGCTGAGCCGGCAAATGGTTCGACAAGCCGCGCATACTGCAAGTCCGGGACCAGGCTCAGGATTGCCGACGCCAACCGCCGTTTGCTACCTTGATACGGGATTGGGTGAGGGACGGAGAATCTCATGGCTCTCCTCAAGTCTACTGTGCATTTGCAAGATATCTTCCAGCGAAAATGTAATTCCGTGCAACATGCGTTCCACGAAGGGACAGGATTTCTGAAATGGCTCTCGCCCAGCTCACGCTTGAAATTCGCATCGAACACGCGCGGTCGCTCAAGGACCGGCGGCAAGTGGTGCGTTCGCTGAAGGATCAGCTTCGCCAGGGCTTCAATATCTCTGTTTCCGAGCTGGATGAGGCGGTGACGTGGCAGAGCGCGACGGTGGGCGTAGCGGCGATTTCAAATTCGCGGGATTACCTGCGCGGCCAGATTGAAGAAGTGGAGCGGGCGGCGCAGCGGATGATCCGCGAACTGGGCGCGGAAGTGGCCGATTCGTGGTGGGATTTTGTGGAGTCTGGCGCGGAATCTGGATTTCCAGACGGATCGTAGGCGCGGCGTCTCGCCTCTGGTATCCTAAGTGGTTTACCCGGAGGAAACGCCATGGCAGAACCAAGATCGCGTGTGTACCACCGGAACCGCGTGGCGGAAACGCTGCGCGAAGAGATAGGCACGATGCTGGAGGGTCAGCTCTCGGACCCGCGCATCGCCTTTTGCTACGTCACGGAAGTGGCGATGAACCCCGGCTCGAAATCGGCGCGGGTGTATATCGCCGTCGATGGCGGTGAAGAGGCGGAAAAAGAGACGGTCGCGGCGCTGCTGGCGGCCAAGGGCTACATTCGCCATGAGCTGCTGGAGCGGATGGGCGTGCGGCGCGTGCCCGACCTCAGTTTCCATGTGGACAAGTCGGAGAAGTTCCAGTCGCGCATCGACGAGCTGCTGGGCCGGTCCAAGAAACGGCAAAAGACCGCGCCGCCGGCCCCGGCCGCTGAGCAAGTTGGGAATCCAGCCGCAACCGACGCCTCTGCGTCCAAGTAAATTGACGAGAGACTCGATGGCCAGCCCGCAGCCAATCCGGTTCCGCAAGACGCGCAACGCTCCTCAGGCGCAAGCGGCGAATCCGTCGCAATCGGAGGAGATGCTGGCCATTCTGCAAGCCTTGCAGGAGGGCGAGCGCTTTCTGATCTGCTCGCACTCGCGGCCGGATGGCGACGCGATCGGCTCCATGCTGGCCATGGGGATGCTGTTGCGGCAGATGGGCAAGCGCGTGGAAATTATCGCCGCCGACCGCATTCCGGCGGTCTATCGCAGCCTGCCCGGCGTGGATGCGATTCGGACCGTGATGCGCGTGCCGAGCTCGTTCGAGGCTCCGTACGACGCGGTGATATTGCTCGAATGCGACAGCCTGAACCGCACCCGGCTGCGCGGCCTGGAGCGGATGTTCCACATCAATATCGACCACCACGCCAGCGGCAAGCCCTTTGGCGCGCTGAACTGGATCGACCGCGACGCCTGTTCGGTGGGCGAGCTGGTCTACCGGCTGGTGAAGGCCGTCCACGGCACTCTTACGCCGGAGATGGCCACCTGCCTCTACGTCACGCTGCTCACCGACACCGGCGGCTTCTGCTACGGAGGCATCCGCGCCAACACCTTCCGCCTGGCAGGAGAACTGGTGGAGGCCGGAGCCGATCCGGTGCGGATCGCGCGCGAGGTGTACTTCAACAATCCCTTTGCCAAGGTGCTGCTGCTGGGGCGGGCGCTGAGCAATCTGCGCAGGTCGCCGGATGGCGACGGTCCGTTGGCCTGGCTCTGGGTCACGCATGAGGATATGGTTGCAACCCGCGCCGTGGAGGAAGACTGCGAGGGCGTGGTGAATTACGCGCTCTCCGTAGCGGGAGTGGAGGCTGCGGTTTTCCTGCGCGAGCTGCCCGAGGGGCGAATCCGGCTGAGCCTGCGCAGTAAGGGCCGAGTGAACGTGGCCGCCATCAGTGCTCGCCTGGGCGGCGGAGGGCATGAAAATGCCGCCGGGTGTACGCTGGATGGACCGATTGAGCGAGCCGCCGAAGAGATACTGGCGGCGCTCAAGCGCGAAATGGACGCGGCGCAATAAACGTCTTTGAGTGGCGTTGAAGCGCGAAATCGCGGTTTTCCAGATGCTTTTTTGCGCGGTGGGTGTCGAATTCATGAAGAAGAGTTCATGGGAGTCTCCCCTATAACTTGCATGAATCGCTATCGTTTCGCGCAGCATCTACCCAACGCGGCCCAAAATATCTTTGGGGGATGGAATGGCTGAGTTTCGGAGCAGTGCGGCTCTGATCGAACCGGCGAGAGTGCTGGTCGCCTCTATTGGGTCGCTGGGCGATCTGCATCCGCTGCTCGCCATGGGGCTTGAACTGCAACGGCGCGGGCATCGCGTCGCGGTGGCGTCGATTGAGTATTACCGCTCCAAAGTGGAAGCCCTGGGACTCGAATTCCGCCCCCTGCGGCCCAACTGGGATCCGACCGATCGTGCGCTCATCGCCCAGTGCGAAGATATGCGCACCGGGCCGGAGGTGCTGGTGCGGAAGCTCGTTCTGCCGCATCTGCGCAACACCTGCGAGGATCTGCTGGCCGCGGCGGCCGACGCCGATGTGATGATCGCCAACGAATTGCTCTTCGCCGCACCGCTGACGGCGGAAAAACTAGGGATTCCCTGGGTTCCGGCAATTCTCTCGCCCTGCTCGTTCTTGTCCGTGCATGATCCATCTCTGTTGGCGAATATTCCCGAGGCGTACTGGTTCAGAAATGCCGGACCAGGGGTGAACCGGGCCATTCTGGAACTGGGAAGGCTTCTTACGCGGCACTGGTGGAACCCGGTGCGCGAACTGCGCCGCGATCTGGGCCTTCGCGTCGAGTGCGAACCCATCTTCCGCGATAAATTCTCGCCCGATCTGGTGCTCGCCCTGTTTTCGCGCATGCTGGCCGAGCCGCAGCCGGATTGGCCCAGGCAGACGGTCCAGCCGGGGTTTATTTTCTTCGATAAACACGGGCAGGATTCGCCGGAGATCGCGGAGTTCCTCGCCGCCGGAGAGCCGCCAATCGTCTTCACGCTTGGCTCGGCGGCGGTGCATAACCCCGGCGACTTCTATGAAGCGAGCCTGGCCGCTGCGCAACTGTTGGGCAGGCGCGCGCTCCTGGTGGGAGCGAAAGACCAGCAGGGAACCATCGCTCCGGGAATGCTGGCGGTGCCTTATGCGCGATACTCTCAGGTCTTTTCTCACGCCTCGGTGGTGGTCCACCAGGGCGGTTCGGGAACCACGGGGCAGGCCATGCGCGCCGGGTGCCCGCAGTTGATCGTGCCCTACGCCTGGGACCAGCCGGACAATGGAGCCAGGGTGGAGCGAATCGGCGCAGGATTGGTGCTGAAGCGCACCGAGTACCGCGCCGAGACCGCTGCCGCGGCGCTGAAGACTCTGCTCGAAGACAGCCGGTTTGCAGCCCGGACTGAGGAGATTATGCCGCAGATTCGCGCGGAACATGCGCTGGGAGAAGCCTGCGACGCTGTCGAATCCGCTTTCTCGAAGAGAAGCCGCTTGTCATTTCAACTATAACGACTATAATTCTAGTTGAAATGGTTGGAGGTGCAAGATGGCGGCATGGCAGCTACAGGAAGCGAAGACGCGGCTGAGCGAATTGATTGAAGACGCGCACAGCGAAGGGCCGCAGATTATTACCCGCCATGGAGCGGAGCGCGCCGTTGTGCTCTCTATCGAGGAATATCGCTCCTTGACCGCGCAGGAGCCGGATTTTCTCGCGTATCTCCTCGGCGGCCCAAAGGTAGACGATTTTACGATCGAGCGCGAATACGACACGGGGCGTGAAGTGCTGCTTTGAGAAGCCGGACGCAATACCTGCTTGATACCAACGTTGTCTCTGAAACGCGCAGGACACAGCCCGACGCGCGTGTTCTTTCGTTCTTACACGCAGCCGGCAATTCCAACCTGTTCCTCAGCGTCCTGGCCTTGGGAGAACTCAGGAAGGGCGTAGCTCTTAAGGGGCGCTCCGACGCGGTAGCCGCCAAGTTAATCGAAGCCTGGGTCGATGGCATGGAGCAGAACTTCGCCAATCGAATTTTGGGGATAGATGCCGCGACATCGAGGCTTTGGGGTGAGTGGTCTGAGCAGCGTCCACGGCCAGTGGTGGATACTTTGTTGGCTGCGACCGCGCACACTCACGGTCTGACGCTTGCGACCCGGAATATCCGCGACGTATCCGACCTTCCCGTTCTCCACTTGGATCCCTGGCTTCCCATGTGATCTCCGGTCGCCCGGCTGCGCAAATCTGGTAGGCTAAGTGCGGGCCAATCTCCTCCCCCTGTGGCCGTTAGAATGCGAATGGAACGAGCAACTTGGGACTGACCCCAGCGGAGATGTTTCTGACCCGAACTACCTCGAACACGACTCCGGCGCCCGACGGGCAACCCGGCCAGCACCCTCGCTTGCTCTGGCTGCGCTCCCGGCTACCGGACCGGTCTACCTGGTGGGAGATCGCCAGCCTTTTCGGTTTCATGATCTTCTTCCTGCTCTATGGCGTGACGCCGATCTTCGGCGGGGCGGGTATAGGCCTGGTCGGCGCAGACGAGCCGCGCTATGCGCAGATTGCCCATGAAATGCTGCAAAAGCTCAACAGCGCGCACACCCTGCGCGAGCAGTTGAGCGCCTGCGTTACGCCTTACCTCTACGGCAGGCCGTGGCTGGAAAAGCCGGCCCTCTATTATTGGCGCGCCATGTATGTCTTCAAAGAATTTGGCGTATACGACTGGGTGGCGCGACTGCCATCCGTCAGCTTTGCGCTGTGGCTGGTGGGACTCACCTACCTGCACATGCGCCGATTCCGCCCCGGCGGCCATCTGGACGCGGCACTGATTACAGCGGCCTGCATAGGCATTCTCGGTTTCTCCCGCGGCGCTTCCACGGACATGCAACTGGCTGCGCCGCTCTCGATCGGCCTGCTTGGCTGGTATGCCTGGTATGAGACCAAGTCCAAATTCTGGCTCTTCGACATCTATTTCTTCACCGCCGTGGCGACGTTGGCCAAGGGGCCCGTCGCGCCGTTTCTGGTGCTGGTGATCGTCGGCGCCTTTGCCGTGTTGCGCAAGGAGTGGTGGATCTTCTGGAAGTCGCTGTGGTGGCCGGGGATTGCACTGTACTTCGCCATCGTTCTGCCCTGGTTTATCGCCGTCCAGCACCAGAATCCGACGTTCTTCCAGGAGTTCTTCCTGGAACACAACCTGGAGCGCTTTGCCACCAACAAGTATCAGCATGAGCAACCGGTCTGGTACTACCTGGCCGTCGTGCTGCTGGCCACCATGCCGTGGACTGTGGTGGCCATTCGCGCGCTCTATGACGGCGTTCGCGTGTCGATTATCGAGTGGCGCATCCGCCATGCCCGGCTTGGGCCTGGCGAAACGCTCAAGCTGAATACAGGCAAAGTCGTCGAAAGCCGCCCCGGCGACGCCTTCCCTGAGTTTCTGGTGCTCTGGGCGCTGATTCCGATCGTCTTCTTTTCCATCTCGCGATCCAAGCTGCCGGGCTATATTCTGCCGGCGATTCCGCCTATTACCATCCTCACCGGCGACTATCTTTTCCGCACACGAGGCCGGGGATTGCAGCGCTGGGTCCTGGCGGGCCATGCGCTGCTGGTCGGCGTCATCACCGCGGCGGTGCTGCTGCTGCCGTGGTTTGTGGCGCACGGATGGGAGACCATTCCGCCCGCCCATGCGTCGGCTATCGCGGGCGTTTCCGCGCTTTCGGCGGCCGTGCTGATCCTGCTGGCTGTGCAGCGCTGGGGTGTGGAGCGGCTGCGCACCGCGACGTGCAGCGTGATGGTGGTGCTGATGCTGTTTCTTTACGGCGTCGGCCCATTCTGGATCATTCCCGAGGTAGCGGCCAGCAAACGGACTATCCTCTTTCTGGATCGCTCCTACTCGGCGCGGCCTCTGGCGGAGATGCTTGCCGCGCAGTATCCCTCGGTTGGCACCGTGGCCGTCTTCCGCGTTCGCCGAGACATGGAGTATGGGCTGGCATTTTACCGCAACCGCGAGGTCTCCAATTACGAAGCGGTCGGCGTACCTCCGGAGGAGCATATCCTGGTGGCGCGCGTTACCGGCAAGGGCGGTCGCGATCTGGGCACGCCAGCGGCTTTGAGCGAGTACCTGGAGGGCCGGCATTACGAGCAGATCTTCGCTTGGCCGGAGCAGGAACTGGTGGTCTATCTGGTGGGCAGCCGCTAGGAGCAATCTCCGCCAAATCGGTGCCGGTTTCGCGGCGGCCGGATAGTCGAATCGGAATTTGCGCAGGGCGAGTCTAACGTTACAGGGTAGAAATCGGCGGGGGACGCCAATCAGTTAGCGGTCCGATCCCAAATCTGCTGTATCCTTCATTCACAATGCTGTAAGCATTGGATTGCACTGCTCGTGATGGCCGGTCGAGCAGAATTTGCGGGCAAGGCCCAGCAACGATAACCAAAGGTATCCGCACCCGAGGCACGGCATGGCTTCCAGTCTTTCACTCGAAATCCTGGACTTGCGGCACTTTGCCGCACCGACCCTGAGGCCGGTGCTGGATGCGGAGAGTGCGATCTGGCGCGACCGCCTCAACTGGGACTATCTGGCCTCCGCCAAGCTCCTGCTGCAATATCTAGATTCCCGTTCCCTGCCCGGCTATGTGGCGCTCGACGCCGGTCGCGTCACCGGCTACGTCTTTTGCGTGTATGAAGACTCGAAGGCGGTCATCGGCGACGTCTTTGCGCTTCCCGATGGCGTTTCGGGCGAATCCAACCATTCCGGCCATTCGAGTCTGGGCGACTATCGCCCCGGCCGCGATGTCGAGGAAAGCCTGCTGCAGCGGCTGCTCGAGCTGCTCTTGCATTCCCCCGGCGTGGACCGCATCGAGTCGCAGTTGCTGCTGCATCCCGCAGGCGAACACGCGGAGACCTTTCTGCGCTCCGGATTTGAGGTCTACCGCCGGCTCTACCTGTGCCTGGGCCTAATGCGCCGCCAGATCGAGGCCACGGTCGGCTTGCCGCGCGACCTGGAACTGCGTCCCTGGCACGATCAGGATCTGAATTCCGCCGGAAAGCTGATCGCGGAGGCCTACCGCGACCACCCCGACAGCCGTATCAACGACCAGTACCGGTCGGTGCATGGCTCACAGCGGTTCCTGCAAAACATCGTGCGCTTTCCCGGCTGCGGCGTCTTTACCGCGCAGGCCTCGTACGTGATCGTGGACCGCGTGCGGCGCGAGCCCATCGCGCTGATCCTGGGCTCGCGCGTCAGTCCCCGCTGCGGACACATCACCCAGGTCTGCGTTCATCCCCAATACCGGCACCTCGGTCTGGCGCGTTTGCTGCTGCGCCTCGCCGCGCTGCAGTTCCAGCGTCTGGGCATGACCGACCTGACGCTCACCGTCACCGAGGCCAACTCTCGCGCCGTCGATCTTTATTATTCCGAGGGGTACGAACTGGCGCACAGCTTCAACGCGGCGGTTTGGGTACGCCCGTGACCTTTGAAGTCAGCCGGCGAGTTTCATTCTTCTCTCGATTTGCGATTTCTTCCCAGCATGTGTACATTTATGTGTACGCAAAGGGGCTTTTATGCCGGCAATCAAAGTAGGCGTGCGCGAGTTCCGCGAACAGATCGCGCATTACCTGGAATCTGACACCCCTGTCGCCGTGACCCGCCGCGGAGAGACGCTGGGTATTTACGTCCCAACACCTCGAAAGAAGATCAAATCGGCCGATCTCTCGGAACTCAAGGCGGCCGCAGACCGGCTTACTTTGGAATTGGCTGACATCGACGAGGATGAGTTCGTCGCAGAGTTCAAGCGATTGCGGAAGGGCAAAGAAGAACTTGCCCGCTGATTTGATTGTCCTGGACGCTAACATTCCGGATTGAGATATTTCTTAGGAACGCCGGGTAGCTTGCGCCTAATCGAATTGGCCGTGGATTTGGCTACCGCGCCAGGAAGAACATCAGCCAGCTCAGCACAATCGCCGACCCGGCGAAGACGCCGAAGGCCGCCGCACCATATCGCAGCATCCGCTTGGGCGTGTTGCGCTGGGTGATCCCGAAGACTACCGAGACGCACAGGGCGAATTCCAGCACGGCGGTGAAATGCGAGGGCGAATAGGTCATTTCTTCCTGCCTGTATATAAGTTATGCGCGTCGACGGCCGCAATGATATTCAGCAGGCCGGCGAAGACCAGGAAGCGCGTTCCGTAGTCGGCGGTGGTTACCTGAATGGCGTCGGTGCCCAGGCCAAGCTGCCGGCTCACCAGGTAAAAGAGCCCGCTGCCCAGGTCGCCGGCGAGGCCGAGCATTTCCAGAATCGACTGCGCGCTCGTGTAAAGCTTGCCTTGCATCAGAATTCCCAGCACGAACATGGTCCCGATCGCCACCAGCAGCAGGGTTCCGCGAATCCATTTGCGCTGAAGAAAATGGCCTCCGCCAGGAATCAGCCAACCGGCCAGCAATGGGCCGTATAGGAAGCCGGAGGATTTTGTGCCGGATTGCGTTGCGGGTTTGCTGGTGGAAGTGGCCATTTCTTCTCGATTCTACATTACGCATGGCGAGCCCTGCCGGTTCCGGATGGCCCGGCGAGAGGCGGCGGAGGCTACTTCGCTGGCTCCCGCAGAAACGCCGCAATGTGCTCGTTGAGAAATTTCAAATCCGCCGGGCTGGCTCCCGCTCCCGCCGGATGCCCCCACAGCGACGGAATCGGCAACAGCGTGCAGTGCGGAATGAACTGCGACTCAAACTGCGCGTCGCCAACCGGGAAATACAGATCGGTGGCCGATGGCATGTAGAGAACGGTCGCCTTGATGCTGGCCAGCGCCTTCTGCTCGTCGCCATGAAAGCCGGGCGTGGCGCCAACATCGTGTTGCTGCCAGGTGCGTAGTTGCAGGATCAGATTGTTGGCGTCGGCGTTGGGAATAAAATGGGTCCGATACTCGTCCAACACCTGCTTCAGCGTGGTTCCGGCCGGCGAATCGGTCTTCCACAGCTCTTTTCGCCACCACTCCTGGCCGTAGAGCCAAGCGGTCCAGACAGCCGAAAACGCCTCGATGCCTTTCTGCGGCTCGGCCGTGTAATCGCCGTTGTTGAAAGTGGAATCGGCCATGATCGCATCGATCTCGCTCTCGTTGCGCGCGACGCCGTGCCCGTAGGTTTTAGCGGTGCCGGAAGTGGCCACGATACGGTCCATGAAATCCGGATATGAGACAGCCCATTGAAAGGCCTGCTGCGCGCCCATCGAAAATCCAATCACCGCCTGCAAGTGCTTGACGCCCAGCTCTTTGGTCAGCAACTCATGCACCGCCTCCACGTTGTCGCGAATCGTGGTGACGGGGAAGCGCGGCCCATGAAACGGCTCCGGCGTGTTGCTGGGCGAAGAGGAGCGTCCATTGCCGAAAAGCTCAGTCGCGATGAGGAAGTATTTGGCCGGGTCCAGCGCCTTATCCGGCCCTGAGCCGACCAGCCAGCCGTAGCCATGCATCTCCGCCATGTAGTGCGAGGGCATCAGGATGGCGTTGTCCCCGGCTGCGTTCAGTTTGCCGTAGGTGCCGTACATCACTTTGGCTTCCGGCAAGGTCAGGCCGCTTTCGGTATGAAAGTTGTGCAGAACATAGGTATGTTCGACGGGTTCCAACTTAGCTTCAGGCGATCCCTGAGCGAGCACAGGAAATGCGGTAAAGGCGAGCAGGGCAATGGCGAGTGATTTCATGCGGCGAATCTCCAAAAATGAATGGGTTAAGGCAGGGCAGGGAAGAGCGGAGGAGCTTTGCGCGCCTGGGTCGTCTGCTCAAAGTCGTAGGCGTAGCGGATCAGCCTGTCCTCGCCAAAAGCCGGTGCGAGGATGGTCAACCCGGCGGGCAGATTGCCATGGGTAAATCCCATCGGCACGGTGATGGCTGGAAAGCCGGTCTGCGGTGACAGCACCTGGCTGTTGTCTCCCGCAGGCGAGTCGTTGTCGCCGACCGTGCGCGGAGCGTTGCTCCAGGTGGGGTAGACGATGGCGTCGAGGTTGTCGGCGGTCATGGCCGCCAGCAGGGCATTGCGGAAGGCGATCTTGGGCGGATCGTGATACACATCCGGGCAGGGCGCGCGTCGGTCGTCTTTCTCCGGCGGCCCAACCGCTCCTCGTATCTCCTGCTCGATGTACGGCAGATACAGCCCCGACGCGACGATGGATTTCAGGTCGCGGTAGGGCGCGTTGGGGTGTTTGGCCAGATATGCGTTCAAATCCGCCTCAAAATCGCCGCACCACAGGCTCTTCTCCAGCTTTTCGTAATCGGGAACGGCGAATGGATCGACCAGCGTAGCGCCTTCGGCCTGGAGCGTCTTGAGCGCCTGTTCGGTCAGCGCCTTCACTTCCGGGTCCGTGCCCTCGTTTTTCGATTTTGGCGTGTCGAAATACTGCCGGAACACGCCGATGCGCGCGCCTTTCAGTCCATGGCGATCGAGGAACTTGGTGTAGTCGGCTGCGGTATGCTCCGCGCTCATCGCGGTCACCGGGTCGGCAGGGTCCGGTCCGGCGACGACGGTCAGCAGAGCCGCTGCGTCGGCCACGGTGCGTGCCATGGGCCCGCCAACGTCGTTATGGGCAAAGAGCGGAATGATCCCGGCGCGGCTGGTCAGCCCAATCGTCGGGCGAATGCCCACCAGCGCGTTGTGCGACGATGGGCCGCGAATCGAGTTCCCGGTATCCGTGCCCAGACCCACCGCGCCAAGGCTAGCCGAAACCGCCGCGGCCGTCCCGCCGCTCGACCCAGCCGGAACCCGCGTCAGGTCGTACGGATTGCGCGTGATACCGGCGATGGAGCTGCCCGTCTGGTAAGGGCTGAATGCCCATTCGGCCATGTTGGTCTTGGCCAGAACAATCGCTCCGGCAGCGCGCAGCTTGGCCACCATGGTCGCGTCGTGCCGGGGAACAAAGCCCTTCATCGCCAGTGAACCGCCGGTGGTCTGCAGGCCGGCCGTGTCGTAGTTGTCCTTCACCAGCACAGCGATGCCGCCCAGCAGAGGCAGCTTGTGCGTCAAGGCAAAGTTGCGGTCGCAGGCGTCGGCCTCGGCCAGCGCGTCAGGATTGACGATCACGATGGAGTTGAGCCGCAAAGCATCCGGCCCGATGGGCGTCTGGTCATACGCCGCGATGCGCTTCAGGAAGCTCTCCACCACAGCGCGGCAGGTCGTTCGTCCCTCTCGGATAGCCGCCTGCGTCTCGGCGATCGTAGCGCCGGCTACTTCAAAATGAGGAGGCGTTTGCGCGGTAAGCGTCATGGGGAGCAAAGCGAGAAGTGTCCAGGAGATTCGGCGCATCGGGATAGTTCGATTGATAGCATGCAGGGCCGCGCCAAAGCACGGAAATTCGAGCGCGCGGCTAACCTTGGTTCTACGTTACGCTAACGGCGGACTATTTCGTCTCACAGTGCGCCTGAGCCGGGTCGGCCAGCTGTAGCGGAGATCCGCCGTCCGGCCTGAATGAGAGTGAGCAGATCTGCCATTTGCCCTGGCTGCGCTGCGCCCATTCGTTCAGCGTGCCCGAGCCACGGCTTCCATTGAGCCGGATCGTTAAGTCGGCATTGCCGTCTCCGCTATTTTCCAGTAGACGACCGCGAACCGGCCAGCCCGGCTCGATCGGCAGCCCGATCAGCGCCGCAACCTTCGGCGAAGACTGCGCCAGGTAGATCGCCGAGTCGGCCACAGCCCGCTTCTGGCCAGTGCTGCGAAAGACAAACAACGCGCCCAGCAGCAGAAACGGAAACAGCGCGATGGGAGCGAGAATCAGCGCGTTTCGCAGTGCTTTGGAGCCTCTTCCCCGTGCCTCGCTCAAATCCGAACCAGCTCCTGCTGGCGCGGCCCCGTCACCCACGCTTTGCCGGCGGTGGTGAGCATGTTGACTTCGCTGCGCACTCCGAATTGCGGCTGAAAACTGGCGGGAAGATAAATCCCCGGCTCGACCGAGAAGCAGGTGTTGGGCAGAATCTGCCGCTCGTCGTGCGTTTCAAGATTATCCAGATGCGCGCCCGAACCATGCAGTTCGGCAGCAATGTTGTGCCCGGTGCGGTGCGTGAAATACTCGCCAAATCCGGCGCGGCGAATCACCTCGCGCGCCGCGTCGTCGGCTTGAAAGCCGTAAATTGGGCGCCCTGCCGCAAAGGCCTGCTCAATCGTCTGAATCGCCGCATCGCGCGCGTCGCGGACAGCGTAGAAGATATTCTGCTCCAACTCGGTCGGCTCGCGGCCAATCACGCCGGTCCAGGTAATGTCGTAATGAATGCTCGGCTGCCCGGCAGCGAGAGCTTCCGTCTTGGCCCAGATGTCGATGAGCAGAAAGTCGCCGTTGCGGATGGGCTTGCACTTCTGCGCGGTCGGCTCGTAGTGCGAGTCGGCGCTGTTTGCGCCCACGCTGACGTTGGGTCCGTTTTCCCACGTCAGCCCCTCGCGGCGCATGGCCTCGGAAAACCACTGCACCATATCGAACTCAGTGATCGCTCCCGCACGGCCCGAGGGCGGATGCAGCACCCGGCCAATCTCATGAAAGGCCTGCGCCAGAATGGCGTCGATCTTGCGCTGAGCCACGGCATGGCTGGCCATCTGCGCGGCGGAAAGCACCGCTTCGAACTGGCTAACCAGGTCGGCGGAGGAGACAATCTCCTTGCCCAGCGAGCGCAGAAACTCGACCGTCCCGGCATCCACCATCGACACATACATGATCGCGTTTCCCGGCGAATACTGCATGGCCAGGCGGCGCGTGCCGCCGAGCCCGGTTCCGAGCATGGTCTCGAGCGTTGCGGCCAGCTCCTGCCAACTGGAGTAAACGCCCTTCGCGCCAGGCAGATGGTCCAGCCGCCCAGCCTCAATGCGATGCACCAGCTTGCGCGGCTCGCCGACGGCCGGAATGAGGTAGTACCAGCGCCGCGTCACATGCGCATGAGGGTCGATGCCCAACATGCGTCCGGCTATCGGGTCGCGGTTGTGATGGTCGTAAAAGAGCCAGCCGTCAATTTGCGCGGCGCGCAGAGCGCCCTGAATCGCTTCCAGTTGCATGGGAAAAGGATACGGCATTTCACAGGCCTGCTGCGGAGACTTCAAATCCCAGTCGAAGCCTTCGGCGATCTCCGCCGATTTTTTGCGAAAAATTTTGTACTTCGATGGCGCTGCTGGTCGGATTCCGCGCTAATGCCAGTGAGCGCTGTGTGCCGGAACTCCCATGGCTGGACTATCTCCGGGTCCTGTGGAATCGGGCACGATGCGGTTTCAACATTCGATTGGGAGGAAAGATGCCATGCAACTGACACTGAACTCGAAGCAAATCTCGATTGGCGCGATGCTGGGAATGCAATCGCTGCTGTTATTCGGAACCCTGGCAGTTGCACAGATTCCAGTGCCGGCCAAGCCGCCTGTCGTGCCGCCGCGCCCGGCAGTGAAACCGCCAGCGCCGAAGCCGGCGGCTCCGGCTCCTAAGCCTGCCACGATTCCTGCTCCAAGGCCGGTCACGGTGCCCGCTACTCCAGCCGCCAAGCCTGGGACAGCACCTGCTACCACGGCCCCAGTTGTGCCCCCGGCCAGGCCGCCTATTACCGGCGTAAGACCGCCCATTGGCGGTAGGCCGCAGGTTGTACCAGCGGTGGCGAATAGTGGCGTACCGGGACGCCAGGCCGTCGGTGGACAGGGCTTCAATGGACGCCCTCCCATCTCCGGACTGGCTGGGCAACGCGGCGCGGCCTCCGCTGGCGGTGCTTCCGGTTCGCAGGCTACGGGCTCTCAGGCGAGTGGATCGCAGGCAGCAGGCGGCTCTCGCGCCGGAGTTGGCGGCGGCAACGGGCAGAGCCTGGGCAGCTTTCCCGGCTGCTGCGGCTACACCATGACGGCCTATAGTTGCTTCCGAAGCGGATCGCAGGTGCTTTGCGACTTCGATGTGAGCAACCAAGGAAATATACGCGCCAACGCCAAGCAGATTTACGGCGACACGCACATGGTCAACGGCAGCGGCCGGGTCCTACCGAGGACAGACGCATACTTTGTCGACACCGACGGCAGCCAGTTCGTCGATTCGCAGATTACGCCGGGGAATAAGGTGCGCATGATCATGGTCTTCAACAATATTCCGGCGTCGACGACCAGCGTGTCTCTGGCTCAGGGCTCGAACACTATCCAAAGCGTCCCAATCGCCAACCAGGAGCCGGGCACAGCCGACAGCGCCGGGGACGCTTCGCATGGCGCTGGACAGGCCGGAGGCAGCTCCAAGGCAAAACAACAGTGAATTGAGCCAGTCCGGCCTCGCGCCTGTGGGTTCCGGGCCGCGGCCGTACATTGGCGGGACGCAGCTCCCTCGTTGAATCGAGCGCAATCTGTCGGCAGGCCCGGTGGAGCAGGAACCCTAAAGGAGACGATATGCGACAGCAAGAAACTCCGGGTGCTGGAGAGTCAGAATTCGGACTTATTCTGAAATGAACGATCAAGGAAGCAAGACATCATGGAACACGGCTGTTTCGTGTATCCTAAAACTGGGATAATGGATGACTCGTGCACCGGCTCCAGATGAAAAGCTGCTGATGTGGATTGGATCATCCTTGCGGGACCTTAAAGATTTGCCGGTTGAGCTACAGAAGGGGCTGGGACTTGCGTTGAGCACTGCTCAATATGGCGGCAAACATCCAGCGGCAAAGCCTTGGAAGGGTGAAGGGGCCGGAGTTTTGGAGATCGTCGAAGATCATGATGGCGATACATTCCGGGCAATCTACACGGTGCGGTTTGCCAAGGCGAGATATGTGCTACATGCCTTTCAGAAGAAATCTCCCAAGGGCATCGAGACGCGACAGTCCGACATCGTTCTCGTGAAGGAGCGGCTGAAGGCCGCGCAACGGAATTACGACAACCGATTCGGAGGATCAAGATGAAATTGGGAGCCGAGGATGAAGTGACTGTTAGCAGCGGCAACGTATTCGCGGACCTGGGTCTGCCGGATGCTGAGGAATTGGACGCGAAAGTACGGCTGGGAGTTGCGATTAATAACATAGTGGAACGGGACGGCCTGACTCAGGCAGCAATTGCGACAATGCTTGGAATCAACCAGCCGAAGGTCTCCGCCCTGGTGAACTACAAGTTGGAAGGGTTTTCAGTGGAACGGCTGATGCGCTTTCTGCTCAAGCTGGGGCATGACGTGGAGATCGTAGTCAAAGCCAAGCCGAAGTCCCGCGCGCCGCGGATCGCCGTCAAGGCGGCGTGAGCTGCCGGACAAGCCATCGGCAGGTCCGGCGACGATGGAATTGACGGCATTATCAAGGAAGATCGGCTTGGGCTTGATGCCGTTTTTGTTCAAGCGAAGCGATGGAAAGATACTGTAGGCCGGCCGCATGTGCAGTCGTTCGCCGGCAGCCTGGAGGGTCATCGCGCGCGGAAGGGTGTGTTCATCACCACTTCTTAGTTCTCAAGTGAAGCGAAAGAATACGTGAACCGGATTGAGAAGAAAATTATCCTGATCGACGGGGATCAGTTGGCCAACCTCAGCATTGAGTTCGGAATCGGCGTGGCTCCAGTCATCAGCTATAGGATCCAACCGATCGATTTGAACTATTTTGAGGAGGAATCGGTAGCTGCGTAAGCCAGTCGAACTTGCATTGCAAGAAATGTGGGAGGGTGGCATCCCGAGGGTCGCTCTACCGGCGACGAAAGAATCGAATGGACAGAATGCCCGCTGGTCGAAGCGAGGCTGTAGCTTTCCGATTTACTCTTCGGCCAGCCTCTTCCGGCTGAAAATGCCGCAATCGACCTCCTGAAACGAGCCGGGGAGCGCATTGTCGATCGCCGCGATAATCGCAGGCAGATGGTTCTTGAGGATGTCCCACTCCACGGAAGTCAGGGCTACGATGCCAAGTTTGCGTCCGGGAACGTTCTGCTCATGGACAAGGGTTCTATCGCCGGTTAGAAATACCTGTATGCCGTTTTCTTCGGCTGTCCGCAAGAGTTCGCCGTTCTTGAGTCCGGCCCAGCCTCTATAGCCAACGGTGAAAACTTCATGTTCGACGAGGTTCTTTCGTAGGCGGTGCGCCAGATTTTCGTCGAGCAACACCTTCACCGATGGGCCTGTCTGCGCTGGGTGTGGGCAAATTGAATCAAGCGCTTGATCTGCTCGATTGAAAGCGAAGGCCAATCCTCGCGTATATTTTCAATGGTCTCGCCCAGATCGTAGCTGTTCACAATTCCATCGGGAAGGATGCGTGTACCTCGAACGACAGGCCGGCCGGAGACCTTGCCGGGGACTTGTTCGATCAGCTCACAGGCCATCCAATCGACCTCTAAATCCGCTTCCGCATTTGCCATGAAGTTGCCCTCAGCTTCATGGTAACGCCGAATTCAAATTTTGGCGTTACCATGATTCGCAATCAGAACGCCACAGAAGCCGCCCGCGGGCTAACGCCGCTGAGCTCCGCGGCGCGAGCCTCCGCGTAAGCCGCGGCGCCCAGCAGCGCGGCGCGGCTTTCCAGAATCACCCGTACCGGCATGTTGATGAGCAACTGGCTCAGGCGTCCCTTATCCGTGAAGGAGCGCATGAACGTGCCGTCCTTGAGCTTTTCGAGGATTCTGGGCGCGATGCCGCCGCCAATGTAAAGGCCGCCAATCGAGAGCACCTTGAGCGCCAGGTTGCCGGCCTCTGCGCCATAAGCGGAGACGAACATGTCCAGCGCCTTCTCGCAGATTTCGCTTTTTGCGGCAAGCGCCAATTCGGTGATCACTGCGTTGGGGTCCTCTGTCGAGAGGCGTTCCGTCAGCCATTCCGGCTCTTCCATGCCCCGCACATCGCGTAGGAAGTCGTAGATGTTGGTCAGGCCCATGCCGCCGCTGACCACGCGTTCAAAGCTGACCCGGCCGTTGTACTTCTGCTTCAGATAGCGCAGCAGGTCGATCTCGTCTTCGTTGCGCGGCGCGTAATCCGAGTGGCCGCCTTCCGAGGGCATGGGAACATGAATGCGGCCGTTCCACGCCAGAATGCCTTCGCCGAGGCCGGTGCCTGCGGCGATCAGCGCGCGGTTGCCGATCTGGCTGGCGTCTCCCTCGGCCAGGGTGTAGACCTGGTCGGCCTTCAGTTCGGCCACGCCGTAGCCGTTGGCTTCCAGGTCGTTGATCAAAAAGACATGGTCGATTTTGAGGTTCTGGGCCAACTCGCGGCTGTCCAGCGTCCAGGGCAGGTTGGTCAGGCGCAGGCGGCCGTCGCGCACCGGGCCGGGAACGCCGAAGCAGGCGGAAGTAACGGTGCCCGCGCCTAAAAAGATGCGGACAATCTCTTCCAGACCCGAGTAATCTTTGGCCGGATAGCGCTCGTCGCGGGTGTAAGTCAGGTTGCCATTGATAAATTCATACAGCGCCAAATGTACCTTAGTGCCGCCTACGTCCCCTGCCAGAATCATCGAGTTATCTCCAAGTGGCCTTTGCCGTCAGCGCCCACGGGAGGTAGAAGCGCAGCAGCGGCCTGATCCAAAATCAAAGTGAGTATACCGCTTGCGGGCCAGATCAGTTGCGAGGGCAGGCGTTCCACATCTTTCGGCCCCAGGAAAACCTCTTTGAGCGGCTCAGCCTTGTCCTTTCCGGCAATGAGGAAGAAGACTTCGCGAGCGTGGTTGATAACCGGCCAGGTGAGCGTGACGCGCCAGGTATCCTTCTGCGGAACGGAATTTGCGACCACCAGGCGGCCCATCTCATGTAGCGCCTCGGTATGCGGAAAGAGCGACGCAGTGTGGCCATCGTCGCCCATGCCCAGGGTCACGATGTCGAAGCGCGGAGCTTCCGCGCCTTCCAGCCGAAAGCTCTTGCGCAGGTCATACTCGTACTCGGCGGCGGCCACTTCCGGCTCCAGCTCGCCCTGGATGCGATGAATCTGGTCGGGGCGCAGTCCCACGTAATCCAGGAGCGCCTCGCGGGTCATTCGGTAGTTGCTCTCGGCATGGTCCGGCGGTACCGTGCGCTCGTCCACCCAGAAGAGCTCAAGCTTCTCCCACGGCATGCGGTTGACGAAGGGTAAAGCCGAATCGGCCAGCAGTTCAAACGTGGCTTTGGGTGTAGACCCGCCAGAGACGGCCAGGCGCACACGGCCGCGAGCAGCCACGGCTTCCTCGGCTAGTTCCACCAGATGCAGCGCAGCCCGATACGCCAGTGCGGATGGGTCGGGCTCAACGACGTAAGTAACTTGAAGCTTGGATGACATGGATTCTCCGAGAATCAGGGAGTAGAGAACAGGGAACAGGGAATAGCCGAAAACTCAGTCTTTCAGCTTTCTCATCATCGACACGAGCATGCGTCCTACTTCGTCTGCAAGACCGCTTGCAGTTGCTCGTTCCTCCGCGTTGCTAAAGTTAAGCCTGTTGGCAATTTCAAGTTGAGTTTGAACTTCGATGTTTGACCCGCGTGCAATGCCCAGAAACTGGACATATTCGCCGGTGCTCGATCTCCCGTACCTTTCGGCGATGTTGCTGGCCACAGAAACGGAAGCTCTTCGCAGTTGATTTGTTAGCCCGAACCGTTCTGCTGGCGGGAAACTCGATGTTAGCTCATAGATGGCGACCGTAGGCTGCACTGCCCGCTGCCAGACCAGGAGTTCCTTGAATGATTCCCCCAAGCATGCCCCCGAATCCTGTTCGCTGCACTTCGGCTGTTCCCTATTCCCTATTCCCTTTTCCCTGTCTTAAAGTTTGCGCCAGATATGCCCATCTTTCTTGAGCAACTCATCCGAGCACTCCGGACCCCACGACCCGGCGGCGTAGTTGGGGAAGGTCTGCGGCTTCTTGTCCGCCCAGGCTTCCAGGATCGGCGTATACAGCCCCCAGGTCGTTTCTACGCCGTCGCGGTGGGCAAAGAGCGTCTGGTCGCCGAGCATCGCGTCCAGCAGCAGCCGCTCGTAGCCATTCGCCGATGACTTACCGAAAGCCTTGTCGTAGTCGAAGTCCATCGTCACCGGGCAAACCGACATATTCTGCGTCGACGGCACCTTGGCGCCGAAGCGCAGCGAAATGCCTTCATCCGGCTGAATGCGCATCGTAATCACGTTGGGCTGGATCGGGCCGCAGTTGCCCACCCCCCCGCGGTTGAAAATCATCATCGGCGGCTGCTTGAACTGCACGCTGATCTCGGTGTAGCGCTGCTTGAGCCGCTTGCCCGCGCGCAGGTAAAACGGTACGCCTGCCCAGCGCCAGTTGTCTATCTCAAGCTTCACCGCGGCATAAGTCTCCGTGCCGGACTCCGGATCGACGCGCTCTTCCTGCCGGTAGCCGATGACGTCCTTGCCGTTGATCTGGCCCGGCCCATATTGGCCGCGCACCGCATTGGTGATCGGAATAGTCGGGATGGCCTGCCACACCTTCAGCTTTTCCAGCCGCACCGATTGCGACTCGAACGACATCGGCGGCTCCATGGCGACAAACGAGAGCAGCTCCATCACATGGTTCTGCACCACGTCGCGCAGCGCGCCGGCCTTCTCATAGAACGGCCCACGGCCTTCGACGCCCAGCGTCTCCGCGGCCGTGATCTGCACCTGGTCGATGTAGTTGCGGTTCCATACCGGCTCGAAGATACCGTTGGCGAAGCGGAAGACGAGGATGTTCTGCACCGTCTCCTTGCCCAGGTAGTGGTCGATGCGAAAGACCTGGCGCTCGGCGAATACCGCGTTCACCTGCCGGTTGAGTTCCTTGGCCGAGGCCAGATCGTGGCCGAAGGGCTTTTCGATCACCGCTCGGACCGAGCCCTGCGAAGGCTTGGCGAGGCCGTGGCTGCCCAGGTTTTCAATGATCGGAGTGAAGTATTCCGGCGCGGTGGCGAGATAGAACAGCCGGTTGCCGCCAATGCCGTTTGCCTTGGCGATCCGGTCCAGTTCGGCCTTGAGACCGTCATAGGCCGCGCTGTCGTCGAAGTTCATGGCGAAATAGTTGATCTTCTTGACGAACCCTTCCAGCTTCGCGTCGTCGGCAGTGACTCCGCCAAAGTCCAGAATGCCGGCGCGCATGTCGTCGGCAAACTCGCCGCCCAGCGGTCGCCGCGCCACGCCGACGATGGCGAACTCCTCCGGCAGCAGGCCATTCTGCTCCAGGTGAAAGAGCGCCGGAAGCAGCTTGCGCTTGGTCAGGTCTCCCGAAGCGCCGAAGATGACAAGAATGGTGGGTTCAGGAATGCGCAGGCTGCTCGCAGGAACCTGAGAAAGATCGTCGGGACTGACGGTCATTTGTGCTGTAGCCATAATGTTACCTCGTAAAAGCAGCTTCTAGCTGCCAGCTACCAGCCTCTAGCTTGATGCTGGGGCTCGATTCGATTGTGGAGTCTCACCCCAGCCACGATGATGCTGCAGGGGATGGGTGCCCATGTCGTTTTCAGCTAGAAGCTAGAAGCTGAAAGCTGCAATTCAGTCTTTTTTCACCGCGTGTCCGCCAAAGGCGTTGCGCTGGATGGAGATCATGCGGTCGGTGAAATTGTTCTCCTCGCGGGAACGAATGCGCCGGATCAAGGACTCAGTAATAACGGGCGCGGAGACATTCAGGTCGATCGCTTCAAAGACCGTCCAGCGGCCTTCGCCGGAGTCGGCTACGTACGCTTCCAGGCCTTCCAGCGTGGGATTCTTTTCAAGCGCATCGGCCGTCAGGTCCAGCAGCCAGGAGCGGACGACCGAACCATACTGCCAGATCTTGGCGATCTGCGGCAGGTTCAGGTCCAGGACTTCCTTCTTCTCCATGATGGTGAAGCCCTCGGCATAGGCCTGCATCATGCCGTATTCAATGCCGTTGTGAACCATCTTGACGAAGTGGCCTGCGCCGGAGGGTCCGACATGTCCCCAGCCCTTATCGGGCGCGGGCGCAAGAGCTTCCCAGATCGGCCGCAGACGCTCGACCGGCTCCTTGTCGCCGCCGATCATCATGCTGTAGCCCTCTTTCAGCCCCCACACGCCGCCCGAGGTGCCGCAGTCGACATACTGAAAGCCCTTGGCCGTGACTTGGCCGTGGCGGCGAATCGTGTCCTTGTAGTTCGAGTTGCCGCCATCGATGATGATGTCGCCCGGAGAAAGCAGCGTCTCCAGCTTGGCAATGGTCTGGTCGACCGGATCGCCGGAGGGAACCATCATCCAGACGGCGCGCGGCGCTTGGAGCTTCGCAACCATCTCTTCCAGGCTCGACGAACCTACGTTGCCGGTGGCGGCAAGTTTGGCGACTGCTTCCGCGCTGAAATCGAAGCCGACAACCTCATGGCCAGCGTTGTGAATGCGTTCCGCCATAAAACCGCCCATTTTGCCTAAGCCGATAAGTCCTAGTTGCATGTGCTTCTCCTTGTCCGGGGTGTGCTGTGATTTGAGGTTTTGGTCGTTAGTGTGAAGTGTGAAGTGCGAAGATCCCCGGACGCGCCGGATGTTTGAGTAGCTCACGAATTTGTATTTCGCACTCCACACCTCACACTCCACACTCGTAATTCAAAGAATTCCCAGTTGCTGCAGGTCGAAGCGAAGTTGGGCTTCGTTTTGAAATTGAATGGCGTGCATGCCGACCGAGGCTGCGGCGTCGGCGTTTTCTTTGCGGTCGTCGATGAAGATGACGCGCTCTCCCGGCAGGCCGAGAATATCCAAAGCACGCTTATAAATCGCCGGCTCCGGCTTGCGCAGCGCCAGGTAGCAGGAACTGAGTTGCACGTCGAGATGCTGTTTGAGGTTGTACTTTTCCATGCGGTATTCATGCAACAGGCGCGACTCGTTGTTCAGCAATCCGACTATCCAACGATTGGATGCCGCAATCTCGCCGAGGACTCCGATTGCGTTCGAAGGAATCGGAACGGAGACCTCTTTCATAGCCGCAATAAAGTCGTCCGGCGTAAATGAACGCGGCTCGTAAAAGATAGTTGCGTTCAAATAGTTGAGCATGGAGATGGTGTCGCGTTCAAGCGCGTCGTAAGGCTCCGGATGCTTCGCTTCAAACGTGTCTTTATCGAGACCGAACTGAGCGAGGACCACGGCGCGCTCTTTATGATCCCAGCCGTTGGTCAGCATCACGCCGCCCACGTCGAAGAGGACTGCTGAGAATCGCGAGGATGGAATCACGTCTTTGAGCGAAAGTTTCTCCCGCAAAAGCTTTGGGATGGTGACAGTGCCGCGTTTCGAGGTCACGACCACCTCTTCTCCGGCTTCGACCATTTCAAGAATGCGCTTGACGCTGGTCTTGAAATCTTGTGTAGTCGATTCTTTCTCGGCACCAGACATGCGCAGTCACCCTTTCAGCCAAACCTTGAGATTACATTCGCCTTGCTGGAGAATACGCCGCAAATGGAACAAGTTACCGGTTAGTTACAGGAAATTCATCCGGTTTCTTACTTATTCCGCCTTGGCCTTCGAGTACTTGGCCTCAATCGCCATCACCTTGTTGAAGCGGCGCACGAAGCGCGGCTCCTCGGAGATGAAGCGGGCGGCGATGTAAGACTCAATCACGTCGTAGGCCGTCTCCGCGCCGATGATGCGGGCTCCAAGGACGATGACATTCATGTCATCGTGCTCGACGCCCTGATGCGCTGAATAGTGGTCGTGGCACATGCCTGCGCGGATACCGGGAATCTTGTTCGCAGCCACGCACACTCCTACTCCCGAGCCGCAGATGAGAATGCCGCGCTTCGCGACGCCTGCATTGATGGCGTCGCCAACAGCTTCGGCGGCGTCGGGATAATCGGAAGGCTCAGTCGAGTGCACGCCAAGGTCGACAACTTCATGGCCTTTCTTGGCGAGGTAAGAGCGCACCTCTTCTTTCAGAGGAAAGCCCGCGTGATCGGAACCGATGACTAGCTTCATGGCAAATCCTAGTGTGAGTTTGAAAAGTGTGAAGTGCGAAGTGTGAAGTGTAAGAAGCGGAGTGGTTTGGTCTTTCACACTCCGCACTTCACACTCCACACTGTCTTTCTACTTGCCCAGCAAAGCCTTCGCGTGAGCGACGACGTTATCCGCGGTAAAGCCAAGTTCCTTGAGAACAATGGGGCCAGGAGCCGAAGCGCCGAAGCGCTCCATACCGATGACCGCGCCCTTGCCGCCGACCAGATACTTCCACCAGCCGATAGTTGCGCCGGCTTCAATCGCCAGCTTGGGCACGCCCGGCAGCAGGATCGAGTCCTTGTACTCGGCCGACTGCTCGTCGAAGATTTTCGTGCTCGGCATGGAAACCACGCGGGCCGCTATACCGGCATCCGCCAGCAGCTTAGCTCCGTCGATTGCCTGCCATACCTCAGCGCCAGTGCCGATGATCACAATCTCCGGATTCTCCGCTTCGACAACCACGTATCCGCCCTTGCTCACGCCGGCGTAGGTGTCGATCTTGGTAGGGTCGAGCACCGGCAGATCCTGCCGCGAAAGCGCCATGAAGCTGGGGCTGTTGCGTTCCAGAGCCACGCGCCACACCGCAGCGGTTTCATTCGCGTCCGCCGGACGGAAATCCGTGAAGAAGGGCAGCGCGCGCAACGCCAGCAGATGCTCGATCGGCTCATGCGTGGGGCCGTCCTCGCCCACCGCGATCGAGTCGTGCGTAAAGACCCATAGCGAATGCACGCCCATGATGGCCGCCAGCCGCAAGGCCGGTTTGCAATAGTCCGAGAAGACAAAGAAGGTCGAGCCGAAGGGCACCAGGCCGCCGTGAGCCGCCATGCCATTCACCGCGGCCGACATGGCAAACTCGCGCACGCCAAAGAAGACGTTGCGCCCGGTTGCCTCAGCGTGGAAGCTGGGGCTGTCCTTGAAGATCGTCTTAGTAGAAGAGGTCAAATCGGCTGCGCCGCCAAACAGCTCCGGCACCATCTTTTCGAGCGCGTTCATTACCACTTGGCCGGCATTGCGCGTAGCCACCGGCTTGCCCACTGGGAAGCTGGGGATTGCCTTCTCCCAGCCTTCCTTACGGATATTAGCCTGGGTGCGCTCAAACTCCGCCGCCAGCTCGGGATTGGCCTCTTTGTATTTCGCAAAGAGTTCTTTCCAGGCCGCCTCTTCTTTCTCGCCCTTCTCGATGGCTTTGCGCCAGTTGGCGAGAGCCTCCTCGGGTAGATAAAAGCTCTGGTCTTCGGGGAAGCCAAAGAACTTCTTGGTTGCCGCTGTGGCCTCGGGACCCATCGCTTCGCCGTGAACCTTGTTGGTCCCGGCCTTAGGACTGCCGTAGCCAATAATGGTGCGGACGCCGATCAGCGTAGGGCGCTTGGTGTCCTTCTTGGCCTCTTCCACAGCGGCTGCCAACCCGGCCAGATCGTTGCCGTCGGCCACGCGCAGCACCTGCCAGTGATAGGCCTCAAATCGCTTGTAGACATCCTCGGAAAAGCTCAGGCTGGTCGGGCCATCCAGCGAAATCAGGTTGTCGTCGTAGAAGAAGATCAGCTTGCCCAGGCCCAGCGTGCCGGCCAGCGAGGCAGCCTCATGCGAGACGCCTTCCATGTTGTCGCCATCGCCCATGATCCCGTAGGTGTGGTGATTGACGATCTCGAAGCCGGGCCGGTTGTAGGTCGCGGCCAGATGCTTCTCCGCAATGGCCAGGCCGACAGACATCGCGAATCCCTGACCCAGCGGCCCAGTGGTCACTTCCACGCCGTCGGTGTGGTGGTATTCCGGATGCCCCGGCGTCTTCGACCCAAACTGGCGG